>Ga0066903_100001176_pt1 | contig 18611 bp, 10 predicted proteins | sample PanSoiMetaGPlot1_FD_67491 | JGI IMG/M metagenome (GOLD analysis project Ga0066903, IMG submission 67491) | Tropical forest soil microbial communities from Panama analyzed to predict greenhouse gas emissions - Panama Soil - Plot 1 (version 2) | ecosystem: Environmental > Terrestrial > Soil >... | reverse complement strand
GTCCATCCGTACCTTATTATGAGCATTATCTGGGCTGTCTGCAGTGAGGCTTTATCGCCTATTTGTTAAATCCATGAGTATAGGCAATTTTTTCCAGTATTATAAGCTAGCTGTACACTGCTGCCGCCACAGCTAATGCTATGCAGGCCCGTTGGCCGTCGGGCGGGGCGGATGGGGCCGGAAGATAATGATTGGATGTTCGGTGCGCCGTTTCCACCACAACAGATGAGCAAGGCCGGGGGCAAGACGCGGGGCGAACGCAAATTACGGGGCTAAAACAGCGACTTCCATGGGCAAGGGTTAAAACGCGTTCCGTCGCCTGGTCCGGTGGACGCATTATCAACTCACGGAAGGTCGCCAATCGCCTAAATCACCACCCGCGAGCCAATCTTGCCCGGATGGCAGATCGAGTTTGGTTGGCGAGCTTGCTCCAATCCGGAAGGGCCAATTTTTGGCGCTTTTGGATAAAAATCCATGTCAGGCGAACTTCTAATGCTATGCAAGTCCATCGGCCGTCGAGCGGCGCGGATGGGGCCAGAAGATAATGGTTGGATGTTCGCCGCGCCGTTTAAGTTCTCGTGCGCTCCGGGCACGGGAGCCGTGCTCAATTATCCAAAAAGCTCCTCAGCTTCCTGCTCCGCGACGGATGCTTCAGCTTGCGCAGCGCCTTCGCTTCGATCTGGCGGATACGCTCGCGGGTCACCGAGAACTGCTGGCCGACTTCTTCCAGCGTGTGATCGGTGTTCATGCCGATGCCGAAGCGCATGCGCAGAACGCGTTCCTCGCGCGGGGTGAGCGAAGCCAGCACCCGCGTCGTGGTCTCGCGCAGGTTCGACTGGATCGCGGCGTCGATCGGCAGGACCGCGTTCTTGTCTTCGATGAAGTCGCCGAGATGGGAGTCCTCCTCGTCGCCGATCGGGGTTTCGAGCGAGATCGGCTCCTTGGCGATCTTGAGTACCTTGCGCACCTTCTCGAGCGGCATGCCGAGCTTCTCGGCAAGCTCCTCAGGGGTCGGCTCGCGGCCGATCTCGTGGAGCATCTGGCGCGAGGTACGCACGATCTTGTTGATGGTCTCGATCATGTGCACCGGGATGCGGATGGTGCGCGCCTGGTCGGCGATCGAGCGGGTGATGGCCTGGCGAATCCACCACGTCGCATAGGTCGAGAACTTGTAGCCGCGGCGATACTCGAACTTGTCGACCGCCTTCATCAGGCCGATGTTGCCCTCCTGGATCAGGTCGAGGAACTGGAGGCCGCGATTGGTGTATTTCTTGGCGATCGAGATGACGAGGCGCAGATTGGCCTCCACCATTTCCTTCTTGGCCTGGCGCGCCTCGCGCTCGCCCTTCTGCACCATGTGGACGATCTTGCGGAACTCCTGAATCTCAAGGCCGGTCTCGCCCGCCAGCTCGTGGATGTGCGTGCGCAGGTCCTTGATGCGGTCCTTGTCGCGGGCAACGAGGTTCTTCCAGCCCCTGGCGGAGAGCTTGGAGACGCGGTTGAGCCAGCGCGGGTCGAGCTCCGAGCCCACGTAGTTCTTGAGGAAATCCTCGCGCGACACGCCGTGGCTTTCGGCGAGCCGCATCATGCGGCCCTCATAACTGACCAGGCGCTTGTTGATATCGTAGAGCTGCTCGACCAGGGAATCGATGCGCGCCTGATTGAGCCGCAGCGATTTCACCTCGGCGATGATCTCGTCCTTGAGCTTCTTGTACTTGCGCTCCTGGGAGGGCGTCAGCGACTGGTTCTTGAGCTTGCCTTCGATGTCCTGGTCCTGCAGGCGGCGCAGCCGCTTGTAGCTGTCGGCGACGTTATCGAAGGTCTCCAGCACCTTGGGCTTGAGCTCGGCCTCGATCGCGGCAAGCGACATCGAGCTTTCGAGATCGTCCTCGTCCAGTTCGCCTTCCGGCGGCTCGACGGGGTCCTCTTCGCCTGGCTCGGCGTCGGGCTTTGGGCGAAACGGCGTGGCAGCGGCGGGCGCGGTCGCGGGAGCCGCCGTCTGGGGCGGCTGCGCCACGACGCCATCGGGGGATTGACCATTGGGGCCAGGCATCACTGACACGCCCTTCGCGTCCGGGCCTGCATATGTGGCTTCGAGATCGATGATGTCGCGCAGAAACACCTTGCCGTCGTTAAGTTCATCCCGCCAGATGATGATCGCCTGGAAGGTGAGCGGGCTCTCGCATAGGCCCGCAATCATTGCCTCGCGGCCAGCCTCGATGCGCTTGGCGATGGCGATTTCACCCTCACGGGACAACAGCTCGACCGAGCCCATTTCCCGCAGATACATGCGCACGGGGTCGTCAGTGCGCTCACCGGGCTCGGATTTCTTCGTCTCTGCCGGGGTCGCGCGCTGGACCTCGATGAGTTCGCCGTCGCTCTCTTCCTCCTCGGGCTCTTCCTTCGCCTCCTCGGGGGCGTCCTCAGCCTCGGCTTCCTCGTTCTCGATGACGTTGATGCCCATCTCGCTGAGCATCGCAAACACGTCCTCGATCTGGTCGGAGGTGACTTCCTCCGAGGGGAGAACGGCGTTGACCTGGTCGTGGGTAACGTAACCGCGCTTCTTCGCGGCTTTGATCATCTTGCGGACGGCGGCATCGGAAAGGTCGAGCAAGGGCAGCGGCGTATCGGGCGTATCCGGAGTCTCTTTTTCGGAGGCCTCTTCCTTTTTTTCCTTAACCGCTACTTTAACTTTGCTTGCCATGCGTGACTCTCCAGCCGGGACGTTGCCCCTGCGATAATAAAAACCGGCAATTGGTGGTGAAACAGGCGTCGAAGCCGCCAGACGAATCGCATCACCGAGTGTCGCTGAGACCACTTAAGCCGCGATTAGCCTTATTTGCCTTACCGTCGCCGCTACCACACACCTCCAAAAAGGCCGGCGCTTCCGCTTGGAGGCGGAACCATCCAGCCCTACCAACCTGATCCTACAGCCCTACGGCCCGCCCACCGGCCGGCCGGACAGAGCTCCAAAACCTTCGATCGAAGCTTCGGTCCCCTCAAGGGACAAAAGTTGCGCCCGCACATCCTGGAGCCAAGCAAAATTTTGCTCGCTCAACTCCTCGCCCAACGCCCGCTCGGCCTCTTTCAACTCCTTATTTAACGTGCGGTTCTTACGATGCAAGGTGAGAACGTGAGTCCACCATTGGCGAACGTCCTCGCGCGCCGCCCCCTCGCGGGCCGGCCAATCGGCAAGATGGGTCAACGCCCCCTCGATCCGCTGCAAAATGGCGCCGCAATCGCGGGCCATCACGGCTTCCCGAAGAGTCGCGGGATCGGAATGGGGTTCAGATTGCCGTGACGCCGTGACGTCCAGCATGACGCGCCGCAACATATCGGCATCGCTGTTCAGAAACTCGAGATCGGCCAATTGTTCCGCCTCCGTTTCCAGCAACCACGGGTGATTGAAGGCCGCAACCAGGATTAGCGCCTCTCGCGGCGGCAGAGCGCTGCGCGAGCCGCGCACGATCGAACTCGTCTGGAGCCGCGGGCTTAGGGGAACAAGTGCCGGTTCCCGACCGGGCCCACCTGAATATGGCCGAAACTGTCGTTCGCGCCCGCCCCGACCGGAGGCGCGAGGTCGTCCCGCGGCGCCTCTGATAAGACGATCCGGAGAGGGGGACATCGCGAGGTTGCGCAGCCGTTGCCAGAGATCCTGGCGATAGTAGCGACGCACTGTTTCGTCTCCGATTCCGCTTGCCAACCTGTTGATGCGGGCTTCAAGGCCGGCGCGGCGTTCCGGAGTATCGAAACGGCCGGCTTCCATTTCACGCGCCCACAGTACGTCGGCGAGCGGGCGCGCTGCCGCCAGCACATCCGCGATTGCACCTGCCCCTCCGGAACGGATGAGATCGTCTGGATCGTGCCCCTGCGGCAGCGAGACGAACCGCAGGCTCTTGCCCGGTTTGAGGTATGGTAGCGAAAGATCGACCGCACGATAGGCAGCGCGACGGCCGGCCGCATCGCCGTCGAAGCATAACAATGGCTCGTCCGCCATCTTCCAGAGCAGTACGAGTTGGTCTTCGGTGAGGGCGGTGCCGAGCGGTGCGACAGCCCCCTCATAGCCCGCCGTCACCATTGCGATCACGTCCACATAGCCTTCGACCACGATCACCGGCGCGCCCTGGTGGGCAGCTTTGCGGGCGCTCGCGGCATTGTAGAGCATCCCACCTTTGTGAAAGAGGCTCGTTTCGGGCGAGTTGAGGTATTTGGCCTTGGCTTCCTTATCGAGGGCGCGGCCGCCGAATGCAACGATGCGGCCGCCGAGATCGCTGATCGGGAACATCACCCGGTCGCGGAAACGATCGTACGGAATCGGGATATCATCCGCAGCCACCAGAAGGCCGGCCTCGATCATGTCTTCAACCGAGACGCCGAGCGCGCCGAGATGCTCCTTGAGCGCGAAACGCTCGGACGGCGCATAGCCGATGCGGAACTTGAACTGGGCGGCCGAATCGAGGCCGCGGTCGGCCAGATAGCCCCGCGCCCGGGCTCCGACCCGGGCGGCCAGGGTAGACTCGAAGAATTTGGCAGCCACCGCAACGACTTCATGGAGGGTGCGGCGGCGTCCCTCGATGGCCTCCGCCTCACGGGAGAGCTTCGGCATGGGCAGGCCGGCAAGCGAGGCAAGTCGTTCCACGGCCTCCGGAAAAGTGACCCCCTCTGATTCCATCACAAAAGTGAAGATGTCGCCATGCTTTCCGGACGAGAAATCGTGATAGAAGCCCTTCTGGTCATTGACAAAAAATGATGGTGTCCGCTCTTTGTTGAACGGCGACAGCCCCTTCCATTCGCGCCCCGCTTTCTTGAGGGCAACGCGCTTGCCGACAACCTCAGATACCGGTAGCCGGGCACGCAGTTCGTCGAGGAATTGAGGCGGAAAGCGCATGGCTCTTCGTAGGCTTGACAGCGGAGACGCGGGAATCGCGTGCCTCATTATAAGGCTGCTGCAAGCCCCGATCGACGTGGTGGGGGTTGTCCAAGTTATCCACAGGATAGGACGCAAGTGGGTCAGCTATCGTCGCCGCGCTTCGCCCAACACATCACTCAAAGGTGGTTTGGTCGAGGTTGCAAATCTAGGAAAGTCACAATTTCAAGGCCCCGCATCCTATATAAAGGCCACCCACCCGTGGTCGCGCGGTTGACGCCCAGTGCCAGTGACCGGAGTTCCGACTGTAGAAAAGCCGCCAAACCGAATGCCTCAACCCCAAGTCGATACCATCCTGACCCGGCTGCTGGCGCTGCATCCCAAGCGCATCGATCTTTCGCTCGATCGCATGTGGCATGTGCTCGATCGGCTCGGCCATCCGGAAAAGAACCTGCCTCCGGTCATCCACGTGGGCGGTACCAATGGCAAAGGATCGACCATCGCGTTCATGCGCGCCATGCTGGAGGCCGCCGGGGCGCGGGTGCATGCCTACACCTCGCCTAATCTGGTGCGCATGAATGAGCGCTTCCGGCTGGGCCGGCCCGACGGCGGTGTGCTGGTCTCCGACGCCGAGCTCGTGGCTGCCTTGGAGACCTGCGAGCGCGCCAACGGTGAGGCGCCGATCACCGTGTTCGAGATCGAAACTGCCGCCGCCTTCGTTCTGTTCGCCGACAAGCCAGCGGACGTACTTCTTCTCGAGGTCGGACTCGGCGGCCGGCTCGATGCCACCAACGTGGTACCGCAGCCGCTGGCAACCGTCATTACGCCGATATCCTTGGACCATGTGGATTTCCTTGGCGACACCGTGGAAAAGATAGCCGGCGAGAAAGCCGCCATCATGCGGCGCGGAATCCCTGCAGTGATCGGCCGGCAGACTGAGGGCCCGCAATCAGTGCTGATCCGGCACGCGGAGGAGGTCGGCGCCGCGCTTCACGTTTCAGGCCAGGACTGGATGGCCAGCGAGGAGCGCGGTCGCCTCGTCTATCAGGACGGTCAAGGCCTGCTGGACTTGCCGGGTCCGCGCCTGTTCGGGCGGCATCAGATCGACAACGCGGGCCTCGCGATTGCGGCATTGCGCGCCGCCGGATTTCAGCTGGCAACCGGCGCCTACGAGCGCGGGCTTGTGAAAGTGGATTGGCCGGCGCGCATGCAGCGGCTCACTGCTGGCACCGTCGTCGCCCAGGCGCCTGCCGGAAGCGAAATCTGGCTCGACGGTGGTCACAACCCGGATGGCGGGCGGATCACCGCCGCCGCACTAGCCGACCTCGAAGAGCGGGTGCCGCGCCCTGTGGTGCTGATCGTCGGCATGTTGGCGAGCAAGGATTCGGAAGGGTTCTTGCGTAATTTCACCGGGCTTGCGCGCCGGCTCGTTGCGGTGCCCATTGCATCCGACAAGAGCCAGCCGGCCGAAACAATTGCGCAGGCCGCGCGGACCATCGGCATCGCGGCCGACGCCTCTACTGGAGTTAAGGCCGCACTCGCCGCGATTGCAACGCTGGATCTCAAGCCGCCGCCGCGTATTCTCATTACCGGCTCGCTTTATCTCGCCGGCGAAGTGCTGGCGATAAACGGAACGGTGCCGAATTGAAATTGAAGCGGGGCACCAGAAATGCCCGCGGCCGGCGTGGGCCGGCCGGGCTGCAACATCGTTTTGTTGTTACCGCCTCAGACGGCCGCGGTGATCCACTGCTCAAGCTTCGCCTTGGGAGCAGCCCCGACCTGACGGGAGGCCAGTTCGCCATTCTTGAAAACCATCAAGGTCGGAATCGACATGACGTTGTATTTCGCGGCGATTTGCGGATTCTCGTCGACGTTGAGCTTGACGATCTTGACCTTGTCGCCGAGTGCGCCGGCAGCGATCTCCTCAAGCGCCGGAGCGATCATCCGGCATGGACCGCACCATTCAGCCCAGAAATCGACCACGACAGGCTCGGTGGATTTGAGCACCTGAGCCTCGAAATCAGCTTCGGATACCTTCGAAACACCCACGCGACACCTCGTCCTTGTAATTTCGGGCGCGTCCGGCGCCCCCGGGTTTTGTAGGGCAGAACGTAGGGAGGCCACCGGACGGCGTCAAGGCACGCTCACCTTGAGGTGATCCGGGCAACTGCCTCATCGAGCATAGCGGCGGAAATTTCCATCAGATCGGGGATTTCGGTCCATAGCAACGCGGCCCGGATCGGCCGATCCGGATAGATCCTGCCCAGCACCGCCCGATAGAGCGCCAGTTGTTCCACATAGGCTTGCGGCGCTGCCTGAAGGCTTTTCGGCGGATCGTGATTCGTCTTGTAGTCAGCGATCAACACGGCATGTGCCGTGATTGCGAGTCGGTCGATCTGGCCCGATACGAGAATTTCAGGACCAGCAGCACGGGCGAGGCGGCCCACGATCGGCACCTCCGCGCGGCTGCCGGGCTCGAATAATTGCGCGAAGCGTCGATCCGCAAGGATCGCGAAGGCCTGTTTCACGAACCGATTGCGATCGTCCGCACTGAACATGGCGCCCGTCCGTGCCAGAAAATTCCATGCTGCGGCCTCGCGGCGGGCCGGTTCAATGTCGGGCAACGACTGCATCATCCGATGAAAGAGCGTCCCCCGCGCCAGCGCCTTCGCTTGGGCCAGCGCCTGCGCGGGTTCCCGCCGCGGTGATCGCGCGCGCCGCGTGGCGGCCTCTCCAGAGGCGGCCGACGGTGACATAGCCACGGGACGATCGATTTCCGGTGCCGCTGGCGTTGTTAGCCACGCCGGCACCTCGATCGTGCGTTCCCTTTTAGGCGAACGCACGTGCGCCATTTGTTGCGGCGCCTCCCCGGCCCTGCTGTAGCGCCATACTTTCGTATCGCCCTCACCTACCTCCTCGAAACCGGGTCGGCCGGCAAGGCCGCTGCGGACCAGGTCATACCAGCAACCAGACTTCGGCTTCATCTTGCCGTGACAGCCGCACACGATCAGCCGCTCGGCCGCGCGGGTCATCGCCACATACAGCAGCCGACGATGTTCGTGTTCGTTTTCGTCCATCACCGCCTGCCGCGCCTGCGCCACCGCGCGCACGTCCTGATCGCGGCGTCCTGCCCAGACGATACAAGCCGGCTCACCGGGCACCCCCTTCCTACTCTCCCCCGCTGGCGGGGGAGAGTAGGAAGGGGGCTTGATTTCAAGCAGCTTCGGCTGGTGGACTCCTTTGGGCGGCGTGGTGGTATCGGCAAGGATCACCACCGGCGCCTCAAGACCCTTGGCGCCGTGTACCGTCATGACACGGACCTCGTCGCGCGTGATTTCCATGTCGCGCTTGACCACGGTGGTGGCTCCTCTCAACCAGGCGACGAACCCCTGCAATGATGGGGCCTCGTGCCTTTCATATTCGAGCGCCAACTCCAGGAACTCGTCGAGCGCGTCGGCGGCTTCGAGGCCGAGCCTCGCAAAAATCTTTCGCCGCCCTGCCTCCGGCCCCAGCAACCACGCAAAGAACGCGAACGGGCTTTCGTAGCGCGCACGGGCCGAACACTGGCGCAACAGCGCCTCGGCGCCAGCAAACTCCACTTTGTCCCCGGCACGCGCGGCCAGGGCAGCACGCAGGCTTCCGCGGCGCGGCCAGGCAAGTTCGAACAAGAGATCGTCGTCGAAGCCGAATAACGGACTCTTGAGCGCAATCGCCAGTGCTAGATCGTCGTCCTCCAGCAATACGGCATCCGCAAGGGCCAAAAGGTCGATGATCGCGATATGCTCGGTCAGCACCAGCCGATCGGCCCCCGCAACCGCGACGCCGGCGTTCTTCAGGGCCCGGATAATCCCCCCGAACAGGGCGCCACGCTGGCGCACCAAAATCAATACATCGCCGTACTGTATCGGACGGCCGTCGCGGCCGACCGGCTCGCCGCCGTCAACCCAACCCCGCACGGTCGCGGCGATTTTTGACGCGAGCTTGACCTGCGGGCTCCTTTCCGAAACGGCGTCAAACGGCGCGTCCCAGCCCTCAATCTCGGGGATCGGGTCGGGCTCGATCAGGGGCCAGATCTCCACCACTCCAGGTGCGGCGTCGGGCAACGCCAGATGCACTGGCTTGCCGTCGCGATCCGACGTGATGCTGCGATAGATTTGCGGGAGACGGAATACCTCGTCGACCGCACCGAGCACGTTCTCGCCAGAGCGGAACGAATGATCGAACCGCACAAACCTCCACGCGACGCCGGATGCCAAAAATATCTGCTCGAAATGTCGCCGCGCCGCATCATATTCACACGGCGCGGCCCCTTGGAACGAAAAGATCGATTGCTTTTCGTCACCCACCGCAAAAACGGTACGTGCGAAGCCTCCGTTCGTACCGATACCGAATTCAGACACCAGCCGTTTGATGATCCCCCACTGGTTTTCGCTGGTGTCCTGCGCTTCATCAATCAGCACGTGGTCGAGTCCGAGATCGAGCTTGTAGTGTACCCAGTTCGGATTGAACTCAGCCAGCAGGCGCTGCGTCTTGTCGATCAGATCCTCGTAATCGAGAAGGCCGCGGCGCTGCTTCTCGTCGCTGTAACGCTTGATCACCTCGACTGCGATGGTGACCAGGGCCACGGTGCGGTCGCGGCAGATGACGCCATTGCGACGCGCGACGAGTTCGATCACGCGGTCCTGCTCGACACCGAGGCGTTCCGCGAGCTCCGGATAGCGGTCTGCCAATCCAACCGTAATGAGCTTTTTTCGGCGCTCATTCCCCTCCTTCAGGAAGATGCTGAAGTAATGCTCGATCCGCGCCTCGCCTGATGCCGCCAGTGCTGCCGACAGGCGCCAGGCCTGGTCATGATCATTCTTGGAGCCTTCCTCTAACGCTGCCACGATGTCCGCCCAATGCGACAACGGCAGGTGTGGTCCTTCTACGATGTCCTTTTCGACGTGAGCAAGATCATCATCTGCATCGATGCCGAGCGCCATCGACAATTGTGCGATCGCGCGTTCGACGCCTCCGTCGATCCAGGCAGCGACCTTTTGGCGCTGGGCGATCGCCTCATTGAGCGTATCTACCAACGTCGTATCGGCGGCGCCCGCGACCGCAACTTTAAAAGCGCGCCCGAGGGACTTCTCCGGCGCTGCAGCGGCTTCGAGCAGGACGGCCATCCTGGCGCGTTCCAGCATCTCGTTCTGAATGCGCTCCTCCAGGACACTGAAATGCGCCGCCACATCGGCTTCGAACGGGAACTGCTGCAAAACACGGGTACAGAACGCGTGGATGGTCTGCATTTTGAGTCCGCCGGGAGTCTCCAGCGCTGCCGCGAACAAGCGGCGAGCGCGCAGGCGTTTGGCTGCATTGATCTCAGTAACACCGATCTCCTGCATGGCGCGGTCAAGCGCATCGTCATCGAGCGCGATCCAACTCTTGAGCCGATCGTAGACGCGTGCCGCCATGTTGGCGGCAGCCGCCTTGGTGAAGGTGATGCAGAGGATCTTCGACGGATCGACCCCCGCCGGTCCGCCATCGAGCATGAGCCTGATGACACGTTGCGCCAGTACATGGGTTTTGCCCGACCCGGCATTGGCGGAGACGAATACGGCCGCCAGTGGGTCGGATGCTTCCGCCTGACGCCTGCGTACTGAATCCAGAATCATGCGTGCGCTCATTCATCGTCCTCGACGCCGCCCAGGAGCGACCATTCCTTGACGCGCGCAAGGTCGTCATAGGTGCCGTAGCGGTGCGTCCACATGGAGAGAATGAGCGAGCGGTACGGCGTGTCTTCATCCTCAAAGCGGGTGACCAGCTCCGTAAGTCGCCGGAGCGCCTCGTTGGCCGCAGCATCGGCGCTGCGCCCCTTGAACTCGATGACGCGCTCTTCGCCGGCCGGACTACCGCCATTGAGCCTGACATAGACCAGCTCGGCAACCGAACCGGCGGGGGCGAGTTCGGCGAAACCACCGTTGCGCAGCATGGCGGCTTCCAGGGTCAGTTGAGGCGCGATACCGATCTCCACCTGTTTGCTGGTCGGCGGCGCTCCGGTCTTGAAATCCAGAATGGCATACCTGCCGTCGGCGAGATGCTCGATGCGGTCGGCGCGGCCCGTAAGTCGGAAGACGCGGTCGCCGGTCGCGATCTGCAGCTCGCCCCGGATTTCCGCATGAGAAGCCGTGATCTTGGCACGGCGCTTTGTCTCGAAATCCGCGAACCAACGCGAAATGCGTTCATAACGCGGCCACCAGAATGCGCAGGTCTCCGGAAAATCCTTCAGCGGCGCAAAATGCCGCTCACCCAAACGCAACAGCTCGCCATAGGGATCGTCCGGCAATGCGTCGGGATAGGCCTTTGCGAAATCCCCGATCGCGCCATGAATGATGTTGCCACGCTCCGCCGCACCCAGCGCCTCATCAACCGGATCGAGCCATTGCAGCTTAAGAATGTGTTTGGCATAAATGGTGTAAGGATCACGCAGCCAATGCTCAATTTCAGTCACCGACAACGAGGCGGGACGCGCGGCGCGCGGCGGGCATGGTGCGGGACGCGCAATCGGTTGGGGCGGCGCTTTCGGAGCGTCAAGGCTGCGGCAAAGATCGAGATACCGCTCGCCGCGCGTAAGCGCTTGCTCCCATAATGGCGCACTTGCAACGGCCGCCAGTCTCTGTACGAAGCGCGACGCCACCGTCGGGGCGCCGCCGCGCTTGGCCGAATAGGTGAGAAACACCTCCCGCGCGCCGAGCAGCTGTGCGAAATCGTGGGCCGCGAGGCTGATGCGGCGTTCCGGCAGATCGAGACCGAGCGCTTGGCGCATCGACCGGCTCAACCACGGATCAGTCCGCGGATCGGGGGGCCACACGCTTTCGACTAGCCCGCCGATGATAACGCGATCGTTGCTGGTGAGTCGCGCCTCCAGGGGGCCGTAAATGCGGATGCGATTGCCGGGCGCCCCCGGCCGGCGCACCACCCGGTCCGCGATCGTCACATCGAACAGCTCCGGGTAGTCTTCAACGATTACTGCGAAAGGCTCGATCTTTTCGACAATCTCGTCGAACGCCATTGCAAGCGCTTCGCTGTCCGGGCCCGCAAACGTTTCGCCGGCCCCGTCGGTACCGGCGCGCCTGACAGCCTCGCAGTGGCGCGCCGCAAGGCCGGCGAAATCGTGACTGCGCGATAAGGCGATTGCGGATTCAAGCGGCTCGAGAGCCATTGCGATTCGTCGGAGCAGCGCCTCGGCTTCATCGAGCTGTGCAAAGTGCAAAGACCGTCGCGGATCGGCACGATGAATATCCGAGGGTTCGCCGCGTTTGAGCTTGGAAAGCTCGCGCCGAAAACTCGAAAGGGCCTGAATGAGACCAATCGATCCCGCACGAGGGCGTGGACCGCGAAGAATGGCGCGTTCCAGCGCCGCCACAGCGCGGCCGTGACGAGCCTCATCCGCGCCGAACCGAGCAAATGGATGCTTCAACAGCGCCAGCAGTCGCACCGGCGCTAATCCGTCAACTGCGGCTTCGGCGACGAGCCGGGCGAATACTCCGGCCGATGTCTCGCCAAGCGGATCGCCACTCGAATCGTCAGCCGTGATATTCCAGCGCCGCAAAGTCACGACCACCCGGCGTGCCAGCGCGCGATCCGGCGTCACCAGCGCGGCCATGCCCTCCGTCTGGGATAGCGCTTCGCGCAGCACCACGGCGATCGCGAGCGCTTCCTCTTCCGCATTGACCGCCTGAATGACCGTGACGCCCGCAAGCGCAGGTGCGAACGCCGCGGCGATCTCGCCAAGCCGGGTGCGCCACTTGTCGGTCGCGGCCGCCGGGCGCAGCGCTTCACTCACCAAGGCTTCGCGGCCGTGGGGTGATGGCGCGACCAGAACCCCTACGTAGTGGCGCTTGATGCCGATGCGGGCAAGAAGCGCATGCATGGCAAATTGAGGATGTCCGGGGGCCGGCGGAAGCCGCGCGCGGCCGGATGCCCTAATGCCGCCGATGGCATGCCACGATTCCTCGTCGAGCTCTGTGTCGAGGCCGGGGAGCACCACGGCCCCCTGCGGCAGGCCCGCGATGGTGGCAAGCAGCTTCGCTGTCGCCGGCATGGAACCGGTCGAGCCCGCCGCAATAACCGGTTTGCCAGGCCGCGACACCAGGCGCGCCGCTTCGGCAGCGATCAGGCGGTCGCGTCGCATCGCCGGCTCTATGGCGCCGCGCTCGGCAAGAATCGCTGGCCATACTTCCCGCGCGATCAAGAGAAATCGCAACGTCAGCTGCCAGTACTGGTCGAGCTCGTCCGGCACGAGGCCATCCAGCCGCTGCCACGGCACCTCGCGGGTCGTCATGTCATCCATGAGCTTGGCGAGATCGTCGGCCAGCGCCAGGGCGGCGGCCGGATGGCGAACCACCAGCGGCGCCTCTCCGGCAGGAGGTGCGATTCGCTCAGCCCATTTCAGCACCAGGCGCGCCAGCAGAAAGCGACGCTCCAATCCGCCGACAGCGGGCGGCAGACCGAGCGCGTCGGAGGCGACATCACCGGTTGCCATATCGGCGAAGACAAGCTCGTCCTCATCGATGTCGCCAATCGGCACGATGCGCGGCAACACCGCTGCGTCGACGCCCAGCACCTCAAGAAACGCATTGCGGGCGAGCCGGCAGGCGCGTCGCGTCGGCAGAAATATGGTCGTATCGGCGAAATCGCCTGGCCCCGGCATGAAGCCTTCGACCAGCTGCCCGTCCCGCAGGGCGCGTATCAGCGTCTGCAGGAACGGCGCCGATGCCGGAATGGTGAACACGCGAGATGTCTTGGACGTGACCGCGCGAGCAGGCGCCCCCTCGCTACCCTCCCCGGCTTGCGAGGGAGGGCAGGGTGGCGGCAACGGCATCGTGGTCCGCGAATGCGGCCGCTGAGGCGCTAAATCGTTCATTGTTTGGATGACGTACGCGTGATTCCCCGACCCGTATTCTATCACGCTACGCTGGCAAGGATGGCGGCTTCTGCGGCAGCGATGGCCTCCAGGGTCCCGACATGCATCCATACGCCTTCCAGTCGCAGGCCGTATAGCCGGCCGGCCTCGATTGTGCGGTCAAACAGCAGATTGAGCGAGAAGGCGCCAGGAGGGGCTGTGGAAAACAAGACGGAACTCAGGATCGCGACGCCCGCATAGACAAACGGCACAACTTCGCCTTCCCGACGCCGGGTTATCCGGCCGTCCGGCGCCATCGCGAAGTCGCCGCGGCCTCCATAACCGATGCTGGTCGAGGTCGCGGCGAGCAGCAACAGCGCGTCCATGCGGGCGGGATCAAACGTCTCGGCAAGACGGATGAGATTTGGCTTGACCCCATCGATCCAGATGGCGTCGGAGTTGAGATGAAAGAACGGCGCGGCGCCGAGACTGGGGAGCGCCTTGACGACGCCACCGCCGGTATCGAGCAGTTCGTCGCGCTCGTCGGAGATCACGATCCTGGGGCCTCGTCGTCCGGCAAGATGCTGTTCGACCTTATCGGCGAGATGGTGAACATTGACCACGGCGATCTCGACGTTCACCTCGGCCAGCCGGTCGAGCACATGGTCGATCAACGCCTTGCCGCCGACTGCGATGAGCGGCTTCGGCGTGGCGTCGGTGAGCGGATGCATACGCGTGCCCAATCCCGCGGCCAGCACCATGGCGCGGCGAGGGATCTGGTAGCCGAGGGCTCTCGTCATCTTCACCTCAAACGGATTTCGAGAAGTGTTGCCGGCAAACGAAACGACAATGTGACATGCGGCGGCAACGACCCTCTGCCGCCTGCGAGAGAGGGTACCGGTCACGGCGGCGGAACGTGAGAAAGGTACCAATCGCTGAGGGCAGCGAGCGCCGGGTGCCTGAGGTCGCGACGCACACAGGCGTAGACACGCGGCAAATGTTGCAAATATTGAGGCTTACCGTCGCGATGGTTGAGCCGCGCAAAAATGCCAAGGATTTTCGTTGCCCGTTGGGCGGCAAGCGTCGCGTACAGCTGAGTGAACGCATTGGTGTCGAAATCCGGATCGTGCGCGCAGCGCCCTTGCACGTAGCGTTCGAACAGCGCCGCCTCCAGCTTTTCCGTCACGTCCACCCGGGCATCCTGGAGCAGCGAAGCGACATCGTAGGCTACCGACCCCAACACGGCATCCTGGAAATCCAGCAAACCGATCTGAGCAACGCCCGCCCGGCCCTCCAGCCACAATAAATTCGGCGAATGGAAGTCGCGCAGCACCCAAGTCTTTGGCGCATCGAGCGCCGGGCGCAGGGCATCACGCCAGAGCGACAGGAACTGCGCGCGAGTTTCCGCGGTGGCAGGAACACCGCGAAACGGCAGGTACCAGTCGATCAGCAGCTCCACCTCGATCAGGAACGCATCAAGGTCGTAAGGCGGAATGCGATATTCGGCATGCGGGGCGACCGGGAGCACATCGGGCAGGTCGCGCCGATGCAGCTCGATCAGCACGTCCGTTGCCCGCTCGTAGCGTTCTGGGATCGGCGACGATGGGTCACCTGCAACAACAAGCTCGGTGCCAAGATCTTCGAGCACCAAGAACCCCGCATCGTGGTCGGCGGCGAAGATATTCGGCGCCGAAAAACCGCGTTCCCGCAGCCCGTTTGCGATCGCAACAAAAGGCTTCACATCCTCGGCAAGGTGCGCGATCGCGCTATACGGCAGACCGCGCTTGATCGGCGGACCATCTGGCCTGCGCGGGGCATTCATCAGGATGAAGCGCTTGCCGTCGCAGAACAGCCGATCGTAGGAGCGGGTCGATGCGTCGCCCGCGATGCGGACGCGCTTCGCGGCAGCGAGGCCGGCTTCTTCGAGGAGGCCGAGCATGGCACCGAGACGATCAACCCGCACCGTGGCGGCGCCATGCCCGGAAATGTGGACCATGCGACGTTCGATCCCGCCGCGGGGGTTGAGCGTAAATGTGATGTCAATGCGATCTTCCGGCAGTGTGCTGCCGGCGCGATCGGGCCATTCCATCACCACGACCGCGTCCGCGTTCTCTTCCAGGCCGAGTTCGGCGAGTTCTTCCGCGCCGACAAGGCGGTAGAGGTCGGCATGTACAACGCGAAGACGGGGCAGGTCATAATGTTGCACCAGCGTGAAGCTCGGACTCGGCACCTCGATGGCCGCGTCGTTCGCCAGGGAAGCAATCATTGCGCGGGCGAAAGTCGTCTTGCCGGCGCCGAGGTCACCCGCAAGTGCGATGAAGTCGCCGGGTTGCAGCATGTTGGCAAGGTCAGCCGCAAACCGGCGGGTCGCCTCCTCGTTTGCCAGCGACAACGTGAATCCCGGACCGCCGCCAGAGTATGTCTGCATGATCCTCCGCCACAGTTGTCGCGCCTATTCGGCGGCGTCCCGCGCCGTCGCGGCCGCGAGCGGAAAGGTGCATACCACAGTCGTGCCTTGCCCCGGAACGGAATCTATCCGAACCGTTCCGTGGTGCAGCTCGACGAAGGACCGCACGATCGAGCAGCCCAAAGGGCGTCGCCAGCGGCCGCTCAAACGCGGTCGTAGGCGGGTTCGACAGGCGCATAACGGATGCAAGATGGAGGCTTGCACGCGGCCCGTGCGTTCTATAGGGCTTTGAGTTCCCCCCTTGAGTTATTCCCTTGCCTTTCTATATCACTGCGTGATACATTGATGCCTGTCAGGATTTTCAAAGCCTATGACTTCCACCGTTGGGCAAAGAGCGAGGGTCTGACGGACGCCAAGCTTTGCGACGCCGCTCAAGAAATCGAGAGTGGCCTGGTCAACGCCAGGTTGGGCGGCTTCCTCATCAAGAAACGTGTCGGGGCCGAGGGGCGAGGCAAAAGGGGCGGATACCGTACCATTGTGGCGCACCGTCAGGGTGACTGTTTGGTTTTTTTGCACGGCTTCGACAAGAACGACAAGGACAACATCTCGCCGAGAGAGAAGAAGGCGCTTCACAAGCTCGCCGACTACTACATGACGTTTAGCGACGCCGCTTTGTCCAGGACGGTGGGGGACGGCGGTATCATAGAGGTCAGGTCCCCATGAGCAAAATCCTCAAGAGCGTACATAGTTCCGCGAAGCGGCTGCACGATACCGGTCACATGAACGACCTCACGATGCGTGAGTTTGATGCGCTCTGCCTTGATCCGTGTCCTCAGTTCACCGCAAAGGATGTCGTGCGGATTCGCACCAAGAATCGCGCCAGTCAGGGCGTGTTCGCCGCATTTCTCAACGTTGGAAAAACAACCGTCGCGGCCTGGGAACAGGGCACAAAGAAGCCAAGCGGGGCCGCAAGCAAGCTCCTTGAGCTTGTTGACCGGAAGGGCCTGGATGTACTGGCGTAGCTCCCAGCACCTAGCGTCAGGACGACGCGAAAGGCCGGGCTCCATGCGCTCTCGACTGGCCGCGTCATCTTGAGTACCTGACGAGGCGGAACGACCTTATTGTTTGTTTTCTTGAAAAAGCGCCTCCCCGCCGGGCTTGCCCGGTCCACGCGTGACGCGAGATGAGGCCCAAGGCCGAAGTGGAAACCGAAACAGGGCTCTCCAACCCGCTCGTGCTTCGCCCGCGCCTATTCGGCGGCGTTCCGCGCCGTCGCGGCCGCGGGCGGGAAAGTGCATACCACAGTCGTGCCTTGCCCCCGAACGGAATCTATCCGAACCGTGCCGTGGTGCAGCTCGACGAAGGACCGCACGATCGACAATCCGAGGCCGGCGCCGCGATGGTGAGTGCCGTGGGCATGGGATTCGAACCAGTCGAACACCTTGTCCTTGATTTCGCTCGAAATGCCCGGCCCGCGGTCTTTGACGGTGAACGAGACCTGGTCCGGCGTACGTTCGGCCGCCAGCACGACCGTCTCGCCCGGCGGCGAGAACCCGATGGCATTCGAGAGCAAATTGAACAGGATCTGGCGGACGCGGCGTTCATCGGCCACGAAGCTGCCGATGTCGCCTGGCACGCGCAGCTCGAGCTTGATGTTATTCTTGACCAGGCGGTCCTGCACGCCTTCGACGGCGGCCGCCATGGTGGCGAGGACGTCGACCCGTTCGAGATCAAGCGTCATCGCCCCGGCGCCGATCGAGGCGAGATCGAGGATGTTGTTGATGATGGCAAGCAGCGCATTGCTGGAAACCGTGATGTACCCGAGATATTCGGCCTGCTTGGCAGTAAGCGGCCCGGTCGACGGATCGCCGAGAAAATGCGCGAATCCAATGATATTGGTCAGGGGCGATCGCAGCTCGTAGGACACGTGGTGGACGAAATCGATCTTGATCTTGTCTGCCGCGACCAGAGCATTGTTGCGCTCGATGAGAGCGCGCTCGACATTGACTGAATCGGTAACATCCTGGAACGTCACCAGGGTTGCGCCGTCCGGCAACCGCACGGTGCGGCAATCGACAACGCTGCCGTCGGCCCGTTCGATGCGCCGGAGAATCGGATCCCGACTATCGATAGCCGTCACAGCAGCATGGAGAGACTGCCACGTTTCGCGGACACCATGGAAGGCGCGGCACCGCTCGATCACGGCCTCAATGTGAGGATGCTCGTCGAGCATGGTGGGCGACAGCTGCCACATCTTCTCGAACACCGGATTGTACAGCCGGACCCGGCCATCACTGCCGAACAGCGCGACCGCCTCGGTGAGGTTGTCGAGAGTTTCGCCCTGGACCCGGATCAGCGCATCGAATCGGCGTTCAAGGTTGAGGCGTTCAGTGACGTCGTCGAACAAATAGGTGACGCCGCCGTCCGGATTGGGGGTGGTCACGACACGGAGC
>Ga0066903_100001175_pt1 | contig 18612 bp, 18 predicted proteins | sample PanSoiMetaGPlot1_FD_67491 | JGI IMG/M metagenome (GOLD analysis project Ga0066903, IMG submission 67491) | Tropical forest soil microbial communities from Panama analyzed to predict greenhouse gas emissions - Panama Soil - Plot 1 (version 2) | ecosystem: Environmental > Terrestrial > Soil >... | reverse complement strand
GCCTTGAAAATCGGTGGGCACGTAATGGAAGAAGATCGAAGTTGAGGTGTGGCCGTCGGCAAGGGCTTCGCGCGAATGAGGAATCTCTCTTCCTCGATAAACAAGACCGTCGCCCAACCCTTGGAAGATGTTCACGACCGAATCATTCGTGTGCAATTGCAGAGACCAGGGTGTCTCGCATGTGGGTTCGGGAGAGTAATCCAGAGCTAGCGTCACGCTGAATTCGCACTGTTCGCGATCGGTATGTTTCTCCAACACTGCGCCGCTCTGATACGCCCCGGTGTACACATAGGATGGCTTGACTGGCTGGCGAACAATCGCGGCCATCATGGGCGTCAGATGATGGTGAAAGAATCGGGCGGCGTTTTCGTTGTGCGCCACGTATCTGCGGCTGGTCTGAGCATCTCCCAGCCTGAGAGCATCAAGTCGAATCAGCTTGCGATAGTGTCGCCGCAACGCGGCGAGATGCAATGGATTCATTAGAGTCGAGACAGGACAATAGCCTCTTGCCTGAAAGATGTTGCCGAGTTCGGTGACTGTCTGCTCCCTCCGCGTGGTCGAGCGAGTCGGTTGTGTGAGGATACCCGCCAGTTTCAGTACAGTTTTCTGGGACCACGGAAGCTCTCGTGGTTGCATCTTGCCTTCGAGCAACTCAGACAACACAGGAAGAAACGTTGCGCCGAGCCAGAATGGTTCGAGCAGTTCCGTGACAGGGCTTCTTACCCAGGCGATTTCATCCTTGGAATCGAAGTGGTCCAGCAGGCCTGGATCTATCGCTCCTTCCGGTAGATGATCACCACGGGTCAGAAATATGCCGGAGTTGACTGTTAGGAGCGTTTCCTCATCGACCTTGTACTGGTTGAAGTAGCGCTGAGGCACCAGGTGGTCCGGATAGTCATCGAGATAACAGGCGAAACGAAGCGGAAGGACTCTGCACGGGTCCCTCACTTCCTGTGCCTGCGGTAATAAAGCCTGGTAATTCAGCAGAATTCTCCTATCTGTGGAACCATCCGTTTAATGTGAAGCGGCTGTCGGCGAAGGTTCCTGAAGAGCATTCCACCGGCGTGATCTCGTGTGCCAGCGCGCTCGGAAAAATGACCAACTGATTCTGCTGGGGAACGATTGCACGATAGGTCCCGGCGGGAGCGTATGCGCCGTTTGACCGGACTGAGTTGTGGATTCTTAGCTCGCCTCCGCGGAACTGCTTTGGTTCGCGATGAAAGAAATACACGAAAGTGATTTCTCGTTTCGCGACCTCGGCCTGCCCGTCGTCACAATGCCAGTGAAAGAAATCTCCGTTATTGCTGGCGGTGATTTGTGCCTCAACTCTGCGGATCGGAAACAACTCGCGGTCAAGTTTTGGCAAGATTCGCGGGAGGCATCGCTCCACGCTCTCCAGAAGTCTGGCCGCGTGTGGACCAAGTTCATACAGCACACGCGAACGGCGATGCTCATAATCGACAACACCACTGCTCACCCCGGGTATGATGACTTCGCTGACGACAAAGTCCGATTCGTGGTCCAAGACATACGTCATTAGCGCTTCCATGTCTGACGGCATGAGGAACTCGTCAAGCACTATGCACGAGGCCGGCATGATGCGAGGCAGGTGGGTAATTACGGCCGGACCTTCTTCGGAATTGTTCGCGGCGGCAACGGACGCGCTGATCCCAGGAGCGGGAGGGCCCGGACTTGGTGGGCGGGGGCCTGTTGGCTGTGGGGACGGTGGAGGCACGCTTGGCGTGCCCATGGTGATTCTTGCGATGCCCGGTGCTGGTGGACCAGGGCTCGGAGGACGAGGCCCCATCGGAGGCGGCGAAGGTGGTGGAACGCTTGGGCCGCCCATGTCAGCAGACGCGAATCTGCGTGGGTCTTCAAACGAGTTGATGGTCGCACGCGGCGCCGGCGGACCGGGGCTCGGAGTTCGTGGTCCAAGTGGCTGCGGAGACGGGGGAGGCACGCTGGGTGTGCCCATGCCTGGATTCAAGTAAGGCGATTCAAGCAAATCCGCATGCAGAATCTGGTAGGTGATGCGACTTCCGAGAGTCGCAAGAGCTCGATCTGCGATAGCGTCACCGATGGCCCGCGCGACGGCTTGAACCAGATCTGGGCTGGCAGCGTGTTCGGAAGTCTTGTTCACTCGTTGCCACACGTTGGCAAGCAACTCTCGCTCCTGCCGAGTGAGTACGTCTGGATCCTGGCTCAAATTGTCGAGGGAATCGATAGAAACACATCGGCTGGTCATTGAATGCACCTCCCGTAGGGAAGCGCTTTCAGCTAGAAGCGAACGGGGCGAAAGGAGCGTAACAAAAAAGCTGGCTGATGGAAAGTAATAATGTGCTGGAAGAACAAAAAGCTAGAGGCTAACGAGTGCTCATAGCGCCAATGAGGGACTCGAATACTTTCAAACCCTCTACGCAGCCGAGTTCGGGTTCGCTGGAGCGTTCAGGATGAGGCATCATGCCAAGGACGTTGCGGCCGCTATTGCAGACACCCGCAATGTTATCGATTGAGCCGTTGGGATTAGCCTGGGGGACAGGCTCGCCGGCCGCATTGCAGTACCGAAAAACGATGCGATTTTCGCGGTGCAGCTCCGCCAAGGTCGCCTCATCACAATAGTAGTTTCCTTCCATGTGGCCGATCGGAATCGTCAGGACTTCACCTTGACGGCAGGCATGTGTGAAGGGAGTGTCTATGTTGTCGACCCTCACCTGAACAGGCTTGCAGACGTACTTAAGGCCAACATTGCGCATGAGAGCGCCGGGAAGCAAGCCGGACTCGCACAAAATCTGGAATCCGTTGCAAATTCCGAGCACAAGTCCGCCCGACGAGGCGAACTTTTGCAAAGAGGACATTACGGGCGAGAACCTCGCAATGGCGCCGGTTCGCAGGTAATCGCCGTAGGCAAAGCCTCCGGGAACGATGACAGCGTCACAATTTTCCAGGTCATGCGACTCGTGCCAGAGAAATGTCACAGGCTGCTTGACCACTTGCTGAATGGTCCAGTACGCATCATGGTCGCAATTGGAGCCGGGGAAGATGATGACGCCAAATTTCATGCTGAATGCTCGTTGGATAAGTAAGTTTAGCATGCATCAGGATGAGGCAATCCGCGACGTCGTATCTGGTGAGGTGCACGCTCCACACGCTAAAAACAGAGGCCTACCCAAGTGGGCAGGCCAGGCAATCATCGTATTTCGAGGGGCACGTTAAAGCATCCGATGGTACGTCAGTACATTTCGTCAGGGCTGGCACCGGGGGTTGGTGGCGGCATTGGGGCTCCGGGAGTCATGGGTATCATCTGGGGGCCACTTCCCGGCCCAACAAATTTGTGGAAGAACAACTTGTCTCCCATGCCCATATCTCCGTGCATGGATTTGAGTTGCCGCCACTGCTCCAACGAAAGAACCTTTCGCAGGTCTAGATTCATCATGGTGTACTCTCGCTCAAGCTTACCTCTGGCACCGAGCACCTGATCGACTTGCGAGCTGATTTCACCTTCGTTCGGCACGTCAGCGTCAAGCAGCGATTGGAGCTTCAAGTCCTGTTTCTCCATGGCGGCTCCGTAGTCGATGAGCTTCATGCGATGGTCATAAAAGATTTGATCCAACTGGCTGATCTGACCTTCGCTAAGTTGAAGCTTCTTCGCGACGTCTGAGTTTTGCCACCACTTGCCCATCTCGTGGTGATACATGAATACCTTCCCAGCGGCAGGCGCACCCGGTTTTGGTGTTGCGGGCGTTGGATTTGGCGCAGGAGACGCAGTCTGCGCTGCTGCCCCCAAGGCAAGGAATAAGCCCGAAATTGCGAACAAAGAGTTAATTCTCATGGTTTATCTCCCTGGTTTGATCACGCGAGTCAAGACTTGAAGCTGTGTTCCCACTGATTTCCTGAAGCAATATTGAGGTTGGTGCCAAGGCAGCGGGTCCACCGCTTTCCAACGCTCGTTCCACCTGCACAAGCAAGTCGTGATCCGTGGCTGCCTGGGTTTCTTCCGTTGGCAGCGACGGCGTACTGGCAAGCATGACGGTGGCGAGCACGACAAGTGCTACAAAAGCGGGCCAGGCGATACGAGGGAACATCAATCGAGCCGGGTCCGTGGCTGTCTTCAGAGAACGAACCGTCCGCATGCGCTGGGCAGCCCAGAACTCCTCTGGCATGTCAGATGCAGACTTGGACCACTCTCCCAAGTTTCTAAACCTCTTTTCGATGTTGTCGATTTCTAGCCGACACTGCGTGCAGTGCTCGGCGTGCGATCCAACGGGGATGCGTCCGCCTGCAATCATTTGTGCGATTTCAGAATCGCCAAGATGCTTGTTCATTGTTGTTCCCTCATGAGCTTTCGGACGCGAGCCACCGCACGAGACAACTGCGCTTTTACGCTTCCGGTCCTGATGCCGAGAACGGCTGCGATTTCCGCCAGTTGCATTTCTTCACTAAATCGCATCAGAAAAATGGCTCGTTGCTGATCCGATAAGCAATCGCAAGCGCGCAGCACGGCGTGAACCTCTTCTCGTGCCAGCAAGATCCGCTCGGGAGAGGGGCTGGAGGCTCGAAAACCCGCGGATATCCCCTCATCGCTGTCGAGGCCGATCAGTCGCTTCCAGAAGGAGACCCGGCGATTTTTGCCATGGTCCTTTGCCAGGTTTACGGCGATTCGGAGAATCCAGGTTTCGACGCTGCATTCTCCTCGAAAGCTCTTGCGATATTGAAATACCCTCAGGAAGCACTCCTGCGTGAGAGTGTCTGCCGTGTCCTGGTCACGCACCAGCATGAGAAGGAATCGGTACACTCGGCGCTGATGTTGCCTAACGATCTGTTCGAAATTCTCCGCTGAGATGGTCCGGACGGGTTCCTGTGCGGATATCTCCAGGGCGGCAGTGAGTGCGCTAACCATGTTTGCGGCTGTAGCTATGGACGAATTCACCAATCCGAGGTTTACAGCCAGGATGAAAATGGGACCATCGAGATGCGATTTTCGGGCATCACACAACTATGGAATTAGATCAGCATTTTCGCCTTGCCGGGGGAGCGCTCAAGAATTGGTTCATCGCACAATCGCAAGATGCACTTGCCGTGGGGCTGATCTGGCTGGTTGGTTTATGGGTGATTGGGGTTCCATGGGCGCCGCTCTGGGCAGTTCTTGGCGCGCTATTCCAGTTTGTCCCCCAGGTCGGGGCTGTACTCGGATTGATTGGGCCAACCCTGACGGCGGCATTCAAGTGGGGGGATTGGGAACATCCTCTCTACGTTTTGGGTCTGTATGCGGTCATCGCAGTTGTGGACGGCTTCTTGTTGCAGCCCTATCTGATGAAGCGCACAGCCAAGGTACCCATGTGGGCGTCTATTCTGGCACCGCTTGTCCTCGGGATCGTCATTCCGTTTTGGGGCGTCTTGCTGGCGCCGCCTCTGCTGGCGGTCGTCTATGCTTACAAGGCGCGGCAGGAACGCAATGAGACACTGGTAACCGCCCAGAAAAAGAGTTAGAAAAACCTGCTGGAAACTCCACGTCAGTAAGGCGATCCACAAGAAAAATGACGACCATTCTTTTGCTTACTCTTTCTAATATCTTCATGACGTTTGCATGGTACGGCCACCTTCGGCATCGGGATGCGCCACTCTTCAAGGTCATTGTCGTCAGCTGGGTGATCGCGTTCGCCGAATACTGCTTCCAGGTTCCGGCGAATCGCATTGGCTCGTATGAGTTTTCAACCGCACAACTCAAGACAATCCAGGAAGCCATCACGCTGGTCGTGTTCTCAGTTTTCTCGGTGCTGTATCTGAAAGAAAGCTTGCGCTGGAACTATCTCGTCGGGTTCGCCATGATGGTGGGCGCGGTATTTGTGATCTTCAAAAAGTGGTAGTGGTTGCCAAAAGCCGGCGGCACGGGGTGACACCCACAGCTTGTACGGGGTAAGGCCTAGGACCCACATGCTATAATCTCATTTCGCCTGCATTTGTTTTCGAGGCAATCACGTGATCTCCTCTACCGGGCGAGTCCTGCTATTAAATATCGCAATTCAAGCTCTTTAAGGTGAGGTATTTCTATGTCCGGCCATTCAAAATGGGCCACAATTAAGCACAAGAAAGGCGCCTTGGACGCCAAGAGGGGCAAGATTTTTACCCGGCTGATCAAGGAAATTTCTATTGCTGCGAAGAATGGCGGCGGTGATCCAGACAGCAATCCTCGTCTGCGCACGGCGATTGCGGCTGCCAAGGCGGAAAATATGCCCGCCGACAACATCAAGCGAGCCATCCAACGTGGCACGGGCGAATTGCCCGGCGCAGTGTATGAAGAATTCATGCTGGAGGGATACGGGCCTGGGGGGGTTGCGCTGCTGGCTGAAATCAACACCGATAACCGCAATCGAACCGTCAGCGAGATCCGGCACGTCTTCAGCAAGAATGGCGGCAACATGGCCGAGGCCGGAGCGGTCTCCTGGATGTTCCACAAGAAGGGCGACATCGTCGTCCCTAAGGCCGCTGCCAAAGAAGACGATCTGATGGGGCTGGTGCTGGAGGCTGGAGCTGAGGACTTACGTGATGACGGCGAAAGCTGGGAAGTACTGACCGATCCTTCGTCGTACGAGGCGGTTCTGACCGCCGTCAAGGGTGCGGGTATTGAGCCGACATCTGCGAGCGTTTCGATGATTCCGCAGAACTACATCAAGTTGGAAGGGCAGGCTGCTTCGACAATGATCCGCTTGATGGAAGCGCTGGAGGAACACGATGACGTGCAGAACGTCCACGCCAATTTTGACATCGATCAGAAGCTGCTCGAGGAAGTTGCAGGCTGAGCGCAGGATTGAAACTCAAAAAGAGCCGCCTAGTGGGCGGCTCTTTAATTTTGGGTCGATTTCATAGTGCTGATGCGTTTTCGCAGCGCAGATGCAGGACTTTGTTTCTCGGTTGCAGACATTTTCAACACGACTGTGGAAAATCATGTGTAAAACGCGGATTCTTTCTCAGTAAATGGTTCACAGGCAGTGAGTTCTGCACCTTGCACAAAGTCGGGTGCTGGCACTTTTGTGGGGTATCAATCGAATTTGGGACAAGAGAGAAAGATTTGAAAGTTCGTCTGGACAAATTGTTGCTTGAACGAGGCCTTGTGGCGTCGCGGGAGCGCGCGCAGGCGCTGATTCTTGCCGGCAAAGTCCTGGTGGAGGGACAGAAAGTTGAGAAGGCCGGAACCGCTGTTGATGTCAAAGCAAATGTCGCGGTCACCGGAAATGATCTGAAGTACGTGAGCCGTGGCGGACTTAAGTTGGAAAAAGCCATCGAACAATGGAAGCTCGACGTGAGAGGTGCCACGTGCCTTGATGTCGGCGCGTCTACTGGTGGCTTTACGGATTGCCTGCTGCAACACGGTGCGGCCCGCGTTATTGCGGTGGACACTGGTTATGGACAGATTGATTTTCGGCTTCGTCAGGACAGTCGCGTTAGTTTGCTGGAGAAAACCAATGCCCGGTATCTCGAGCCTGCGCAGTTGGGGGCAGCCATTGATTTGGTGGTGATGGATGTTTCTTTCATCTCAGCGACTCTCGTTCTGCCTGCGGTGATCCGGGCCGCTTTTGATGAAATGAAGACTCCGGCGCGGAAAAGGGAAGCGGTCGTTTTGGTGAAGCCTCAGTTTGAAGTCGGACGCGAGTTGGTGGGGAAAGGCGGGATCGTGCGAGATGAAAGGGCGCAGCAGAATGCGACCGAAAAAGTCCGCCAAGCGTTGATTTCTTTGGGGGCCACACAGACCGACGTTACGGAATCGCCCATCACTGGCGCTGAAGGGAATCGCGAGTTCCTTTTGTACGGGGTCTTTGCGTGAGGTCACGAGCTCAGAGACTTCCTGCGAAATTTCTGTACAATTCAATTTCCAAAGATGAATACCCCAGCACCCGGTAAAGGCGTGAACAAAGCAGTCGCAATCGTCTCCAAACCAAGCAAGCCTGAACTAGAGCACGTAGTACCGGAGTTGCTCGACTGGCTGAAGAAACGTGGTTATCGGTCGGTAGTCGATGAGGAGACGCACAGGCTAGCTCCGAACACCACGGTTGTTTCTCGAGATGAGCTTGCTTCCCATCAGTTGGACTTTGTGATTGTGCTGGGGGGAGATGGAACTTTACTCTCCGCGGCGCGATCCGTAGCCCGGGCAGCGGTTCCCGTGCTCGGAATCAATCTGGGTTCGTTAGGGTTTCTAACGGAAGTCCAGATAGAGGAACTCTATTCGACGCTGGAGGCGATCGACCGCGGGGCGCGAGTCGTTGAAGACCGCTCCATGGTGCATTGCGAGATTTTTCGTAATTCAGTGTGTGTGGGTAGCTATGACGCGCTCAATGACGCGGTCGTTGGAAAGGGAACGATTGCCCGCCTGAATCACTGCGATGTCTATATCGACGGGACTTTTGTTTCTAGCTATAAGGCGGATAGCCTGATGATTGCGACTCCTACTGGGTCAACAGCATATTCGCTTGCGGCCGGAGGGCCCATTCTCATGCCCACGGTCGCCGCTTTTCTGGTTACTCCCGTATCCGCCCATTCGCTTACCCATCGCGCACTGGTGGTGCCCGACACATCCAAGATCGAGATCGTTGTCATGACTGGTGCAGAGCAGGCGTACCTGAGCATCGATGGCCAAGTCGGAATGCCGCTCTTGGATGGGGATCGAATTCTCTGTCGCAAGTCCGAGCACACGGTGAAGTTGTTGCGCGTACAGAAGACTTTCTTCGACATTCTGCGCTCGAAGTTAAAGTGGGGACAGAGATAAAGCGTCAAGAACTCAATCGAGAAGCTCACAAATGAAGCGCAAAACACTGGTAGTAGTCTGTTGTCTCATTTCCCTAGCTGCTGCTCTTGCCCAATCGCGGCCTGCAGCGGACCTGATTATTTCTCACGCTAACGTGTGGACGGTCGACAAGGCGCATCCGAAGGCGCAAGCGGTTGCGATGAGTGGAGACCGCATTGTTTTTGTTGGCTCCGATGCGGATGTGAAGGCTTGGCAGGGGGCGGGTACGCGTGTGATCGATGCCGGCGGCAAGCTGGTTATGCCTGGATTTAATGATGCTCACGTTCACTTCGTGAGTGGAGGCTCGCAGCTCGACAGGGTTCAACTCAACGACGCCGATAGCCCACAGGAGTTCGCTCGACGCATTAAGGCCCAGGTTGGAAAGATGTCGAAAGGCGAGTGGATTCTGGGAGGCGATTGGGATGAGACGAAGTGGACACCGGCAAAGCTTCCTACAAAAGAGTTAATCGATTCTTTTACCCCGGATAATCCAGTATTCGTGAGCCGGTACGACGGCCACATGGGATTAGCAAACACTCTTGCACTGAAACTGGCGGGCATCACGTCGCAAACGCCGGATCCTCCCGGAGGAGCTATCGTTCGCGACGCACAAGGCAATCCCACCGGCGCGTTGAAAGATGCTGCCGCGGACATGATGTACAAGGTTGTTCCACCGCTGGACCACGATCAGCGTCTTAGAGCCGTGAAACGCGCTCTGGCGCATGCTGCGTCGCTAGGCGTGACCAGCGTGCAGAACATGAATCCAGACTATGAGGACATTGCAATTTACTCGGAGCTCCTCGACCGAAATGAGCTGACAGCGCGGATCTATGCTGCGCCTCTCATTCCGCAAGTGGATGACCAGGTAAAGATCGGAATTCGCCGCGCGTTCGGTGGACCTTACTTACGGATTGGTGCACTGAAAGCTTATGCCGATGGATCTCTGGGTTCAGCGACGGCGTATTTTTTCGAGCCGTTTAGCGATCAGCCCGGTAATCACGGTTTGCTCTCCGATGAAATGCAACCTGTGTCGCTGATGCGCGATCGCATGATGAGAGCTGACGCAGCCGGCCTGCAGTTGTGCACACATGCGATTGGTGATCAGGGCATCTCGATGATTCTCGATATTTACAGCGAAATACAGAAGGCGCATGGGGATGCCGATCGCCGTTGGCGGATCGAACACGCGCAACACATGGCAGCCAAGGATTTTGACCGATTCGCCCAATTGAAGGTAATCGCTTCGGTACAGCCCTATCATGCGATTGATGACGGTAGATGGGCTGAGGGACGCATTGGACATGATCGCGCCAGCCGCACCTACGCATTCCGGACTTTTCTCGATCGTGGTGTGCAGCTCGCCTTGGGGACAGATTGGGATGTCGCGCCTCTGAATCCTATGCTGACCATTTATGCGGCAGTCACGCGAGCCACGCTTGACGGAAAGAATCCCAACGGATGGTTTCCGGAACAAAAGCTTACTGTCTCCGAGGCTGTCGAAGCCTACACCATGGGTTCGGCATACGCTGAATTTCAAGATGACGTGAAAGGTTCCATCACAGCAGGCAAACTGGCGGACCTCGTGATCTTAAGCGACGACATTTTTAGCATCGATCCAACCAGAATTCGCGACGTAAAGGCTCTAAAGACAATTGTCGGAGGAAAGCTGGTTTACGAGGACGGTGGAGTACAGCATTGAATCAGTCTGATCTTCGACAATTCCCTGGGTTTCAAGAAAAGGTTTTCCAAGCCGGCGAAGCCAAACTTAATTACGCCATTGGGCCCAAGAACGGGCCGCCACTCCTACTGGTGCATGGATTGGGGCGCCGCTGGCAGGTATTTCACGAACTCATTCCAGCTCTGTCGGAGAATTGGCAGATTTTTGCTCCAGACCTTAGGGGGCATGGCCGCTCGACGCATGTGTCTCGAGGTTATGGTGGCTCTCAGTACGCGAATGACATAGCTGCGTTTCTTGTTGAGTGTGTCAAAGGACCTGCGGTTTTTCTGGGCCACTCGTTAGGCGGGATGATAGGCCTCAAAATCGCAGTTCAACATCCGGAATGGATTCGTGCGCTGATTCTCGGCGACAGCATGCTTCTGAGTAAGGGATTCCATCCCGACAGCATGTATCCCTCGTTGTTTGCCGGACTACGTGATCTCGCGGCACAGGACCTTTCGCTCGAAGAAATGGCCGATGGGTTGTCACGCGTTGAACTCAAGGTGCCCGGGCTCAAGGAGAAAGTGTGTATCGGCGATTTGCCCGGAAACGATCGCGCTGCCATGCTGCGATGGGCGCCGTGCGTCATGCAGGCCGATCCTGACACCTACGCGATGACGCTGGACGGATCATCTTTTGAAGAGTGGAATGGCGAATCGCTGCTCGCGCACGTGCGATGTCCAACGCTTCTCCTGCAAGCATCACCCGAACTTGGCGCGCTCATGTCTGATGCTGATGTTGCTGCGGCCAAGCGTCTTGTTCCGGACGTAAGACATGTTCGCTTTCCGACCCTCGGTCATGCGCTGTATATACAACAGCCGGAACCCATACTGCGTGCGGTGAATGAATTCCTAGATGGGATAGTTGATGACTTGCAGCGTCGCGCATGATTTCACTTTGTAACAGATGTACCTCTGGACATCTTGACGTGAGTTACCGGTCAATTTAGTGTGCCGTGAAATTCAGCAGTGCCTGCAGTAAGTAAGACGCGTTGGGGTGATCTCGCCATGGGGACGATGTTCGCGGTCTGCGAACGTCGCACTTCTTCACTCCAGGATCAGGCCGAACCTAGGGGATGCTAACTGCGCCAACCTCCCTACGAACCAACGTAAGGCTTGAACGCCGGAGTGCGTGTTGCTCCGGCCAAGGAGGTTCTACATGTCAGCTTCCAGAAAACTTGCAGTCGTGTGCTGCCTCAGCCTGCTGTTACTACTCTCCGGTGGTGCGTTTCAACTAAAGGGCACTGGCAACGGAACAGAAGCTCCCGCCGGATTCTCTACACCCACTCTCAGCGAAGACCCAGGCTCGAAGAGCGTCAGCAATGGACTTCCCATGTTGCCTGGTGAAACATTTGGAGACGACCAGGCAACTTTCGAGGAAGAAGACGGCATTGACGAAGGCTTAGGACCTGTTTACAACTCGCGGTCCTGCACCGACTGCCATCAAAACCCAGTAACTGGTGGTGGTAGCCAGATCACCGAGTTGCGCATTGGTCACTTCGACAGCAAAGGGAAGTTTGTAAATCCCACGATCACGATCAACGGAGGATTGAATACAATCCCCAATCGTTCTCTGATTAACGATCGGTCGGTTTGCCCAGAGGCCTCCGAGCGGGTACCACTTACTGAATACGTGCGCGCGTTCCGCATGTCGCTCAATGTCCTTGGGGATGGCTTTGTGGAGGCCATCGATGACAACACTTTGATCTCGATCGCAGCCCAGCAGCCCGGTCAAAGCGGTGGCGTGATCAAGGGCGAATACATCACAGTCCCTGTGTTGGAAGCGAGTGGCACCACCCGCGTCGGTCGCTTCGGTTGGAAGGACCAACACGGAAGCCTGCTGTCGTTTTCGGCTGACGCTTATCTCAACGAGCAAGGTATTACCAGCCGACTGCTGCCGACGGATACCACCACAGTTTGCAAAGATCCGAATATCGGCGATCCAGAAGATCATACCGATGAGATTGGGATGGCCGATATCGACCACTTTGCCAGCTTTATTCGCGGCACAATGGTTCCTCCCGTTGATGCGACATTGATGGCAACCCCGGATGCAGTGGCGGGGCAAGCCTTATTTACTACCATCGGATGCGCAACCTGCCACGTGACCTCCATTACGACGGCTCCCACGGGAACCGTGATTAATGGCGGCACATTCACCGTTCCCGATGCGTTGGGGAACAAAATCATTCACCCCTACAGTGACTTTCTCTTGCATGACATTGGAACCGGAGACGGAGTTGTGCAGAATGGCCCGTCCGACACCGGCTTCAAGATGCGCACAGCTCCACTATGGGGGCTTCGCACCCATGACCGCCTGATGCATGACGGATTTTCCGGGTCGAGGGAGGAGGCAATCCTGCGACATGGCAATGAGGCTAAGAATGCGCGAAAGGCCTACCTGGGGCTGTCGAACACGCAGAGATCGCAGTTGCTAACCTTCCTGAACGCACTGTAGGCAACTGCTTGGAAGCGGAGTCCCGCCTCCCCCGCTCCGCTTCCTTTTTTACAACTCGGCGCGAATGAGGTCAGCGATCGTTTCGCGTCGACGAATGAGTTTGACGCGCTTTTTGTCGACGAGCAGTTCCGGAGGGCGTGGCCGGCTGTTGTAGTTGGAAGCCAAAGCCATGCCATAGGCGCCTGCGTCCATAATTGCCAGGAGATCGTGCTCCTGCACAACTGGAATTTCGCGATCACGCGCGAAGAAGTCTCCGGTCTCACAGACTGGTCCTACTACGTCGACTAATTCTCTTTCTCGTTCACTCCGCGTTGCGACCGGGACAATCCCATGGTAAGCGTTGTAGAGGGCAGGCCTCTGGAAATCATTCATCCCGGCATCGACAACGATGAATTTCTTTTTGTTATTCGTCTTGTGGTAGAGGACGCAAGTGACCAGCGCTCCTGCGGGACCGATGATGAACCGTCCCGGTTCCAGCAGCAGATGAATTTTCAAATTGCGTAGTGGACGAACGAGAGCATCTGCGTATGCGGCCACGTAGTCGGGAAATCGTGGCAGAACATCGTTTCCGTAGTCGATCCCTAGCCCTCCGCCAGCATCAACGTAGTCGATCCCGTGCCCATCGGCTCGAAGCTCGCGCACGAGCTCTGCTACGCGTTCCATCGCTTGGCCGAAAGGGCGAGTGTCCGTGATCTGGGAGCCAATGTGAACGCTCACACCTGACACCCGCAGGTATTTGGATCCCAGTACTCTGGCATAAGTACTACGCGCTTCTTCTATGGGGATACCGAACTTGTGCTGGTGCAACCCAGTTGCGATGTAAGGATGCGTCTTGGCGGAAACATCCGGATTGACGCGCATCGCGATCGACACTGTACGTTTCATCCGCTGAGCGCATTGGGCGAGCACGCCGAGCTCAGATTCGCTCTCCACGTTGAAAAGTAGAATGCCTGCCTTAACTGCTGCTGCCATGTCGGCATAAGTTTTTCCGACACCGGAGAACACAACATTCTTGGCTGCGCGGCGTTGCACGCGTAGAACGCGCGCCAGTTCTCCTCCGGACACGACGTCAAAGCCGCAACCGTGTTCAGCCAATAGCTTCAGGATGTGAAGATTCGAGTTCGCCTTCACCGAGTAGCAGATCGTATGGGGCACCTTGCGGAAGGCACGTTCAAAGACAGACAGGCGCTCTCGAATTGCTGAGGCTGAGTAGACGTAGAAGGGCGTCCCGTATTTTTCCTTGAGCGATGTGAGAGCAACATCGTCGCAGTACAGGAGGGAGGTTGATTCACTGCTTGCAGTTGAGCGCGAAGCTTGCCTGTAGGAGAAGCCAGCCGCAAGTTCTGTGGATCGACGGCGAGATAGCCTCACTTGCGTTTACCGGAAGTGCCCTTTACGCGGATTGCGACGACGGTCTGATCGTCGAAAGCGTCTTCGTTGCCGACATGCTCGGCCACAGCGGCGAAAATCGAGCTAACAAGGGCCTCTGCTGATTCAGCATTGCACTCCGCGACGATCTGTTCGACCCGGGAACGGCCGAACATATCGCCAGCCTTGTTGCGCGCGTCGAGGATTCCGTCGCTGTAGAAAACGAAAACATCCCCCGGCTTCGTTTTAAAGTTGAACTCTTCGTATTCGGCGTCGTCGAACAAACCCAGAGGGAGGCCAGTGGCTTCAACGATCTCAGCCTTTCCGTCATGCCAATAGATGGGGCGGGGCAGTCCTGAGTTCGCGACTTGCAGCGTGCGATTGCTGTCGTCCCAGACGACATAGATGAGCGATACGAATTGGCCATCGATGCGGCGCTCGCCGAGAGAAAAATTGACTGCGGACAACATTTCCGCCGGGCTGGGTTCGATGGGAGCGTGAGAGCGCAGAATGCCACTCACCAAGGCGGCGTAGATGGCTGCTGGGGCTCCTTTTCCACTTACGTCGCCGATTACAAGGGCCGTACGTGAGAGGGAATAATCGACGAAATCGTATAAATCGCCACCGATGGCACGAGCCGGAAGGAACCTGGCCGCAATATCGAGATTCGCAAGCTTCGGAACGGACTGTGGCAACAAGCGGAATTGCAACTCACGCGCTAACGCGAGGTCGCGCTCGAGCCGCTTTTCCTGGCGTGCAATTTGCTCGTAAAGCCGAGCGTTCTCGATGGCGATGGCAAGCTGTGCGGCGAGGGTGGTGATAGTGCGACGGTGATCCTCGGTGAAAAAGCCCTTTCGTGTGTGCTCAAGGTCGAGAACGCCTATGACATTGTCTTTGTAAATAAGCGGAACCGCCAGCTCCGAACGCGTTTCCGGATTCAGCGAGATATAACGAGAGTCTTTGCTGACATCAGGCACCAGGACCGCTTGTTTATGCTGTGCCGCATAGCCAACTACACCCTTTCCCAGTGGGACATCGTGCTTAAGTTGAATGTTCTCTTGAAAGCGTAAAGAGAAACGATGCTGAAGCTTTTGTTCCGCCGGATCAACGAGGAGAATGCTGAACATCTGGTAGTCGATGAGGCGGCTCAGCAGTTCTGCAATACGCTTGAGCAATTCGTCCACGTTTAGTATGGACGTGAGTTCAACCGCAATCTCGTTGAGGAGAACCAGCGTACGCGCCTGCTTTGTTGTTCGGGTGTATAGACGCGCGTTTTCAATGCCGATCGCCATTCTCGATGCGATCAGTGTCAATAAACGAGCGTGCTCGTCGGTAAACTTGTTGGGCTCATACGATTCGATATCGATTACACCTATGAGCCGGTTCTTGACGATGAGAGGGACGGCCAGTTCCGAGCGAACGTCGGGAACCGCAGAAATGTATTTCGGTTCCTTGGTGACATCGTCGACTAATATGGCCTCACGCTTTTGCGCGGCTACGCCAGTGACTCCGTCACCAACCTTGACGCGAATTCTGTCGGCAACCTCTCGCGCATGTCCCGTCTGAAACCGGATGCGAAGTTCCTGGGCTTTTTCGTTCAGCAGCAGGATGGCGAAGATTTCGTAATTGATGACCTTGCGGACCAGTTCCGCCACGCGCCGGAGAGTGGTGTCGAGGTCAAGAGTGGTGTTGACGACATCAGCGACCTCGAGAAGAAGCGGTTCGACCTTGGAATTGGTGTCAGTTTTTGTGGGAGCCGTCTGCACGTGTTTGATTCATGATAACAGGCGCTGTTGGACGACCCGCAGCGCCAAGCGATTCCGACTCGGCAGCGTCAATCTTCCCGCGAGAGCACACAAATATCGGGCAAATTCCGGTATCGTTCGGCATAGTCCAGGCCGTATCCGACCACGAATTCGTCGGGGATGCTGAAGCCCACATAATCCGCTTCCATCGGTTGTTTCCTACGCGAAGGCTTATCGAGCAGGGTGGCGATGCGGAGGGCTTTGGGCTGGTGGGCCATCATCAAGTTTTTCAGAAATGTCAGGGTGAGGCCGGTATCCAGAATGTCCTCTACTAGGATGACGTTCTTATCTTTGGCCGATTGGTCGATGTCCTTGGTGACCCTGACTTCGCCGGTGGAATCCCAGCCATACTTGAGTTCATGGCGAGGACTGGGCCTAGTCCCGTAGCTTGATACGCCAATGAAATCGAAAGTCGCGTCGAGTTGGACATGCCGGGCGAGATCGCTTAAGAAAAAAGCCGCTCCCTTCAGAACGCCTATGAAGACGATCGCCTCTCCGGCGAAGTCCCGAGTGATCTGTGCACCCATAGCAGCGACGCGATAGGCGATCTGCTCTCGCGAGATTAAAACCTTTAACTCACTCACCGCGCCATATTAGGCACTGTGCGCGCTCTGAATGCAAGAAAATGTTGCAGGAGGGTGCGCCGGGCGCGGTGGGCACCCAAATCTCGGCTGTGTATGATGGCCGCACGAGATGGAAATACCCAGGACGCGCATGAATGTGCGAAGGCTCTATGGACAGTGGTACCCTAGGTTCTGAACTCAGAGAACGTGTGGATCCCTAGATTTCCCGACTCAGCAGGCGTGTTTCCCACTCGTGATTTCTGAAGGAAGAGCACCAGACCAGGGTGATGGTGCCAAAACCCCACTAGCTAATCCGAGAGATCAATAACATGAACCTGAATGGAATCAAGCTTACCTGGCTGGGACATGCCACATTTCGCATCGAAACACCCAAGGGGACGTCGGTATTGATTGATCCTTGGGTAATGAACAATCCTTCGTGCCCGGCGAACGAGAAGAACATCAAAAAGCTAGACCTCATGCTCATCACTCATGGGCACGGAGACCATATCGGGGATGCGGTCGAGATCGCCCTGAAATATGATCCTAAGGTTGTGGGCATACCGGAGCTTTGTGGCTGGCTGAAGAAGAAGGGCGTAAAGCAGCCTGCCGAGATGAACAAGGGCGGAACACAGGTATTAGGCGACGTTAAGGTCACAATGGTGCACGCCGATCATTCTTGCGGTATCCAGGATGGGGACGAGTTGATCTATGGTGGCGAGGCGTGCGGGTATGTCATCGAATTCTCAAACGGAGTTAAGATCTACCACGCGGGAGATACCAATGTCTTCGGCGATATGGCGATTATTCGCGACCTGTACGCGCCAGAGATATGCATGTTACCCATTGGTGATCACTACACGATGTCTCCACGTGAAGCGGCCTATGCCTGTAAGCTCTTAAAGCCGAAGACAGTGATCCCGATGCACTTTGCGACTTTTCCGGTACTTACTGGCCGGCCGGACCAACTTGAGAAACTCGTCTCGGGCGTGGAAGTATTCGAGATGAAGCCCGGAGTAACAGTGCAGTAGGGAAGTGATTTCGTTCACAAGAAATTGAGCAAACGATTGGAGGATCACGTGGCAGCATCACCCGACCCAACTGCCTGGCGCATGGGCGGCATAACCGCCGACCCAGTTGAGGATTATCTCTATTCCTGTCTCCCGCCGCGAGACGAGGTTCTCACTGAAATGGAGAACGAAGCGGCAGCCAAGGATATTCCAATCGTCGGTCCAGCGGTTGGCCGGATCTTGTATCAGCTCGCTGTGATGATTCAGGCTAAAACCGTCTTCGAAATGGGCTCTGCCATTGGTTATTCAACCATCTGGTGGGCCCGCGCCATTGCACAAGGTGGCCGCGTGATCTACACCGACGGTGACCAGCAAAACGCAATGCGTGCGCGAGGGTATTTCGAAAGAGCCGGGGTGGCCAATCGCATCAGCATCAGGACCGGCGATGCGCTTGAACTGCTATCGGAAGAGAAGCAGGAGTTTGACATCATCTTCAATGACGTCGACAAGGAAGACTATCCCCGCGTTTTTCGTTTGGTTGCACCACGGCTACGCAAAGGTGGATTGTTTGTGACTGACAACGTTCTTTGGAGCGGGCGTGTCGCACAAGCGAATCCCGATGCGCGCACTAAGGCCATTCTGGAGTTCAACCGGGTGCTCTATGGCTCACCGGATTTCTTCACGACAATTCTCCCCATCAGGGACGGAGTCGCGGTGGCGGTGAAAAAGTAGGCAAGACCTGTTGGCGGTGCGGGCGTTAGTCATTACTGGCCTGAACCGAAGTCTCGGCCATTGTCGTGACTCTGCGCTTCCTTGCGAACCAATAGAACACAGGAACCCCTGCCAGGATTGTCACGGTTCCCCAAGCCGAGTTGCGTAGATTGTCCGTGAAGGTGTAGTAGAGAAGAACTCCGGA
>Ga0066903_100001174_pt1 | contig 18619 bp, 13 predicted proteins | sample PanSoiMetaGPlot1_FD_67491 | JGI IMG/M metagenome (GOLD analysis project Ga0066903, IMG submission 67491) | Tropical forest soil microbial communities from Panama analyzed to predict greenhouse gas emissions - Panama Soil - Plot 1 (version 2) | ecosystem: Environmental > Terrestrial > Soil >... | reverse complement strand
CGGCATCGTCATGTTCCTGTCGTACGGCTTGTGGCGCGGGGCGACGATCGTGTCCATGACGCGGTTCGATCTCGAGCAATACCTCGAGCTCGTTCAGCGCTACCAGGTCAGCTACCTGCACCTGGTGCCGCCCGTGGTGATCGCCCTCGCCAAGCACCCGATCGTCGATAAGTACGACCTGTCGAAGGCAAAATGGGCGCTCTCGGCCGCCGCGCCGCTCGGTGGCCCGGCCGCCGACGCCTTCACCGCCAGGCTCGGCACCCAGCTGATCCAGGCCTACGGCATGACCGAGGTGTCAGGCGCGTCCCATGTCGGCTCGTGCGCGCCAGGCAAGGTCAAGCCGACCTCAGGTGGGACGCTGCTGCCGAATCTCGAGTGCGCTGTGGTCGATCCGGCAAGCGGCGAGGTCGTCGAGCGCGGTCAACGGGGCGAAGTCTGGGTGCGCGGGCCGATTGTGATGCAGGGCTATCTTGGCCGGCCCGAGGCCACCGCGGCGACCATCGACGCCGACGGCTGGCTCCACACGGGTGACGTGGGGTGGGTCGACGAGGACGGCGATGTGTTCATCGTCGACCGGGTCAAGGAGCTGATCAAGTACAAAGGTCTGCAGGTCGCGCCGGCGGAGCTCGAGGCGATCCTGCTCGGCCATCCCGCGATTGCGGACGTCGCCGTCATCCCCAGTCCGGACGAGGAGGCGGGCGAGGTCCCCAAGGCCTTCGTGGTGCTCAAGATCGCTGCGGATGCCGAGGACATCATGGGGATCGTGGCCGAGCGTGTCGCGCCGCACAAGAAGATCCGCAAGCTGCAGTTCATCGACGCGATCCCGAAGTCGCCTTCTGGCAAGATCCTGAGGCGGGTGCTCATCGAGCAAGAACGCGCCAGAGCGGCGGAGGCGGAGACGACGAACGCGGTCAGCTCAGGCTGAGCTTGCGGCGGGCAACGCGGTCAGGTCGTCGATGACGCCGCGGAGGAAGCGGTCGGCGGCGTAGTCGTCGAACGCGCGGCGGTCGAACATCAGCGACAGCAGGCAGCGCCAGCCGACGCGCATGCCACCGTCGGCGGCGGGTAGCGGGCGGCGCTCGACGAGACCTGGCCCGAGGATGCCGATCTGGCCGAGCGGCACGATCGGCGACGCGGTCAGGTTGCCGAATGAGCCGACGTTGGTCAGCGTCATGTGCCCGCCCCGCGTCTCGCCCGGCGTGAGCTTGTTGGCGCGGGCGCGCGCGGCGAGTTCGGCGATACCACGGGCCGTCTCGCCAAGGCCGAGCGAGTCGGCCCGCCGCACGACCGGCACGATCAGGCCCGCGTCGAGCGCGACGGCGACGCCAACGTCCACCGGACCACCAACAGAGCTCGCCAGGCGCCTGGCCAGGGCGTACACGAACAGCACGGTAAGGGTCAGGTTGGCGCCGTGCTCGTCACGAAAGGCGTCCTTGCGCGCCTCTCGCCAGGCCACGACCTGCGTCAGATCGGCGTCCATGACGCTCTGCCCGTGCGGGATCGTCTGGCGCGCCTTGAGCATGTGCTCGGCAATGGCGCGGCGCATGGTCGTCAGCGGGACGAGACCGCCGGCCGATGAGGTAGCGGCCGGCGCGGGCAGGGAGTTCCGGGCGACGAAGCTCAAGACATCCTCCTTGGTCACACGACCCGAGGAAGTTCGGACGTCCTCTGGCGAGAGGCCATGTTCCGCCAGGAGGCGAGCGGCCACGGGCGTCGCCTTCCTCGGCGCGGTCGCCGGTGCTGGCCGTGACGGCCCATCGGCTGGCCGTGACGGGCCCTCGGCTGGCGCGGCTTCGCCGATGCGTGCGATCGGGGTCTCGATTGGTACGGTCTGGCCGTCGGCGACCAGCACCTCGAGCAGCCTTCCAGCCGCCGGTGAGGTCAGCTCCGTCGTCACCTTGTCCGTCTCAATCGACGCCAGCGGCTCGCCCTGGCGAACCTCGTCGCCGACGCGCTTCAGCCACTGCCCGAGCGTGCCTTCGACCAGCGTGTCCGCCAGCTTCGGCATGCGGACAAGCGTTTCGCTCATTCGCGTTCGAGGTAACGCTTCATCGCCCCGAGCAACGCGCCGGCGTCCACGCCGTCCAGGGCGCGGTGGTCGATGCTGGCACACAGGTAGGCCGTTGGCGCCAGGCCGAACCCGTGCTCGCGCACCAGCACGCGCTCTTCGACCGCGCCCACGCGCACCGCGGCGACGTGCCCGGGCAGCACCAGCGGCACCCCAAACAGCGCCGAGCCTGGGCCATAGTCGGCCAGGCTGACCGTGCCCTCGGCAAGCTGGCCAGGATCGGAGCCGCCGCCCGACCGGATCGCTTCAATCTCCATCGCCAGGCCGAGCACGTTGCGCGTGTCGGCGTCGCGAACGACGCCGTGGCGGGCGCCTGCCTCGGAGCCGGCGACGCTCAGCGCCAGGTGGACGGCCGAGTAGCGGCGGATCCCGTGCGCCTCCGCGTCGAACGCGGCGTTTGCCTGCGGTACCTCCCGCAGCGCGGCTACCAGCGCCTCGGCGAATATGGCGGTGAAGCTGGGTTGGACGCCACGCCGCAGCCACGCCTCGCGGTCGGCCTCGAGGCGGCGAGCGGCATGCGACAGGTCGACTTCGACCACGCTGGCCGCCTGGGGGATGTCGCGCGCCGCGGACGTGACCAAATTGGACCAGGAGGTCGCGGACCCGACCGCCGTATCCCGTCCATTCACGGAGAGCACCGCTCGTTGGCCGCGGTCGATGCGCGCCAGAGCGCGCAAGGCGGCCGCGATCCGCCCGCGGTCGGGGATCAGAAAGTCCTCCATCGGGCCGCTGGCCGGGATGCCGGCCACGTCGGCCATGGCGATGCGCTCGATCGGCGCGCGCAGATCGGCAAACGCTCGCTCGGCCACCACCGCGGCGATCTCCGCGCCCAGCCCCATGGTCCGCGTGTCCTCGTGAACCACGCCCAGGCGACCCGTGCGGCGGACAGACTCGACGAGCGTCTCGGCATCGAGCGGGTTGAGCGAGCGCGGATCGATGACTTCGACCTCCAGCCCCTCGGCCTCAAGCTGTTCGGCAGCCGCGAGGGCCTCGTGAAGGACCCAACCCCATGCCACAACGGTCGCGTGCTGGCCGGGTCGGACGATGTGCGCCCGCTCGAGCGGCACCAGGTATTCGCCTTCAGGCACCTCGCCGCGGATCGCCCGGTACGTCCGCTTGTGTTCGAGAAACAGGACGGGATCGGGATGGCGGATGGCGCTGGTCAGCAGGCCTTTGGCGTCGGCGGGAAAGCTGGCCGCGACCACTCTCAAGCCAGGCACGTGCGAGTAGTAGGCTTCGATGCTCTGCGAGTGATACGGACCGCCGCGCAGGCCGCCGCCATAGGCGGTACGGATGACCAGTGGGCACTCGGCGTCGCCGTTGGTTCGAAAGCGGATGCGTGCGGCGTCGGAGATGACGTGGTCGGCAGCCGCGTGCATGAAGTCGGCGAACTGGATTTCTGCCACCGGCCGCAGACCGCGCATGGCCATGCCCACGGCGAGCCCGGCGATGCCCAACTCCATCATCGGCGTGTCGATGACGCGGTCCGCGCCAAACTGGGCGAGCAGCCCATCGGTGGCGCGGAAGACGCCGCCGAGTGGGCCGATGTCCTCGCCGAGGATGACCACCCGCTCGTCCCGCTCCATCTCCTGGCGCAGGGCTTCGCGAACGGCCTCGATCACCGTCATCGAGCGGGCCTGCACCCGCTCAGGCCGGGTTGACGTCTGCTGTGGGACGGTGGTCACGGCAACCGCACAAGATGATATGCCCGTCGGGGCTACGGATTGTCGAGACGCCAGCCCGGGTGCCAGATGCGGCCTTCCAGGCGCAGCTCGGAGTCACGCTCGTCGGGTAGCGCCCGCAGATCGTCGACGTGCTCGACCATGACCAGGGGTAGACTGTACGCAGCGGCGTGACCAACGAGAGCGGCTGGACCTACCTCTCGGAAGAGTTCGTCGAAGACCTGGAGCGCGCCGTCGCCGAGGGCCAGACGGTCAGCTCGGTCCTGCAGACGTACGGCATCAACCGCGGGACGTATTACTCGTGGCTGGCCATCGGCGAGGGACACATGAGTCAATGGCGCGATGGCACGCCGATTTCAGAGGACATGCGCACCAACTGCCGCCGCCTGGCCAGACGCGTGCTCAGAGCGCGTGAAGCGCGGCTGAAGGCCAGGCGGCAGGCACTGCGCTAACCCTTCAGCAGAATTGCGCGGACCGGGCCGGCTTCGCTGTGCTGCAGCCGCAGTGGCAACGCGACGAGCACGTACTCGCCCGGCGGGATCGCCTCGAGCACGAGGCCTTCGAGGATGGCGACGCCCGCGCTCAACAGTGCCCGGTGCGTCGGCGCACCAGCCGCGACCGCCTCGGCTGATTCGATCGACAGGCTGTCGACGCCCACCAGGCGTGCGCCACGCGCGATCAACTCGAGTGCCAGGCCCGGGCCAACGCCGCGGCTCCGCTCGAGCTTCAGCAGGAAGCGCTCGCAGGGCACGTCGCGGTCGGGCAAACCGCTCAGCGCGAGATCGACGACCCGACACGGACCGACCAGCGGCTCGAGACCGAGGACCTCGAGGTCAAGCGCCCCGGGCACGAAGTGACTCGGCGCGTCGACGTGCGTACCCGTGTGCGAGCTGAGTAGCCACTGGCTCAAATCCACGCCGTCGCCGTCGGCGAGTCGCTGCAACCAGCGCTGAGCTGGCGGTGGGTCGCCAGGCCAGATGGGCATGCCCTCGGCGATGGGCATGCTGACGTCGAACCACTCCAACGGCATCGGATTATTCAATGGTCGACGCTGCGCCCGCTGGCACGTGTTGTGCGCGCCCACGCAGACGTGGAAAGCCGCCCAGACGCGGCTGAGAGCCGCGAGGACATCGAGGATACAGACGCCGACGAGCAAGAGGCGACGGAGTTGCCGGACCGCGAGGCGATGTCGCTCATCAACCCGGGTAGCGTGACTGGCTACTGCCACCTCGGCGGGTCAGCTGTACCTGACGCTGAGGCGTACGGCGTCGGGCTCGTCGACGCGCTGGCGGCGGTCGACCGCTAAGCAGCCGCCAACGGCGAACAAAGGGGCCCCATCCCAGCCACGGGAAGGGCCCCTTTGAGTTCAGTCCTCGTCGAACGTGCCGGCCTTGAGCTTCCGCAGCCAGGCAGGTTCGGGCCTGCTGCCGTTCGTGCCGTTGGAGCCATTCGCGCCGCTGGAGCCGTTGGCGTGGCCGTCGTGGCTGGTTGCCATGGACGCCAGCGCAGGCGCAGGCGCCGGCTCGGGAACGGCCACCCGCGGCACGCTCACGGCAGGCGACGGTCGGAAGAGCAAGCGCTGCAGGTCGTCCAGCAGCGTATACAGAGCCGGCGTGACGAAGATGGCCAGGAACGTCGAGGACAGCAGACCGCCAATGACCACGACAGCCATCGGCGCACGGGACTCGGCGCCTGGCTCGAGCTTCAGCGCCAGCGGCAGCATGCCGAACGTCATGGTGGCCGTGGTCATGAGGATCGGCCGCAGGCGAACGCGCGCCGCTTCTTTCAGGGCCTCGGTGCGCCCCATGCCGCGGCGCCGCAACGTGTTGGTGAAGTCGACGAGCAAAATCCCGGTTTTCGCGACCAGACCCACAGCCATGATCAGACCGATCACCGAGAAGATGTTGAGCGTGTTGTGAGTGACGAACAGGCCCAACAGTGAGCCCACGATGCCCAGCGGAACGCCCAGGATGAGCACGATCGGGTAGAACCACGACTCGTACAGGGCCACCAGGAGCATGTACTCGAGGACAACCGACAAGATCAGCGCCTGACCCAGAATCGCGAACGAGTTGTTCAGCTGCTGGACGCCGCCGCGAATCTGGAAGCTATAGCCAGCGGGCAGTTGCAGACTCTTCATGGCGGTCTGCACGTCCTTGGCCACGTCGCCGAGCGAGCGACCGGTCGCGGTGCCGGTGATCGTCATGGTGCGATTGCGGTCGACGCGCTGGATGGTGACCGGGCCCGTCCCGAAGCCGATCGTCGCGATCTGGCCCAGGGTGACGATGGGCGCGGCACCGGTCGGGGTGGTCGCGGCCGCGGCCGCGCCGCCTGCCTGGCCGGTGGCCACCGGGATGGCCGAGATATTGGCCAGGTCGGCGCGGTTGGCGTCCGACGCGATCATCGTGATGTCCTGCTGGGACTGGCCAGCCGGTCGGTACTCGGTTACGAGTGAGCCGCTGATGGCAGTCCGCAGGGCGGTCGCCACGGCCTGAGACGTGACATTCAGCTGCGCCATCCGCTTGCGATCGAGCTGGATGTGCAGCTCTGGCGTGCCCGCGTTGCTGGTATTGCGCACGTCCTGCAGACCCGGGATCGTGCCCAGTGTCGCGGTCACTTCGTCCGAGATCTGGTTGAGCGTGTCCAGATCGGGCCCTGCCAGTTGCAGGTTGATGCTCGTCAGGCCACCACCACCGAAGCCACCGGCCCCGCCCAGCGGACTCTGCACGTCGGCGCTCACCGTCGTGCCAGGGATGTTGCGACCGATGTTCCGCAGCTGGTCCATGATCTCGAAGATGGTCCGCGTGCGCGCTTGCTTGGGCGCGAGCTGCACGGCGAAGCTGGCCCGGCCACCGCCGCGACTGAAGCCGCCAAAGCCGCCGCCACCGCTCGAAACCGACGTGAAGACGTACTGCACTTCCGAAACGCCCTGAATCACTGCTTCCATCTGGCGCGCCGCCGCGTCGGTGCTGGCCAGCGACGTACCAGGCGGCGTCTGGAGAGTGATCTGGAAGTTGTTGTCGTCTTCCTGCGGGGCGTACTCCGTCCCGATCAGGCCGAGCGGCACGAGTGCGCCAACACCTGCGACGAGGCCAATGCTCACCAGGAGCACCAGCCAGCGACCTCGGACCGCGGCCGGCACGACCGCGGAAACACTCCGCGCCACCCATTCGAACCGATCGTCCCACCAGCGCCCAAAGCGATGAACCAGGCTGTTGCTGGCTTTTTCGTCCGCGCGCAGCCAGCGCGAGGCCAGCATCGGCGTGAGCGTGAACGAGATCAGCAGCGAGAACAGCGTCGCGGCAACAATCGTCAGGCCGTACTGGCGGAAGAGTTGGCCGATGGTGCCGCTGATGAAGGCGATCGGCGTGTAGACGACAACGTCGGCCATGGTGATGGCGATGGCCGCCATGCCGATCTCGCCGCGACCCGTGAGTGCGGCCTGGAACGGGCTCTCGCCCAGGTGCAGGTGTCGGTGGATGTTCTCGAGGACGACGATCGAGTCGTCGACCAGAATGCCGATCATCAGCGCCAGGGCCATCAGGCTCATGATGTTGAGGCTGAAGCCGAGCGCGTACATGACCAGGAAGGTGCTGACCAGGCTGGTCGGAATCGCCAGCAACACGATGACGGTGTGACGCCACGCGTGGAGGAACAGCAGCATGACGCCGCCGACCAGCAGTACTGACAGCAGCAGGTCGTGCTGGATGGCATCCAGAGAGGCGCGGGTGAAGACCGAGGTGTCGTTGGTGATGACAACCTGCGAGCCAGCCGGCAGCAGCGGCTGCAGCTTCTGGAGCGCGACCCGCACCCCGTCGGAGACCTGCAGCGCATTGGCGTCTGACTGCTTGACGATGGACAGACCAACCGCGTCCTGGCCGTTCAGACGCTGGAACTGCGTCTGCTGCTTGTAGCCGCGGCTGACGTCGGCGACGTCGTGCAACAGAACAGAACCGGCGGTGGTCTGAGCAACCACGAGATTGCCGAGATCGTCGAGCGTTTGGAAGGCGCCCAGCGAGCGCACGTTCAGCGTTCGCGCGCCCTGATCGATCGAGCCCACCGGCGCGTCGACGTTGGCGTTGGTCAGCGCCGTTGACACCTGCGAGACGGTGAGACCGTAGGCCGCGAGTTTGGCGTAGTCCAGCTTGACCTGGATCTCGCTGGCCAGGCCACCGGAGATGTTGACGCTGGCCACCCCGGACACCGCCTGTAGGCCGGGCACGAACTGGTCGTTGGCCACCTGGTACAGCTGGTCGAGGGATCCGCCAGTCAGGCCGACGTTCATGATCGGGAAGGAATTTGGATCGGCCTTGTTGACGCGCGGATCGCCCGCGTCGGCGGGCAGCCGGTTGCGAATGCCGGCGACGCGCCGCTCGACCTCCAGCGCCGCCTGGGTCGCATCGGTGCCATCGGCGAGCTGAACGTTGACGCTGGCGCTGCCTTCACTGGAGGTCGACGTGATGCTGACGGCGCCGGGCATGCCGGCGAGCACGTTCTCGATTGGTTCGCTGACCAGCTGCTCGACGTCCTGGGCGGTCGCGCCGGTGTACGTGACGTTGACGCTGACAAACGGAATGCTGATCGGCGGCAGACGGTCGATGGTCAGGAACGTGTAGGCGACACCGCCCATGATGACCAGGCCGAGCAGTCCCATGAGGACCGTCAGCGGGCGGACGACGGCGAGTCTGGTGAGGGACACGACTAGCCTCCCTGGCCCTGGCCTTGAGCGGGCTGGCCGCCACCGCGCTGGCCCTGGCCCTGGCCGCCCTGGCCCTGGCCGCCCGTCGGCGGACCATTCACCACGCGGATCGGGGCGCCGTCACGCAGGCCCGTCTGACCCACGATTACCACCTGCTCGCCAGGCGCAAGGCCGCTCACGATCTCGGTCGACCGGTCGTCGGTGATCCCCACCTGGACCTGCCGCTGGCTGGCACGACCGTTGTCGCTGACGAACACCACCGGCGTCGCGCCTTGCTGGACCACCGCCTCTTTGGGGACCAGGATGGCGTCCGGCTTCTGGCTGGCGATCACCTGCACCTGGGCAAACATGCCCGGCAGCAGGCGCTGGTCCTGGCTGTCGGGCACGATCTTGGCATCGAACGTGTGCGCGCGCGTGTCACCGGCCGGCGCGACCGACACCACCTTGGCGGGCAGCGTCAGGTCCGGGTAGGCAGGCACGCTGAGATTGACCCCCAGGCCCGGCTGGACTTGCGCCAGGCGCGCCTCCTCGACCGTCACGTGGACCTCGACGCCAGGGCTCGTCAGGGTCATGATCGGCGTCTGCGGCGTGGTGAACGCACCTGCCGTCAGGGCTTTGCTGGCGATCACGCCGTCAAACGGAGCCGCGACAGTCGTCTGATCCAGGTTGGCCTGCGCCAACGCCACCGCGGCTTCGGCCTGGGCTACGCCGGCAACAGCCGCCTGTACATCGGCGTCGGTGTACGCGTCCTGCTTGCCCTGCAGATTGGCCATTGCCTGATCGACGACGGCCTGTTGTTGGGCGAGGTCGGCTTCCCCGCCCGGCTGCTGCGCCTTGGCGAGCGCCTGCTGTGCCTGGGCCACCGCGGCCCGCGCCTGTTGCACGTCGGTATCGACTGGACCACCGTTCACCACGTCGAGTTTGGCCTGGTCGCTGGTCAGCTTCTGCTGGGCAGCTTCGAGCGCGCTCTGCAGTTGCGCCAGCTGCGCGGCCTGTGTGCCGTTGACGATGGCGTCGAGTTTGGCCTGGTCTGACTTCAGCTTCTGCTGGGCGGACACGAGCGTGCTCTGGGCGCCGGCTTGCTGCGACTGAAATGTACCGCCGGTGAGCGAGTCGAGCTTGGCCTGGTCGGCCTTGAGCTTCTCCTGCGCGGTCGTGAGCGCCGTCTGGGCGCTTGCCTGTTGCGAGGCGATGGTGCCCTGCTCGGCAGCGAGCCGGGCCTGATCGGTCTTGAGCTTCTCCTGCGCCGAGACCAGGTTGCCTTGCAGCTGGGCCCTGGTCGCCGGCGGGCCACCGGCGAGTAGCTGGTTCAGCTGAGATTGGGCGGACGTGAGCTGCTGCTGGGCGGAGGCGATGCCCGAATCCGCCGCAGTCTTGGCCGCGTCGCACTGAGCGTTGTTCAGGGTCGAACCGCCCGAGTTCACTGCACACGATCCCGTGGTGCCACCCTGCCCGTTGGCTCCCGGTTTGATCGGGTTGCTCAACCCTGTCCTGGTCGAGTTGGCCGAATCCACGGCGGCCTGCGCGGCCGAGACCAGCGCTTTGGCGGCCTGGAGCTGGGCGTCGGGCGGACCGTTGGCCTGATCGATGGCGGCCTGGGCCGCCCGCACCAACGCCTGGTCGGTGGTCACGTTGCTGTCCAGCGACTGGGTGTCGGCTGCAGTCGTACCCGACAGGTTCTGCGCGGCTGCCTGCGCCGACGCGATCTGCGCCTTGTCTGTGTCCACCGCGCTCTGCGCCGCCTGCAGATCCGAGGCGTTGGCACCACGCAGATTGTCGAGCGCCGCCTGAGCGGCCGTTAGCGCCGCCTTGTCGCTGTCCACCGCGCTCTGCGCCGCCTGCAGATCCGAAGCGCTCGAGCCGGTGAAGTTGTCAACGGCAGCCTGAGCGGCGATGAGCGAGGCGTTATCCGAGTCGACGGCGCTCTGCGCCGCCTGGCGCTGATCGTCGGTTGCGCCGTTCAACAGCGCTGTCAGCTTGGCCGTGGCCGAGTCGACAGCCGACTGGGCCGTCTTGACGTCTTCGGGCCGGCCCTGCTGCAGGGACAGAAACTTGATCTGCGCTTGCTGCAGCTGCGCCTCGGCGGCCGCCACGTCCTCGGGCTTTGCGCCGGCCTCAACCTGGGCCAGCTTCGCCCGCGCCGACAGCAGTCCCGCCTGCGCCTGCAGCAGCTGCGCGGGCAGCGCTCCCTGATCGAGGACAGCCAGCGTATCGCCGCGGTGAACGACACTGCCGACGTCCACCGGGATGTCCTGAATGATCCCTGATGTGCGAGCCACCACGTTCACCTGCTGGGTCGCCTGGACCGCACCCGCGTAGCTGAGCGCGTTGCTGATCGGTCCGACACCCGCCGGCGTCGTGCGTACCACGAGGCCCGCGCCGCCTGGCGGTCCGCCCTGTTGCGCTTCCACCCTGGGCGTCAGGAAAGCCGTCGAGGCGAACGGGGCCGCGGCTCCACTCACCAGCAGCAGCGCGATCACGATGGCGACAGGTTTGTTAGCGGTCAGGCGGCGAAGAAGTGACGGCACGGTTGGGTACCTCAGCGGGAGCAACGATCGTAGGCGGGTACTCGCGATGGTCCCGAATACATGGGAGTATGCTGTGCCACTCCCTAATCGTCGAATAACGCGATGTTAAGTGCCTGCTAACGTCACAGCGGCGCCTCCGCGCGCGCCGGCGACAACAAGATACGCCATCGCTGTCACATGTGCCCGGTGGTATTCGTTGGAGTCCGGAGCGATCTGTAATCACCGAACACCGAGCCTCGAAGTCTGACCCCGGAGGAGAAGTTCGCCTTGCCTACTCGTATTGTCTCGCGCGCGGCGCGTTTGCTTGCAGTTGCCACGCTTGTCCTGAGCGTAAATGCGCACGCCGTTAGCGCGCAGGCAGCCGATCCGCGGTTCTTCTCGCAGACGAGTTTCCGCGTCGACACTGACGCGTTCTGGGATTTCTTTCAGCACCGCGGCGGTGTGCGCACCTTCGGCTATCCAGTGTCGCGACAATTCAAGCTGGACGGCTTCCCTGTACAGATTTTCCAGCGCGAAGTGATGCAGTTGTGGCCCGATGGCAGCGTCCACACACTGAACCTGCTGGACGCTGGCTTGCTGCCCTACACCAGAATCAATGGCAGCACATTCCCAGCGCCCGACCCTGCCGTCATCAACGCGACACCGGCGATAAGTGATCCGGCGTACGCCACCAGAATCGTGCAGTTCGTTCAGGACCAGGCGCCCAATACGTTCGAGGGTGATTCTGTCAATTTCGGGCAGACGTTCAACACGACCGTTTCGGCCCAGGATGCGCCAGACGCGCCCGCGTCGCTGCTGCCGCTGTTCGATCTGGATATCTGGGGTGCCCCGACAAGTCGTCCAGCGCGTGATCCGAACAACAACAACTTTATCTACCAGCGTTTTCAGCGCGGGATCATGCACTTCGACAAGGGCTGTGGCTGCACGCAAGGATTGCTGCTAGCCGACTATTTGAAGGCGGTGATTACTGGCCAGAACCTGCCCGCGGACCTGGCGGCCCAGGTGCAGACTTCCAGGTACTACAAGCAGTACGCGCCGGGTCAGTCGCTCAGCCTGGCACGTCCGAACGATCTACCCGGGAGCGATCTGACCAACGCCTTCGTTCAGCAGCAGCCTGTTACCGCTGGCGGTGGTACCCCGGCGCCATCCGGCACGTTTGCCTACGGCTTCCAGGCACATATGTGGGACATCAACCAGGAGTCGAAAGGATTCGTCGTCGGCAGCGTCAAGCAAGCCGGCTTCAACTGGATCAAACACCAGGTCGAATGGTCGGCAGTCGAACAGGCTCCAGCTCAATACAACTGGGACGAGCTCGACGCGATCGTCAACACGGCCAACGGCGCTGGACTGAACATCATGCTCAGCGTGCTACACGCGCCTGATTTCTACCGCACGCCGAGCAGCGGATTGATGCCGTCGGACCCGACCAGATACCAGCAGCTCATGCAAGCCATGGCGACACGCTACGCGGGTAAGGTCAAGGCCTACGAGATGTGGAACGAAGAGAATCTTTCACGCGAAACGGGCGTGGGAAACGTGGATCCGTCCACGTATCTGCCGCTGCTCAAGGCCGGCTTTACGGGCGTCAAAGCAGGCGACTCTGCCGCCCAGGTTTTCCTCGGAGCGCTCAGTCCGACGGGTGCCACCCAGGCCGGTGTCTCGATGGACGACCTGGCGTATTTGAAGGCGCTGTACGCGCTGAACAACGGCGAGGCCAAGAACTACTTTGACATTCTGGCAGCACATCTGAGCGGCTTCTCGAACCCGCCCGATTGCACACCATCGACGCCCCAGTGCAGCCTCTCCGGGGCGTGGAATAACGATCCCAGCTTCTTCGCCTTCTTTCGTCTCGGACAGTACCGCGATGCGATGACCCAGGCGGGCGACGACAGCAAGAAGATCTGGCTAACCGAGTTCGGCTACGACTCGAGCAACGTGGCGGTGCCGGGCTACGAGTATTCGACCTTCGTCTCGGAGGACGCCCAGGCGCGGTTCCTGGTCCAGGCATTCCAGATCGCGCGGCAGACGGCGTACATCGGCGGCGTGATGGTGTGGAACCTGAACTACCAGATGGCGGTGCCGCAGACGAATGAAAAGTGGGGCTTCGCCGTCATCCACGCGGATTTTAGCCCGCGACCCGCCTTCCTGGCGTTAGCTTCAATGCCGAAGACCTAGAACTCGCAGGGCGGTGCCGAGCACAACTCCCGCCACTCCGACCGCGACCAGGAGTGTTACCGGAGTGGCGGCATCGCCCGTGCGGGGCAACTGTGCCGGTGCTGAGGGCTGCACCGCGACCGTGAAGCTGACGCTCGGATCCACGGGTGGCTGTACGGCGCGGTGATCGGAGAACCCGAGGACCACGACGACTCGATGCAGGCCGGGCGCCAGGCCAGTGAACGTGTTCGACGTCGACCCGGAGTGAACGATGTTCGGATTGCCCGCCGGAATCGGGGTGGTGCCGCCTGACCACGGCGACGGATCCGTATCCAGCAGGTAATGGACGTGCAGATCCTCCAGGCGCGTGGCCTGAGCCGCGGGCACCAGCGTCGTGCCGGCGACGTTGATGGAGACGGTCACGTCCGGCCCGGGCACCGTAGCGCCGTTGACAGGCGACGTGATCGTGATCTGTGGCTGTGGCTGTGGCTGCGCCATGGCGGTTGACGCCGACAGCACCGCGAGCAGTGCGCCCAGGACTAGAACAACGAGGCGTCGCATGCAGCCCTCCATCGTGCAGTTCTTACGCATCGATCGTAACAACTAGAATTGGTCGATGCCGTTTACGGTCGACGACCTCGAGCGGATACGCGTCAGAGTTGGTATGGGCACCAAGTCGTTGCGCGCGATGAGCGACACCCAGTTCACGGCATGGTTGCGCGCGCAGGGCGCACGCGGCGATATCGGGGTTATCAAGATCGGTCCAGGCGAGCTGATGATTCCGATCGAGGAGCGCGTTCGCGTGCTGAACGACCTGGAGCAGTCCGGCTTCTACATTCCGAACCTGATGGGCGCGCCCGGTGATGCGGCCGGTCCCGACCGCGACGCACTCGGCAGCGCGCTCGAGCATCTCACCGCGGCCCGAGATCACCTCCAGGAGGTCGACGCCGCCGTAAATGACCTGGGCGAATTCGACCCACGCGTGAACATGCGTGCCAGCATCCACGGCGCGATCGAGCTTGTGGAGTTACTGCGGGGCGCTTTCGAGAGCGCGCTCGACGAGCGGTAAGTTGAACCATTTGATCTGAACGCGCGCCATTGCCTCAGCCGCGTCGCTCGCGCGGCAACCAGGCCAGTGCGGCGTCGGTGACGCCGCGGGGTCGGTACTCGAGGCCCACGGCGCCGCTGTAGCCGAGGCTATCGAGCTCGTCGAGGAACGCTGGGATGGGCTGCTGGCCGGTGCCCGGCTCGTGGCGCCCCGGCACGTCGGCGATCTGAACGTGCTCGACGAGGTCTCGGTAGCGGCGCATCAGCTCGAGCGCGTCGCCGCCCATCATGCCAACGTGGTACTGGTCCAGCTGCAAGCGCACGTTGGGCCGGTCGACAGCGTTGACGATATCCGCGGCGCATTCGACGGTGCTGGCGAAATAGCCTGGCATGTCGGTGGTGTTGATGTTCTCGACGAGCAGCATGACGCCGGCGTCCTGGGCCGGGCCAGACATCTCGCTCAGGTTCTCGACGATAGTGCGACGTGCTGTCGTCTCGTCGACGTCAGGTGGTTTGATCCCCACCAGGGCATTGAGGCGCCGCGTGCCAAACCGCTTGGCCGTTTCGAGGGCGTCGCGCACGGTCTTGCGGAATTCTTCCTGACGGCCCGGGATGCAGGCCAGGCCGCGCTCGCCGGCTTCCCAGTCGCCGGGCGCAGGGTCGAACAGAACCAGCTCCAGGCCGAGGTCGCGGACCAGATTGGCGACTCGCCGCTGGTCGAGCACATGCACGAACAGGATCTCGACACGCGTGAAGCCGGCGTCGGCCGCGGCGCGAAACCGGTCGTAAACCTCGAGCTCCGGCCAGAGCATAGACAGATTCGCGGCGAACCTCGGCATCAGCTAGCTCGAGCGGTCGACTGTCACGCCGGCCGGCTCCTCCCACAGCTTGACCAGCGCGGCCATGTCTTCATCACCCATGCCCCGCGCGCGGGCTTCGGAAAAACGCTGCTCGGCGAGGGCGCCGAGCAGCAGCGGAATCCCGCCGTTGCGCGCCTCGTCGTGAATCAGGCCAAGGTCCTTCAGGATCAGGCCCACCGGTGTCGCCGGGCTGAAGTCGCGCGAGATGAAGCGCGGCAGGTTGCGCGTCATCATGGTCGAGCCGCCGAACGAGCTGCCGATCAGGTCGAGCACGATCTGCGGGTCAGCTCCAAAGCGGGCACCAAAGACGGCCGCCTCGGCAATCGCTGAGGTATGGATGCCGACCAGCAGCTGGTTGATCAGCTTGACCACCTGGCCGGCGCCGATCGGTCCGCACAGGCGGATATTTTTGCCGAACGCCTGCAGGACGGGCAGCGCGCGGTCAAAGACCGCTTGTTCACCGCCGACCATGACGGTCAGTGTGCCGGCCTGTGCGCCAGCCGGGCCGCCCGAGACCGGCGCATCCAGGAAGTCCGCGCCTCTGGATTTGAGCTGCTCGGCGCACCAGCGGTTCAAGCCGGGGCTGACCGTGGAATGGTCAATGTAAACCTGACCAGGACGAGCCCGCGCCGCCATTTCGGTGAAGACGGCCTCGACCGAGTCAGGCGTCGGCAGCGCGGTCATGACGATCTCGGCGCGCTCAGCGACCTGGCCGGCCGAGTCGACCGGCGCGGCGCCCTCCTTGGCCAGCGCGTCGACTGCGCCGCGCGAGCGGTTGTACACGTGCACGGTGTGGCCCGCGGCTAGCAGCCGCTGCGTCATCGGTCGGCCCATCTTGCCCAGGCCGACAAAACCTGCTTCCACGCCTGGCAGGGTACTCCCGTGGACACCACTAGCGCGGCGCGGTGATGGTCGTGAGCCGCCCGCCGGCCTGGTAGACCTTGCTGGTGAGCGGGTGACCAACGGCGTCGACGATGAAGCGGGACGCTTCGAGGACGCCGTCCAGATTGATGCCGTGCTCGACGCCGATGCCGTCGAGCAGGTACAGCAGGTCTTCCGTAGCGACGTTGCCGGCCGCGCCCGGGCCCGCAAAGGGACAGCCGCCCAGGCCGCCGGCCGAGCTGTCGAAGTGACTCAAGCCGAGGCCCATACTGGCCATGACGTTGGCCAGCGCCATGCCCCGCGTGTCGTGAAAGTGCATGCCCCACTGCTCGACGGGCGCTAGGGGGAGCAGCACGTCCATGAGCCGCCCGACCTCCGATGGCGTGGCGACGCCGATCGTGTCGCCCAGGACGACTTCCTCCACGCCCAGCTCGAACAGGCGAGCAGCGACGCGCAGCACCTGGGTCGGCGACACCGGCCCCTCGTACGGGCAGCCAAACGCTACCGAGATGTAGGCGCGCACGCGTGCCCCCACCGGCCGGGCCCCGTCGATCACCGCGCGCGCGTCGTCGAGCGACTGCTCGATCGAGCGGTTGATGTTGGCCCGGCTGAAGCTCTCGGTGGCAGCCACGAACAGCGCCATATCCTCGACGCCCGCCGCCAGGGCTCGGTCGAGCCCGCGTGGATTGGGCACCAGCGCCACGTACCGCGCGCCCGGCCGCTTGCGGATCGCGCGGAAGACCTCGTCGGCGTCGGCCATCCGCGGAACCGCCCCGGGGTGCACGAACGACGTGACCTCGATCCATGGAAACCCGGCGTCCGAGAGCAGATCCACGAAGCGGACCTTGACGTCCGTCGGAATAGGTGCTTGCTCGTTCTGCAGCCCATCGCGCGGCCCAACCTCGACGATGCGGACCCGCCTCGGACGTGCGTCGGTCATGCGCTTACTCTACGTCCCGCGCCTCGTCCGTCGAGCCAATCGTGAGCAGGCGCGCGCCACTGGCGAGCTGTTCGCCCACCTGGACGCACACCTCGGTGACGACGCCCGCGTGCGGTGCCTCGACCACGTGCTCCATCTTCATCGCTTCGAGCACCACCAGCGGTTGGTTCTGGGCCACGTGTTCCCCGGCTGCAACCGCCACCTTCACCACGCGGCCGGGCATCGGCGCGGAAAGCTGCCCGGCGCCACCCCCGACGCCCCGGTCAACCGCGGTCTGTTCGATGGTCGGCGCCGGGGTCCGCTCCAGGCGAAACGTCCGACCCTGCCATGTGACGATGCGTCGGTTGCCGTCAGCGTCTTCGCTGCTGACGGCCTCGCCATCGACGCTCAGGCGATGCGGTAGGAGGGCCAGTGCGCCCAGGAGCCGCACGCGAAGGCAGCTTTCGCCGACCAGAACGTCGACTGACTGTCCGTCAGGTTCGCTCGACACGCTCGCGTGGGAGCCGCGACCTGCCCGGCTCCAGTCGGCGGGCTGATCGATTCGCCCTACGCGCCATGCGGTCTGGGCCCGCCAGGGATCGCGCGTTCGTGGCGGCAGCAGGAAATCCAGCGCGCTCGCGGCGGCCATGACCGGAGGCGGTAGCTCGGTCAGGCTATCGACGAGCCTGTGCTCCTCGAGGAAGCCGGTGTGGAGGTCGCCCGCGCGGAAATGCGCCGACTCGATGGTCGCGAGGAGCAGGTCGACGTTGTGTTTGATGCCGTCTATCTGCATATGCGCGAGCGCCCGCGCGAGACGACTGATCGCTGCCTCGCGGGTGGTGTCATGCGCGATCACTTTCGCCAGGAGCGAGTCGTAAAACGGTGGGACGTGGGCTCGGTCCGTAACCCAGGAGTCGACCCGAACCTCTGATGGGACGTGGAAGTGTTCAACCGTCCCGCTGGACGGCACCCAGCCGCTGAGCGGGTCTTCGGCGATGACCCGCGCCTCGATCGCGTGGCCCTGGAAGGTGACGTCGGCCTGCGACAGCGGCAGCGGCTCGCCGGCGGCGACGCGCAGTTGCAGCTCAACCAGGTCCAGGCCGCTGACGGACTCGGTTACCGGATGCTCGACCTGCAGCCGTGCGTTCACCTCCAGGAACGCAAACTGGCCATGCTCGTCGAGCAGGAACTCGACCGTTCCCGCGTTAGCGTACCCCGCCGCGCTCGCCAGTCGCAGGGCGGCCTCGCCCATGCGGGCGCGCAAGTCGGCATCCACGGCTGGCGATGGGCTCTCTTCGACGAGCTTCTGGTGACGGCGCTGAATGCTGCATTCGCGTTCGCCGAGGTGCACCAGCCGGCCGTGCTGGTCACCCAGGATCTGGACCTCGACGTGGCGCGGCCGTCTGACGTAGCGCTCCAGGAGGACGTGGCCGTCGCCGAAGCTTGCCAGGGCTTCGCGCTGGGCCGCCCTCAGGTGCTCGTCGAACTCGTCTGCGGTTTCGACGACTCGCATGCCGCGGCCGCCGCCGCCCGCGCTGGCCTTGATCAGGACAGGGAAGCCGATGCGAACCGCGTGATCGCGCAGGGTGACCGGCGACTGGTCGGCGCCGTGATAGCCTTCGAGCAGCGGCACGCCGTGCTCGGCGGCTAACGTCTTGGCGCGGGCTTTGTCGCCGAGGGCGCGCATGGCCGCGGGTGGCGGGCCAATCCACACCAGGTCCGCCTGCTGGACGGCTTCGGCGAAATCGGCGTTCTCGGCCAGGAAGCCGTAGCCAGGGTG
>Ga0066903_100001173_pt1 | contig 18624 bp, 16 predicted proteins | sample PanSoiMetaGPlot1_FD_67491 | JGI IMG/M metagenome (GOLD analysis project Ga0066903, IMG submission 67491) | Tropical forest soil microbial communities from Panama analyzed to predict greenhouse gas emissions - Panama Soil - Plot 1 (version 2) | ecosystem: Environmental > Terrestrial > Soil >... | reverse complement strand
TCGACGCTGATCGCGTTCTCGAGCATCGTCTGGACCTCGTCGGGGCGCACGTCGAGCGGCAGCCGCGCGCGGATGTTCACGCCCGCGGGCTCGCGCAGCGGCGTCACGGCGACGCTGAGCACGACGCTGTTGGGGACGAGCACGGCGTCGTCGCCGTTGGCGAGCGTCGTGTAGAGCAGACCCAGCGAGCTGACGGTGCCCTCGATCCGGCCGGCGAGCGACCCACCCTGCAGGCGGACGCGCTCCCCCACGCGAAACGGTCGCGCGCTGAGCAACACCGTGCCCGCAAACAGGTTGCCGAACGTCTGCTGCGCGGCGAGGCCGAGCACGACGGCGGTGACCGCGCCACCCACCGCCAGCGTCCGGGGGTCGACGCCGGCGATGTGCAGCGCCAGCGTCAGCGCGATGAGCATCGTGACGAGCCGCGCGACAAAGCCGACGGTGCCCGCCGCGCCGGGGTCGAGGCGTCGGAACAGCGTCGGCCCGAGTGCGCGGCCGAGGTCGCGCGCCAGTTGCCACCCGACGACGAGCATCAGCACCGCGATCGCGATCCGCGGCGGCGCGTCGACGCCGAACAGCTCGCGGCGGTAGTGCTCGGCCGCGACCAACCCGACCAGCAGCAGCGCGAAGACGAACGTGTACCAGCGCGCCTTGCGCACGACCTGTCGCGAGAGCTGTCGCGCGAGGCCGACCTCGTGCCACTGGTGGCTGCGCGTCTGAAGCATGTCGCGGATCGGTGCGCGACGCGGAGGAGCCATCGCCTCTGGCGTGCCCGGTCCGCCATAGCCGAAACCCGGTCCGGCGCGTTGTGTGAGCGTCATCACGCCGTTAGAAGAGCACCTCCTGTCGCGGCCGTGACGGCGCAGGCGGCGGCTCCGGGGGCCGCGGGAACAGCCGCTCGGCGGGCGGGCGCACGCGGACGGATGCGCGCAGCCCGGGCCGGCGCACGAGCGCGGCCAGCCGCGAGCGCTCCGCCGGTGTCGCGTAGGCCGAGCGCGCGTAGAGCTCCTCATAGTGCGCCACGAGGTCGGGCCGGTAGCCGCGCAGCCAGTCCATGAACACGCCGCGCACCGGCCCGCGCAGGTGCAGGGCAATGCCGCCGACCCCCGTCGCACCCGCTTCGCCGGCCAATTCGAGGATCCGCGCAACCTGCCGCGGATCGTCGTTGATACCCGGCATCAGCGGGGCGACGAGGACACCGGTCGGGATACCCGCTCGGTTGAGTTCGGCGACCGCCTCGATCCGCTTGCGCGGATGCGGAGTGTGGGGCTCGCTCGCGCGCCAGGCGCGCTCGTCGAGCGTCGGGACGGAGAGGTTGGCCTGGATCTCGGTCACGGCCGCGATCTCGCGCAGCAGCGGCAGGTCGCGCAGCAGCAGCGGCGATTTGGTGAGCACCGAGCACGGGTTTCGCGCTTCGCGCAACGCCTCCCAGATCGCCGGCATCAGCCGATAGCGCGACTCGACCCACTGGTACGGGTCGGTGTTCGTGCCCATCGCGATGTGCTCGCCGCTCCATGACGGGCGCGCCAGTTCCACGCGCAGGACTTCGGGGACGTTGACCTTGACGACGATCTCGCGCTCGAAGTCGCGCCCGGGGCCGAGCCCGAGGTACTCGTGGGTCGGCCGCGCAAAGCAGTACACGCACGCGTGGGTGCAACCGCGGTATGGGTTGATCGTCCAGCGAAACGGCATCCGCGACTGCTCCGGCACGCGATTGAGCGCCGATTTCGCGCGGACCTCGTAGAACCGCACGTTGAGCGCCTCCGGCGCGTCGAAGCGCCGGACGATCGCGGGTTCGCGGTAGCCCGGGAGCCGGGCCGCCTCCTCCGCGTCGGTTGTCAGGTTGTCCCAGCGCACGAACGTATGTTCGCATGCAGGCCGGACGGCATCGCATGCGATCGTCCGCGCGACGACGACGAGCGACGCTAGTGGGCGAGGATTGTGAAGCGCGCCCTGGCGGGTGCGGACGAGTTGCGCACTCCGTCCGAGGCCGTGACCGTCGCCACGTAGACGCCCGGGTTGAGCGCGCGGGTCCCGACGCGACCGCTGAACGCGACCGTCGAGCGCCCCGCCGGCAGCGTCTTGCGGATCAGCGTCCCGACCGACTGGTACAGCGTGCACGGCCGCCCGTGGCGCGCGTTCGTGCAGTGCCCGTGACCGACGTGGCCCGCGAGCACGCGCTGCAGGGCGATCGTCACGGTGGCCGCCTGACTGAGCTTGAACTGGATCGAGGTGCCGATCGGCGAGCGCCTGCGCGGGTGCGTGCGCCGGCCGTGCGTGGTTGTGCGCTGCGCCGCGGTGACCGCGGTCGGCTTGGGCCCGACCGCGAATGCGGACGGCGAGAAGCGCAGCGACGTCACCGCCGGCGTGCGGCGGTGCGAGGGCCGGCCGCCCTGCGAGCCGACCGGGTCAGCGCTGACCTGCACGTAGGCCACGGCGGTCGACGTCAGGCCCGTCGGATCGGTGACGGTCAGCATCACGCGGTGCAGGCCGGCCGCGGCGAACGCGTGGTAGGCGACGGCGCCGCGTGCCTGGCCGCCGTCGTCGAAGGCCCACGCGTAGCTGAGCTGGTCGCCGTCGTCGGCGTCGTTGGACAGCTGACCGCCGTAGGGGGCGACGGCTCGCACGGCAACGCTCGCGGGCGGCGAGATCACCGCGTTGGGCGGAATGTGGCCGTACTCGTAGGCGCCGATGTCGCGAACGACGCTCCCGTCGCCGTTGCCGTCGACCGCCGTCGCCCCGCCGGCGAGGTCGTGCAGCGACGCGCAGAGGTTGTCGCACGGACCGCCCGCATCGATCGCCGGCGAGCCGGCGAACAGGTGGTAGTCGCCGTGATCGGGATCGACGAAGTGCGGGTCGACGTCGATGTTGTGGTCGACGGTGAGCGTGCCCGGGTCGGGCCCCGAGCCGCCGGTCGCGTGCAGGTCGTCGTACTGGACCGTGAGGTCTGCCCGCGCGCTGGCCGTCGCGCTGCGGGCGAGCGCCGTGTCGAAGCCGCGCAAGATCGAGTCCTGCACGGTGAGCGCCGCGCTCGAAGTCCCGGTCGCGGTCACCGACGCACCCGTGCCCTGGCGGTTGAGCGCCAGGATGGTCGCGCCGCGCACGGTCACCGACCCGTTCGTCGACTGCAGCGCGGTCGGGCTGCCGCCATGCAGCAGCATCAGTGCCTCGTCGACCGTGATCGTGCTCGTCGCGGGTGCCAGGACGGCGGTGTCGGTCGCGTTGATGAAGACGTCGCGGGCGACCAGCGCCGGCTGGCCGCTGGCGCCGGCGGTCAGCCCGATGCGAGCCGACAGTTGTGCGCCGGAGACGGTTCCGGTGGCGCCGCTCGACTGCGCGACGGCCGCGTGGCTGGCCGGGGGCATCGAGACGGCGCCGTCGGTGTACATGGCGCCGTCGTTGAGCTGAACGCCGTCGGTCGTCGTCAGGTTGCCGTTGCCGGTGACGTCGACGTTGTGGGCGGCGGCGTTGTCGAGCACCAGGCCCGCCGCCGTCATCGGCGCGCGCACGTCGATCGACAGGTTGGTGACCGACGACCCGGGGACGCCGACGCGCAGCACGAAGTCCGGCGCGGTGTCGGCGCGCAGCGTGGTCAGACCCGCGCCCATGCCCGTGATCGAGACCGGCGGAGCGCCGGGGGTCGAGTAGTCGAAGCCGCCCCCGGCCGCGCTGTAGGTACCGAAGCCGAGCATGATGACGTTCGGTCCCGGCTGGTCGACCGCGGCGGCGTTGAGCGCCGCCTGCACGCTCAGCTCGGGCGTCGCGCCCGACGGGCACGGATCGCCCTGCGATACGCAATAGGTCGTCGCGTGCGCGGCAGCGATCGGCCCGAGGGCCGCCATGGCAGCCGCGATCGTCGCGATCTTGAGGGGGGACACATAACTGCGGGGCACAGGTAGGTAATCGGCACCTTGAGTCCTCGATGGTTGAGGCCATCGATCAACGGCATGTGGCATCCGAGGGGATGCACTGAAAAGCGGTACGAGAATTCAGGCGAATGTTGTAGCCCGGGCGAGCAGCGAGAGCTCACCCGACAGGGTCTGGCTGGTCGCGTGCTCGACCGTCACCGGCACGATTTCGCCCGCCTGGGCGAGGCCGCCGAAGTTCACGACCTTGTTATGGGCGCAGCGTCCGCGCATGCGGCCCGGGTCGTTGCGCGACGGGCCTTCGACGAGGACGTCGACGGTGCGGCCGACAAACCGCTGGGCGCGCTCGCGCGCGCGGGTCTGGACGAGCTCGACGAGGCGTTCGATGCGCTGCGCCTTGACCGCGTGCGGGACGACCCCGTCCGTGATCCGCTCGGCCTCGGTTCCGCGGCGCGGCGAGAACAGGAACGTGAACGCGCCGTCGAAGCCGACCTCGTCGACGACCTCGAGCGTCTGCTCGAAATCGGCCTCGGTCTCCCCCGGGAAGCCGACGATGATGTCGGTCGTCAGCGCGCAGTCCGGGACGAACTCGCGGATCAGGGCGACGCGGTCGAGGTAGCGCTCGCGGTTGTAGGTGCGGCGCATCGCCTTGAGGACGGTCGACGAGCCCGACTGCAGCGGCAGGTGGATGTGCTCGCAGACGGATGGCAGCTCGGCGTGCGCGCGAATCACGTCCTCGCGCATGTCCTTGGGGTGCGGTGAGGTGTAGCGAATGCGGTCGATGCCCTCGATCGCGTCGATCGCATGCAGGAGCTCGGCGAATGTCAGCGGGCCCGGATCGCGCAGGTCGCGGCCGTAGGAATTGACGTTTTGGCCCAGGAGCGTGACTTCGCGGACGCCGTCGTGGGCAAGGCGGGTGGCCTCTTCGACGAGCTCGTCCAGTGGCCGGCTGACCTCGCGACCACGGGTCGAGGGGACGATGCAGTACGAGCACCTGCAGTTGCAGCCGACGCTGATCTGCATCCACGCCTGGAATTCGCGCGTGCGCTTCATCGGCAGGTGGCCGGTGAAGCCCTCGAACTCGAAATAGCCCTGGGCGCCGATGCTGTCGCTGGTCAGGAACTCGGCCAGCTTGTGGACCTGGCCGGGGCCGAAGGCGACGTCGACGAACGGGAAGCGCGCGAAGACCTCGTCCTTGACCGACTGCGCCCAGCATCCGCCGACGCCGACGATCACCTCGGGGTTCTCGGTCTTGCGTCGCTTGGCGGCGCCGAGCCGGGCGACGAAGCGGCTGTCGGCCGACTCGCGGATCGAGCACGTGTTGAACAGGATGACGTCGGCGCGCTCGGCGTCGTCGGTCTCGTCGTAGCCGAGGCTGTCCAGCATGCCTTTCATCCGCTCCGAGTCGTGCTCGTTCATCTGGCAGCCGAAGGTGGTGAGGTGGTACGCGGGCATCGTTGTGTCTCTGTGCAGGGTACTTCGGGGCGTCGCCGGTACGCCGATCCCCCGACGCAGGGTCGCGTCGCTGGCACAAGGCCCGAAACGCGCCGCGACCCTCATCGGGGGATCGGCTGGTTCGGCGCGGCGGTGCTCGACTCGCGCGCGCTGGTGGTGGGGCTGTGCGTTATCGAAGGGTGAGCTACGGCCCATATACGGCCTCAATTCGCCCTTCGATGAAAGGAGACCGGGAGGGCCGGCGCTCCCTCCCTCAGTGATGCGGTTTCAGCCCGCCACAGGGCTCGGGAGTCGCGGAGCGGAGCTACGCCGCGTCGCCCGAGAACGCGCGGACGACGTCGTAGGCGAGGTCGGTGTCGTAGCCGCGGCGGATGAGGAGGCCGAGGGCGCGTTCGCGTTCGCGGTCGTTGACGGGTGGCGTGCGCAGGCGGCGGCGCAGGACGGCGAGGGCGGCGTCACGTTCGCCGTCGGCGCCGCCGACGGCGGCCAGCGCAGCCGCGATCGCGTCGGGTGCGACGCCGGCCGCGAGCAGCTTGCGCTCGATGCGCTCTGCGCCCCAGCCGTCGAGGTCGCGGCGGTCCTGGGCGAAGCGCACGGCGTAGCGGGCGTCGTCGAGGGCGCGGTCATCGCATAGGCAGGCGATCGCGTCGTCGATCGCCACCGGATCGACCCGCTTGGCCGCGAGGTGGCGGCGGACCTCCTCGGTCGTGCGGTCGCGGCGGTTCAGCAACCGCAACGCGAGATCGAGCGCGTGCTGAAGGCGCGCCGCCGGATCGGCAGCGCGCTCGGTGGCATCGATGGCCACGGGCCGGCCCCGGCTATGCGACCGCTTCGACGACCGGCTTGAGGTCGACGTCGTCGATGTTGCCCGCCTCGTCCTCGTCCTCGTGCTCGATCGGGGCGACAAGGTCGCGGTCGACGCCGAGGATCTCGTAGATGCGGTTCTCGATCTCCTTGGCGATCTCCGGGTGTTCCTGCAGGAACGCCTTGGCGGCGTTGCGCCCCTGGCCCAGGCGTTCCTCGCCATAGGAGAAGAACGAGCCCGACTTCTTGACGACGTCGTGCTCGAGGCCGAGGTCGATCAGGCAGCCCTCGGTCGAGATGCCGCGGCCGAACTCGATGTCGAACTCGGCCTGGCGGAACGGCGCCGCGACCTTGTTCTTGACGACCTTGACCCGCACGCGGTTGCCGACCGCCTCGGTGCCGTCCTTGAGCGTCTCGATGCGGCGGATGTCGAGGCGCTGGGATGAGTAGAACTTCAGCGCGCGGCCGCCGGGCTGGGTCTCCGGCGAGCCGAACATCACACCGATCTTCTCGCGGATCTGGTTGGTGAACAGACACAGCGTCTGCGTGCGGTTGAGCGTCGCCGCGAGCTTGCGCATCGCCTGCGACATCATCCGCGCCTGGAGGCCGACCGACGCGTCGCCCATCTGCCCCTCGAGCTCGGCGCGCGGCGTCAGCGCCGCGACCGAGTCGACGGCGACCACGTCGACCGCGCCCGAGCGCACGAGCATGTCGGCGACCTCGAGCGCCTGCTCACCGTAGTCGGGCTGCGACACCAGCAGCTCGTCGATGTCGACGCCGATCGCACGCGCGTACAACGGGTCCATGGCGTGCTCGGCGTCGATGAACGCACACACGCCGCCGAGCTTCTGGGCCTCGGCGATGACGTGGTAGACGAGCGTTGTCTTGCCCGAGGACTCGGGGCCGAAGATCTCGACCACGCGGCCGCGCGGCACGCCGCCGATGCCGAGCGCGAGGTCGAGCGACAGCGCCCCGGTCGGGATCGCGTTGACGCGCACCTGGGCGCCCGGGTCGCCCATGCGCATGATCGTGCCCTTGCCGAACTCGCGCTCGATCTGGGACAACGCGCCTTGGAGCGCGGCATCGCGGGCCTTGGCGGCCTTCTCCTGCTCGTTCACAGCCATGGGATGAAGCCTTTCGACGTCTGGAGGGGTCGGAATCTACGGTCGGGATCGGACGGAATGGTGGGAACGCATGTTCGCTCGCAGACCGTCACGGAACAAGACGCGATCGCGACAATTCGGGCGCAAAATTGCGTCGAATGCCGCTAGGTCGGCAGCTCGACCCGCGCCAGCGCCTCGTAGCGCGCCCCGCCCGCCCCGAGCTGCGAGCGGTACAGGGTCAGCGACGGGCAGACGAACGGCTCCAAGCGCGGCAGCGGCGGCAGTCCACGGCGCAGCGGCCGGGCGCCGCGGCGCACGCGCGCGACCGTCACGTGCGGCAGGAACTCGCGCTCCTCCGGGATGTAGCCGGCGCCGTCGGCCAGCGCGGCCGAGACCGACGCGTGCAGCGCGGCCAGTTCGCCGCGCGCGTCGGCAATCCCGACCGTCAGCACGTGCGGGCGGCCCGGCGCCAGCCACAGCACGCGTTCGACCGACAGCGAGCGCACCGGCGCCGCGCACTCGACGACGAGCTCCCCCAGCCGCTTGCTCTCCGACGCCTCGCGCCAGCCGATGAAGCACAGCGTCACGTGCAGCGCCTGCGGGCCGACGAGCCGCAGCGCGCGGTCGTCGCCGACCGCCTGGTGGGCCCACGTCACAAGCGACTCGCGGACCCCGACCGGCAGGTCGGCGGCGGCGAACAGGCGCGCGTTCACGACTCGACGGGTACGCCGTCGCGCGCCGCGCGCAGGACGCGCGCGATCAGGTGCATCGCGACGGTCGTCGAGCGGTCGCGGACGTCGGCGCGCCCGCCGGGCAGCCGCGTGCGTCGCACGACCGACATGCCGTCGGCCGCCGTCACCGCGAAGCAGACCGTCCCGACCGGCTTGTCCTCGGTCCCGCCGTCGGGCCCGGCGATCCCGGTCACGCCGACGCCGATATCGGCTCCGAGCACCGCGCGCGCCCCGTCGGCGAGCGCGACCGCGACCTCCTCCGAGACGGCGCCATGCTCCGCAATCACCGTCGCATCGACGCCGACAATCCCCGACTTGATCTCGTTCGAGTACGCGGTCACGCCGCCGATCATGTAGTCCGAGGACCCGGCGAGCTCGGTCAGCCGCGCGGCCAGCAGGCCGCCGGTACACGACTCCGCGACGCCGATCTTCCAGCCCAGCCCACGCAACATCCCCGCGACCTGCTCGTCGATCGTCGAGCCGTCGTCGGAGAACAGCAGCGGCCCGTGGCGCTCGCGGATCAGCGTCTCGAACGCGTTGTAGATCGATTCCGAGTCGGGCTCGTAGCGGGTGACGATCTCGAGCTCGCCGCGCCGCAGGCAGGTCGTGATCTCGAGCTGGTCGATGTCGATCCCGTCCTCGCGGGCCTGGCGCATCGTGCCCGCGATCTCCGATTCCGGCAGCCCGAAGATCCGCAGCATCTTCTGCTCGTAGTGGGTGGCGCCGGCGACCGCCGCCCTGAACGCAGCGGTCTCGGTCGCCTCTTGCCACAGCGGCTGCAGCTCGCGCGGCGGGCCGGGCAGAACGACGACGGTCGGCGCCACGCGGCCGTCCAGCGGCGGAACGACGAGCCCCGGTGCCGTCCCGACCGGGTTGAGCACCGTGGCGCCGGTGGGGATCACGGCCTGCTTGCGGTTGGCGGCGCGGACCGCATCCATGTCGAGGTTCGGCCAGCGGATCATCAGCCGTCGCAGGATGTCGGCGATCCGCTCCTCGAGCGCCTCGTCGAGGACCATCTCGCGGCCCTGGAACTCACCGACGATCTGGGCCGTGAGGTCGTCCTCGGTCGGGCCGAGGCCGCCGCTGGTGATGATCAGGTCGACGCCGGTCCCGGCCAGCCAGCCCAGTCCCGCGTGCATGTCCGCCGGGCGGTCGCCGACGATCACGATCTCGGCCAGCTCGACGCCGAGCTCGAGCAGGCGGTCCGACAGCCACGGACCGTTGCGGTCGGAGACGCGACCGGTGAGGACCTCGGTGCCGGTGATCAGGATGCCCGCGCGTGCGCTCATGTGCAGGAGGGCCGCTGGCCCGCACTCAGCGTACGGCGTCCGGCGTGTGTGACGACGTAGCCGATGCCGTTGGACACGTCGGGGACCTGCTTGATCCTGCCGTCGATGCGCATCGAGAGGTTGCCGTTGCCGAGCGTCATGCGGAACTCGGACGAGCGATAGGTGCGCGTGCGCGAGGTCACGGTGACGTCGCGCAGTAGCGTCCGGCCGCCGGCGGCGACGAGACAGACGCTGACCGGAGCGGACGGGATCAGCTGGAGATGCACGATCTTCGCCGCCCTCGATGTGGTCTTGTGCTTCGTGTTCGAGGACGGCGTCGTCGCGGGCGTCGTCGGCACCGTCCCGTGGTGCACGGTCGCCGGCGTGGTCGGTGACGTCGAGGGATGCTTCGACGACGACCCGCCGCCGAGTGCGGTGATCGCGTAGATGCCGCCCAGGATCACGAGAATCGCCCCCCAGATCAGGTACGCGCGCGGGATCCCCCCGACGCCGCGACCGCCGCGCCGGCGCTGGTCGGCCGTGCCGCGCGGCGTGATCGGCTGCAGATCGACCTCCGACAGCCGCTCGTGGCGCAGCTTGTACTCCTCGACGAGCGCTCGCGAGTCAAGCCCGAGCGCGTCGGCGTACGTGCGCAGGAAGCTCTTGACGAACGTCGGTCCGGGCAGCAGGTCCCATTCCTCGTTCTCGAGGGCGCGCAGGTACTTGGCGCGGATCTTCGTCTCGGCCTCGACCTCCGAGATGTCGATCCTGGCACGCATCCGCGCCTCGCGCAGGGTCGGGCCGATCTCGGGCATGTCCTGCGCACGTTATCCGGCCTGCGATATTGGCCCGGCACTGCGTATTGCAGGGATATCAGTCGGAATCTTCGTCGATCGCGTCGATCACGCCGGTATCCGGAGTCAACGCGAGAGCGGGCGGTGTCGCGCGCTGCTCGAGCGCCGCCAGCACCCGCGGCAGGTCGGCCTCGGTGACGAGCACCTGGCGCGGCTTGGAGCCCTCGTAGCCGGAGATGATCCCGCGCCGCTCGAGCATGTCGATCAGCCGCCCCGCGCGCGTGTAGCCGAGGCGCAGGCGGCGCTGGAGCATCGACGTCGACGCGGTCCCCATCTCGACGACGAGCTGGATCGCGTCGCCGAGCATCGAGTCCTCGTCGGGGTCGAACCCGTCGTCGTCGCCACCCTCCGACGGCTCGGGCTCGACCTCGTCGAGCAGGTCCTCGCGGACCTCGGGCTCGCCCTGCTGCGCCCACCACGTCGTCAGCGCGGCGATCTGCGGCTCATCGATGTAGGCGCCCTGGATGCGCTGGAGCTTCGACGAGCCCACCGGCGAGAACAGCATGTCCCCCTGGCCGAGCAGCGACTCGGCGCCGTTCTGGTCGAGAATCACGCGCGAGTCGATCTGCGACGACACGGCGAACGCGATCCGCGACGGGACGTTGGCCTTGATCATGCCCGTGATCACGTCGACGCGCGGGCTCTGGGTCGCGAGCACCAGATGGATGCCGACCGCGCGCGCCTTCTGCGCGAGGCGGATGATCGCGTCCTCGACGTCGGCCGGCGCGACCATCATCAGGTCGGCGAGCTCGTCGATCACGCACAGGATGTACGGCAGCGGCTCATCGCCATTGCGGATGCGCTCCTTGTTGAGCTCGACGAGCGAGCGGGTGCGCTTCATCGACATCACGCCGTAGCGCCACTCCATCTCGCGCACGAGGTTGGCGAGCGCGTTGGCGGCCTGGCGCGGGCTCGTGATGACCGGCGTCAGCAGGTGCGGAATCGCCTCGTAGTGGTTGAGCTCGACCTGCTTGGGGTCGACGAGCACCATCCGCACGTCCTTGGGCGTCGCGCGCAGCAGGATCGAGCTGAGCATCGCGTTGATCGCGCCCGACTTGCCGGCGCCGGTCGTGCCGGCGACGAGCAGGTGCGGCATCTTGGCGAGGTCGGCGCCGATCGCCTTGCCGGAGACGTCCTTGCCGAGCCAGACGGTGAGCGGCGACCAGTCCTTGGGCGGCTCCTGGTAGACGTCGCCGAGGCGGACGATCTTGCGCTTGAGATTGGGGACCTCGACGCCGACCGCCGTCTTGCCGGGAATCGGGGCGAGGATGCGGATGTCGGTCGCGGCGAGCGCGTAGGCGAGGTCGTCCTTGAGCTGGGCGACCTTCGACATCTTGATCCCGGGCGCGAGGCGCAGCTCGTAGCGGGTGATGTGCGGGCCGGCGACGGTGGCGACGACCTTAGCCTCGACGTTGAAGTGGCTGAGCGCCTCGAGCAGCGCGGCCGCCGTCTTGCCCTGGCCCGCCGTGTCGGGGCGTGCCTGCTCCTCGGTCGACCGCTTGAGCACCGCCGGCTGCGGGAGCTCCCAGTTGACGTCCTGGGGTTGGTCGGGGCTGTCGAGCGGCTCGGTCGGCGCGTCGGTCACGGCCACGCCGGCGGGCTCGGGCTCGTCGGGGGGCGTCTTCGCCCTGGGTTCGGCGGGCTCGGGGTCCGGGTCGGGCCCGCGGGCCTCCGGCTGCCGGGCGTCGTCGTTGTCGTCGTCGTGGTCGCTTCCGAACAGGTCCGGGAACCGCTTGGGCCCCGACCAGAACCCGTCCTGGGCCGGCGCTTCGACGTGGGTCGCCGTGATGACGACGTCGGCGTCCTCCGGCTCCGGCGGGAGGTACGCGTCAGGCATCTCGGCCGACGGCGTGGTTCTGCGCCGCGTGCTGGAACCCCGGATCGCGACCTCGGTCGACGTGCGGCGCATCGCCCGGGTGGTGTCGACGACGCCGGCGCCCGTCGCGCGAAGGACGCCGGCAATCGTCGCCCCGGTCACCAACAGCAGACCGGCGAGGAACAGGAAGACCGCGATGATGTGGGTGCCGATCGTTCCGACGAGGCTCTGGCCGCCGTAGCGCATCGCCTCGCCGACGATCCCGCCGCGCGCCTCGAACACCTCGCGCTGCCAATACGTGTGCGTCGATGGTGCCCCCGGGCCGATGCCGAACGTGCCGGCGGCGAGCATCAGCATCGCGGCCGCGAGCAGGCAGATCGCGCCGGAGCGCAGCGGCCGACGGCCCGGCAGCACCGGGCGCAGGACGAGGATCGCCCCGATCGTGACGAGCAGCGCGGGCGCCGCGTAGGCGACCTCGCCGCCGACGAAGCGCAGCCCTGTGACGGCGCCGGAGCCGACGCGGCCGGCGCCGTGGGTGGTGTAGAGCGGGAACGCGACGAGTACGCCGAGCGCGACGAGCGCCAGGCCGATCAGGTCCCAGTGGCGCTGCTCGAGGACCGGGAGTGCCGCGCGCCAGCCACCGGCGCGGCGGGCGCGCGCGCGCGTGCGCGCCGGCGCGGGCTTCGAGGTGCGAGTCGTCTTCTTGCGGGCAGGGGTCCTGGAGGGCGGCATGCGCATACGGGCAATTCGACGTCCAGCGGCGCGCCCCTGCGTTTCCTGTCCGGGGGTCGGTGCACGTACCATCGTCCATATGAACGAACGGCCCGCACGGGTCCTGGTGGTCGAGGACGACGATGAGATCGCCCAGGCGATCCAGCGCTCGCTGCGCGTCGAGGGCTACGACGTGCGGATCGCGGCCGATGGCGAGGCGGCGCTGCGCTCGGCGGCCGAGTTCGTCCCCGACCTGATCGTCCTCGACCTCGGATTGCCGAAGATCGACGGGATCGAGGTCGCACGGACGCTGCGCGCCGACGACGACACGCCGATCCTGATGCTCACCGCGCGCGACAGCGTCGAGGCGCGCGTCGAGGGCCTGGACTCGGGCGCCGACGACTATCTCGTCAAGCCGTTCGAGCGCCAGGAGCTGCTGGCGCGGCTGCGCGCGCTTCTTCGACGCCGGCCGCCGAAGGGCTCGGCGTCGGTCGTCGTCGGCGATCTCGTGCTCAACCCCGACACCCACGAGGTGCGCCGCGAGGACCGCACGGTCGAGCTGACCCAGCGCGAGTTCGAGCTGCTCGAGTACCTGATGCGCAACGAGCGGATCGTGATCCCGCGCCAGCGACTGCTCGAGGAGGTGTGGGGCTACGATCCGTTCGCCTCGACGAACACGATCGAAGTCTTCGTGTCGAACCTGCGGCGCAAACTCGAGGCGGGCGGCGAGACGCGCCTGCTGCACACGATCCGCGGCGCGGGGTACGTGCTGCGTGCTTAGCCGCGTCCCGATCCGCTGGCGGCTCGCCGGGACGTCGGCGCTGCTGACGCTGATCATCCTGTGTGCGTTCGCCGTGGTGATCGGGACCCTGACCGCCTCGCGGATCCGGTCGGACTTCAACCACGAGACCCAGGTCCGGGCCAACAACCTCGCCCGCGGGGTCCTGAGCCGCATCCAGGTCGACCGCTCCGGCATCCCGACGATGCCGAAGGGCGCGGTCCGGACGCTGTCGGACCTCGAGGGCGGGATTGTCCGGATCTCGTACGCCAGCGACCCCGACCTCCCAATCGGCGAGGCGCCGCCCGGCCAGCACAACCTCGGGGAGTCGCACAAGACGAGCATCGTCGGTCCGTACCTCGTCGTGCCGGTCCTCACCAACGCGCCGCCGCAGCACGGCAAGGTCGGCACGAGACTGCTGATCCAGTACGCGCGCCGGACCTCGGACGTCGAGGCGACGATCAGCCGCGTGCGGCTGTTCCTGATCCTCGGCGTCCTCGGCGGGACCGCGCTGGCGCTGTTCGCCGGCGTGTGGCTGGCGCGTCGCGCGATGAAGCCGATCGACCGCCTCACCGGGATCGCCCATGACATCGCGCAGACCCGTGACCCGGGCCAGCGGATGCCGCCGACGACGGCCGAGGACGAGGTCGCGGAGCTGTCGCGGACGCTGGACGAGATGCTCGACGCGCTCGCCGAATCGCGGGCCGAGACCGAAGCGATGCTCAAACGCCAGCAGCAGTTCGTCGCCGACGCCTCACACGAGCTGCGCACGCCGCTGACGAGCGTGATGGCGAACCTCGAGCTGCTGGCCGACGTGCTGGCCGGCGACCAGGGCGAGGCGGCGCGCTCCGCGCTGCGCTCGTCGCGGCGGATGCGCCGGCTTGTCGTCGACCTGCTGCTGCTCGCCCGCGCCGACGCCCGGCGGCCGATCCGCCCGCAGCCCGTCGACATGGGCCAGGTTGTGGTCGAGGCCTCGGGCGAGCTTGGCGCGATCGCCGACGACCACGAGGTGACGGTCGAGACGCGTCCGGCGTGGGTCATGGGCTCGCACGACGACCTGCTGCGGATGGTGCTCAACCTCGTCGAGAACGCGATCTCGCACACGCCGCCCGGAACCCACGTCCAGATCCGCGTGCAGGGCGCGGGCGGGCGCGTCGTGCTGTCGGTGACCGACGACGGGCCCGGGATCAGCCCCGACATGCGCGAGCAGATCTTCGAGCGCTTCGTGCGCGGCGCCGGCGACCGCGGCGGGTCGTTCGGGCTTGGCCTGTCGATCGTGCGTGTCGTCGCCGAGCAGCACGGCGGCTCGGTGACGTTGGCGCCGACCGGTGGCCGCGGCGCACGGTTCGTCGTCACGCTGCCGGCGATGGCGCAGGCGCCGGCCGACGGCGCGCCGTCGCGGCAGCCGCAGATCGCCGGGCCCGCCGGGCCGCTGAGCTAGCTTCAGTCAGCGTGGCCGCCGATCTCCTGCTGAGCGTGCTCGACCAGTCGCCCGTCGCCGAGGGCGCGACCGCCGCCGACGCGCTCGCCAACACGCTCGACCTTGCGGCGCTGTGCGAGTCGCTCGGCTACCACCGCTACTGGGTCGCCGAGCACCACGGCGGGCCGATGCTTGCGGGCGCGAGCCCCGAGGTGCTGGTCGCCGAGATCGCGCGCTCGACGTCGCGGCTGCGCGTCGGCAGCGGCGGCGTGATGCTGCCCCACTACAGCCCGTTCAAGGTCGCCGAGACGTTCTCGATCCTCGCCGCGCTGCACCCGGGGCGGATCGACCTCGGGATCGGCCGCGCGGCCGGGACCGACCCGCTGACGACGTTCGCGTTGCAGCGCGATCGCCGCCAGGCCGCGCCCGACGACTTCCCCCAGCAGCTCGCCGAGCTGCTCGCCTACCTCGACGGCACGCTGCCGACCGACCACCCGTTCGCGCGGCTGCAGGCGCTGCCGGGCGGCGAGGCGCGGCCGGTGCCATGGCTGCTCGGATCGTCGATGCAGAGCGCGATCTGGGCCGCAGACCTGGGTCTCCCCTACGCGTTCGCGGATTTCATCAGCGCCGGCAACGCCGACCTGACGCGCCTATACCGCCAGCGCGCGGCCGAGGGCTCGAAGCCGTCGCAGACAGCGGTCGCGGTGTGGGCGCTGGCCGCCGAAACGGCGCGGGAGGCACAGCGGCTGGCGTCGTCGAGCCGGATGACGCTGCGCGAGCTGCGCCGCGGGCGGCTGATCCCGGTCCCGCCGCCGGAGGTGGCGTTGGAGTACCTCGCGCGCGAGCACGTCGACGGCCAGGGCCGCCGGGCGGTGATCGGCGACCCGGACACGGTCCGCGACGGCCTCGTGCAGATCGCCGACGACTACGGCGCCTCGGAGGTCATCGTCGTGACGATCACCCACGACCACGGCGCCCGGCGGCGGTCATACGAGCTCATTGCCGAGTCGATGCGGTAGGGAAGGTGCTGCATACTTGACAGTTGATGAGCGCCGATCTCGACACGTGGCGCACCCCGCGGGCAGACATCGCGCCGCTGCTGGCGCGCCCGCTGCTCGGCTATGAGCTCGACGAGGCCGACTTCTCCTCGTGGCTGATCGCGGCGACGTCGGTCCTGACGCTGATCATCAACGTCGAGGGATCGCTGCAGATCGCCGACGAACGGCTGCCGGACTCGTGGATGACGGGGATCCCCGAGGGACCGACGGTCGTGGCCTTCGAGCCGCCCTACCACTCGCTGGAGCTGAAGTTCACACCGGCGGGAGCACGCGCGATCCTCGGCCTGCCGCTGAACGAGCTCGGCGGCAAGATCGTCGGCATCGCCGACCTGCTTGGGCGCGATGGCGAGGAGCTGACGGCTCGGCTGCAGGAGGCCCCGTCGTGGGAGGCGCGATTTGACCTCGTCGAGGAGTTCCTCGCGCGGCGGGCGGCCGACGCGCCGCCGCCGACCCCGGTCGTCGGCCAGGCGCTGCGGCGGCTGCGCGAGACCGAGGGGCGGATCCGGATCGGCGCGTTGGCGGCCGAGCTGAACTGCAGCCGCCGCCACCTCGGCGCACTGTTTACCAGCGAGGTCGGGCTGGCACCCAAGGCGATGGCGCGGGTGCTGCGGTTCGAGGCGCTGGCGCGGCGGCTCGACGAATCACCGGCGGCGTGGGCCGACATCGCGGTCGAGTGCGGTTATGCCGACCAGCCCCACCTCAACCGCGAGGTCCGGGCGCTGGCTGGGGTGTCGCCAGGCGAGCTCGTGTCACGACGCATCCGCAGCGGACGGACCGGCGACGGTCTCCCATTTGTTCAAGACAGGGACGGCGCGCGCTTCTAGCGTGGCGTCCATGAGCACTTCCAACGACACCAACCCCACCATCTTCCCGGCGCTGCGCTACCGGGACGCCGACGCCGCGATCGCCTTCCTCAAGGAGGCGTTCGGGTTCACGGAGCACGTCGTCTACCGCTCCGACGCCGGCCTCGTCGAGCACGCCGAGCTCAAGCTCGGCCCCAGCATGATCATGCTCGGCCAGCACCGCGACGACGGCTGGATCCAGCCGAAGGTCGCCGACCCGCTCGCGTCGCCGATGACGATCTACGTCGTCGTCGCGGACCCCGACGCGCTGTACGCCCAGGCCAAGGCCGGCGGCGCCGAGATCGTCCGCGAGCTCGAGGACCAGAGCTACGGCTCGCGCGACTTCGCGGCCCGCGATCTCGACGGCAACCTGTGGTCGTTCGGGACCTACAGCCCCCACGCCGTCCAGGCCGAGCCCGCCTCGGCGTAGCACGAAATCTCCCATTTGTTCAAGACAGGGACGGCACGCGCTTCTAGCGTGCCGTCCCATGAGCACAAGCACCGACACCCCCACGATCTGCCCGGCGCTGCACTACCGCGATGCCGACGCCGCGATCACATTCCTGAAGAACGCGTTCGGCTTCACCGAGCACGCCGTCCACCGCTCGGACGCCGGCGTCGTCGAGCACGCCGAGCTGAAGCTGGGCTCCAGCATCGTGATGCTCAGCCAGTACCTCGACGAGGGTCCGGCCGAGCGCCAAGCTGCCGACCCGAACACCGCGCCGATCACGATCTACGTCATCACCGACGACGCCGACGCCCTGCACGCAAGAGCGGTCGCCGGCGGCGCCGAGATCGTGCGCGAAGTTGAGGAGAGGCCCTGGGGCTCACGCGACTTCGCGGCCCACGACCTCGACGGCAACGCCTGGTGGTTCGGGACCTACAGCCCGTACGCCGTCCCAACCGTCGGATGATCACGTCCGCTCGCACCCATCCCACGATCTTCCCGGAGCTGCGCTACCAGGACGCCGACGCGGCGATCACGTTCCTCAAGACGGCGTTGGGGTTCACCGAGCACGTCGTGTACCGGTCAGGCACGGGCGCGGTGACGCACGCCGAGCTCCGGCTCGGCCCGAGCATCATCATGGTCGGTCAGGATCCCTACGATGACCTGTCCGCCCCGGTCACGATCTGCGTGTTCGTCGAGGACCCGGACGCGGTGTACGCGCAGGCGATGGCCGGCGGCGCCGAGATCATCCGCGAGCCCGAGGACAAGCACTACGGCTCACGCGACTTCGTCGTTCGCGATCCCGGCGGCAACCTCTGGGTGTTCGGGACCTACGACCCTTACGCCGTCTGGCCCTAGACCTCCACGACGACTAGGAGCACCATCGGGCGGCGCCTGAGCCGGTCGTAGACAAACGCCGCGAGGTCGTCGTGGAGGATCTTCTCCAGCAGATCGATCTCGCGGATCTCCTCGCGGGCGGCGCGGGCGAGTGAGCCGTCAACGCACTCGCGAAGCTCGGCGAGCAGCGCGGTCGCGTCCTCGGGGTACGGGACGCCGCGGAAGATCACCTCGGGCTCGGCGACCGACGAGCCGTCCTGCTCGGAGACGGTCGCCACGACGACGAAGATGCCGTCGGCGGACAGCATCCGCCGGTCGCGCAGCGCGACGTCGGTCGGGTCGCCGATCTCCATCCCGTCGACGAACACCATTCCGCTGCGCTCGCGGTCGCCGAACCGCGCGCCGTCGCCGTTCAGCTGCAGTGGCAACCCGTTCTCACCCCGGAAGATCGCGTCGGGGTCGATCCCGACCGCCTCCGCGAGCTTGCCGTGCAGATGGATGCGCTTGTGGTCGCCGTGGAACGGCATCACGTAGCGCGGGTGCACGAGGTTGAGCAGCAGCTTGACCTCCTCGGCGTAGCCGTGACCCGACGCGTGGATCTCGGCATCGCGCGTCGTGATCACGTCGCAGCCG
>Ga0066903_100001172_pt1 | contig 18627 bp, 13 predicted proteins | sample PanSoiMetaGPlot1_FD_67491 | JGI IMG/M metagenome (GOLD analysis project Ga0066903, IMG submission 67491) | Tropical forest soil microbial communities from Panama analyzed to predict greenhouse gas emissions - Panama Soil - Plot 1 (version 2) | ecosystem: Environmental > Terrestrial > Soil >... | reverse complement strand
CTCCCGGTTCGCCAGCATGATGAACCCGCGCTCGGCGCCCGTGACTTCGATGGCCAGGTCGAGCACGAGCGTCAGGACTTCGTCGACGACCCGGACGGAGCCGACCGCACGCAAGCCTTCGAGGAGCGCCGCCATCTGGCGCAGCTCCGCGGCGGCGAGAACCGCGCTCCGCTCGACCGACGGCGCCTCGTCGTCCACCACGAAGACGATTGCCGTGTCGTCGGACTGGCCGAAACGAATCTGATCGCCGGGGGCGAGCGTGCGCTCGGCGATGCGCTCTCCGTTGACGAATGTGCCGAATCGCGACTCCCGGTCACGAATGACGCAGGCGCCGCTGTCGCGGTCGAGAGCAATCTCGGCGTGGAGCCGTGAAATGTCCGCGCCCGGGAGTCGCAAATCCGTTTCAGTCCGGCGCCCGATGGTGAACAGCGGCTTGTCGATGTTCACAATCCGCCGCCCGAGGGAGTCGGTGACGACGAGGCGCGGACCAGCAGTGGGCATGGCTAGAACAGCCGCTCGAAGTAGACGAGCGGCACGTGACGGTAGACGACTCGCCCTACCTCGCGGAAGCCGCATGACGCATAGAATCCGGCCGCGCCGGCCTCCGCGTCGTACGCGTCGAGACGCACGGAGTCCGCCGGCCACTCCCGGGCGATCGCCAACGCCTGCTCGACCGCGTGCCGCCCGATCCCCAAGCGCTGGAGCTCGGGATCGACCGCCATCGAGAGCAGGTACAGCGATCTCGCACACGGGGTAAACCAAGCCGTATCGATCGCCCAGGGCTTCTTCGTGGTCAACGCGAGCGTCGCGATCGCCCGATCGCCGCGCTTCGCGACGAAAACGCGCGAGGTCCGCATCGCATTGAGGACGCCACGCTCCGTCGACTCGCGCGACCAATGCCCTTCTCCGTAGACGGCACTGAGGTGATTCGCGGCAGCCGTGAGGAGCGCTGCGACGGCCGCCGCGTCACCGGCCGTGGCGAGCATGAGCGTGTCGTCCGCAGTCATGGTCACGTTCAGGGCCCCGTCAGTACCCAAGCTCGACGTCGACACAATATATTAATGGTCTGCCGGCCACGAACCGGTGGTAGTTGGTCACGAACAACGGGGCGATATCCGCCGGCGCACTGAGCGCCGCCGTGTGTGAGGTAATCATCACATTCGGCGTCCGCCACAGCACATGATCGGCCGGCAGCGGCTCGGTCTGAAGGACATCGAGCACGGCAGCCGCCAACCGGCCGCTCGAGAGCGCTCGCGCAAGCGCCGCTTCGTCGACGACCGATCCACGACCCGGATTGATGAAGACCGCCCGTGGCGGTAGCGCCGCCAGCAGCTGTTCGTCGACCAATGATCGCGTCGCGGCCGTACCAGGAACGACCGAGACAAGGTAGTCCAGATCCGCCGCGAACGCACCGAGGGATCGGCGGCCATGACCGCCGGCCCGATCGTCGCTATGAAAATACTCGTCTACCGCGTCACAACTCTCGCTGACGCGCGTGTACCCTCTCACCACCATCTCGAAGTGCTTGGCCGTCCGCGCAAGAGCGGCGCCAATCGTCCCGACGCCCAACAGCCCGAGACGCTTGCCCCGCAACGTGCCCGGCGGTCTGGAGTCCCAGCGCCTCTCCTTCTGCGCGTCATACTTTTCCAAGATGCGCCGCTCGTGCGCCAGCATGTAGCCGAACACGTATTCGGACATCAACGCACCGAACACTCCTCGCGCATTCGTCAGGATGTAATCCCGACCAGCCAGGCGACGGAGCGCCGGATCGAGAAGCGGCTCAACGCCGGCCCACGTCGCCTGCACCCAGCGCACCGCCGGCAGGACCGGAAGCGGCTTCGCGATGAGCGACGGCTCCCCGAATACGATATCGCATGTGCTCGCCGAGGCTGGCAGCCTCGAAGGATCCGTGGCCGAGACGACGTCGAGATCCGGCAGGCAGGCCGCCTCGATCAGACGGCAATACTCACCCGCATGCCTGGACAGGACGAGCACTCGGTGAGGCACTGATCACGCCAGGTTACCGCCCCCCGCTCGTGGTTTTCCGCGCCGGCGCGATGTCCGGAGCCTTGACCGGCTGAGGCACGGTGAGCGTCAGGTTGTAGCGCGCCAGCGACGTGCTGAGCGAGGACGCCTTCGCGATGACCGCGTTGAGGTCCGCGATTGCCTTCGGCGCCTGTGCCCTCGCCTCGCTGGCTGTGTTGGTCGTCTGCTCGCCGACAACCATTCCGCCCATCAGCGCGCCCTTGGCCTGACCGATCTTCGCGGGAAGGCTCTCCGTGTTGCCACGTCCACCGCCGCCTCCGCCGCGGCCGGCCGGCTGCGTCAGTTTCGGCGCAAGGGCATCGATGTCTTTCTTGACCGCGTCGAAGGACGCCTTCACATCGGCCGGGATGTCGTTGCGACCGGCCATATCGATGGCCAGTTGATTGAGCTGACGCGTCAGCGACGCATGAGCGGCCGACGCGTCTGTGACACGTCCCTGCAACGCGTGCAGCTCCATCGCCGCGTCGTACTGACGCTTGCGCTCAGCGGACGTGAGAGCGACTTCCGGATCGTCGTTCACGCGCAGGGGTTTGGTGTCGGCGACCTTGCCGTCTACGACGAGCTCAATCTTGTAGACGCCTGCAAGCACCAGCGGACCCAGTGTTCCGGCTCCGCCAAAGCCAAAGCCGCCGCCGCCACCGCCGGTCGGCACGGCCGGGCAACCCGTGCCAAACGGGCTAGCCTCCTGATTCGGGCCCTGACCGCCAGGCCCCCGCGTCCCCTGTGCCTCCTGTCTTTCCCCTCCTGCCCTTCCTGCTCCTGCTGCCCTTCCTGCTCCTGCTGCCCTTCCTGGCCCTGTCTCGCCCGCGGCCTGGCCGCGGCCGGGGGGAGCGGGAGGGGCCGGCGCCGGCTGCACGCGCAGGTCCCAGCACGCGGTCTGAATGCCCGGCTTGTTGCTGTTGGCGAGCACGGGGCCCGAAATCTCACGAACCTGGCGGCCGGCTGCATCGGTGATTCTCAGCTTGACGTCCTCAACGGGTTTCTTGTTGATCCACGAGAGCACGGCGGCTTGCGGCGGGTTCTCGCCGTAGAAAATCTGATCGCCCCAGAACTCGTAGTTCCGATCGCGCGCCGGCCGTCGATACATCGCGTACGGCGGCGGCGAAAACAGCTTCGCGTCCCCACCAGCGCTCTGGGCCGCGGCGTACTCCTGGATGGGTTCGAGGTGGTCCAGGATCCACAACGCTCGTCCGTGCGTCGCCAGCACCATCGCGTTGTCCCGCGGCTGAATGGTGATTTCATCGATCCGCACCATCGGGAGATTGGCCTTGACCCGCGCCCAGCTCCTGCCGCGGTCGATCGACACGAACAGGCCGGTCTCCGCGCCGATATACAGCACATCGGCGTTCCTCTGGTCCTCGGTGAGCGTTTTGACAACCTCGCCTTTGAGATTCCCGGCCGTCGACTGCCACGACTGGCCGTAGTCATGACTCACATAGACATACGTCTCGAAATCATTCTGCCGATGACCGTCGAACGTCGCATAGACAGTCGCCTCATCGAAGCGGGAGGGCACGACCTCCGATACCCAGATGCCCTTTGGCAGATTCGGAATATTCCCGGTGACATTCGTCCACGACCGCCCCCCTTCCCGTGACACCTGCACGTTCCCATCGTCGGTGCCGGCATAAAGCAGGCCGGCACGTTTCGGCGATTCCGCGAGTGAGACGATGGTCGGCCACGCTTGAATGCCGTCGTTTTTCGCGATCGCGACGTCGCTTCCCTTGACGCCCATCGTGACGATGTCGTCGCGGTTGGCGTTGGTCGTGATGTCGGTGCCGATGACCTCCCACGTCAGCCCGCGATTCGAAGACCGGTACACCTTGTTGGCCGCGGCGTAAATGATGCTCGGATTGTGCGGCGACATCACGAGCGGCGTGTCCCAGTTCCACCTGAGCGGCGGCTCGCCCGGCGGCGCCTGCGGCCGCATCGAGATGGATTCCCCGGTGACGCGATCGAGCCGTACCATGTTGCCATCCTGCGACTCGCTGTAGGCAACCCGGAAATCGGTCGGATCCTGTAGCGCGACGAAACCATCGCCGCCCTGCACCGTGTACCAATGGAAGCCGGCGATGCCCGCGGCGCCGCGGACGGCGCTCGGACCGCACCAGGCGTAGTTGTCCTGCATGCCTCCGCAGATGTTGTACGGTGTCGCGTTGTCCACGCTGACGTGATAGAAGAGCCCGACTGGCAGATTGTGCACGAAGTTCCACGTCCTGGTCTGATCCCAGCTGACGGCCACGCCGCCATCGGTGCCGATGATCACATGTTGGGGGTTCATCGGATCGATCCAGATCGCATGCACATCGTCATGGATCGAGGTCGTGGCGTTGTTATTGACACGCTTTCCACCGTCGGTCGTGAGATGGAGCTTGACGCCGGCATAGATCACGACATCGGCATCGGTCGGGTCGACCCTGACCTGGCTGAAGTACATCGGACGAGGGTTCTCGTCATTCACCTTCTTCCAGGTGGCTCCCCCGTCATCCGATCGATACAGGCCGCTCGCGATGTTGGTGACCGCCGTCGAGAAATTGCTCCGCCCGGGAGGTGGCGGCGGCGCCTCGTCGGGTTCCGGTACGCCACCGCGGCCGCCGCGGCCTCCGGTCGGCGCCGGCGCAGGGCCTTCAACGAGCGCGTAGAGAATGTTGCCCCGCTTCCGATAGACATCGAGGCCGATTCGGCCGAGGGGACCATCCGGAAAGCCGCTCCCCTTAATCTGAGTCCAGTGCTCGCCGCCGTCGGTCGATTTCCACAACCCGCTGCCGGGCCCGCCTCCGTTCATGCAACACGCGCTTCGGCGACGTTGGTACATCGACGCATAGAGGATCTGGTTATTGGTCGCGTCCATCACTAGATCGTTGGCGCCGGTGTCGTCGTCCACCTTGAGCACGGGCTTCCAGGTCCGGCCGGCGTCCGTTGATTTGTAGACGCCACGCTCGCCTCCGGGGCCCCACAGGCTTCCGGTCGCGGCCACGAACACCACGTCGTTGTCACGCGGGTCGATCACGATGCGGTTGATGGCGCGCGACGTCCGCAGCCCCATGTTCGTGAACGTCTTGCCGCCATCCGTTGACTTGTAGACGCCGTCGCCCCAACCGGTGCTTTGACGGTTGTTCGACTCGCCCGTCCCTACCCAGACGAGATCCGGGTTGCTCTGCGAGACGGTCACGTCCCCAATCGACATCATGCCGACCTGCTCGAAGACGGGCTCGAATGTCGTGCCCGCATTCGTGGTCTTCCAGACGCCGCCGTGGGCCGCGCCGACGTAATAGATCGCCGGATTGGCCTCGTACACCGCCAGATCGGCGATGCGCCCTGACATGGATGCGGGCCCGATCGGACGAAAATGCAGCGCGTCGAATGGACTCTTGCCCGGCGCGCTCGACGGAGACGAGAGCGTTTGGTCCACGCGACCGACAGCCGTCGGTCCCCCGATGACGGCAATAAGCACGGCCACAAGGAAGACGAATCGAACCAGCCTCATGAAGCAACTCCCGGAATGATCCTGGTATTGAGCCGGATTTGACGATGCTGGCGGCAGATTACACGGAGACCGCGCTGGTTTCAATGGAGGCCGCGGCACGATGGCCTTGAGATCGTGGCAGAGTCGCTTCAATGACAAGACCGGTACTATAACGTGCGCAGATGTCGACACACTCCATCCGCGCGCGGTCACCTCGAGGACCTCGGAGAGAAGCCGACGGATTTGAAGATGCCGAACTGGTCACTCTGCAAACCGATCCGCATGTCCTAGCAGCGTTCAAGGAAGACGCCGCACATTTTCCAGGTGGTCATCCGCAAGCCATCGCAACGCCCGCGACGGAGGCCGGCGTTGCGCGGATCCTTCGCGCATCGAGCTCCGTGCTCGCCGTCGGGGCGCAATCGTCGTTGACGGGAGGCGCGACGCCGATGGGCGACGTGGTCATCGCGACGTCGCGCATGAATCGGATCGTGCGAATCGACCGCGACCACGTTCGCGCGCAGGCCGGCGTCACGCTGACCGATCTCGACGCCGCCCTGCGGCAAAACGGGAGGCACTACCCGCCGGTGCCGACCTTCATGGGCGCCTGCGTCGGCGGCATTGCCGCAACCAACGCGGCCGGCGCCGCGACGTTCAAGTACGGGACCACGCGTGCCTGGGTGCGCGGGCTGACCGTGGTGCTGGCAAACGGCGACGTGCTGGATCTCGAGCGCGGTGAGACGCGCGCTCACCCAGACGGCTATTTTGACATCGAGCTGTCGGATCGCGTCGCGCGAGTTCCGATCCCGCGCTACCGCATGCCTGCCGTCCCAAAACTGTCGGCCGGCTATTTCGCCGAGCCGGAAATGGATCTCGTCGACCTGTTTGTCGGCTCCGAGGGCACGCTCGGCGTCATCACCGAGGTGGCGCTTCGCATCCTGCCCGACCGCCCGGCGCCGTGCCTGGCGCTCGTGCCGTTCGATGTGCGGCGGGACGCGATCGCGTTTGTCGACGCGATCAGGCGCGCCGCGATCGAGACCCGGCGCTCGGGCGATCCGCGTGGGATGGACATCGCCGCCATCGAGCACATGGACGCGCGTTGCCTGGCGCTCTTGCGGGAAGACGGGGCGGACCGTTCGTTTGGTGTGGCGATCCCTCAGGCCGACATGGTTCTCCTGGTCACGCTCGAGCTGCCCTCCGGCACGACAGATGCACAGGCGTTCGATGAGATCGGCCGTTTCCGTGAGATCGACACGCCTCTCGCCCGTTTCTGTCGTGCCCTGGACGACTGCGCCGCGCTGGAGCGTGTCGAGATCGCCGTGCCAGGGGACGAACGGCGCGCCGCACAACTCGTCGGGCTTCGCGAGGCCGTGCCGGCCGCCGTCAACCTGCGCGTCGGACGCGCCAAGTCGACGGTCGACGACACAATCGCAAAGACCGCTGCTGACGTGGTCGTCCCGTTCGATCGGATCGGCCAGCTGCTCGCTCTCTGCGACGAAGAGTTCACGACACGGCGGCTCGACGGGGCCGTCTGGGGACACATCTCGGACGGCAACCTGCACCCCAACGTGATCCCGAAGTCGCGTGCCGACGTGGAGTCAGGAAAAGAAGCGATCCGGCGAGTGGGTCAGGAAGCGATCCGGCTTGGTGGATCTCCGCTTGCGGAGCATGGCGTCGGCCGGAATCCGATCAAGCATGAGCTCCTCCGCGAGCTTTATGGCCCCGACGGTATCGAAGCCATGCGGGCCGTCAAGCGGGCGCTGGACCCCGACTTCAAGCTCGCCCCCGGCGTCATATTTCGAGCGGCAAACGGCGGGTAACGAGCCGCCAACCCAACCGCGAGTTACGACAGAACCACTGACATCCCGACCAGGCCCAGGCCCGCGACGATTAGCCACGGGGCCAGGTCGCTCGTCCGGGGAAAGTGCGCGGCAGCCCCTAATGCGTCGAAATCCTCCGTCGAGTCTCCTGGCAGCACAGGGCCCTGCAGTGAACGTTGCAACGCGCGCGCGACCGCCGACTGCGCGGTAAACGACTGTGCGATCGCGCCCAACAGAAGCGCCCATCCTCCAGCGAGCATCAGCTTGGTCCCCCACCAACCTCCGGTGCTCATGAAGCGGGTGGCGAACAGGAGCGTGCCAAGAAAACTCGCGGCCGCGAGCCCGGTCACGAGCCGCAGCCGCCCGATCTCGCGATCGCCGGCCTGGCGCAACAGCTCGAGCTGCAGCGCGCGCTCCATGCGGCGCCGCTCCGCTTCGATCTGCTGGCGCTCGAGCTCCAGGCGCCTCGTATCGCGAGCGAATGCCTCCTTCAGCGAAGCGACGATCACTCCCGCAAGACGGGCCTCGAGGCCGCCGACTGCCCGGCTTTCGCGAGCGAGCGACTGCGACTCAAGGCCGCCTGCGGCAACCGCCGGGTCCCTCCGGACTCGAACGAGATCGTGAATGCCGAGAGCCGCGTCGAGGATGCGGAGCCACGGAATCGCCATAGACGTAATTATCGAGCAACGAGCGCCACGCGCGACTTCAGCCAGCGATCGCGGAACCCTCGCTGCTCCGCCGTGAGGCCGCCCGCTGCCTCCGCGGGCACGACCTCGACGTGCGGATTGCTCGCCAGCGTGATCGATGCCGTTTTCGCGCTCCCGCTCCGATCGACGAACGCAATCGTCACGGAGTCTCCTGGTTTGTGTCGAGCGAGCACGGCAGCGACATCCGTGTCAGCATGGATCTGCTGCCCATCGATCTGGTCGAGCTGATCATCCTGGTCGAGGCCCGATGCATAGAGGGGCCAGGTAGGCGACACGAGCGATGCTATCCGGGCGCGTTGGCCGGAAGAGGCCCCGGCACTGCCGCCCCTCGTCCCTGGAGCGCTCGCGCCGTCACGAAAATCGAGTCGCACATCGCCGAGCCATGCGCGACCCTGATTTGGCCGGCGGACCGCGAACCCCGCACGCGCGAGGAGCCGCGCATAATCAGCCACCTCGTGTCCCTGGATGTACCTGGCGAAGAAATCGCGAGCAAACGCCCGGTCGCCGCTCACTTCGGCCAGCGTCGTCTCGGCGTCCTCGATGGTGTACGGCCGATCGACGTAGCCTTCGCGGCTGCCGCCGGGCCGTCCGTACTTGCGCCACATTGCCCGCATGAAGTCATCGAGCGACACGCTCCCGTTCCCGCGCTCGCGCAGCGAGAGATCCATCGCGAGCGCGATCGCGGCACCAAACGGGTAGTACGAGATAACCGTGTTCGACCAATTCGTGCGGTCCACGGGCCGTCCCCCGTCGATGAACGGCGCCATCTGACTCATTTCTTTCGCCGATCTGACCGACCGCCCCGGGTCGAGCGTCACGCCGTCGACCAGGCCATTGAGCACGTTCGCCGTCGCCGGCAGGTCGGCGAAACCGGACCGCTGGAGCACAAGCGGACCGTAGTACTGCGTGAACCCCTCCGCCAGCCACAGCTCGCCCGACAGGTTCGCGCGATCGAAATCGAACGGTTCAAGGCCCATCGGGCGTATCCGCTCGACATTCCAGCAATGGAAGAATTCGTGCGCCACGGTGTCCAGCACGTCGCGGCTGTCGCGCGCGAGCGATGAGCGCCCGGTGATCACGGTGCTGTTGCGATGTTCCATCCCGTCGAACTCCGCCCACGGCACATAGTCGGCGAGAAAGGTGTACGCTCCCGGCTCGTATTCCGGGAACTCTCCATAAATCGTCTCTTCTTCGCGAACGATCCGCTCCACGTCTTTCACAAAGCGGTCCAGATCGGCGTCGGTCCCAGTGTGGTGCAGCGCGACACGGAAGCGCCGCCCGTCGGCGGTGAACTCCCGCATCGCAATCTGACCGAATTCAACGGGGCTGTCCATGAAGTACTGAAGGTTGGCAGCGGTGAACTCGAGTGGCGAGGCTCCGGCATGGAGCTGCGTCGCGACTCGCCACGTCAACCCGTCAGGCTGATCGAAGACAATCGTGATGGGACGATCGTCGAAACCGTGCGCCCACATCATCGCCGCGGGAATGTTGATGTGCGCGTGGGTCGAATCGACCGCCAGGTAGGTGCCGTCCACACGATCACCGTAAATCTTGTACTTGACCGTCACTCTGCCGCCGTGGGCGCGGACGTTCCACCCGGATGGGTCCGGCCGCGTCGCCGGCAGCTCGCGCAGATCCGACCCAAAGACATGCACGTCGTACACATTCTTCGCGAAGTCGTGCAGCGAGTAGCGCCCGGGCGACGAGCGGCTCATCCGCAGCTCGAGCGTCTCGGTCTCCACATCCGGGAACGTCGCTTCGATTTGCATCCATCGGTGTTGCGGCTCGGGAAAGCTCACGCGATACCGGACCGGTGACGCCGCACGCAGGCTCGCGACCGCCCCACGAGTAATGATCCGGGGGAGGGTCGCCGCAGCAACGAACGCTCCCAGAATCGCGAGAAACAGCAGGGCAAACGTCAATCGCTTCATGACGAATCCGTAATTCCGAATCACGTCCTGGCAGCTCCGCCAGCCATCACGCACAGCAGCTCGAACATGATGTTCGCGGCCAGGAGCGCGGTGATCTGACCCGGCCCGTCGAACGGCGGCGCGACCTCGACGATATCGCCGCCCACGAGCGAGAGACCCGCCAGGCCGCGCACCAGGCGCTGAGCCTCGTGGCTCGAGAGACCGCCCACTTCCGGCGTTCCCGTGCCGGGCGCAAACGCGGGATCGACGGCGTCGATGTCGAAAGTGACGTAAGCCGGCCCCGACGCGACCGCGTGGATGCGGTCGACCGTCCACGCGACACCCTTTTCCTTCACTTGATCGATATCGACCACCGTGATGCCATGCTGCCGGTGGAAGTCGAAGTCCTCCTCGCTGTACATCGGCCCGCGAATGCCAACCTGAACGAACCGCTTGCCGTCCACGAGCCCTTCCTCGATCGCGCGTCGGAAAGGCGTGCCGTGAAAATACTTACCGCCAAAATACTCGTCCCATGTGTCGATGTGCGCGTCGAACTGCACGAGCGCGAGCGGGCCGTGGCGCCCCGCCAGCGCGCGAAGAATCGGCAGTGAAACGGAGTGATCGCCGCCGATCACGATCGGGCGCGCCCCGGCTTCTGCGATGGCGCCCACTTGTGACTTCACGACATCGAAGCATTTCTCGATATTTATTGGCGGCGCGTCGATGTCTCCCACGTCGGCCACGTTCAACCGATCGAAGGGCGCGACCCGTTGAAAGTAGCTGTACTGACGGATGAGCGACGACTGGGCGCGGATCTCACGGGGCCCGAGCCGGGCGCCCGGCCGATACGACGTGCCGCCGTCGAACGGGACGCCGACGATGGCGACGTCGAGGCCGCGCGGATCTTCGACATGAGGCAGCCGCATGAAGGTCGCTGGTTGCGCGAAGCGGGGCGATTTGAACGAGGCGCGCGGTTGGTGCGGCATCCCGAAATTGTAGTCCTGACGCTCCGGGCCGTTGGGCCCCGGAGTTGGGGCCCTCCGAGTAATACACGTATAGTTTCCTCGCCCATGACGCGTCTTTCGTCTCAGCGCCCGCAAGACGGCTTCACTGGTTCTGGCAATCTCGGCCGCCTTCATCGAGGCCTCAGCTCCCTCGAGTACTTCTCGTTTGGCTTCGGGACCATGATCGGCGTCGGCTGGCTCGTCCTGATGGACGACTGGCTCACGCGCGGCGGCCCGGCGGGCGGCATGCTCGGGTTCCTCCTCGGCGGCCTCCTCTTGTTCCCGATTGCGCGCACCTACGGCCGGTTGGTGCAGCAGATCCCGGACGCGGGGGCCGAGATTGCGTACACCGAAGGCGTGATGCCGCCGCTTGTCAGCTTCGCCGCGGGTTGGACCATGGTCCTGTCGTACGCCATCGTGTGCCCGTGGGAAGCGGTCGCGACGGGAAATCTGCTCGCGCGCGTCATTCCGGCTCTTAACACGCACGAGCTGTACGCGATTGGCGGGACGCCGATCTTTGCGCCGCGTGTCGCCGTCGGTGTCGGGCTCACGGCCGTCGTCGCGATCGTCAACTACCGCGGCATCAAACCGAGCGGCATTTTTCAGAACGTGATGACGTTCGGCCTGCTGTTCACATTTGCCATCTTCACGCTCCTCGGCTTTGCCCGCGGGTCTCGATCAAATCTGCAGCCGCTCTTCTCGCACGCGGGAGCTGCGGGCGCCTGGCTTTCGATTTTTCTCGTCCTTCAGATCGTCCCGTATTTCATGACGGGCTTCGAGTCGGTCGCGAAAGGCTCCGAGGAGGCGCATGAAGGGTTCGATCCGCGCAACTTCGCGAAGGCCATCTACGCGGCTCTGGTCGCCGGGTTTCTTTTCTACGTGATCGTAATCGCGGTCGTCACCTGGGTGTTCCCCTGGCGGGAGATTGTCTCCGGCCACGTCCGCACTGAGGTCGCCTTCGAGCGGACGTTCGGGTCGCATGCCATCGCTCAGTTGATCCTCTTCGGCGCGTTTCTCTCGTTGCTCAAGATCTTCAACGGCAATTTTGTCGCCGGCACGCGAATGATGTACGCCATGGGAAAACGCGGCGTGGTTCACCGCTCGCTTGGCTTCGTCCACCCCACCTATGGAACCCCAGCCGTCGCCATCTCGCTCCTCGCCGCCCTCACAATTGCTTGCGCCATGATGGGCGACGCGATTCTGGTGCCGATCACCGAAGTCGGGTCCCTGACGGTCGGCATTGGCTGGCTTTCAGCATGTGCCGCGTTCATCCTGCGGGCGCGCGTCCAGGCGGGGACTGACATGTCCCATCCATCTCACGCGACCCACCCGACCCACGTGACCCACTCGACCCACGTGACCCACCCGACCTATGCGGCGTGGCTCGGCGCGGCCGTCAGCCTCGCAATCGTCCTGATGAAAGTCATTCCGGCCGTTCCCGGTAGCTTTACGCGGGCTGAGTGGATCGCGTTCGCCGCATGGAGCGGCGCTGGCTTCGTGTTCTGGCGGCTGAGACCCTCACTGGCCCGGTGAGCTGAGTGCCTGTTCGATGAAGGCCGCCTCGGGGAGCGCGCCAAGGATCTCGACCTCGTCGTTCACCACGGTCTTCGGCACGCCGCTCACCTGATACTTCCGCGCGAGGTCGGGGAATTCCGTCGCTTCTACTGCCGTCGCGGTGATGTGAGGACTTGCAAACGCCATCTCGTGCGCGAGGCTGACCGCCCGCGGACAGTGCGGTCAAGTCGGTGTGGTAAACACCTGCATCGTAATCGGCCTGTCGACCGCCCGCAGCCGATCGAGGCTCGCGGCCGAAAGCGAGGACTCCCGTCCGCCTGCAAGCAGGACCGCCTGCACGAGCGAGACGAACTCCCAACCGGATGGAGCGCCCAGGAACCTGATCCGCGAATCCTTCATTGTGTCCGACATCCGGCCGTCACCTGTCGAGCTCGCCCCGCCCGACCCACTCGACTGACTCGCCCCACTCGACTCACCCGACCTACCCGACTCACCCGACCCACCTGACCCACTTTCGTACGCGATCGCGATGGCTGGCGCTCGGTCGACGCCGTACTGCTTTGCCTTGTCCCCCTCGAGCACGAGGTTGATCTCGTCTACGGAAATCCTGTCGCAAAGACCGCGGAGCTCGTCGAGAATCTGTCGCGTCTCGCCGCACGTTTCGCACCCGATCGCCTGGGAAAAGAACAGCAGACGGACCGAACGGGTCATCCGATCGAATGCTTCGCGAAGTTTCTGCTGGTCGGCCGCCGAGAGCAAGGACATGTGGCAATTATGTCACGCGGTGGCCTGCGGGGGATTGACCCGCGTGGATGCGCACGAGGAACGAGCCGCGAGCTACTTGAACAGATCGTCGAACGCTTTCCGCGCGTCACTGGACGACGGATCTGCCGTGCCGCTCGTCGATCCCGACGACGAGGGTGCCGTGCTGGTCTGCCGCTCGACGGTCGTCCGCGGCGTCATCGCCGCACAGGTATTGCGCGCGTCTTTCGGCGACACGCGCGCGGAGATCTTGTCGCTCTGCGCGCACTCCCACCGCGCGCTCGTGTCGAACGACACGCATTGGATGCAGCTGTGCAAATCGACGCTGCACCGCCCGCACGTGTCCAGCAGCCCGACGGGGACCGACAAGAGGTTGCCGCAACGCGCGCACCGGAACACTTCGTGGGCGGCCATCAGATTCGGCGTTTTCGGGCCTCTCTCGTCCTGCAAGACGCGCCCGGGCGCCCGCTCTTTGGGTGGCGCGGGGTGGCCGCGCGGTTGCCGCTCGCGAGGGTCATCCTGATACCCGCGCTGCCGATATTTCCGATCGCTCATGATGCTGGCAGACCCCTCATCCTCACATGAATCCTGACCGACGAGCCCCCCGAGTCTCGAGCGGCGCAGCTGACAAGGGTAATATCGTTTGTATGCGGCCTTTTCGCAACGCCCAGTCGCCGGCCCGCGCATGGCGGCACGCTTCGACGATCGTCATTCTGGCGGCGACCGCCGGCGCATGGGGGCTCGAGCCGGCCGCGAGGTTTCGAGCCTCCCCGGCAACCCTCTTGGCACAAGGCCAATCGCGGCGCGCGATGTCTCTCATGGACATCGCCGAGCTCCCGCGTGCCCTCGACCCCCAGCTTTCTCCTGACGGCCGCTACGTCCTGTACGCCCTCAGCCACGCTGACTGGAAGGCCGGCCGGGCGGTTTGGCAGATCTGGCGCCAGGAGATTGGCGGCGGCGGGCCCTTGCAGCTGACGTTTGGTGACAACGGCGTCGTCCCTGGATTCACACGCTGGTCGCCCGACGGAAGGACAATCCTGTTCGCCCGCGACGGTCAGCTCTCCCTCATGTCCGCGGGCGGGGGGGAGGCGACGCCGCTCACGAGGCACGCGACGAGCGCGTCGGCTCCGACCTGGTCAGCAGATGGGAGCGCCGTCTACTTCCTTGCCGCCGATGCCCGGACGGGCGAAGAACGCGAGCGCGCCCGGGTGCGGGACGATCTCTACTCCTACGAGGAGGACTTCAAGCAGCGCCATCTCTGGAAGGTGACGGTTCCAACCGGCGCTGGCGGCGCCGGTGGCCCCCGAACGGCCGGAGCCTTCGGGTGTTGTGGCGGCGAGCAGGCGATCACGTCCGGTGACTTCTCCATCGCGTCCTATCGCATGTCCCGCGACGGCCAACACATCGCCTTCACACGCGTGCCAAGCCCCCTTCCTGGCGATGAAGACAAGAGCGAGATCTGGACGATGGATGCCAACGGCCAGAACGCGCGTGCGCTCGTGACGAACGCTATCGTGAAGCTGGAGCCGGAGCTTTCGCCGGATAACCGGCAAGTGCTCTTTCTCGCTTCCGCGAACGCCCGCCTCGAGCCCTACTACAGTCAAAACCTCTTCGTTGTCCCCGCTACCGGCGGGACGCCGGTCCCGGTGGTGCCCGATTTCCCGTACGAGTTCGACCGCGCGACGTGGGCGCCCGACGGCCGCTCGATTCTGAGCGTCGTCAATATGGGCCTGCATAGCGAAGTCTTTCGCATCAACGTCGCGGCGCGAACGTTCACGCCGTTGACCGAGGGCCGGCATTCCATTCCCTCGGCCCCGGCGCCAGCCTGGAATCTCGAGCCGCGCGCCGGCAAGCTGGTGTTTCTGCTCGACGAGCCGACTCGCTTCGGCGACGCCTGGACCCTTCCGGTTGCGGCGACCGATCTCGCGCGCGTCACCCGCGTGACGGGCGTCTACGACACGCTCGAGACGACGTTCGCGCTTCCCAGGCAGGAGCGATTCGAGTGGAAGGGGGCCGACGGAGCGACGGTCGACGGCATCCTGTTCTACCCGTCAGATTATCGACCCGGTGTGCGGTACCCGCTCGTCGTGCAGATGCATGGCGGGCCCGCCGAATCCGACAAGTTCGGCAGCGGCCCCGGGTTGCTCTTGAACTATGTACCTGTCCTGACCGGGAGGGGCTACGTCGTTTTGCGGCCGAACTACCGCGGCAGTGCTGGGTACGGCAACGCATTCTATCGGGATGTGGTCGGCCACTACTTCAACAACATGGCGCCGGACGTGCTGGCCGGGGTCGATGCGCTCGTCGAGAAGGGGATTGCGGATCCGGACCGGATGGTGCTCATGGGGTGGAGCGCGGGCGCGCATCTGGTGAACAAGCTGATCACGATGACCGATCGGTTCAAGGCCGCTTCAGCCGGCGCCAGCGCGGCCAACTTCATCTCTTTTTACGCACAGAGCGATGTGCGGTACATCCGGACGCCATGGTTTGGCGGCACTCCGTGGCAGAAGGACGCCCCAACCGATCTCTATTGGACTCAGTCGCCCCTGAAGGACGTCGCGAAGGTGAAGACGCCGACGCTCTTTTTCGTCGGTGAGAACGACGCGCGGGTCCCGCTCGCGCAGTCGATCGAAATATGGCGCGCGCTCAGAACGAACGGGGTGTCGACCCGTCTTTATGTCGCGCCGCGCGAGGGTCATCAGTGGGGCGAATTGCGCCATCAGATCGCTAAGGCGAACGCCGAGCTTGAATGGTTCGAGCGGTACGCTCGGCGGCGGCCGTACACGGCCGAAAAGGCGCCCTGAGATCCTAAGCCCAGCCCTTCGATTTCCACCCGGCTTTTTTTGACAATACGTGAAAAGTTTCACAAAATGACCCCGGGCAACGTCGTCCCGGTTCGCTCGTCGAAAAAGGGAGTAAGCTCGGATTCACCCTCCGCCTGGTCGTAATCGCAATACCCGATGGCGCAGATCTTTCACCGCTCTACGAACACGATTGCTCGGGTCAGCATCTTCGGTGCGGTTTTCTTCGTCGCAGGCCTTCTGTATCTCTTCGATCAGATCAATCGATCGCCCTGGGTGACCGAGGTCCACGTCGCCCGAGAGCAGCCAATCCAGTTCAGCCACGAGCGGCACGTCGCCGGCAACGGCATCGACTGCCGCTACTGCCACGCTTCCGTTGAAGACAGCGCGTTCGCCGGAATTCCGCCAACCAGGACGTGCATGAACTGCCACTCGCAGATCTTCGCCAACAGCCCGTACCTCGCGCCCGTTCGCGACAGTTTCCGTACAGGCACGTCGCTCCAGTGGACGCGCGTGCACGACTTGCCTGACTTCGTGTACTTCGACCACAGCATTCACGTGAACAAAGGCGTCGGGTGCACGACCTGTCACGGCCAGGTCGATCGCATGCCGCTCATGTGGCGCGAGAAATCGCTGCAGATGGAATGGTGCCTCGACTGCCACCGGCAGCCCGAGCGCTACGTGCGGCCGCGCGAAGCCGTGTTCCGGGTCGACTACGAGCCGCCCCCGGATCAGCTGGAGTTGGGCCGACGTCTGGTGGAGGAGTATCAAATTCAGCGACTCACGAGCTGCTCGACATGTCATCGTTGAAACACGGCGTGATTCGGGATTCGGGATTCGGGATGCATCATGCAACGGACCGCGTGTCCCACGAATCCCACATCCCGAATCCCACATCACGTCCCTTCTGGCGAACGCTCGAAGAACGCGCAAACGGTCCGGCCTTCCAGGAGCGCCTCTTCAACGAGTTCCCCTCGGAGATCGAAGCGATTACGGACCCAATCCAGCGCCGGACTTTTCTGAAGCTGATGTCCGCGTCAGTGGCCCTGGCGGGCGTCACCGCCTGCACCCGTCAGCCCGTCGAAAAGATCGTTCCTTACGTCCGCCAGCCCGAAGAGCTGATTCCAGGACGTCCGCTGTACTTCGCCACAGCGATGGCCGTGGGCGGCGTCGCTACAGGACTGGTCGTCGAAAGCCACGAAGGCCGGCCGACAAAGATCGAAGGCAATGCCCTCCACCCAGGCAGCCTCGGCGCCGCCGACGTCTTCTCCCAAGCCGCGGTCCTCGGTCTCTACGACCCCGATCGGTCGATGACGCTCACCAATCTTGGCGAGATTCGGCCCTGGTCGGTATTCCTCGGCGCGATTCGCGCTGCCCTCACCGTGCAGCAAGCGCTGAAAGGCGCCGGCCTCCGCATCCTCACTGAATCCGTGAGCTCGCCAACACTCGCCGCCCAAATCCGCGACATCCTCTCGCGCTACCCGGAAGCGAAATGGCACCAATGGGATCCCGCCAGCCGCGACAACGCTCGTGCCGGCTCGCAACTGGCCTTCGGCCAATACGTCGACGCCCAATACAAGCTGGAGAACGCTGACGTCATTCTGGCGCTCGACGCAGACTTCCTTTCCTGCGGGCCGGGCAGCCTCCGCTACGCCCGCGACTTCGCCGCACGTCGTCGTCCCGAAAACGCCGCGCGCATGAATCGACTTTACGCCGTGGAGACGATGCCGACGTCGACCGGCTCGCGCGCCGATCACAGATTACCGCTCAAGCCAAGTCTTGTCGGCGCCGTCGCTCGGCAACTCGCGGCAGCCGTCGCGCCAGGCGTCGAGCACCGTGGCGGAGCAGGCTCAGGCGACCGTGCGGCCCCACAGGATCCAGGCGCCGGCAACAGGATGAGCGCGGCCGCACAGAAGTTTGTCGACACCGTCTCGAAAGATCTTCTGGCCCACCGCGGCCGGAGCCTCGTGGTCGCCGGGGACACCCAGCCGGCGTACGTCCACGCTCTCGCGCACGCCATGAACCAGACCCTCGCCAACGTAGGCCAAACAGTCATCTTTACCCAGACGGTAGAAGCCGAACCGATCGATCAGATCGCGTCTCTCCGTGACCTTGTCACCGAGATGAGCGGAGGCAAGGTCGATCTGCTGGTCATTCTGTCGGGGAACCCTGTCTATACCGCCCCCGCAGATCTCCGATTCGATGAAGCCCTTTCAAAGGTCCCGCTGAGAGTGCGGCTCGGTCTCTACGAGGACGAGACGTCGGCGCTCTCCCACTGGCAGATCCCGGAAGCGCACTTCCTCGAGGCATGGAGCGACGCCCGCGGATTCGACGGAACGGCGTCCATCGTCCAGCCGCTCATCGCCCCGCTCTACAATGGAAAGTCGGCGCACGAGGTGCTCGCCGCCATGACCGACCGCCCCGAGCGGTCCGCCTACGACATCATCCGCGAGCAGTGGAAGATCCGGGGCGGAGGGACGCCCGGAACGGAGAATCCCTCCGGCGGCGACGACGACTGGCAGCGATGGCTCCACGACGGCGTGATTCCGAACACCGCCTTCACGCCAAAAGCCGTCACGATCGCGTCCACCCTCGAATC
>Ga0066903_100001171_pt1 | contig 18631 bp, 35 predicted proteins | sample PanSoiMetaGPlot1_FD_67491 | JGI IMG/M metagenome (GOLD analysis project Ga0066903, IMG submission 67491) | Tropical forest soil microbial communities from Panama analyzed to predict greenhouse gas emissions - Panama Soil - Plot 1 (version 2) | ecosystem: Environmental > Terrestrial > Soil >... | reverse complement strand
ATTGATCGTCCAATCGAGGACGCCAGGCCCACCAGGGCGGGCAATCAACGCGAGCGCTGCGTGTGCCTCGCCAAGCGTACGGAAGGATCTGGAGTGTTCGGAACCGTTGGCCGTGGTCCACACCAGGCGCACACTGAGACCCCGCGGGTTGCGCCGGCCGCCGCTGTCTTGCGCTTCGCGGGCGGCGCGGCCATCCTTCCAGCCGCGCACGTAATCCTTGTTGGTGAGCTGGTGCGGACCCATGCCAGCGCCGATAAACCCGTTGTGATAACCGGTTTTGTAGGCTTGTTCGGGCGTGCCCTTGCGCCGCGGCGGGTTGCGCCGGCCGCGCGGGTTGTCCTTGAACCCGAGCACACCGCGCAGGTTTGCCGGAACAATCACGCGCCGCATGCCCTCGGGCATCTGGGTCATGGGTACATCTTCGAAAAACGCTTGTGCTTTCCATCCGGGTTTTCCGGACCCAGGCGGTACGACGCGCCCACCCAGAAAACCATCCTGCAGCGTCATTGCAGCCAGCGCTTGACGGGCGGCCGCCTCGGTTGATTCGACGGCGATCCATTGCAGGGCCCACACCGCCCCGGCGCCAACGTCGATGGCATTGCGGCGCCGCGCCATTATCCGCCCTTTTTCCGCGTCAAAAGCCAGTACAGCCCGAGCGCGCCGGCCGCAATCAACAGAATGTGCGGGCCTTGAAAGAACGTATCAATGAAGGTGGGCGGCTTGTTGGCGGCCTGGTCGGCGGCCACCAGATCCTGACCGGTCGGAAGCGTTGGGTTCGAGGTGGGCGCGCTCGAAACATACATGGGCTCCGCCCACGCCGGCGGCCCCGAGGTTGCGACCACCGGCGGAGTCTGCCGCGGCATGTCGCCGGTATTGATGATCGGTGGCGATTGATCCGGGGCGATTTGCACGTAACCGAACCCGCTGAGTGTCGGAATGACGCCCGGATGGATCACGAGGTTCGGCGGGCTCGTCATGGGCCGCACCAGCGACGGGGCAAAACTCATGTATCCGGCCATTTATCGCCCCCTTAGAAAGGAACGCAGGAAAAACACTAACGCGACGGCGCCGCCGACCCAGATCCACCATGGTATTTCTGTGGGCTTGACGATCGTGATCTGGCCTTGATCGTCCATGACGTAAGAGACGCCATGATCGGAGACATCGCCCAACATCAGCGCACCTTCTTGTAAGCGCTGTAAGCCAGGTAGCCCACGCCGGCCAATAACAACAGGCCAGCCGGGTTGCTCAAAAGGCCGCTGAAAATCCCACTCAGGAGGCCGCCGGCGGTTTCGCCCGCCACGTCACCCGCACCCGAAACGATCGAGCCGGCGACGGTGCCGACCGCGGCCAACACATTGTGGAAGGCGGTTAGCGCATCGGCCCAAAATTGCGACGCGGCAAACTGTAGCGATTGATTCGCCGCTACTACCGCGTTGTAAGCGACGAACGCTTGCTGGGTCCAATTTCGGATGTCATTGAAACCGGATTCCAGCTGCTCGGGATTCTCGTTGTAGTAACCGAGATGCGCGCGGATGTTGTCGCGCTTGCCCTGCTCGCCTGGCTGCGCGGCCGCCGAGCCGCCACCGAACCAGGACAGCACGCCGCCGCCGGTGCCGGCGTTGGCGTCGGCTTTATCGATCGCGACCAGGCCTTGATTGACCATGGCCTGGGCGCTGTCCTCGCCGACCGGCAAGGCGTTCATGGCCGCAATCACCTGATTCATGTCGGCAAAGCTGGCCATCAGTCCCCCGACATCATCAAAAGCGCGAACACCACCACCGCGCCGATCAAGATCCAATTGCTCGAATCACTCGCGCCGCTCGAGCTGGTGCCGGTGCCGCCGTAGAATGGATCATCAAAATTGATCCCGAGATCGGGGCCCACCGAGCTGGGGCCCGGCGCAATGTTCGGTACGTAACCGAGGCCAAGTAGGCCGCCACGCCGGAAGGCGAACGATTGCCCGAACGGGCGCCGCTCGATCGTCATGACTTCCAGGCCTTTCGCACTACGCGCACTTCGGCGTAAAGCAGCGCGAACCCGAGCACGAGCGCGCCGATCAAAAGCAGCGGCGTCGGGATCGACGGCTTAGACGGCGCTGGCGGGTTCAGATCCGCCGCGGTCAGATCCTGGCCGAATCCACGGAGCATCATGACCGCCGCTTTTTCGATTTGAAGTAGAAGTAGGCGCCTACGCCGAGCGCGAGCACCCACCACGGAACGCCTAGAATTGTTCCGGTGATGGCGCCCTCGGGAAACGAAGTCACGCCCGCGGTGGTCGGCCCCGATGGCATCGGCGGCGCGCTCGGGCTCGGCACCTGGCCGGTGATAGGACCGATCCCGGCAGCCAGCGCTTGCGGATCAAACGCCGGTTGCGGCGGCAATTCGGGGCCGAATTCGCCGGGCGCCAGGCCCAGGCCCTGGACGCCGGTATGCTGGCCGCGCGTATAGACGGTGCCGGCGAGAAGCCGTTGCAGGCGCGCCATTACGCGGCCGCCGCTTTCCGTCGGCCGAGGAGCAGGATCAACACCAGGGCGCCGCCGCCCACGAGAGCAATGGTTCCCCATTGCATACCGCCGCCGCCGGAACCGATCTTTTTCAAGGCGGTCGGCGCGCACCGTGGATCATTCGGGTTGATCGCGCACACCCCTTGATTGATGGCGGCCTGGCTCATCTGGCCGGTGGCGCTCCCCATCACGGATCCCACCGCTTTGCCAAAGGACGACCAAAAGCCGCCGCCATCGCCGCCGGTGCCGCCGCTCGATGTCGAGCTGGGCCCCGGCGAAATGCTGGGTGTGTAGCTACTGGTGCTCGAATCGATCGGCTCGCCGAAAATGTCGAAGCCGGCCTCGGCCTGGCCGAGGCCGCGCAAGCCGCGCAGCCCGCGCAAGCCTGCGATGGCGGCCATCCCGTTCAAGCGCCGGGCGACCATGGCGGACCGGCGACAAGCCATACAATCAGCCAGCGCACCGAATCCGGTTGGGTTTGGATCAACGCATGCTGCGGTAGGTAGCGATGGCATTAACCCAAGTCAGCCGGCGCCTATACCATGAACACAAGCGGATCCGTCAGTCGGCGCGCGTTTTCTGTTGCAAACCCGATCAATCGTAGGCACACGTACTCATGTGCGGCTTCCGCAATGGGCGCAAAAGCGGGGTGTATCCATGGGAACCGCCTACCGCTGGTATAAGCTTGGGTTAATTGCGGGTGCACACCGGATCCGAGGGCGCATCTATGTTGACGCCGATGCCGAGCTGGGCCAGCTCGACCGCATCGAAAAAAAGCTGGACGATCTCGTGCACGAGGTGAGGCGAAAAAATGGCGGTTAGCGACGAAACGAAGGCGCAGATCATCACGATGGCGGAGCAGGGCCACGATCCGAAAGAGATCGCGAAAGCGCTCGGCGTCCAGCCGTCGGTGGCGGTTTACGGTGTGATCAAACAGCACCGGATCCGCCAAGGACTCGACCAGCCACCGCGCGCCGGCACCGGCAAGAAAAAAGTGGTCACCACGCACCGCGAGACTTGGGAGGAAGAACCGACGGCGCCGGGTAACTCTCGAGCCGCCCCGGCGCCGCCGGTTTCACCCATGTCCTTCGGCGGTAGCTTTGTAACCCCCGGCGTGGAGGCGCCGCTTTTTCCGTCGCGACCGGACAACGAGATCGATCGGATCGATGTGGTGCGCCGGATCGCCAACCCGCGCGCCGCCGGCGAAGGCCTCATCGGCGAGTTAGATGCCGAGGCCACCGAAGCGGACATCCAATCGCAATGGGGCGGCGGGCGCTATGAGGTGCGGGCCTGGTCTGCCAATAACAAGCTCCTCGGCCGACGCACCGTCAAGATCGCGGGTCATTCGCGCCCGGCGGAGCCCGAAGATTCTGACGGCGATATTGAGCTATTGCCCTACGGGGCGCCGCTCGGCCAGGCCTCGAACGCGGCGACGCAAGCGCTGGCCGGCCAGCTGGGATCGATGCAAACCGCTTTGATCAAAATCGCGGAAAAACAGTCCGATGCCGAACGCATGTCAGCCGACGAACGCGGCCGCCAACAGCAACAGTTTTTCGCGTCGATGCTCCAGCAGAGTCAACAATCGGCCCAGCAGCAGATGATGCAGCAGCAGCAGATGATGCAGCAGACGATCGCGATGATCACGGCCAGTCAACGGCCGCACTCTGATCTGACGGAGACGATCAAGGCCCTGGCCGCGCTCAAGGATGTGATGGGCGACGGCGGCGAGACAGATACGCTCACCGAGCTGGTAAAAGCCGGCCCGAAATTTTTGGAAGGCCTCGGCCATTTACGGGGGGTCGGCGGGTTGCCGCCTGGAGTGGTGCCGGCCACGCCGCCGGCGGCGAAACCGGCCCCCCGCCCTCAGGCCGCCGCCGCCGACTCGCAACAGTTACGGGATCAGATGGTGGTCATGCTCTTACAGGCGGGCTGGCCACAAGAGGAGGCTACGCGCCACGTCGACGGTGTTTTGGAATTCACCGTGCGCCGCCATCAGGAGCTGGCCGAGGCCGCGCAAAAGCGCGCCGCCGGCAATGGCCAAAAGCCGCCGCCGGCCCCGGCCTCGGGCCCGGCCCCGGCCGAGCCCGGGCCGGAGCCGCCGCAATGAGGGTGCTGTCTAGCTACCGCGCCGGCTCGCTCGGTTATCCGGGCGAAACCCGCCAGGTACAAGGCGTGTTTTTTTCCGAATGGGGCCCGGCCGACAAGATGCGTCGGTTACGCGGGATGATTGACGACGGCGCCGATGATCCGCTCGTGCATGAGCTGGCCGCGCGCATTGTGGCGCCGGTTGACGCTCGCGACGCCGCTGGCGAAGCTGCCGCGCTCCTGTCCTGGGTGCAGACCCAGATCCGGTATACGCCCGAACGGGTCGAAACCTTCCAGTCCGCGCGCTATACCCTCGAGCACGCCTATGGCGACTGTGATGATCTCGTGGTGGTGCTGGGCGCCCTGCTTGAATCAATCGTGATCCCAACCCAGCTCGAAGTGTTGGGGTGGGCCGAGGGTGGCGTATTCGATTGCCGGCACATTTTCTTACGGGTCGGTCTGCCGCCGCGCGCGCCTACCGAATGGGTCGCGGCCGAGCCTACGCTACCGGTGCCATTCGGCTGGGAGCCGGCACCCTACGCCGCGGCGCGCCTGCAGAAAAAGGCGTCGGTCGGCCTGTAGCTACTGCGGCACAATCAAGCCCGCGTCGGTGCGGTTAGTCGTGTTCAGAACCGCGATCGCGGCTTGCAACGTGTTCAGGGCCGCCAGCGCGGCCGGATTGTCGGGTGGGATCGTCACCTGCACCCCAAACCGCGCCAGGTCGGCGAACGCGATCCCGGCCTGCATGCACGCCATGGCGAACGTGCAGCGCGTCCGAAATTCATTACGCGGCGCAGTCGGCGTGATGGTGCCCTCGCCGTTGTCGTCGGCACTCATGCGCGCTTCTTATGGGCGCGGATGTCCGCTGCCAGCACGGCCGATTCGGCGCCGGTCGAAACCCTCTCGAGATATTGCGCGCAATCCTCTAAACAGTCATTGAAGGTCAGGATGATCGCCGCGTTGGCCTCGCCCACATAGCGGCTCAAACGCGCTTCGGCGTCGGCGCGTGCTTCGTGCTGGGCCTCGGCGATTTTGGACGCCACATGCGCGACTAGATCACAGCCGCGGCAGCTTTCGTTATAGGGGAATTCGTCATGCAGGCGGCCCCCACAGGTTGGATCGTGATAGTCGCGCGGGATCGCTTCTTTGGCGGCCTGTTCGGCATTCATTACGGAACCTCCATGTGGCAAGACTCACAAAGCGAGTATGGTTTTATCGATAGGGTGCCGATCGGATCCCACACGGTTCCGACCACGCCCGCACCGCTGGCATCGAGGCAACAAGTGGTGATGCGCCCGTCGGCCAGTACTACGGCGGCGCCCGCGCGCAGATATTCGCACACCACTTCGCCCTTTCGGATTCGCACCGGCCAATTGAGCTGGCCGGCCCAGTCAAAAGACTCCGTGATAAAAGAGACGTTGCAGCCAGCGAGGATACCGGCCTGTTCGGCGGCCATCATCGCGTGCGCGGCGCGTTCGGGCTTGTGCAGGCTCACGAAAATTTCGGGCTTGTAGGGCGCCAGCTCGGCGCATAACTCATCGGTCAGTAGAATGCCGTTTGTTGCAATCGTGATCCGGTTATGCGGCAGGGCATAGCGCGCCTCTTTGACGTAATCCACAAAATGCGGATGTAGCAAGGACTCGCCGATGCCGGTCAGGGCCAGCTCGCCCTGGGTATGCAGTTTTTCGAAGTGGGCCGCCCACTCGAGCGCGCGCGTGAAATCGCGATCGCTCATGTCCACTTTCGCCCGCGGCAGGTTGGGCGACGGGCAATAGACGCAGCGCAGATTGCACCGGCTCGTGATCTCAATCTGGTGGATCTGGGTGAGCGGCCGCGGATAGATCACAGCTCAGCGATCTCCCCAATCGAGCCCAGTGCATCGAGTACCGTCAACCATTCCTTGGCGCGGTCGGCCCAGCTCGGCCAGGCCAGCGGCTGACGACCGGGCCGCACCTGGCCGATATTTTCGATGAAGGCCGCTCGCGCCTCGTCGGTGTCAATCGTCTCCGGATGCGTCCAAAACGGAACCGCGGTGCGCACGGTTTCCGTCAAGCACCCGCTATGCGAAAAGACCGGCATTGCGCCAGCCGCCTGCGCCTTCATGGCGGTCAAGCAAGCGATCTCTTCAAACGTGGTCGGGTACAGCCATAGTGCCGCGGTCGCGAAGTGTTCGTGTAACTCCTCGTGCGACACCAGGCCATGATCGTGCACGTCGAGCGCGGCGCACTCTTTCAACAGCTTTTCCACCTCTGCGATCTGAGTGTGCAGCCCCGGGTAATAGTCGGCCAGCGCGCGCATGTTGCCGCGCCCGTAAAAGACGTGAAGGTGTAGATCGGGATACTCTTGTTTAACCGCCGGCCACCAGGTCAGAAGCCGCACCAGGCCCCGATCCGGGCTCGATGCATAGATCGCTTTGCTGAAATCCTTTTCGCGTTTCGGCATGGCCGGGATCCCGTGCTCGATCACGTCGATGCCAGCGGCGGCCGCGGGATACTGGGCCGCGATGATGCGGGCGTGATACTGGGTGGCACAGATGATCTTGTCGTATTGGGTCCACACTTCCGGCGGCACCGGTCCATAAGTCGCATCGTGCAGCCAGAGGATCCGGCGCACCATCGGGGAAAGGGTTTTGACGAGCGGCTGGGTGGCGCCGGTCGGTGCGCGCCAGAGTATCAGGTTGGTTTCCGCATACTCCTCGGCGTCCAGATCCAGCTCGGCCAGATACTCAAGCCCGACCCAATGCACGCGATTAACAATCCGCTCGGAGCCGGCCAGCGGATCGACCGCTACCACTACATCGGTCGTGCCGGTCTGGGCCAGCGCCTCGGCCAGATAGAGCACGCATTCCTCGGAGCCGGTCAGGCCCTTCGTATGCGCGCTTTCGGGGCCCCAGGCGAACGGGGCGCCGGCACAGACGAACACCACCAGCCGGTGATTCTGGCCGTGGTGGCTGCGCCGCTCCGGTGTCCGAAACGCCCACAATTTGACCCGCCCCTCGTCGAGCAATTGCGCCGCCTCGGGCGCATAGTTGCGCCGAATCTCGGGCAAGGTGAAGATCCGCAGATGGCCGGCGGTGCCGATGTGGAACCGATCGTGGGGGGCGCCGCCGTCGGGCTGCATGGCGGGCGTGGTGTACAGCGCCGGTAGCTGGCCCCGGATCAAGTCACCCATGGGGCCGCCCTGTAGATGCTCGATCACCTCGAAGCAGATGGCGCCGTCGAATCCGTCATGCCCGGGCCAGTCTTTCGTAAAACGGAGATTCGGTAACGACCACACCCGGCGCGCATGCTCGATTGCCTTGGGGCTGTGGTCGTAACCGAGGAATTCCACCTCTGGCAGATGCGCCGCGCAATATCCCTCGATGAAGCCATCACAGCACCCGAACGAAACCACCCGCCGCCAGCCCAGGCGCGCGATCTCAGCTACCGCCCACCGCGCGCGCTCGAATACCACTTCATTGACGTGCGCTTGCGCGTCGAGCGGCAATGGCGCCCATCCGATATCGGTCAAGATGGAGCCGTGGGCCTCGAGATAGGCCCGCACTTCGCGGCGCAGTAGCGCCACCTCGGGCGATCGCTTGCACGTATAGGCAAGCGTCCGCGATAGCCGGTGCGCCTTTTCAAATTCGTCATGGTCGATGTAATAAGAGATCACATTCGGGAAGCTGCGTTGCATCTTCGTGGTACGGATGCGCGCCTTTGCGGCCTGGACCGCGTTTGCGCGCTCGAGATGCGGATAGTCAGCCAGGATCTTGGCGAACCGCGTCTCGCGCTCGGGCCCGCCGGCCTGCTCGATTGCAACCGCGGCTATGACCGCATCTTCGGAATCATCGATCGCGAGCGCTTCCTCGTCGGGTCGCGCTTGCGAGAACCCCAGCCAGAACCAGGTGGCGGCCTCGCCCATGCGGCCTTCGAGGAAGTAGGTATTACCAAGCGCCTGATAGCCGGTGCGCAAGTGCGGCGCCAGCTCGATGATCCGCATGCCATGCTCGCGCGATTTTTCCCAGCGCTTACTATTGGCGTGAAGGTCGGCCGATAGGTAGTGACATAAAACCCGGGTGATTTGATCCTGGTACGGTAGTGCCAGCGCCTCGGCCAGAATCTCGAGCGCGCGTTCGGGATCGGTCGCGCGTGCCACCTCGGCCAGCTGATACAGCACCCGCTGGCGCTCGGCTGGATTGTCGGCGCCGTCGGCGTCGAGCAGGGAAACATTACGACCCACCCTGGACGAAATTTCCTCGACGCTGGCCAGATGGCGCACTTGGACGTTATCGGAGATTCGGAGCGCGCGGAAGGAACCGCGATCGATCCGCATCAGATGCTCGTGCACCGCGCCATACCAGGCCCAGCCGTCAGGCCAGCGCACGAACCGTTCTCGCAGAAGGCGCGTGATTACGCGGCCGTCTTTGTCGACGGCATACAAGTAAGGGAGCACCACCGCGCCATGCTCGATCCGTAGATGCGCCTCCAGTGTCGGTTTGAGGTAGGCCGCGCCTTCGAGAATATCATCGGCGTCAATCCAGCCGCGCCATTCACACGAGGCCGCCTCGAAGGAAGCCTGGCGCGCTTTGCCGAAATGGTTGGGCCATGGGATCACGTCATGCACGAACCGTCCGCCCATCGCCCGTTGCTTCATTCCAAACCCGGCGACTATCGACCGGGTCTGATCGTTGGAGCCGGTATCGACGATCACGATCTCATCGAACGCGGGCCCGCCCAGGCGCGGCACCGTCGGCCGCACGACCGAATCTAAGCAGCGCTCGATTGTGGGCTCGGCATTGCGAACAATCATGCATAGCGAAATCCGCGGCACCATGTGGTGACTAGTGCCTACGATTGATCACGTTTGCAACAAAAAAGCACGGCGCGTGCGAAATTCGATTGCAACCGACCGACAACTACCGGCCCCCTGGTGGGAAACGGAGTAAAGCCCATGTCATTCGCAAGCGGATCTTGGACAACGGTTTTCATCGGCGCCACGATTCTCAGTAACACCGTCGCCGCGTTCAATCACGCGCTCGGCACCACCCCGATGGTGCAGTACTGCCCGACGGCGCTAGCGGCCTTGAACGTCTCGACCGCGACCAACGCGCCCGTGCTGGTCTCCCGTACCACCTCATTCATTGGCCTATTCAATCAATCGGCCTCGACCTGGATCGGGGACGTGCGCTGCGATTCGGTCCACTCGATCGTGCAGTAGCCTGTCAATCCTCTGTCGACGGCGAATTGATTCCGGCCCACGCACAAAACTCGACCAGCCTGCGCAAGGCCCGTTCCATGTGGCGCCGGCCGTTCTTGCCATCGAGATAGGCCCGGATGATATGGAACGTCAGATCCCGCACCCATATCGCCAGGTGTCGTTGCTCGCCTTCGAGGCTCATTGACGCCGCCATTTCGCTGCCTGCGGACAAGTCGCGAAGTGCGACACATAAAGCGGCCGGCGCAGCCGTCGATCGTCGTCAGTCGCGAGCTGTGAGTGTCCGTTGATCACGACGAGATTTCCAGTCGCCGACGGTTCCACATCAATCGGGATCCAATTGCCGTCGACGGTTTGGACCCAGTCGATCGGAGCCGTGCAGCTCTTGCAGTAGGCCATGGCTCACGGTTCCTCGCGTTGATCCCGCTCGCGCATGAAGTCTTCGAGCGCGGTTTGGTCGTCGGTTTTTCGAGGTGGTTTTTCCTGCTCCTCGTCGCTTTCATCTTCCTTGGGTTCCTCGTAGCCTAAGCCGGTAAAGCCAGGGATTTCCGCCGCCGCCACCAAACCAGACTCCGGATTAAACACTATCGGCACGATCTCCCCCTTTTCGGTGAGCGCTAACACCACCACGTCAACATCGCCCGATTCATCGGCGCCCGCGTCGGTGTCGTAACTAGCAAAAAAACCCTCCGGAATCGGGCAGATTTGAGTAAATTTCATGAATGCGCCTTCCATTCCCGGCACCCGGCCGCGTTCTTTCTTAAAATTAACAGCGGTTTGCCTGTGATAGTGCTTAAAAACTGTCTGCATTCCCCGCATTGATCGCCAAATACGGAAAAAACGCAGTCCCCACAAGTATGCTTCGCAGCTTCGGCCGCAATCGTGATCGCGACCGCGCGCGCGAATTCGCGGTAGACTTGCTCGTTTCGAAACGCGACCCGCGCGCCCCGGCTCCGCGGCTGGAGCACCACGCCCGCCCGGCCGTGCATCAGCGGCCCCACGCTTCCGAGCCCGGAAGCGGCAAGCTGACGATCTCGCGTGGGGGCGACTTTGGCGGCCGGCGTTGATCGAGCCAGGGCCCCGTAAAACCGGTCCCCCGGCAGCGCTCACACTTGCGGCTTTGGTCGGGTGCATTCTGGTGCACTCCTCGACCTTTGCAGACGGTACAGCGGCGCTCGAATTTTTCGGGCATGGTGACCCCCTTTTCGGGCAAAAAGGCCGGATCGCGTATAACGCTCTGAGAGGCGCTGCAATCGACGATCGGATCGGGTTGGCTGTCTGGTACTGGTGAGGCGTCAATCGTCGATTGTGGAAGTTGACCTGTAGAGTTTTTCTTAGGGTCGATTTGCGTTTTGATCCGGGAGGCGGCCAGGGAATGCGGCCAGAGAAAACACGCCCGGTGCTCACAGTGTGCAGCGTCCGTGGTGCTACCACCGACGCACTCTAAGCAATGCAGTTCGATAGCGGCCATCCGGGAGTGCAGAGCCCGCTCGGCCACCGTCGGGTAGCGTTTTCGTAGCTTGTCCCGTATGTGCATGCTCATGGCTTGCCCCCTTGTCCCAGCCGCGCGAGCATGGCCAGGTATTCCGGCGGTGGGGTTTCGGGCGTCCAGGTGAGCGGCGGCAATCCATCGGCCTCGAGTTCGGATTCTGGAGGCCTCGAAGCCTCCGGCTCCGGTGGCGGTGCTACGGGGCTAGGCACGGGATCGCGCGCGGGCGCGGGATCCCTCTGCTCCCACGCGCCAGCGTGATCCGGATCCGGATCCGGATCTTTCATTTCATTTCCTTTCATTTCAGAGGGGCAATTTTCGTTGCAACTTAGCGTTTCTGTTGAGGCCGATTGCATCCGTGTGGCTGCCGTGTGGCTGTCGTGTGGTTGTCGTGTGGTTGTCGTGTGGTTGTCGTTCGTGTCTCCAATATGTGAGCGGTCGGGAACCTCGGGCTTGTGGGGCCGATCGATCCGCTGGTGCTTGGCCCAGTTCGTTATGTGGGCGTAGGTTTGCCCGCGGACGGTATAGGACTCAATCAACCGGGCCCGGATCAACTCGTCGAATAACTCGTCAATCCGAAGATTGCGAAGCTGGCCGCGTGGTAGCGCCCAAAATATCGTTTTGCGCAAATATTCGGGCCAGGCCCTTACGTTTCCGTAATCGTCGGAAAGCAAGATCATGGAAACGAACAGCCTGAAAGCCCCGTTTGAAAGCGCCGCCGTTCGCTCGTCGGTGATCAGCTCTGGTTTCAACATGCGTCCATACCCCGGCATCAGGCGCCCCGCGATTCGAGGCGGCGTCGATAGCGTTCAAACGGCACACGTGGCGCGTCCATCCGGCACCCCCGGATAAAATTTGCACGTCGAAAATTCCAGCCGCACCGCACGCGGCGCGGCTTACGTCTCCGGCGGGGCTGCGGACGGTTCGGATGCCACCGGCGCCTCGGAAACTACCTCAGTGGCTCGCTCAGGCTTTTTTTTACCGGTTGGGCGGCTCGCCTTGCTTGCCTTGGAAAACTTCACAGACCACGCCTGAACTGGCACTTCTTTGGCGGTCCGTTGCTCGATCCGGATCGCCCATTCCAGCCCGACCTTCCGCACGCCGCGTTCCAGCTGGGAATAGCGGGCCTGGTCTAGCCCGATGTGAGCGGCCGCATCGGTCTGACTCCAGCCTTTCCGGTTGCGCCAGCGGTAAAGCAACCGACTGGCGCGCGGGATCACTGAGTGGCGCATGTGGCCGGTCTAATCGGTCTAGGCCAGCAAGTCAATATGCCGTTGACACGCCAGAGGCTAAATATTAGCTTTTGGCCTATCCACATGGGCCGACCACCAAAACCACACCCCGAGGAGCGCGCGATCGTGGAACATGTGCGCGCCAACCTGAAACGATTTCGCGAGGAGCGCGGTTTATCGCAAGAGGATGTCTCCAAACTTCTCGAGATCAGCGTTGATAACCTGCGTCGGTATGAGCAGGGCCAGCGCCAACCAGGGATCGGGATCTTGCAACGGCTGGTCACCATCTACGGGCACACCACCAACCATTTTTTCGACGAGGACCCGCCCCCCTACGATCCGAAACTCATCCGGGCCTATACGCTCATTCGGATGCCAAACCTCTCGATCCCCCCTGAGATCGACGAGGAGGCCGAGCGCTTGATCGAGTCACTCAACCGTCGCGTCCGCGAGCATGACGAGCGCATCGAAAAGCGCCGTCCGCGCCCCCGCAATAAAAAAAGCTGAGCCGCAAACCCAGTTACAGAATCGGCCTTGACAGGTCAATGGGCCTAGGCCCATTCTGCGCGCGAAGGATTTTTTACCACGTTTAACCGCCGGGAGGGCGCGAACGTGGATCCGAACCCGAGCCGGGAGGGTTGGCGATGGATCGGGCAAGCGGGCTGGGCGCGTCGGAGATAGCCGCGGTATTGGGTTGGTCCCCCCACAAGCAGGCGATCGACATCTGGTGCGAGAAGTGCGGGTTTGCCGATCCGCCCCGGGAGAGTGCGTTTACCGGCGCCGGCAAGCGGCTCGAACCGGTAGTAGCAGATTGGTACCTCGACGATATGGCGGCGGCCCTCACGCCAGTGACGCTCTATAGCGCGTCGACGGTGCGTCATCCGCGCTTGCCGTTTCTTTACGCGACCCCCGATCGCATGGTGGCGGGCGAGCACGCCAGCTGGCCGCTCGAGTGTAAAAACACAAGCCAGATCCACGCGCGCGAATGGGGCACGCCCGGCACCGATTTGATCCCGGCGCACTACTTGGCCCAGGTCGATCTCCAGATGGCCTGCCTCGGGGTAGATCGGGCCGATGTGGCGGTGCTCATCGGCGGCTGGGATTTTCGCCGCTATACGGTCGTGCGCGATGCCGACGAGGAAGCCTGGATGCTCGAGCAGGCAGAAAAATTCTGGCGTGATCACGTCGAGCCGAAAAAACCGCCGGTGATCGATGGTTCGGCCGCCAGCCTGGCGTATCTCGAGAAAAAGCACCCGGCCCCGATCGCAGAAAAGCTGCGCACCGCCACCATCGAAACCAATGCGCTGGCCGCGCGCTATCGGGTGGCGGCCGACCACGAAAGCAAGGCTGCGCTTGAGCTGGCGCAGATTCGCGCGCAGCTATGCGATCTCATCGGCGATGCCGCCGGTATCGAGGGCGATGGTTACGAGGTGACCTGGCGCAAAACGCGCGACGCCCGAAAAATTGACTGGGAAAAAATCGCGATGGGCCTGCAGCCGGCCGATCCGGTGCGCTTTCGCGAACTGGTGGACGCGCACACTTCGATGCGGCCGGGCGGCCGGCGCTTCGTGGTGCGTTTTGAGGAAAGGGATTGACCCATGGCGATCCAAGGTGCGTGGGCGGTGGTGCTGCTGGTGGTGGGCGGGTTGGTTTGGTTTTTCGCGCCCGCTCGGTTTCCGAAACTGATTGAGGCCGGCCGGCTGGCGATGTTTGCCGGTCTGCTTGCGCTCGCGATGTCGGGCGGCCATCTGCGCCTGGGGAGTTAGGTATCGGGGCGCCCGCCGTTGCAGGCGATTGGCATCGACTGCACCCCTTTCGACGGGCGCCCCGTTTTTTTTCCGAAGGGAGGCCGCATGGGTCAAATCGCGAACCGTGAAAAGCTGGGCGCACTGAAAGACTATCTGCGCGCGAATTCCGAAAAAATCGCGGCCGCGATCCCAGGCATCGCGGCGCGCTACCTGACACCGGAACGCGCGATGCGCGCGATCCTGCTGTCAGTCGAGCGGGAACCGCTCCTACTCGCGTGCACGCAATCGAGCCTGATCGCGGCCGCGATCCAGGCGGTGCAATATGGGCTCGAGCCCGGCGGCGCGCTCGGCGAGGCCGCGCTTATCGCCTACGGCGATCGGTGCGAGATGCGCTTTATGGCGCGTGGCCTGATTACGCTGGCGATGCGCCATGGCTCGGTGCGCCAGGTCGATGCCGAGGTGGTGCGCGAGGGCGACCACTTCGAGGTGGAAAGAGGCTTGACGCCGATGCTCGTGCATCGACCGGTGCTCACCAAAACCGCGGGCGCGATCGTGGCTGCCTACGCGATCGCGCGCCTGGAAGACGGCGGCCAGGTGTTCGAGGTGGCGCCTGGCTACGATCTTGAAAAAGCGCGTGCGCTGGCCGCGCGCTCGCGCGCCTGGGCCGACTGGCCGGGCGAGATGGCGAAGAAATTTGCGATCCGCCGGTTGTTAAAGCGCATCCCGTCGACGCCAGAATTAGCCGACGCCATCGAGCAGGATTACGCCGACGAACGCGGCGAAACCAGCGAGCATGAGCCGAGCCGGGGCGAGCCGGCGGCGCCGCGTCGGCGCTGGCTGGGTCACGCCCGCTTGGCCCATCCGATCGCCGGGCTCGATGAGCCGGCGGCGCCGGTCGAGCCGGCGGCGCCAGTCGAGCCGGCGGCCAATGCGCAAACCGCGCCGGTGGAAAAATGAGTGTCCTGGTGACGATTCGATATCGCTCCGATGGCCCCGAGGATATCCGGGCGTGGGGCACCGGATCCAATTTTGCCGATGCACTTTACTACCTAGCCCGGCATGCATTCGTGGTGGATGCGGGCGAACCGCAATATCCGGGCGAGCCTATCGTGATTGTGATGCGCGTCTATCAAGGCGCGGTCGCCGAGCGGCACCTGGCCGCGCTCGAACCGCCGCCGCCCGAGGCGCCGCCATGACCGCCGCCGATCTCGATGCGCTGGAGAATGTCGCGCACAGCCTACGCAACGAGGTACTGCTTTTGCGCGCCCTCAGCTATCTCGGCCGCGATGGGTTCACGGCCAGCGAATGGAGAGATTTTGACCAGTCTTTTATCAAGTCGATGGCGCTATCGGAGACGCTCGAGAAAATGATCGCCGAGGCGCGCGAGGCTGACGAATGAAACGGAACCTGAAATCTCGTCTTACGGTCCAGCTCGATGGGCGCGCAAGCGCGCTCGTAAAACGAATCCAACGCAAGATCGCCCGGCGCGAATCCATGATCGTGCCCGCTAGTCCGGTGATCGCATGCGCCCTCGAGATCTTCGAACTTACGTTGGTGCAGTTTTATCGTGATGAGGACCGGGATCGTCGGGCCCGACCATGAGCCAGGCCCGCTTTCATTGGCGGCCGCCCGCGCAGGCGCATTCGGAGACCAGCCAGGCCGCCGCCAGGGCGATTGACCCGTACGCGGTCGGGCTGCGCGCTCAGGTGTATTTCGCCATCGCACGCGCGGGCGCCGACGGCTTGACTGATCTGGAAGTGGAAGCAAAAACCGGCCTTGCCGGCTCGACCGTGCGCCCGCGTCGGGTCGAGCTGGTCCGCCTGGGCCTGGTGCATGACAGCGGCCGCACGCGAAAGACCAAAAGCGGAAGGGAGGCCACCATATGGATCACGACCTAAAACAAGAGCAAATCGAGGCCGCCGCCTTGCGGGAAGAATTGCGGCGCGCGCGCTCGCTTTTGGCCGCCGAGCTGGATCGGATGGCGCCCGAATGGGAGGTTACGCGAGAGATCCGCGAGACGCTGGCCCGCATCGATGAGGTGCTCGGATCATGAACGCCCCCGGCCCCGAGCGCACGCTACTGACTACGCGCGAGGCGGCCGCCTGGTGCGGCTACCGCGATGGGTCGCCGCTGCGCAAGGCTATCGCCTCGGGCAAGCTCAAGCCGCGCGGCCGGCGCGGCGGCACCGGGCCCTACATGTTCCACATTGACGATCTTCGCGCGTTCATGACGGGCCGGCGCAACCTGGCCGCGGATGCGCGTCCGTAGCCGGCTCGGTTTCGTCGCCCTCGCCGCCCTCGTATTGCCGCTCGATAATCTCACGAATCAGTCGCGGCGCGTCGGCGTCGCCGGTGTCGTCGCATTCGTATTCGCGTTCGATGATCTCTCGGACGAGTCTTTTTCCCATGCCCGAGGGTTACCGCAACCGCCAGCAATGGGGGAGGGGAACCGAACGATCCGTTGTTTTCCACCCCCCCCAAACGTGGCCGGTTTTTGATCACCACTTTGATCACCACTTGGGTGTCACTGGAGGGCACGGCCAGGCACCGGCCGGCACAGGCCGGTTTGAAAATCCCCAAGGATGTCACGGCTCGGCACGGTGCGGCACGGGCCGGCACGGGCCGCTCGCGAAATAGGGTATAAGGTATTTTTCTGGTATTAACTACTGGAGATCACTCGAGTCAGCCTCGGCCGCGGGGCCGCTATCACCACTTTGATCACCACTTGCCAGCAAAAGCCGCCGCGCGGCCGGCCCCAGCGCAGTTCGCATCCGCGCCAGCTCGCGCACCATTTCGGGCCCGCCCACAGTCGAATAGATCTGCCGCATCTCGTCGGAGTGATGGCCCGAGATCGCGCGTATGGTGGCCGGATCGGTGCCCTGCTCGCGCATCATATCGTGATAGGTCCGCCGCAAGCACCGCGCCGACAGGTGCCGACTAAGCCCCAGCGCGGCCGCCGTGCGCCGAAGCGGCTCCACCAGCACGCAGTGCGATAAAAAGCCGCCGGTGCGATTGGGGAATAGGAGTTCCGAGCCCAGCTGCGCGCCCTCGAGCTGGCCCATGTGCCAACGCAAAATCGCCAGGACAAACGGCGGCAGGGTCAAGCGCTGGTCGTAACCTGATTTGGTGGTGTCGATCGGCTCGCCCTTGGTTTGGCTACGCCGAATGTAGAGCACACCCTCGTCCAGCCGCAGATCGGCGCGGGGACCCCGGCGCCGAAGCGGACGCATCGAGGACGGGCGCAGACCGGTAAAAAGACCCAGCATCAAAAAGGCGAAATACTGCGGGTAGAGCGCGAGAAAACGATCGGTAAAGCGCCGGGCCTCGGCGCGCGTACCCAGCGCATTGGGTTCTTCGACCGTATAGGTGCGGTAGGCCCCGCGCGAAAACCGCTTGACCCCCAACATGGGCGAGCGGTCGAGTTCAAATTCGGCTACGTACGCATCCACCACCACCTTGATCACGGCCAAAAAGAAATTGCAGGAATTCGGGGAACGGCCGGCCGCGATCTCCTGTCCGTAGTGGGCTTTCCAGGTTTCGAGATCGCGTCGACGGATCTGGCCGACCAGAAGATCACCCAGCTCATGCAAGTGCAGTTTGAGCACGTCGCGATAGGCTGCCAAGCTGGCCGGGCTGGTCAAATCTCCGGCCGCCCGCTTGCGCTCGATCAGAGCCAGCCCATAGTCACGCAGTGAAATCGCGGGCGGTGCCGCCGCCGCCTCGGCGGCGGCTTTGATCTTGGCCTGCTCCTCGAGTAGCGTGTGCAGGGCCCGACCCGGATCCAGCTCGTCCACCAGCGCCCGGTTGATTTCGTCGAGCTTGCCCGTGCGCGGATTTTTGGCGCGGCCCCGGATGCGAAAGCCGCCTTCCTTGCGCTTCCATACCCCGGGTTTGGTCGGCGTATGCCAGATCAGGTCATTCCAGCGCTTGATCCACATGATCTAGCGTCCCTGGCGGCGTGGCGTGGCCAGTTTGACCAGCGCCGACGGTGACCAACCAAACCGAAAGGTTTCTTTGCGCGCGATCACCTCGGCCAGCACCCAACATTCGATGGCCCACACCTTGACCACCGTGCGGACTCCACCGCCGATCCAGATGCGATCGCCTACCGCAAGTTCACGTGCCGGCTTCGTCATGTGCATGTCCTCCTGGAAACCGAGGATATCAGAAATCAACCTAGGGGCCTAGGCCAAACCATCAAGATGTGGCGTGCAAGATACCCTGGGCGGCGTTTGCCACGGACCTACACCCCAACCGGGCGTAACCCGTGGTAAACTGGCCTAGGCCAGATATGGCACCGTTCGTGCCATGCCCTGGCCCCGGAGGTGTACCATGCGAACGTTCAGAGATGTGATTGCAGCGATTTTGTGGCGGCT
>Ga0066903_100001170_pt1 | contig 18632 bp, 14 predicted proteins | sample PanSoiMetaGPlot1_FD_67491 | JGI IMG/M metagenome (GOLD analysis project Ga0066903, IMG submission 67491) | Tropical forest soil microbial communities from Panama analyzed to predict greenhouse gas emissions - Panama Soil - Plot 1 (version 2) | ecosystem: Environmental > Terrestrial > Soil >... | reverse complement strand
CCAGCACCTGCAGGGGCGATCCGCTCCCGCCATCCATGGCGTTGATCCGAAGGCCGCCGTCCATGCGACGGCCCGCATCGGACCGGACGCCAGCATTTATCCGTTTGCCGTCATCGGGGAAGGAACCGTGATCGGCGCCCGCAGCCGGATCCACAGCGGCGTTGTCATCGGCCCGAAATGCAGGATTGGGGACGATGTCACTCTGCATCCCAATTGCGTTCTTTACGAAGGCACCATCCTTGGTCACCGGGTGATCGCACACGCAAACTCGGTAATCGGCGCGGACGGCTTCGGCTATCGGTTTCATGAAGGCCGGCATGTGCAGGTGCCCCAACTGGGTCATGTCGAGATCGGCGACGATGTGGAGATCGGCGCGTGCAGCACGATCGACCGCGGCACTTTCGGGGCCACGCGGATCGGGGCCGGAACCAAGATCGATAACCTGGTGATGATCGGCCACAATTGCCGGGTGGGCAACCATAATTTGCTGTGCGGCCAGGTGGGCTTTGCCGGCTCGTGCAGCACGGGAGATTACGTGGTCGCCGCCGGCCAGGTCGGCATGGCCGACCACCTGCACATCGGCGCCGGGGCTGTGCTGGGCGCCCAGTGCGGTTTGCACAAGGATGTGCCCGCGGGACAACGGATGATTGGCTCTCCCGCATTGCCCGAACACGACCAGAAGCGCATCTTCGCCACCATGGCGCGACTGCCCGACATGCGCCGCGACCTCCGCAAGATCAAGCAACAACTGGGGATGAAGGATGAGCAGTGAACTTCGCCGCGAACCGGTGGGGCTGCTGGCGGGCAATGGCCGCTTTCCCTTTGTTTTTGCGGACAAGGCGCGCTCGCTGGGCATGCCGGTGGTGTGCGTGGGCATCCGCCATGCCGCCCAGCCGGAGCTGGCCCGGCACGTGGATCGCTTCTACTGGACCGGCATCGCCCGCCTGGGCCGGGCGGTTCGCTGTTTTCGCAAGGAAGGCGTCCGCCGCCTGGTGATGGCGGGCAAGGTGCAAAAGACCGTCATTCATGGTCGCTGGTGGTTGTGGCGTCTGTGGCCGGATTGGTGGACTTTGCGGGCCTGGTTTCGCCGCCGCAAGGATAATCGCGACGATACGCTGTTGTTGAGCCTGGTCGATGAATTCGCGGCGGAGAACCTGGCATTCGAATCCGCCCTGGACCTTTGCCCGGAGTTGCTCGTGCAAGCTGGCATTTTGACCCGCAAGTCGCCGACTGCTCGCGAAGAATTGGACATTGCTTTTGGCTGGGACCTGGCCCGGGAGATGGGCCGACTGGACGTCGGCCAGAGCGTCGCCGTCAAGAACCGCTCGGTCCTCGCCGTTGAGGCGATCGAGGGGACGGATCGGGCCATCGCCCGCGCAGGAGAACTCTGTCCGGCCGGCGGCTTTGTAGTTGTCAAGGTCGCCAAGCCTCAGCAGGACATGCGCTTCGATGTTCCCACCGTCGGCTGTGCCACCATTGAAAGCATTCACAGGGCGGGAGGCAAGGTGCTGGCCATCGAAGCCGGAAAGACCATCCTCATCGATTCTGATCAGACCATTGCCCTGGCCAACCGCTACGGATTGTCCATCGTTGCCCGCTGAACCACTCCTCTGGAACCCCTGTTAATTTCCTTTAACATTTTCCTATGATTCCGCTCACTTCTATGGTTTAATCTTTACCCAGCCACAGTATTTGTTCCTCAATGCAGTTATAATGTGGAGTACCCAGTCGAGCTTGTCCCTGCGTGTTCCGCACGATTGAACCATGGGCATGATGAAATTCCTTCTTCCGGCAGACCTTTCCGGGGACGCGGTCCTGGAGTTGGAACGCACCTGCGTTGCCGGCGGACAGGACAACATGCCTTTTCCCACCCAGATCTTGATCGAATCCGGCGAGATGACCGTGATCCGGGGGATCGACGAAAGTGGCTGCGTGTTCGCCCCCTGGGAGGTGAACGGATCGGGCCGCATCATGGCCGGCAGCGCCACCTTGATGGAACGGCCTCAACCCTACCATCTCCTGATTGAACTGGCCCGAGGCAAACTCAACCAGATTCGCGGCCAGGTTTCGGACTGGGTCATGGGCGGGTTGCAGGTGACGGAATCCCTGGCGGAACAGATTCACATCGCAACCGAAGCATTTGTGCATGCGGTTACCGGCGTCAATGGAAGCGAGAACGTCGCCGATGCGAAGAAGGCTCTTGCAGAGGGTTATCGGGCAGCGGATTTGTTGACGCAGACCTATGTATCCCAGGTTTTTCAACTCCGGCATGAGCGGCAACCGACTCTGGATACCGCGCTGGGCTGCCGGCTGGCGGCGTCTTCCCTTCCCAAAAATCCCTGGCTGGAAGATACGTTCAACTCTGTGTGCTTGCCTTTTTCTTGGGACGAGATTGAACCAGAGGAAGAGCGATATTCCTGGGAAGCGGCCGATGCGATGGTGGACTGGGGCCGAAACAGCGGCCTGCGTTTGCAAGGCGGCCCGCTCCTGGATTTCACGGGCCAGCATTTTCCGGACTGGTTCTGGCGGCGCAAACGCGACCTGGCCACTTCCTGCAGGCTCTTCTGCGATTTTGCGGAGACCGTCATCGATCGCTATCGAGACCATGTCCGCGCCTGGCACATAACCACCGCCAGCAATACCTCGCAATTGCTGACGAGCGGGGATGAAGAATTATTGTGGTTGACAGTTCGGACCGCAGAAGCTGTCAGGCAAATCGACCCCACGCTGGAGATCATTCTCGGCATAAGCCAGCCGTGGGGAGAATACCTGGTCGGCAAGGAGCACACGCATTCTCCGTTTGTTTTTGCGGACACGCTGGTGCGGTCCGGTTTGAAGTTGGCAGCCCTGGACCTGGAATTTGTCATGGGCGTCATGCCCCGTGGCAGTTATTGTCGGGATTTGCTCGATGTCTCGCGGCTCATCGACCTGTATGCGCTCTTGGGCGTGCCTCTGCATATTACGCTGGGTTATCCGTCTTCGGCGGGGCCGGATGCCCTGGCCGCTCCGGATCAGACCGTAGCCGGCGGCAATTGGCGCGGCGGCTTTTCGCCGGGCATCCAGGCCGACTGGGGCGCCGCCTTTGCCGCTCTCGCCCTGTGCAAGCCCTCGGTCAAGGCCGTGCACTGGGTCCATGCCAGCGATGCCGAAGCGCATGTGTTTCCCCATTGCGGCCTGATTGATGCCCAGGGCAACACAAAGCCGGTCTTGCAAAACCTTCGCGATCTGCGAAAGGCTCATTTGAAATAATGAACATGGCCACGGCTCTCCAATCCTTTGTGCCCGTCGCGCTCGAGTCCCACTTTCCGATTCAGAACCTTCCCTACGGCGTGTTTTGTCGCCTGACGGCTGGCACTCCCCGCATCGGGGTCGCGATTGGCACCTTCGTTCTGGACCTGTCCTTTCTGTCCGAACGAGGCTTGCTGGATGGTCCGGTACTGGGTAAGCAGTTTTTTGTGGGGCAGCAATCCTTGAATGGATTCATGGCCCGCGGCCCAGCCGCCTGGAAAGAAGCCAGGGAGAAAATAATCCACCTGTTGAGTGCCGAGGAAGCCACGCTCCGCGATGACGTCAGCCTGCGCGACCGGGCCTTGATTCCGCAGTCCGAAGTAAGAATGATCTTGCCGGCTATCATCGAAAACTACACCGATTTTTATTCTTCCCGCGAGCATGCCCAGAACGTCGGCACGATGTTGCGCGGCCCGGAAAACGCTCTCATGCCCAACTGGCTGCATCTGCCCGTGGCGTACCATGGCCGAGCCAGTTCGATCATCCCCAGCGGCGTGGACATCACCAGACCCAAGGGCCAGACCAAGGCCGATAACGCGACTCTGCCCACCTTCGGGCCCAGCCGATCACTCGATTTCGAGCTGGAAATGGGCTTCTTTGTCGGCCCGGGAAACGATCTGGGCAAGTCGATTCCCATCGCGCAGGCAGCCGACCACATTTTCGGCATGGTCCTCGTGAACGACTGGAGCGCCCGCGATATTCAGAAATGGGAATACGTTCCTCTGGGCCCGTTCCTGGCCAAGAATTTCGCCACCTCGATTTCACCGTGGGTGGTCCCGCTGGTAGCGCTGGAGCCATTTCGCATTCCAGGGCCGATTCAGAATCCGGAACCGTTACCTTATCTCAAGAGCCCCGGAAACTGGGCCTACGACATTCACCTGGAAGTTCATTTGCAAACCGCAGTCATGAAGGCGCCCCAGCGCATTTGTGCTTCCAACGCCAAATATCTTTACTGGAACATTTGCCAGCAGTTGGCTCATCACACGGTCAATGGCTGCAACATGCGGCCCGGAGATTTGCTGGCTTCCGGCACCATCAGCGGGCCAACACCTGATTCCTACGGCAGCCTGCTCGAATTGGCCTGGAAAGGAACCCGCCCAGTGCACCTGCAGAGCGGCGAGACCCGCACGTTTCTCGAAGACGGCGACAGGGTCACCATGACCGCCTGCTGCCAGGGCGATGGCTACCGCATCGGCTTCGGCGAAGTGACTGCGCGAATTTTGCCGGCGCTAGATGATTTTATCTGACAAAGATTTCGCTTGCGGCTATGCGTTCGCTGCAAGGTTTGGGCGAACGCGAAACCGCGAGCGGAAATGCCCAATTCATCCGATCCGCACCAATCCCGATTCACCCTCCGATCCATCAATCTGAATGTCCCGCTCCACAAACTGGCGGATCACCGCAGCATTGGTCAGCAGATGGGAGGTGATCGTGGAAACCGGGAACTGCGATGGTCCGTCAGCCATGGCAAGTGGAAGAAGGACTTGATCGGCACTGTGTTCATCCATGGCCGGCGTTTCCGCTTCCTGGAAGCGCACAACCTGGGCAACGGCCTCATCTGCGACCCGTTCTGCCGGCTTACCACGTTCGCCGAGCGCGAAGAACATCGTCGGCACCGGCTGGCTGTTCAGGATCAAGGCCAGGACCGACCCCAGGCCGCCTTGCCAGATTTCCTCGCTGATGTGCATCGGCAAACCCAGGCCGTGAAGCCGCTTGCTCGCCCGTTGTGCCTGGCGGCGGGCGATGTGTTCCGGCAATCCTGCCACCGCGCTGAAGCCCGTGATACGCGTCGCGGGAGTAATTTGGTCCAATCGGAGGCCCCGCAAGCCGGAACAGGGTTCGATGTGAGCCTGGAGCAAGCCGCCGCCGCGCGGATAGAAACCCGGGCGACGCATCTTCACGTCGATATTCAGGCTCAGCAACTTCATGTAACCTCGCCAGGTCGTTTCCAGGAAATGGAAACACGGACATGCCCGGACATGGGTGCCGCCATCAATGGTCAACTCACTGGCTGCACCGGCCAGTGCCAGGGGCAGATAAACGGTGTGCAGGACTAGCGAGGTGGCTCCCGCTGTGCCGATCGCGAAATGATACTTGCCCGGCACGATCGTTCCCGGCTCGACATGCAATTCTGTGCTGCCCTTGCTGGCGCCGCGGACTTGGGCCTGGCCGATGGTGGCGGCGGCACGCACGCACATCAGGTGCTGCGGCTGCAATCCCGGCTTCGACCTTCCAGCCCGGACATTGCGAAGGTGAAATCCCTTGCCAGTGATGAGCGACAGGGCCAGGCTGGTCCGCAGAATCTGCCCGCCTCCCTCGCCGAACGATCCATCAATTTCCAGCAGTGCATGGCTCATAATCCAAAAAGAGGGCGCCGGCGGCTGATATGTTCACTTAATTCCGCTTGCTGACGGTGCGGCAGTTGGCAGTCCGCAGCAGCAGTGAAAGCCGACCGTTTGGTGACGGCCAGCCGACCGATGTTCCGCGCGGAACATTTGACCGCTTGTCCCGATTGAAAGTCGATTGGTGTCGGATCCTGCCGACCGTTGCCGTCTATTACCGACCGTTGGCTGCCGTTACCACCGGCGAGAATACCGTTTGGTGTCGGATCTTTCCGGCCGTTGCCGACCATTGCCGACCGTTGCCTTCCGTTGCCGCCAGCGAGAATACCGTTTGGTGTCGGATCTTGCCGGTCGTTGCCGGCCGTTGCCGCTGGTTGCCCTTCGTTGCCGCCAGCGAGAATACCGTTTGTTGTCGGATCTTGCCAGCCATTGCCGCTCATTGCCGCGCGTTACCGGCCGTTGCCGCCAGCGAAAATACCGTTTGGTGTCGGATCTTGCCAGCCATTTCCGACCGTTGCCGTCCGTTGCCGCTGCCTGGCCCAAACACCCCATGAATCGCGGCGTCTACCTTCCCCATGGCATTTTCCCACAAGTTTTCGCTTTTTCTATACCAGTAGCGGGAATACGTAACAAAAAGATGTGATAGGGAGCCGGGAGCTTGGTCGATAAGCGGGACCAATTCGTTATTCCTAATCGATCCAACGAGGCGCAAATGAGTAGATCTGAAATGTCGAACTACCTCGTGTGTCACTCCACTCGAATCATCACCGAATCCGCAACAGATACGGCCCCGAAGCGCGCTGCGCGAAGCTGGTGACAATGATCCGGTACCAGCCGTCCTGCGGGGCGCGGAATTGGATGCGGGCATTGAGATTGCCGCCGCTATCGTCATCGGCTGCCAGTTGCTGGCCCTGGGAGTTCTCCACGCGCAGGAAGTTGTCCCAGCGCTGCGGGCCCTTGTCCGAGATCAGATCGATGGTGTAGGTCTGCCCGGCTTTCATGGCATACGTGTGCACGACATGGTAGCAGCCGCCGCGGACCTTATCGAACGGATCGCCCGCGGTGAGCACGCCGTGGACCTGAAATTCCTTTTGGTTGGGGTCGGCCTTGATCTGCGCCACGGCAGCCCTGGCCACTTGCTGCACGTTTGCGTCGGCGTCCTTTGTCGCCTTGCCCAGCGCGTCCAGTGCGGCCTTGGCGTCCGGACCAATGTTCCCCAGCGCACGTGCCGCCGCCATCCGGGTGCGGGCTTCGGGATCTTCGAGAGCCTTGGTCAGCTCGGCGACAGCTTCCTTGGCGGGCGGGCCGACCATCGCCAGCGTCCGCAAACAGGCCAGCCGCAGGGCCGGCGCGTCATCTTTCTTGAGCAGGCCGATGATCTCGGGAAGAGTATCGGGGCCGACCTGGAAGACGACCTGGGCCGCCGCCTCGTGCAAGCTGTCGGTCTTCTTGCGCAGGATCTTGACCATCGCGGGCAGGAGCTTTTTCGGCTCCTCGCCCGTGCCGCGCAGGGTGGCCAGGGCCTGGGCGCGAACACCGTCGTCGGCATCATCCAGCGCTTCGAGCAAGGCGGGCGCGGCCTTGCGCCCCTTGACGCCATAGCGGGCAATGGACTCGGCTGCTTGCCGGCGAACGCTGGCTACCTCGTTTTTCAGGCCCTCGATAAAAATGGGCAACACGTCATCTTCCTGCGCGCCACGCAGCGACAGGGCGTGGGCGGCTTGCATTTTCAAGGCGTTGTTCTTTTCCTTCAAGCCCTGGTGCAGGATGGGTTCGGCAAGGGGAAATTCCAGATTGAGCTGGGCCATGAGGCTGGCCGTGGTGATGCGGATGGCGGCATCCTTGTGCCCCAGCGCTTTTTTCAACCCCGGCTTCGGATCGACTCCCAGGTTCTGCAAGGTGTGGAACGCCTCCACGCGAAGCTGCGGGTCGAGATCGACGAGCAAGGCGGTGATATACGGCTCGGCCAGCTTGGCGCCGGGCCCGCGGTTGCGCAGCGACTGCAAGGCATTTCGCCGCACCTGGTAATCCTTGTCCTTGGCGGCGGCGAAACCCAGACCGATGATCACCATCTTGTCGTTCACCGGCAGATTGCCGAGCTGGGCGGCGGCGAAGCGGCGCATGTCCACATGCTTGGCGCCGAGGAGATCCACCAAAGTTGTCACGGCCGGCACGCCGATGCGCTGCAAGGAGCGAATAGCCAAAGCGCGCACTTCCTCTTTATCGGCTGAGGCGAGGTCCTTCAGAGTCGGCAGAGCGAGTTCGCCGATGCCGGCCAGTGCGTCGGCGGCATTTTCACCGATGCCCTTTTCGGCCTGCAGCACAATCTGCTTCAGTTCCGGAATAGCCGGTGCCGCAGCTGATCCAATTCCACCCAGCGTTTGCATGGCCATGGCGCGCAGTACTTGCTTGTCGGATTTCAGTGCCTTGATCAAGACCGGCACCGCCGCCTTGTTGATTTTCGGCAGCGCGGTGGCGGCCGATTGCCGTACGTCCGCGTCGCTGTCCCCCAGGGCCGTCACGAGAGGACCGACCACGATCTGACCATCGGAGTCCATGGTGCCCAGCGCGAACGCTGCCTTCCGTCGGACATCGGCTGACTTATCTTCGGCCATCGCCTTGATAACGGCAGGAAGCGTTTCGGCTGCCTTGGGACCGATCAGGCCCAGGCTCCAAACGGCATAGAAACGGACAGAATCCTCTTTGGACGTGAGAGCTTCGCTCAAAGGCTTCACTGCGGCTTTGCCGATCTTCCCCAGGGCAAAGGTCGCGCCCAGACGAATGTCCTCGTTCTTGGTAGACAGGAGTTCGACCAGAGGACGCGCCGCCTCGGCAGCTTTCTCCCCCAGCGCTTCCAGTTCCTGGATCGCCTGCAGTTTTTCTTTCTCGCCTTTCTTGAGGTCGGCAAGAATCTCAGCCACAGTCCGTTTGGGGGCATCGGCAAAACTGGTCGATTGGCAAGTGATCAAGCAAAGGGCAAGCACGGTGACGAGCAAGATGATGCGGCACATGACAGCAGTCCTTGAGAGTTAGAAATTCGCCCAATATGTGTCGATGAGTATCATCGGTCATGGAATGGTTGGATACAAGCAAAAAAGAATCTTGCGATTGGCTTGCGTCGATCCTCTGAGCGGGAGAGCCTGAAATTGACCTATTACTGCCCGTTCGCGCGCACAGCGCCGGACTGCGTGGCCTGGAATGCCAATGGTGGAGATTGACCGCGGTCTTCCTCGTTGCTGCCCGCGGCCATGGTACGAATGACCAGAAGCCGCTGCACTTCCTGGCCGGACTGCTCTTCCTGTATGAAGGCATGATAACCCAGCGAATGCGGTTGCTCAATATTGGCTCCGACTACCAACAAATCATTGGGGGCCAGGGTGACTTTCCAGGTCAACGACGGATAGGATTTACACGGTTTGGAAAGCTCATACGCCCAGTCTGAACCATCCGCAGAGGGTTTCAAGTCCGGCAGTGACTCTCCATATTGAGCTTTCGGTGTGATGTTCAGGCAAACATGCCTATCCCTGGTTATGGTTGGAATCACTTCAAGTAGAAACTGGATCTGATCGAGTGTTTCCACCGTTGTCTGATCGTTTTGCTTGATCCGGTAAGAGACATGAGCCAGCACCGGGCCGAGCAGCTGTTTGGTTTCCCTTCCGGCGGGCAACAGCCGCCGCCGCGGATTGATGCACGACCGCTTGGAGGTCAACAAACCCTGCAAGTGTCCTGGCGTGATGCCAATGATCTGGCCGATGCGAAAGCCATTGTCGTCCACGCCGGCCTTGTGCTCCAGATCCACAATTTGCTCGTCGGTATTGTTCCACAACTCGTGATTGATGAATGGATCGCCCACAGGCAGTTCCAATAAGGCGACATCGATCTGCACGATGTCCTTGCCCATTATTGGAACGTTCCCCGGAGGATTCACCCAGGAGGTGTGGACCGACTCCGGACCGGCACAACCTGCCAGGATAGCGAACAACAACAGACTGACCCGGGCCCCACCCCACATGGCCGGTTCCCTGCAAGATCTGGAAAAAAGGAAGCCCTGTGTAATAACCGCGGCCATTCCGGTCAAGAGGAGATTTGGCGGTTCTTTCTGGCCCAGCTTGGCCAGGTTCGCTAAACTCTCGTAAAACAACCCCAAATCCGAACGCCTCCTGGAGACGCAATATGACCAGCAACATTTTCGATCTAACGGGCAAAGTTGCCCTGGTTACCGGCGGCAGCAAGGGGCTGGGCAAGGCGATGGCGGGTGGCCTGGCCCAGGCGGGAGCCGACATTGTCATTTCCAGCCGGCATGAGGACGAACTTCGCTCCGCCCTGGACGAAGTGGTGAAGCCGACGGGACGCAAGGGAAAGCTCATCGTTGCCGACATGAGCAAGCGCGAAGATGTCCTGCGTCTGGCCCGGACCGCGCTGGACCAAATGGGCCGCATCGATATTCTCGTCAACAACGCCGGCACGAATGTTCCCCAGCCCATCGACGAGATCAAAGACGCCGACTGGGATCAGGTCATGGAAATCAACCTGAATTCCGTAATGGCACTGACGCGCGCCCTGGTGCCGCAGATGAAGGCCCGCCGCTGGGGCCGCATTGTGCATATCTCGTCGATCATGGCCTATGTGTCCAAAAATGGCCGCAATGTCTACTCCGCCACCAAGGCTGCCCTGGTCGGCATGGCTCGCGCCAGTGCACTCGACGTGGGACCATTCGGCATCACCGTCAATTGCATAGCGCCGGGGCCGTTCCTCACCGACTTGCCCGGCCGAATTCTCTCCGCCGAGGACAAAAAAAGTTTTGCCAAGAGGACAGCGCTGGATCGCTGGGGCGATCCCAAAGAACTGGTGGGGCCGGTTCTGTTGCTGGCCAGCGACGCCGGCAGCTACATCACCGGCGAGACCCTGGTCGTGGATGGAGGCTACATCTCCAGGTAGCATCGAATAGTCATGGTTGCGAAGCGTCCATCTTTGGTGAGGTGATGGTTAGTTATTGGAGATCGATTTTATGAGCAAGTGGCTTTCCCAAATCCTGAGCGTTGGCTTGTTGACATCATTTTCAGGGATGAATGTGGCCGCGGATGACAAGGAGCCAGCGCAGAAGGAAGGCACCACGAACCGGCATTTCGAATTCACCTACGCAACCACCGTCAAAGGATTGCCACCAGGGAAGATGGCCCGCATCTGGATTCCAGTTGCCACTTCGTCCAGTGTGCAGAAGGTGACGATGGACAAGGATTCGATAAATTTGCCGGGCTACAAAATCGGCCAGGAAAAACAGTATGGCAACCAGATCCTTTATGTCGAGGCCAAGGCGGACGACAAGGGGCAGATTCCCCTTCAAGTCACCTACGACGTGAAACGGTATGAGGTGAAAACCAAGGGTTCCCCGTCCTTGAAACCCGCAGCCGGCGAGAAAATTGCCCGTCTGCTTGAGCCGGATGACAAGGTTCCCCTGGTGGGCAAGCCGCTGACCTTACTCAAGGACAAGAAGGTGGCCAACGATCCCATGGAGGCCGCCAGGCTGTTTTACGATGTGGTCAATCGCTACATGCGCTATAGCAAGGAAGGGAAGGGCTGGGGCCGCGGGGACGTTCTCTGGGCCTGCGACAGCAAATACGGCAATTGCACCGACTTTCATAGCCTGTTTATTTCGCTGGCGCGGGCTCACAAGATCCCGGCCAAGTTTGAGATCGGCTTCCCCCTGCCGCCGGAGCGCGGCGCCGGCAAGGTGCCGGGTTATCATTGCTGGGCCTGGTTCTTGCCCGAAGGAAAGGGCTGGGTCCCGGTGGACATTTCCGAGGCCAACCGCCATCCCAAGTTGGCCGAGTACTATTTCGGCAATTTGACCGAAGACCGGGTCATGTTCTCCAGCGGTCGCGACATTCAACTGGTGCCGCCGCAAAAAGGTCCACCGCTGAATTTCTTCATTTATCCATATGTTGAAGTGGACGGCAAGACGTATCCGCCTGCCAATGTTGTCAACTCCTTCTCGTTTCGTGATCTGCCAAAGTAACTCCTTTCGGCATTCCTTGCGCAGCCGTTGTTTGGCAGCCATCCAAAATGGGTTCCATTCCAGCCTGGGACACACACCAGGAGCCACTGAACGCCCGCAGGCTTTGCGCAGCTTTCCCGCATTTCCTTTCCTGCACCTCCTGACCTCGACAAATTCCATACTTCAGACAAATCCGGCAGACTCGCAGACCTGGAAACTCAGGGGACCGGGGAAAAGCCGCTAAAGATAGGCGGTTCTCGCTGCCGACATAAAGGGACTGAGTACGGCAATCCAAGGCCTCCAGGCGTTCCTGGAGGTGGGTTAGTACCATGGTCGAGATCAAGGCGCAGGCTTAGCTACCAACCGCCGGGAGGACCTGACGGTTGGCCAAGGCCCTGGGCCAGTCAAACCCAAACGGAGGAATCCTCGTGAATGCTGCGTTCTTGTTGGTAACGACGGCCTGGCTGGCTGGTCAATCTACTGCGCCAGCGGCTCCGTCGTCGTGTTGTGCCAGCACATGTTGCGACACGTGCTGTTGTGAACGTCAGAAACTGTGCGACAGAATCCGTGAGCTGTGCAGCCGGAATCGCTGCTGCGATACCTGCTGCTGCCCGGCTCCGAAATGTTGCCCCGCCCCGACTTGCTGCCAGCCGAAGTGCTGCCCGGCCCCGAAGTGCTGCCCGGCGCCCCGTTGCTGCCCGGCTCCCAAGTGCTGCTGCCCGGCTCCGACTTGCTGCCCGGCTCCCAAGTGCTGCCCAGCACCGACTTGCTGCCCGGCTCCCAAGTGCTGCCCGGCTCCGACTTGCTGCCCGGCTCCAACTTGCTGCCAGCCGAAGTGCTGCACGACCTCGTGCTGCAACGAATGCTGCTGCAAGGAATCCTGCCTGGATAAGCTCCGGGCTCGGATGCATCGGAACAGCTGCTGTGACAGCTGCTGCACCACCAGCTGCTGCCCCACCACCACCTGCTGCAATACCTGCAATTCCTGCTGCTGCAGGGAATCCTGTCTGGATAAGCTCCGGGCCCGCCGGAATCGCGGCTGCTGCTGCGAATCTTCCTGCTGCACCAGCTCCTGCGGCGGCACCGTGGTGACGCCGAAGGGCGAGCAGATTCCCAGCCCGAAGAAGATGCCTGGCGCCGGCAGCGAACCGCCGCGCGGTGAAGTTCACATCATCACCCCGCCCACGACCGGCTCCACCCCCGCCCTGGAAGTGGCCCCGACCGCCGTTCCGGGACTGGAAGCTGATAACCGCAATCCTTTCTAAGGATTGACCTGGCATCCCAGTGATTGCCAGCGGCCCCGCAGAACGGTTTGGTTCTGCGGGGCCGTTTTCTTATCGCTTGTTGTTCCATTCCGCGCTTGAGTATTTCTCGATCGCCAATTGTGTCAGGACTTCCGTCTCCGCAAGCGCCCAGGGACACTCGCGCAATTCCCAACCGGTGTCTCTTTGAAATTCCTGAACGATGGCGTCCTGGCAGGATTCGAGAGAAAGCCGATGTCCTGCCAGTTCCAAGATGCCGCGCAACTGAGGCGCCTCGGGACTGGCCTTGAGCAAGATCGCTCCATGTTGCAACAATGCTCCCTTTTGTCGCCGCTGAGCGCTGCCTGCAACTTTGTTGCCGCCCACCAAGAGATCGCCCGGAGTAAACTGTTGAAAACAGAATACAGAATGCGCGCGGCCTTGTTCCTGCTCCGCTGCCAGGCGGCAGTCGACACCAAGGCGCTTTAGCGCCAGGCCAATGATCCGGTGCATGCGAACAAGCCACGGTTCGGTTTGACGGGACAATGTCGGGGGTAATGCCAGGGCGTAAGTCAGCTCGTGGTGGTGAACCAGCGTGGCCCCACCGGTTGGCCGGCGGACGAAGGAAAGAGCACGCAATTGCGGGTCCATTTCGCGTGCGGTCGAGGATTGAAAATACCCCAGGCTGACGGTCGCTTGGGTCCAGCCATAGAAACGCAGGGAAGCTTGCCCGGTTTGGGCGGAGTGCAGCAGGACTTCATCCGCGGCCATGTTGTGCGGGCCGTCGGCAACAGAAAACGGCAAGAGCCGGCAGGTTATGGTTTCCACCGCAAGATCGGCTCCTTGGCCGCTTTGACCTCGTCCGGCCGGCTGATGGGCATGGTATGTGGAGCATCGTGTAAGAATTCCGCATCCTCTTTTTGAATCTGCAGCAAGGCGGCGGCAAAAGCGTCCAGGGTTTCCTTGCTCTCCGTTTCCGTCGGTTCGACCATGATTGCCTCGGGCACCACCAGCGGGAAATAAACCGTCGGCGCGTGAAAGCCGAAATCCAGCAGTCGTTTGGCGATGTCCATGGCGCTGATCTTTCGCATTCGTTTCAACTGCTGCGCGCTGGCCACAAACTCGTGCATGCAGCGGTCGCCGTGGCGAACCTCATACGCATGCTTGATGCAAGCCAGAAGGTAATTGGCATTGAGCACAGCATTTTCGGTCACTTCGCGCAGACCGTCAGGCCCCAGGGTACGGATGTAGCAGTAGCCGCGGAGCAGGATGCCGATGTTGCCGTTGAAGCTGCGAACCCGGCCAATCGACTTCGGCCGTTCATAATCCAGCCGGAATTGACTTCCTTCCTTGACCACAATCGGGGCCGGCAGAAATGGAGCGAGAACAGAGCGCACGGCTATGGGGCCCGAACCTGGGCCGCCGGCGCCATGCGGTCCGGTGAATGTCTTGTGCACGTTGTAGTGCATCATGTCCGCGCCGAAATCGCCCGGTCGCGTGACGCCCAGAATGGCATTCATGTTGGCGCCGTCTAGGTAAACCAGACCGCCGTGCTGATGCACCAGCCGGGTTATTTCCGCGATTTGCCCGTCGAACAGGCCGAGTGTATTGGGATTGGTGATCATGAAAACCGCGGTGCGATTGTCCAGCTTGGCTTTCAAGTCTTCCAGATCCACCAAACCTTTACCATTGCTCTTGACGCTGACGGCCTCGAAGCCGGCGATGGCGGCGCTGGCCGGATTGGTGCCGTGCGCGCTGTCGGGGATGAGCACCCGGCTGCGATTTTCCCTCCGGTCCCGGAAATAGGCGGCAGCAACAAGCAAGGCCGTCAATTCACCCTGAGCACCTGCGGCCGGCTGAAGCGACACGGCATCGAGGCCCGCAATCTCCGCGAGAATATTCTGCATCTCCCAGAGGATGTGCAGCATCCCCTGACACGAATCATCACTTTGCAAGGGATGCAGGTTGGCCCAGCCGGGGAGGGCAGCCAGCCGTTCGTGCCGCTTGGGGTTGTATTTCATCGTGCACGAGCCGAGAGGATAGAAATTCGTATCGATGCACATGTTGCGGGCGGAAAGGTTGACAAAATGGCGGATCAAATCAATCTCACCCAGTTCGGGCAGGGGAGGGGGCTCGCCGGCCAAGACATTCGCCGGCAACAGGCTGCCCGCGTCCGCCACCGGCACATCACATTCGGGAAGCCGATGCGTCCGACGGCCGGGATGACTCAGTTCGAACAATAATTCGGTCGCTTGTTGATTTTGCATGTTAATTTTGAATTCCGCTTGCGGCTTGGTGGCGTTCGCTGATCGCGGTCTGCGACAGAATGTCCGCCGCGAACGCTAAGCCGCAAGCGAGGTGCTGTTATTCGGCGATAATCTTGCCTTTCCATTCCGCAGTCAGCGCCGTCGCCAAACCATCCATTTCCTGCCGGGTGCGTTTCTCCGTGACCGCCAGGCTCAGGCAATTCCCCAGCGACGGGTACCATCGTCCCAAATGCAGGCCGGCGTGATAGCCCTTCTGCAGTATTCGCGTGAGCATTCCCGGAACGCCGCCGGGTAACTGAATCGTGAATTCCTTGAAGAATGGCCGACGGAATCGGAGGCTTACACCGGGAATCTGTTGCAACTGCTCAGCCAGGTAATGGGCTTTCCGCAGGCAAAGCGATGCGGTTTCCTTCAAGCCCTGCGGTCCCAGGGCGGCCATATACGCCGCGGCACGCAGCGCGAACAAACCCTGGTTGGTGCAGATGTTGCTCGTGGCTTTCTCCCGGCGAATGTGTTGCTCCCGGGTTTGCAGGGTCAACACCCAGCAGCGTTTGCCGTTGCGGTCGGTGGTCTGGCCCACAAGGCGGCCAGGAATCTTGCGAACAAACTCCTCCCGGCAAGCCATGATGCCCAGGTAGGGGCCGCCGTATACCATTGGGTTGCCCAGGCTCTGTCCTTCAGCCACCGCGATATCCGCGCCATATTGACCGGGCCGTTTCAGAATTCCCAGGCTGATCGGATCGAAGCTGACGATAAACAGCCCGCCGCGTTCGTGGCAGATTTTCGCCAGTTGCTCCACGTCTTCCAGACAGCCGAAAAAGTTCGGATGCTGCACGATCACGCACAAGGTGTCGTCGTCCATCGCTTTTTTCAAGGCATCCGGATCGAGGAAACCGTCCGGCGTGGGCAGCGTGACCGGCTGGGTGGACAGGTTCTTCTGATATGTGGTCAACGTTTGCCGGTATTCGGGGTGCACGCTCTCGGCCACGAGCACCTTGGTACGTTTGGGGTTGATGCTCAGGGCCATGAGGACGCTCTCGGCCACGGCGCTGCCGCCGTCGTAAAGGCTGGCATTGGCCACGTCCATGCCGGTCAACTGGCAGATGAGCGTTTGATATTCGAAGAAAGCCTGCAAGCTCCCCTGACTGGCCTCGGCCTGATAGGGCGTGTAGGCAGTGTAGAATTCGCTGCGGCCGGCGATGGCGTCCACCACGGCCGGGATGAAATGATCATAGCTGCCGCCGCCCAGGAAACACACTGCATCGTCCGCGGAGCGATTGACCTTCGCCAGCTCGCTCATGTGCTGTTGCAGCTCGATCTCGCACAGGGCCGCGGGCACCTGCACCGGCCGTTTGAGGCGAAGCTCAGGTGGAATGAATGCGAATAGTTCTTCGAGCGATCTGGCGCCGATCTTATCCAGCATGGCCTTCTGATCAGGCCCGGTATTCAAAACGTAAGACAAGTAACCTTCCTCCTAGTGGTTGTCCGAGGCAATCTGCTTCTCGTATTGTTCCAGGCTGAGCATTTTGTTCAAGTTGGAACCGCGTTCCGCCTTGATCTTGATCATCCAGCCCTTACCGTAGGGGTCCTTGGTGATGGCGGAGGGGTCGCTGATGAGCGGCTCATTGATGGCAATGATTTCGCCGTTGACGGGTGAATAGAGATCGCTGACCGCTTTCACCGATTCGATCTCGCCGAAGCTGTCGCCGGCAAAAACATTGTCTCCAACATCCGGCAACTCGATGTAGACAACATCGGTGAGCTGCTCGACGGCATACTTGGTGATACCCACGGTGCAGGTGTCCCCTTCCAGGATGGCCCATTCGTGCGTCGGGGCGTAGCGAAGTTTTTTCAGGTCCATCGATTCCTCCGAATAGAATCGGCGAGCCAGGGCGTAAGCCGCCGGTGGGACGAACTTCACCGGGGGCTTACGCCCCCGGCTCGCCAGAAGACTGCTCACCTTTTGTAAAACGGCAACCGCACGATCCGCGCTGGCTCTGTCTTGCCGCGAATATCAATTTCGAGCACGGTCCCCGGTTCGTTCAAGGCCGGGTCGATGTAAGCCATGGCAATGCTCTTGTTGACCGTGGGGCCGAACGTGCCGCTGGATACGACGCCGACTTCCTTGCCATTGTCCAGGACCTTTGCCCCTTCGCGGGCGATCCGCTTTCCCTGCAATTGCAGGCCGACCCGTTGCCTTAACGTGGAATCCTGGCGGCGTCCTAGTAACGCTTCTCGGCCGCGAAAATCGCCCTTGTCCAATTTGACTGCCCAGCCCAGCCCCGCCTGGAAGGGATCAATGTCCTCGCTCAACTCATGGCCATAGAGCGGCATGGCAGCTTCCAAACGAAGGGTATCACGGGCCCCCAGACCACAAGGCCTGGCGCCGCGAGCCAGAATTTCTTCCCACAGTTGAACCCCCTGGCCGGCCGCAACCATGTACTCAACGCCAACTTCACCGGTGTACCCGGTCCGGCTCACCACGCACGGCTTTCCCTTGTACGTTGTGGGCGTCGCATGATAATAATCGAGCTTGCTCGCGTCGGCCTCGCACAAGCCGCGGCACAAATCCAGCGCCTGTGGTCCCTGCACCGCAATCATGCAGGTGTCTTTCGTTTGATCGCGAATCTCGACGTTGAATGAGCCCTTCGATTCGGCCAGCCAGCCAACGATTTTCTCCCGGTTGGAGGCGTTGACCACCATGGCGTAACCGTACGGCCAGCGGTAGACCAAGACGTCATCGCGGATGCCGCCGTTGTCATTGCATATCAAACCATAACGAACCTGGCAGTCCTTGAGGGTGGCGGCATTGTTGGTGTACACCCGCTGGATCAAGGCCAGCGAATCCGGACCGCCGAATGAAAGCCGGCCCATGTGGCTAATGTCGAATAACCCCGCTACGGTTCGGACCGCATTATGTTCTTCGATGATGCTGGTATATTGGACCGGCATGTCCCAGCCGGCAAAATCGACCATGCGCGCGCCCCGGGTCACATGCCAGTCGTGAAGCACCGTGCGCTGGGCCATGAACTTCTCCTTCATCAAGTGGTGGCAAGTGTAGGAATGGATGCAGGTCCCGGCAACCCGCCGCTTGCAGCTTAGCGTTTGCCAACGGTATTGCGAGCGCGAAGCCGCATGTGGAATCTCTCAATCCTTCACAGGCACCTCGCGAAGCTCCATCGGCCCGCCGCAGCAGCCGCACTTGACCTTTTCATATCCCTTGATGGCGCAGATATCGCACCAGTAATACACCTCGTGCAGCTTGCCCTGGCGATAGCTGTGCACGTTCACCACTTGCAACAAATTGGTCTTGCCGACCAGCCGCCCGGTCAAGCGAACCGATTTGTTTCGCAGCACCGGGTCCTGAAAGAACATGCGCGTGCCCTCATCCTTGATGAGCGGGTAAACCGTGCCGTCACCGGTGACCAGGGCCAGCCAGGCAGAGGCGGCATCGACATCCAGCTTGACGCCCTGCTTGGCCAAAATGCTCGCCAGGTCC
>Ga0066903_100001169_pt1 | contig 18642 bp, 14 predicted proteins | sample PanSoiMetaGPlot1_FD_67491 | JGI IMG/M metagenome (GOLD analysis project Ga0066903, IMG submission 67491) | Tropical forest soil microbial communities from Panama analyzed to predict greenhouse gas emissions - Panama Soil - Plot 1 (version 2) | ecosystem: Environmental > Terrestrial > Soil >... | reverse complement strand
GCCTACACGAAGAACTTCTCGATGATCATCGCGGCGGTTCTGGCGATCACGCTCGATCCCGCCATGCGGCTGCTATTCACGCACATGAACAACTTCTCGTTCAACCCGGCCTGGCTCGCGCGCGTAGCCAACGCCGTGCTCGTCGGGAAGATTCATTCCGAAGAAACACACCCGCTCAGCCGCGTCTTGATCCACGTGTACGAACCGATCTGCGCGTGGTCGCTGCGTTGGAAATGGATCGTCCTCACGGGTGCGGTCGCGGTCATCGTCGCCACGATTCCTGTGTACCAGCGCCTCGGGTCGGAGTTCATGCCACCGCTCGACGAGGGCACGCTGCTCTACATGCCCTCGACGCTGCCCGGCATTTCTGTGACGGAAGCGCAGCGGCTGCTGCAGGTGCAGGACCGGATCATCAAACAGTTCCCCGAGGTCGATCGCGTGCTGGGAAAGGCCGGTCGCGCCGAGACATCGACCGATCCCGCGCCGTTCTCGATGATGGAAACCGTCATCGTGCTGAAACCGCACGACCAGTGGCGCTTCGTCGAGACGTGGTACTCCGACTGGGCGCCTCAATGGCTGCGACCGGCGCTGCGCCGCATGACGAGTGACCGGCTCTCGACCGACCAGCTCGTGCAGGAGATGAACCAGGCCTTGAAGCTGCCCGGCACGACGAACGCCTGGACGATGCCCATCAAAGCACGAATCGATATGCTGACGACCGGCGTGCGAACTCCGGTCGGCATCAAGATCTACGGCTCCGACATCCGCGAGATCGAGCGCATCGGAACGCACATCGAGTCGGTCCTGCCCAAGATCTTCGGCACGCGCAGTGCCTTCGCGGAGCGCACGTCCGGTGGCTACTTCGTCGACTTCAATTGGAAGCGCGACGAACTCGCCCGCTACGGCATGACGATCGACGACGCGCAGATGGTCGTGATGTCCGCTGTGGGGGGCGACACGATCACGACAACGGTCGAGGGCCGCGAGCGCTATTCAGTGAACGTCCGCTACTTCCGCGACTACCGCAGTGACCTCGACCGGCTGCGCCGGGTTGTCGTCCCCGCCATGGACGGCCGGATGCAGATTCCGGTGAGCCAGATTGCCGACGTGAAGCTCGTGAGCGGGCCAGCCATGCTCCGCGACGAGAACGGGATGCTGAACGGCTACGTGTACGTGGACGTTGCCGGGCGCGATATCGGGAGCTACGTCACAGAAGCCAAGCGCGTCATCGCGGAGACAGTCACATTGCCGGCCGGCTATTCTCTGGTATGGAGCGGCCAGTACGAGGCGATGGAGCGGGTGCGCGAGCGGCTGAAGGTCGTCCTGCCGGTGACGCTGTTCCTCGTCTTGATGCTGCTGTACGTGAACACGCGCTCTACCATGAAGACCGCGATCATTGTGCTTGCCGTGCCGTTTTCCGCCGTTGGCGCGATCTGGCTGCTGTATCTCCTCGGCTACAACATGAGCATCGGCGTCTGGGTCGGGCTGATCGCGCTGCTTGGCGTCGACGCCGAAACCGGCGTGTTCATGCTTCTCTACCTCGATCTCGCGTACGAGGACGCCAGGCGAGAAGGGCATTTGTGCTCACTCGCCGAGCTGCAACAGGCCGTGCTGCATGGAGCGGTCAAGCGGATCCGACCCAAATTCATGACCGTCGCCACGATGTTCATGGGCCTGGTGCCGATCATGTGGTCCGCGGGGACCGGTGCTGACGTCATGAAGCGGATAGCCGCGCCGATGATCGGTGGCATTTTCACGTCTTTCGTGCTGGAGCTTGTCGTCTACCCGGCCATCTACGAAATCTGGAAATGGCATTTCGGATTGAAGCGCGAGCTCGCACTCGCGGCGGCATCCCAACAAGAGTCGTCGTGAGCCCAGGAGCGTGAACCGATCGCCCGATTCGTGCCCTCAGCCTACGATGGTGGTAGACTGCCGGAGGATGTCCCGCACGAGTCGGGTGGCCACCGCCTTTCTCCTGGTCTTCGCGTTCGGCAGCATGCCGCTCGCAGCCGACTGGTGCGCAGCGACCTGCGAAGCGGCTCATGCCGCGACGGCCGCCGGAGCGGCTCCCACGTGTCACCATACTGGCGCCGCCGCAGTCGCATGGATGAGCAGCGGGCCAAAGGCCTGCAGTCACGACCACCATGGAGTCCTCAGCGCTGCCGCGCCGAGTCCGCCGCCGGCCCCACCGCACCAGTGGAAGCCAGCGGCTGTATCAAACCTCTATGTAGACGCTTCATCAACGCACCGCATCGACACGACAGGGCGTGCGAGTCCGCACGTGCCTCCCCTAATCCAGTCGAGCCCTCTCACCCTCTCGACCATTCTTCGCATCTGAGACCGTCGTCACGTTAAGTCGCCGCGTCACCCGCTCGTGACGTCCAGAGCGCATGTGTGTCTCGTTGTCGAGAGGGGTTCCTCAATGGTCTGCGGGATCCGGCACCTTGCCGGTTGTGTTTTCGCGATTGTCTATCTTTCGCTGGGGTCATGCACGGCGATCGGACAAGAGATTTCGTCGAGCGGCGAACCAACCCCGATCACGGCCCAAGAACCCGATCATCAACACATGAACATGACCATGCCGTCGGCGTGGCAGTTCATGCAGGACGGCGTGCTGTTCGGCATGTTCAATCATCAGGGCGGGCCACGCGGCGACAGCGAGTTCAAGGCCCCGAACTGGTGGATGGGCATGGCGACGCGAAAGGTTGGCGCGACGCAGCTGACGCTGAATGGCATGTTCAGTCTGGACCCGGCCACGGCCGGCAAGGAGGGCTATGCCGAAATCTTTCAGGTGGGCGAAACGCTCAATGGCGGGCCTCTGATTGACCGCCAGCACCCGCACGATTTCTTCATGCAGCTCGCCGCCGTCTGGCGGATGCCGCTCAGCAACAGCACCGGATTGACGTTTGTCGGCGCACCGGCTGGCGAGCCGGCGTTGGGGCCTGTGGCATTCATGCACCGCGCGTCCGCTGCGGAGTACCCTTTTGCGCCCCTTTCACATCACACGTTTGATTCGACCCACATTGCCTACGGCGTGATCACGGCCGCAATGGACCATGGCCCGTTCGTCGTCGAAGGGTCAGTCTTCAACGGGCGCGAGCCGGACGAAAACCGCTGGGATTTCGATTTCGGTCGGCTCGATTCGGTGTCAGGACGCCTGTGGTACAAGCCGAACGACCACTGGGAGTTTCAAGTCTCGACGGGCCATCTGACGCAACCAGAAGCCCTCGATCCAGGTGACATTCAGCGCACGACAGCATCCGGATCATGGATGGTTCGGAACGGCAGCGATTTCACGGCTGTGACAGTGGGCTACGGCGTCAATGTCACCAACGACGCGACCCGGCACGCCGTCTTCGGAGAGGCCACCCACCACGTTGGGGAGAACTCGATCTTTGGTCGGATCGAAGTGTTACAAGTCGAAACGAACCTGCTCCTGAACGATACGATTCCGACGACACCGGAAGCGGCGGCGCGCAAGGACACCGTCGGTGCGTTCACGATTGGTGGTGTCAGAGATCTCGTTGACTGGCACGGATTCGAGGGGGGAATTGGAGCTGCGGTGTCGTTCTATGCCGTCCCCGATGCGTTGAAGGTCGCGTATGGAGACCACCCGGTGTCCTTCCAAGTGTTTGTTCGGATTCGGCCGCCGATCGGGAAGATGGGCCGCATGTGGAACATGCGCATGTCGCAGCCGATGGGCGGCCATCGAATGTGAACCACGCTGTCCACCAGCCGCGCTCTTGTCGCCGGCAAGAGTTAATCGGCATCCGGCCGAAGCACCGTTGCCGGACCGTGCCCCGGGTCAGTTTCTCCAGGACCGCAGCCACTGCCGCCGAAGCGCAAGGAGCGGAGCGATCAGCAGCCGTGACGAGGACTGTTCACACGTTAACCCTCTGCTCCAACGCTGCGCTGTGGACTTCCGCCAGAACGAAGTGGAGGTTGTTCATCCCAACCGGTCCCGCTTTTAGCGTGATGAGGCCCGTGTTCAGGAGCAGCCCCTCCATTTCGGACAGGTCAACATAGCCGTGTCGATGAACGTGCGCCAGTACGCCTCGTCGCTGCGCGCGTCCGAAGTCCACAGCCAACACGCGCCCGCCGACCTTCAACACCCTCTTGATTTCCGCCGCGCACTGTTGGCGAGTGTTCCGAGGCAGATGGTGAAGCATCAACGTGCTCAGCACGATGTCGAAACGTTGATTCGAAAACGGGAGATCCTCGGCTGCCGCAACCTGAAAAACGACAGGTGCACTTGCCTTCGTCGCTTTTCGAATCGCTCTGGCGATCATCGGGGGCGACGCATCGATACCGCAGACGCTGCCCGTGGGCCCAACGCGCCGGGTTGCAGCAATCGCCAGCGTGCCGGTCCCACAACCGATATCGAGGACTGATTGGCCCTTTTCGAGACCAGCGATGCTGATCATGCGCTCACGCAGTCTCCCCTCTCTACCATGCGTCAGCAACCATGCCAACACGTCGTATTGAGCAGCCCAACGGATGAGCAACCCATGAGTGCGCGGCGCGGTTTGTTGTTCCATCACTCACGCTCCACTCTGAGCGTAAACTGGAACGACGTCGCAACGAAGCACATGTTTCGGCGATGGATGCGTTAGCGAACAAGAGCTTCGCATTTGTTCGTTTTTGGTTGATGAGGAGCACACTGGAGTGAGATTAACACCCGGGAAGGATGCGCGCGTCCTGAAGACCGAGCGGCGCCTGCGAGAGGCCCTTGTGTCGCTGATTCACGAAAAGAGTTACCCGTCGATTGTCGTCAACGAGATCCTCGAACGCGCCGACGTTGGCCGCTCTGCGTTCTACGCACACTTCTCCAACAAAGACGCGCTGTTAGCGAGCGGCATTGTCGAAATGTTGCACGCGACAGCGCCGCGCTCACTTCCGCCGTCAGTCGGGCCTTTCGGCAAGACCCTGTGGTTTAGCCTTCCGGTGTTCGAGTACGTCGGCCAGTGTCGACATGCTGCTGAGGCGAAGATGGGCCGAAGAGATCGGACAATCGTTCATCAGCACCTTCGCCACGCGCTCGTCGAACAGATCGGCGATGGTGTCTCGGCGGCGGTGCAGGCCTTGGACGAACGCAAGACGAAGATTCCACCAGACCTTCTCGCGGAATACATCGTCTCGACGTTCATCCGTGTGCTGAATTGGTGGGTCGAGAGCAGGAGCCCGCTATCACCACGAGAGGCCGACGATCTCTTCCTGGCGCTGGTCCTTCCCACGCTGGTGGCCGCGGTTCGTGGAGACCACGTCGCGTCGACGAAGTGAGGACGCCAAGACCCGGCGGCCGCGGATCGACGTCACTCATTTTGATCGTCCCAGGGATGGTCACCGGGAGCGAGCTGCCGGCCTCGAGCGTCATCACGCTTTCCGCCAAGCTCACGGCATCGTCGCGGTGATGCGTGACGTAGATGGTTGGCCCCTGAACGCGTGGGGACACCTGTCGGAGGAGCTGATAGAGCGAGTGCTTCGTCTCCCGATCCAGGGACGAAAAAGGCTCATCGCGCAGCAGAACTGACGGCCTGCCGGCCAGCGCCCGGGCAATCGCGAGCCGCTGTTGCTCCCCACCGGAGAGTTGCCCCGGTCGGCGACGTTCGAGCCCCGCGAGGCCGACCAACGACAAGAGCGATTGCGACTCCGCGCGTGTTAACCCTATCGGTCGGCCCACCAGGAAGACGTGATCGATTGTGCGCAGATGCGGCCAGAGCGCGAGGTCCTGAAAGACAAACCCGACACGGCGCTCATGCGGCGGCAGGTCGATCCCAGCGGATCGGGAGAAAAAGACCCGCGTGCCCAACTCGATGGTGCCTGCCTGCGGCGCGAGGAGACCGGCAATGGCCGCCAACAGCGTAGACTTGCCGGCTCCGCTACGCCCCCAAAGAACCGTGCGACGACTCGGGTGCGGGCCGTCATCTGGCACCGTAACTGAAATCGTCAAACACCATCACGCTGTCGGCTTTGGTCCACACGCCGATTTTGCCGGCATCTTTGAACGTGTCGTCGTCCCAGTCGATGGCTTTCTGGCCGTCGTATGTGACGGTGAAATGATTGCCGGCAAAGTCCACCCGGAGGGTGTGCCACATGTTCGACGCCACCTTGATGTTCGCTCGTTTTTTTTCGGTGCGGCGACCGTTGATCGTGTGATAGATCGTGACGTTGTCTCCGAGCGCGTTGGCACGCGCGACGTAGTAGTTGTTGGTATCCTTCAGACGCCACACGACCCCGCCTGCCTGATCTTCTTTGCCGGAGATCGGCTTGAACTTCACTTCCACGAACCCGTCTTTGATGCTCGTATCGTCCTTGAAACAGACAGGATACGTCGCGACACCCGACTGCTTGAGCACGTTGGGCTTGCTGGGCGCGCTCTCGTCCCTCTCGATCGTCCATTTCGCCGTTCCGGCGCCTGTCCTCGTGGCGGTCCAACCGGCCGGCGGCTGGCCAACAGTGGCGTTGTCGAAGCTCACCATTTCGGTTGACGCCGCAGCCGAGGTCGTGAGTCGGTCCACTCTGGCTAATGCGACCACACCGATCAGAGCCACCGCGTCGATCATGATCCCAAGCATCGTAAGACTCCTCTGGAACCTGGTGCGCGACGCTGCCTGCGGCGCTGTTCGCCGAGTCACACGCTCGGAGAGACGTCGTTCACTCACTTTCCGACGGGACAGCCCACAAGAATCGTATGCAAGGGAACGATTTCGTCCAGAGTGTCATGTACCGACGTGGCGTGACCTGTTTCAGTTGCCATGACGTTCACGGCACGCCCAACGACGCCGACCTCATCAAACCGACGCGACAGTTGTGCACGACGTGCCATGGGACAACGTCCCCGAACGGACCGCACGCCCCAACCCTGGAGGCACACACACACCATCCTGCCGGCAGCCCCGGGAGCGAGTGCGTGGCCTGTCACATGCCGAAAATTGAGCAAACGATTGCCGACGTGAACGTCCGCAGCCATACCTTTCGTTTCATCACGCCATCAATGACTGACCAATACAAGATCCCGAATCCGTGCACGGGCGGTCATACCGATCGGACGACTCAGTGGGCACGTGAGGCCCTGAACGCGTGGTCCACCGTGTCGCCGTGGCGGATCAACTGATCGCGAATGGGGAATGGAGTAAGCTGAGGGACTCGACCTTGCACCGAGGCGTTGAGAGCCAGATGCAACTACTCGCAGTTCTAAAGTTAGCCCTTCAGGCGCTGGCGCGCAACAAAATGCGCAGTGTCCTGACCATGCTGGGCGTCATCATTGGCGTCGGCGCGGTCATCTGCAGCGTCGCCGTCGGGGAAGGCGCCTCGAATCAGATTCAGCAGCAAATCGCCAGCCTGGGCAACAACATGGTGTGGATCGAGGCGGGTGGCCGGAGCGTCAATGGTGTGCGCACGGGGACCAAGGGAACCAAGACGCTTGTGCTCGGGGACGCGAAGGCAATCGAGCAGCAGATCACACTCGTGACCAACATCTCACCGCATGTCGACACGAACGTGCAGTTGGTGTACGAGAATCAGAACTGGTATACGGCGGTGCGCGGGGTGCCACCCCAATACCTTCAGGTTCGCGGCTGGACCATCGCTCGCGGCAGCGGGTTCTTTCAAGACGACGTGGACCATGCAACCAACGTCTGCCTGCTCGGTCAAACCATCGTGGACAATCTGTTCGGGACGACCGACCCGATCGGAAAGACCATCCGCGTCAAGAGCCTCCCGTGTCGCGTCATCGGCGTTTTGGCCGCGAAGGGCCAATCGCCATCGGGCCAGGACCAGGACGACACGCTGATGATGCCGTTCACGACCGTCCAGAAAAAGATCAAAGGCATTAACTGGCTTGACGACATCATGTGCTCGGCGGTATCCCCAGCTGCGATCCCGCAAGCCGAGAAACAGATTGCGGCGCTCCTCCGTGAGCGCCACCACTTGCGGTCCGACGAGGAGGACGACTTCAACCTCCGTCATCCAGCAGAGATTGCGAAGGCCGGCGCCGAATCGCAACGCATCATGACCTTGTTGCTGGCAAGCATCGCGTCGGTCTCGCTGGTCGTCGGCGGGATCGGGATCATGAACATCATGCTCGTTTCGGTGACGGAGCGGACCCGCGAGATCGGTCTGCGCATGGCCGTGGGGGCGAAAGGCGGCGACGTTCGCCGTCAGTTCCTTGGCGAGGCTACTGTGCTCAGCCTCCTCGGCGGCGCCATGGGAGTCCTGTTCGGGGTTTTCGCGTCACGGATGGTATCTTCGGCGCTGGCCTGGCCGACGGCGGTCCCATTCCAGGCGCTTGTCGTCGCCGTCGCGTTTTCCGCGCTCGTCGGCGTCTTCTTCGGCTACTACCCGGCGCACAAGGCGGCGAACCTCGATCCCATCGACGCGCTGCGCTTCGAGTAGACGATGAGAGCAGACCCGCACTGTTCAGCCGCCTCCAGAGTCATCGCGCTCGGTGCCTCGCTGCTTGTGTCCACCGTGTCGGCCTGGGCCCAATCCACGGTTTCACGGACGCCTGCACCGCCATCCGGCGAATTCTTCATCATTTCGTCAGTCAATCCCGCCAAGCAGCAGGTCCTGGTGAAGCAGCCCACCGAAGTGACGCAAATGATCCGCGTGGACGCCGGGACTCGATATGTCGATAAGAGCGACAAAGCTATCGCGCTGAGCGATCTGCGAGCCGGAGATACCGTCTACATCATCCTGCAACCTGGCTCCGACCTCGCGCTCGAAATTCACAAAGGCCTCATGACGGTGGCGGAGTTGCAGCGCCGTTACCTCCACTCGAAGCCGTAGAAGGCGCCATTGTCAGAAGAGCCGTGCCGCTATCTCGGTCGGCTCGGCTCGGTTTAACGCGTCCGACTATTTCGTCTGCACGAGGCGCTTCAGCTCCTCGTCGAAGTGCTGGACGACCACGATCTGTGGCGGCGTGCCCGAGAGCTCATCTGCGGGTATTGAGATTGCTCACGGGTCCCCCGCGACGCGTGCTTGAAACGACATAGCGGCAGTGTAGGGCTAATCGACTGGACTTAAATCCTGCGCCGCGTGTACGCGCCTCACGTTTTGGTCATTCTGCCGCTGCAGTCAAGAGCCCGACAATCTTGTTGTCCAATTCGCGGGCAACCGCTAACGCGGCTTCGTTCCCGTAGGGCGCGAGCAGACTGGCCATTAAGTCGTACGACAAATACACGCCGTCTGGCCGCTGATCGACGAGTACCGTCACCGGTGCATACGATGCCGCATCCCGAACGTGCTTGACCATTTCCTTCATGATCAGCGGATTGCCGATGACGAGACGCAACGCCTTTGGCGCGGCCTCGCCCAACTCCTTGCGAAGGACCTCGCCGATATCGAAGCGTGCCATTTCCATGAGACCGGCGGCCCCTGTAGCAGCGTTTACAATGCGTTCGAGATCCGCCGACGTCCTAGCAGCCACGACGTCACGCGCGAACGCAGACATATCGGGATGACCGACGGCGGCTGCGAGCTTCGCGAGCACCGCGTCGAATGGCTGTCCGGAAATGACGGTGGCCCGTTCAACGGCGACCCGAAGAATGCCGATGCGATCGATGGTGCTCACGACTCTCCTCCAACGTCTCCGTCCCTCAGCGACGGGCGCAATTTACGCCCTGCTCCGCGATAACCACCCTCGCGCTCAAGCAACGTCAGTAAGCCGAAGCCGGTGCGCTGCCGACGTTCGCGAGCATTCAAGCAGCTACGTCCAGGGCATCGGACATTTCGGTTTTTGCCGATCACCGCCGTAGATAATCATTTACGCTCGTGTGCGCCCTTGCCGTCGATGGCGAGCATGTCGGAGCTTCCATCGACACGTCCTTCGAGGTCGGCGAGCAATCCCTCGTCCGACAGATCCATGGGATACGAATGCTTCCAGTCGTGGCGCGCCACTTTGCGCAGGCGATGCACCACGTCTCCGTCGCGCACTTCGATGGCGAGTTCCCGTCGTCCATCGAAGCTGCCGGCCGCAATGTTGATGGAGCCGACGATGGCTCGCACCCCGTCGCCGAGCAACATCTTGCCGTGGAGCCGCAAGTGTCTGAGCCTATGGATTTTGATCCCCATATCGTCCATGATCCGGAGTCCTCCGACACCTTCCACGAGCTTGTCCCGCTTCAGTGTGTGCGGCGGCCGCGCCATGACGTGGACCTTCACCCCGCGCCGCGCGGCGCGAACCAGGCACTCGATGACGACCATGTCCTGAAATCGCTCGTTCTGAACGAACAGCCGATGTTTCGATTCGTCGATGAATTGGCAGATGCGGTCGCGTCCGTGAGCCGGGCACCAGATAAGATGACTCTTCTTGCGCGGTTCGAATGGGCGACGGTGCCAATCGGCCTCGAAGCACTCAATCACCTCGGCCACGTCATGGCTGTGGGTCGTGATCACCGCGTAGTCACGTGTCTCGGTCAGGTTTCTGGTGGCCCAGTTGAACGACTTCACGAACGCCGTGTGCTCATCGACCACCATCGACTTCTCATGCGTGAGATCGAAAGCAGGATTGGCGTCCTTCACCTCGACATGTGCACGCTCGAGCGCCTTGCGGGCGCCCTCGTTCTCTCGCTCGCCGCTGCGCCGATGCGGATTGAGGATCACGCGCACGGTAACCCCGCGCCGCTTCTTCGCAATCACCGCCTCGAGCATGGCAGGATCGGAGAAGATGAACATCTTCACGCGGAGCGAGCGGGCCGCGCCTTCGATCGCCTCCAGAATCGGCTTCGCAGTGTCGTCCGGGAGGACAATCAGCGAGCGCGCCATGAGAGATCCGTGGGCGTGATTTGCTCCTGGCGAGAGCGGGATGCGGGTGACCCTGGGGACGCCGCCGCCCTGGTCCAGTACAAGTGCGCGTAGATGCCGTTGGCGGCGAGCAGAGCGTCGTGCGTGCCCTGTTCAGCGACGATCCCGCCCTGAACGACGATCACTCTATCGGCGCGGCGGAGTGTGTTGAGCCGATGCGTGATCATGATCACGGTCCGGCCCTGCATGAGGCGATCCAGCCCCACCATCACGATCTCCTCGGATTCCGTGTCGAGCGAGGCTGTGGGTTCGTCGAGGATGAGAATGGGTGCGTTCCGGATGAATGCGCGTGCAATGCCGATACGCTGCCGCTGGCCGCCGGACAGCGTGAGGCCTCGCTCGCCCACGAGCGCGTCGTACCCGCCTGGCATCTTCACGATGAACTCGTCGGCATGGGCCAGCTCGGCGGCGGACGTGATCTCGGCGTCAGTTGCACGATGGCGCCCGTACGCGATGTTTTCGCGAACGGTGCCGTGAAACAGCACCGTTTCCTGCAGCACGAACCCGATGTGGCGGCGAGTCCCGCGAAGCGTGAAGTCGCGAATGTCATGGCCGTCAATCAGGATCCGACCGGCGGTGGGATCGTAAAAGCGCGGAATCAAGCTCGCGATCGTCGACTTGCCGCTGCCTGTCGCGCCCACGACGCCGACGAATTCGCCTGCGGCGACAGAAAACGTGACGTCCCGAAGCAGTGGAGCGTCGGGCCGGTAGGAGAACGCGACGTGCTCGAACTCAATCGCGCCGGTGAACGGCTCGGGCTCGCGGGCCCCGGGCCGTTCTTGGGCGCTCATCTTGATCTCGAGGATGGACTGGATGCGCTCGAGCCCGACGTTGGTCTGCGCAATCGCGTTGGTCATCTTCGCCAGATCCTGGACTGGCTTGAAAAATCGGCCGAGATACGCCAGAAACACGGTGAGCGACCCGACCGTCATCGTGCCGGCGAGAATGAGTCCCGTTCCGCGCCATAAGACGACAGCCGTGCACGATGCGACGATGAGTCCGACCAATGGCGACAGCAGCGATTTGATGCGCCTGGCGGTGAGCGCCGCGTTGACCGTGGCCTGGCTCGCCTCGCCAAGGCGCGCGAGCTCGACGTCTTGAGCGCCCAACGCCTGCACGGTCCTCATGGATTCGAGCCCGGTCTGCACGATGGCGACAATGTCGCTCTCCCGGCGCCGCACTTCGCGCGTCGCCTTCTTGACCGCTCTCCTGAATCGCGCCGCGAACAGCAGCAACGCCGGCGTGATCGCGACGACGACCAAGGTGATGCTCCAGTTGAGCCAGAGCATAAGGCCGAGCATCCCGATGATGGTCATGCCATCGACTAGGATGGCGAGCGTCGATTCCGAGACGAAATCCTGAACCGTCGCCACGTCGTCGGTGATCGTGCTGAGGAGCAGTCCGGTCTGGTGGGTGTCGTAATACGTAAAGGAGAGACACTCGAGGTGGTCGTACACACGCATGCGGAGATCGTTCGCCACCCACTGCCCGACGCTCTCGGTGAGGTAGTTGTCGATGTAGGACGCGAGGCCGCCAACGACGGTCAGCAGGACGATAGCGCCTGCGGCAATGGCTGCGAGCGCCCTGGCGTTGGCCGTCAACGCTGGACCCAAGACGGCGAGCATCCAGGCCGGGGGAGGATGCTGTCCGACGGCGTTATCGATGACCACTTTGAGCGGCCACGGCGCCCCCAACCCAGCCATCGTCTCGACGAGCATCGCCGCGAGGATGATGCTGAGTGTCACGCGATAAGGCCGGGCGAGATCCAGCACCAGTCGCAGCATTCGCGTGTTCGGTGGCGTTGATGCCGGGAGCCTCGACATCATGCCCGTCCGTCCATCAATGGAGACTGAACCGGCTGCGTGGCGTGCCGATCGACGAACCGGCCGACACGCAGCAGTCGAGCGGCGGCGAGCGCGAGCGGCGCGCCGGCGATCGTCGCAATCGCGCCGACCCTCGTTTCGACGAGAAGCGGACCATCCGGAAAGACCGCGCTCGCCAGGAACAAGCTGAACGCCACGCCTGGCGAGGCGGCGAACGCGATGACGATCAGATCTCTCCAGCCGATATCACGCGTCGGCGCCACGCCGGACGTCACCGCGAGGAGAACGGCCGCGAGAATGCCCAGTGGTCGCCCGGCGAGCGACGCGGACAGCACGGCCCAGGTGCCGGTGTCGAAGCCGTGCAGCAGGACGCCGGCGTTCACGAGGCCGAAGAAGAACGCAACGCCTTGCACCGGATACGCGAACGCGGACTCGAAATGACCTGCCGCGCCGTGCGCGCCGCGGGAAGGGGCGAACTCGTCGAGGGAGCGCGCCGACCGGGAAAAAAACGGCACAATCGGCAGCAGCGACAAAGCCGGATGCACGCCTGCCCAATAACAACCCAGCCACGCGAGCGGACCCGCGAGGGATAGATAGGGCCACGTCGAGCGGACTCGCGATTGCCGGAGCGCGACTGAGATAGCAATGGCCGCGATGATCAAGCCGCCGGCCGCCGGATGGACGGTAGCGGCCAGACGCTGACGCGAAATGGCGGCCAGGCCCACGACATCGCCGGCAATGGCCAGCAGCATGAGAAAGCTGATGGCGACGCCACGGCGAAACACAATTCTCCCAACGGCGAGGCTGAGGAAGATATCTGCGCCGCATGCGATAGGCCATCCCTGTCTCAGCACTAGTTCGTCGGCCGTGTGGATGTATGTGATGTAGACGGCGACGGCTCCGATCGTTCCGCCGGCGCCCGCGATGACAGGCAGTATGGCGCGGCGCCAGGGATGGAATGCGCCGCCGGGCAGGGTCGCCTCGATGACCTCCTGCGCGACATAGGCAAGCCCGAACGCCAGCCCGATGTCGTTGACAGCAAACGCGAGGGCCTGGGCGACGCGGAAATAACTGTCGCCGGCGGTATTTGCCCAGATAAGGGCGATCACACCTCCAAGCGGCAGGAGCAGGTAGTACTCGAGCACGAGCCGCCAGGCGCGGGTCACGGCTGGCCTTCCCGGTGAATCACGCCCGCATCGACGGTCTCGCCGGTCCTGGAGATGGTCTGGAAGAAGAGATCGTCGCCAGCAATCTCATTGAGCATGAAGCTGCGATCCTGATCGAACCCTGCCGCCGTGTTGATCGACCGCTTCAGATCGCCCTTGCGAAGCTCGCCCGCGGCTCCGGACACAAAGTAGTAGATGCCCTTCTGAGGCTTGAGGCGCTCGTAAATGTGATCGTGTCCGGAGTAGACGACGTTCACGCCGTACTTGACGAACAGGGGCTCCAACTTGACGCGCAGCTCGATCTCGGATCCATGCCGGCCGCCGTCCGAGTAGATCGGATGATGGAAGTAGGCGATTTTCCACGCTTCACGGGCGTCTCGGAGGGCGTTCTCGACCCACGCGAGCTGTCGTGGATCGAGGTAATTGCTGTCGATCACCAAAAAGCGGACGTTGTCTCTCGTATAGGAGTAGTAACGCTCGCCGCCCATGTTGAACGGCTTGTACGTGTCGTTGCTGGTCTTGTCGTGGTTCCCCAGCGACGCGTAGAACTTCACACCGGCGTCGAGCAGCGGCTTGTACGGCCGCTCGAACTTCTGGACGAAATCGGCGGCGCGCTGACTGCCGTACAGGTTGTCGCCCAGCATGATGACCATATCGAACGGGAATCGGCGATGCCAGCGCTCCATCTGATTCGCGACGTCGTACTCCGGTTGATCCCCCGTTCCGTTGTCACCGATCGCCGCAAACTTGACCGAGTCGGGCCGATTGGGCAGGGTCGAGAGCTCCTGGGCATGAAATCCCGATCGGGCAAGCGCGGTGACGGCGAGGGCAGCGACAATGAGGCGACGCAATCGCATTCGGCACCGCAGCTCATCAAGCGGCGTTCACCGTCGTGAACATGAGTCTCTCACGGATGCGCTTTCATGGATAACCGGGGCAGGGGCAACGAGATCGACACCGCGCCGGTTTCGCTCACGCGGCGTCCCTCGGCAATTTTCTGCTGCAGACGCCTGATGAACCGATCGGCGATCGCGGGCTCGTAGCCGCCTGCTCGAAAGGCGTCGCTCCATTGCCGGCCCGTCAGTTTCCCCATGAGCTCGCATGCCCACGCCACGTCGCCCGTGGAAATCTGCTGAAACAGCTCTTGATGCCACCCCCTGTAGTTGAAGTGAACGAGACCCTTTTCCACGCTCGTGATGAACGGCTCGCGCTCGAAGATGTCGGGGTCGCCGCGTTGGGGCGCGAAGCGGCCCGTCTCCCCCAGCGCCGTGCCGAGATCGCGAACGACATACCACTGCTTCGGGCCATCGCCCGGCTGTCTCACTTCATAGAGCACGTTGTTCTCGTTCTTGAGGTCCGAGCTCGCAAACATCATCAGGATGACCAGCAGTCCCTGGTACGGACGCATCCCCACGAACGGGTTCTGCTGCCACGACCAGGTATCGATGGACTTGATCGATTTCTCGGTCAGGCGAAAACGGCCACCCGGCTCGACGTGCTGGACGCCGTATGCGTCGGTGAACGTGAGCGACGGCAGGAAGTACACGGGAGGTTGGTGATAGCCAACTGCCGACAGCACGCGCGAGAGCGTCACTTCGATCGGCCCCTCTGCGCCTTGATCGTTGTGGGGCGGTTGCTTGACATGCCATTCGCGCTCCAGCGCATCTTTCACCGTCACGCCGGGATTCGTGCCGTGTTGCTTTCGTTCGACGAGTGTATAGTTCGCATGCGGGTCAGGGGCTCGGTCGCTGCCCCACGGCCCGTCATAGAGGTCCCGGCTTGCGACGTCGGCCGGTCGCTGCCAGAGCTCCGCCACCGGCGCGTCCGAAGCCGGCATCGTTGGCTGCACCTTCCCAGCACAAAAGGGGTAATACAAGGCGAGCCATATGGAGACTACGAATGGGGACTTGCGCGTCACGTTCGCATCCTTTCAGGGCACGAAGGGAACAACCGCCGTACGACCCGATGCGGGCGTCGATCGCTTGAACGGGTCGCTCACCTTCAGGTACAACCGCCATCCCTCCGGGCTGTGGCCGACGTCCAGGCGCACGAGGTTGGTGGTCGTGTTGTGCAGGCGCAGGCCGAGACCGTACGAGGATTTCAGATGATGCAAGCCCAGGTCGCCCGCTCGCGGCGCGACTTTGCCCGCATCCGCAAACACCGCGGCGTCCACATGGGTGAAGAGCGCCCAGCGCGATTCCGCGCTGAACGTCTCCATGTCATTGTCGTGGAAGCGGTAGTCGTGATACCCACGCAGCGTATTCTTCCCGCCGAGGCTCGGCATCAGATAGAAGGGCACGACCTCACCGTTCGATGTGTCTGAAAACACCCCCCAGCCGTGCAGCGCGAGGACCCATTGCCTGGTAAACAGCGGCACGAACTGAGCCGCTTCGACTTCGTACCGGCGGAAGCTGTAGGTGCCGGCGTCGCGGTCCGAATAGATGGCGACCCCTCCCCGGTAGAGGCCCCCGATGGTTGGGTGACCCGCGTGGTCGCGCGTGTCGGCGGCAACCGAGATATCCCCGTGCAGGAAGGTCGGTTGCGTGTGAATTCCGGGCGCGGTTGCCTCGGTGAATAGGTCGACGGTGTTGGGATAGTGCACCTTCGGACCAGTCGCCGTGGACAGATCGGGACGCGGGATCCAGCCGAAGCGCCCGTCGACCGACAGCCAGGGAATCGGGCGCAGGCGCGCAAAGCTGAGAATGTCCAGATTGTTGAAACGGTACGCGCTCTGGTTGGACACGCTCGAGTCGTTGCCCAAGCCAAAGTACTCGACCGCCATCAGATCCTGGTACATGACCTGTCCGCCAAGCGATAGCCGATCACGGTCGAGATGGGGAAATTCGATCGCCGCCTGATAGGTCTTATAGATATTCCATGAAACCGCTGCCGACGCATCGATGACGGCCCGGCCATCCAGCACGTGGTGACGGTACCCCGGCCCCGCGGAAATCCATCCCGAGCCGGTAATCATGTTGCCCCACTCGACGTACGGTCCGTCTTGCGGGTCCCCGCCGATGGTGTTGTCCGTCGCGTTGATAAACTTTTTCAGCAGGGTCGGCTCCTGCACAATGCCGGGTATGATCGGTGTGACCCACCCCGGCGGCAACGTCGACGGTGCCTGCTGGGCGAAGACCGCCGGGCCAGACGCCGCGATCATGAGCAGGACGAGCACCTTCCTATCGATCCCACAGCGCATACCGATGCTCCCGTAAATAAACCGGCGCGTGATGCGTCAACGCTGTCGACCGAGCAAGCGCTGGACCAGCGCACTCGACCCTGACCGGCTTACCGAGAGTCGTACGAACCAAAGAACTTAGCGATGTCTCGGTGAGCGCTCTCGTCGTTTGACTCAGCCGTCGAGTGCGTTGAAACCAACAGCCAAGTGTGTGATACCAAGCACTGTTCCATCCAACCAATTTTCGGTGGTCGGTTCCCTTGACCTCGCGCATCGCGTCGCTCGACCACCATCTATTCCACAGCGCTCAGATCGGTCCCTCCAGATCGGTATTCACGTCGCCGGCGCCGAGACGTCCTGGTCGAGTTCGTACTTACGTAACCGGAGATACAGCTGAGTCCGAGAGATCCCGAGCTGCCTCGACGCCTCGGCTTTGTTTCCCCTGACCGGGGCCCATCACGTGAACGCGCCGCGTTCGAAACCGAACAGCTCGGAGTCGAGCAGCTGCTTTCTCCTCGTGACTTGCTCCCGATCGTCCCTGTCCGACGCTTATGCCATCGACCGCTTGGCCATTCCTCCGGCCTTCGCAAGCGTACGACAGACGCTCCGATCCGACTCCGACCGATCTTCCGGCGCTCGGCCTGTGCTCGAAAGCTCATCCACGCGTTTCGGCGTAGCGGCCAAGCTAGTATGGGAGGCACTCGCTTCCGTCAGTGCCAATCACTAGGATCCGCGCGGAATGGCAACAACCGGCGAAGCGTCAGAAGGTGATCAATGATCGTTCTTGCTGCTTTTGTCCTGTCCTGTGACTTGCTGTTGGACGGTCTTTCCAGCTCGGCACAGCCGTGTCTCACCGTATCTCCATTAGAGGCTGTTGCGCTCGACGAGTCCGTGCGTTCAAGCGGGGCGGTCATTGAGAGCGGTGCGTCGGTTACACCCGACTCTGAGCAGGTCGTGGGGCAGCCAGCAGGGCCGCCGCCAACGCCGCAACACACGGGCATCAAGGCGATGATCAAGGGTCTTGGGACTGACTTCACACACCTGCCCTCCAAGGAGAATCTGTTCTGGGTGAGCGTCGGCGGCGGATTGGCCCTCGCCGTCCATCCCGCCGACCAAAGTGTGAACGAAGCCATGGTCAACAGCGACTTCGCTCATGATTTCTTCAAGTTTGGCAGCTACCTCGGCGAGCTGTACACACTGCTTCCTGCAGCGGCGACGGTGTACGCAGTCGGTCGCGCGAAGGACGAACCGAAGGTCTCGCATATGGGGATGGACCTGCTCCGGTCCCTCGCCGTCAGCGAGGCGCTCGTGAATGCGTTGAAGTACAGCACCCGACGCGAGCGCCCCGATGGGAGTGGCAAGACCTCGTTCCCGTCCGGTCACGCATCGGATACGTTCGCGTTTGCGACGGCGTTGGAGCGGCACCTCGGGTGGAAGGGGGCGGTCCCCGCGTATATCTTCTCGTCCTATGTCGCCATTTCACGCCTGCCCGACAACAGGCATTGGCTCAGCGATGTCGTGTTCGGCTCAAGCGTGGGCATCATCGCCGGGCGAACGGTGACACGCCACGGTCGTGAATTTCCGGTCACGGTCACTGCCGTGCCGGGCGGCGCCGCCATCCTCTACGTGCGACGCGGCCAACAATGACAGGGTAATGTCGCGACAAACCGCC
>Ga0066903_100001168_pt1 | contig 18650 bp, 12 predicted proteins | sample PanSoiMetaGPlot1_FD_67491 | JGI IMG/M metagenome (GOLD analysis project Ga0066903, IMG submission 67491) | Tropical forest soil microbial communities from Panama analyzed to predict greenhouse gas emissions - Panama Soil - Plot 1 (version 2) | ecosystem: Environmental > Terrestrial > Soil >... | reverse complement strand
ACCAGGTCGCGGACCCCCGGAGTATCCAGGTCATCCGCGGTGTTGAGCCGGATGTGGCGGACTTGTTTGCCGTTACCCTGAAGGCGCTTCTGCGGGTCTGGCACCCTGGCCCCCTGCAGGAAGCAGAGGGTGACCCACTTCGGGTAGACGACGACCGAAAAAATGGCTTCCGAGGGCCACTCGGTCGGGCCGAAGCCGATGACGAGCGCGTTGTAGTTGTCGTAGACCAGTTCGACGGCGCCGGGCAGTCGCTCGCGCATCTTGGCGAGGACGGCGCGGGCCTCGGCAGCGATCTCGAGCGTGTAGCGGGCAAGGAAGCGGTCGAGTTGTTTCGCAGGGGATGGGGTCTTCATTGCTGCCGCGGCACAGAGATTATGAGCGGAGCCTGAAGCGCAAGCGAAGGAGTGTTTCCTTCGCTTGCGCTTCAGGCTCAGCGGCCCGCCAACCAGTCAGTTCTCGCGATTGATCTCCGCCAACAGGGTATCGACGGCCTGGTCCATTTCCGGGCCGAACACGTCCTTGTAGCGAATCACCCCGCGGGCGTCGATCACCCAGATCGATGGCCAACCATCCAATTTCCACTGCTCCGCAATCGGTCCGTCTTTCCCTCGGTCCCAAAACGAGCGCCAGGTGATCTGCTTCTGGACAAGCACGCGCTTGAGTTCTTCGCGGTCCGAATCGCTGTTGACGCCGATGAGAGCGAAAGGCTTACCCTCCAGACGCTTGACGAGCGACCGCTCGTGCGGGTACAAGGCCCGGCACGGGCCTCACCAATCCCCCCAGAAGTCGAGGACCACAACCTTTCCTCGGTAGTCCGAGAGCTTGAACCGCTTGCCATCGATGTCCTCGCCGTCGATCTCCAGGGCGGTTTGGCCGATCTCGGTGCCGGTTCCGCCGGCCTTGGCAGGCATGGGTGGCGCGGGCAGTCGCGGAGTTCCGTCATTGTTCGCGGCCGCGACCGCGGGCTGGTTGGGCTTCTTTTCAGGCCAGTAGACGGCCGCCAACGCGGCCACGCCGCCGAGCACCAGGAGGCCGATGACGGCCGTGGCGACGACGAGCGAAGCACTGCTCTTCTGCGACTTATGCTTCGATCGTGAAGGGCCTGGGCGATCGGGCGCGTCCGAACGACGACTTGAACTGTGCGACCGCTCTGCTCGCCGCCGCAGGAGTGCCGAGTCGGACTGATCCAGGTTATCTTCCGAGGGTCGGAACACCGTCTCACATTTCGGGCACCGGACTTTCTTACGGTCGATCACTTCGTCCGAGAGGCGCAGTGGGGCACTGCACTCGGGACAGATGATTTGAACCCTGGCCATGATCCCGCCTTCGAGTCGGCGACGAAAGTGTCGGACATTCAATCTACCGTGCCAGCGACATGGCCGCAATCGTCTTTGGCCTTCGCGCTTCGCGTGATGAGGTTTTCCTAATCAACCGGTGACGAGTGCCCGACTTCAAATCACCGCTTCGGACCGAACGGCTGCCCGAGCATTTGCCCCAAATCGGGCGGGGCGGAGCGCTCTTCGATCGTGAAGTCGTCCACGTGGACCGGCGGCGGGTCGCGGACGAAGATGCTGTCGGGATCTCGGCGGATCGTCCAGGTCACGACGACAGTCTTGCCTTTCTCGACTTCGGCATACTCGTATTCGGTCTGCCCGGAGCTGCCCCCCGACATGCCGGCCCCGCCGCCCCTGACTTGCTCGCGCGCCTTTCGGTATTGCTCGTACCGCCGGGCCAGTTCGTCAAACTGCTCACGGCTGATGCGCCTCTTGAATCTGTCGCTGGTGGCCGCGTACGCGTCGTCGATCCGGCCGGCGCGCAGGGGCTCCATGAAGGCGTCGCGGGCCTTGGCAAAGTACTCGCTGTTCGAGGCGCGGCGCATGTCCTCGTTCCGCGCCTCTTTCCAATCCCAGTAGTAGGAGATGCCGAATGCTGCCAGGAGCACCGGCAGGGCGACCGCGGCGAAAACGAGCAGCCGGTAGATCCAGCCACCTCGCCGTGCTTCCGGCTCGGGCTCGTTGACGTCCGGCAAGTGGGGAAGGAGCCGTTCTGCCCGACCCATGAGCCCGATCATCAGGACAAGCACGATGATGCCGCCGCCAATGCCGACCGCGGCCGCGCCCACAATCAGTGCAGGGTTCGGGGCAAATAGAGCCAGCCCAACGACGGCGAGGACCACGATGCGGATGAAGACGTAAAGAGAGCGGCGAGTGTATGCGCGGCTTTCGGCCGCACGGTTTCCCGCGCGACGCGCCAGATCGGCGACCAGCCCGCACAGAATCCAGACCAGCACCAGGTCCAACAGCATGGGAATGAACGTCAACGGCCAAAAAGGGGACTTCCAGGTCGTGACGTTTTCGCTCTCCGAAGTCACGACGGCGTACTGAACGATCGTCGGAATGCTCAGGAACGTGAGGAGTAATGCCAGATTGCGGACAAGTCGCGCGCGGCGGTGAACGACGATCAGCCGGTCCGCGGCCGTGGCGATCATGAGGTAGCCGATGAAGTCGGGCAGGAGGTCGAACGAAAAGACCTGATCCCCGTCCCGATAGGGGATGCCGACACTGATCAAAATGAACAGAAACGCCCAGCCGATTTGGCGGAAGGCGCCCACGGGAATGGCAGTTCTCGGTCTTGGGGATTCGATCGTGTCCATGGTTGAGGTCTCACCTACTTCCGCTCAAACTTGTCCGCGGCCTCGGCCAGCTTGTAGATGGCCGCGGTCTTGTCGAAGGCCGGGTCCTTGGCGTTGATCAGCGTCAACTTCACGTCCGGGGCCAAGAGACCGAGGGCGGTCGGCAGGTCGAGGACGCGACCGACATTCAGGAAGTGGGGGCCGTCGCGGAATGACGTGGGTGGGTCGAGTAAGACCAACTCCTTCATTGAGCCCGGAAACAGTATCGCCTCATGCGCTGCGACAATCCCCGCTCGCCCGCTCGCGAACATTTTGGAAGGGAATTGATAACGCTCGCTCTTCGAAAGCGCGGCCAGGTCTCGGACACGACCCGTATCAGCCGTTTGACCGAGCAGTGCCAGCGACCGCTCAATTGTGTTTGGCGGGTTTTTTCGGGTCCAGCGATTGCCACCGCATCCGCGGAGCCAGGCGAAGCTGATCGAATCGACCTTGCCCAAGTGTTGTTCGCTGAGTTTCGCTGCTGTCTCGAGTTCTTCGTCAGGGTTCATGATGACGAGCAACCGCTCGTTGCTCGCTTTCGGATTCAGACTAAGTCGAGTGATCTGCAATTGCAGGCGGTCTTCCACCGGATAAAGGCTGTTAACGCCATTACCAACATCGGACTTGAAGACCGAAACGCGAGGGGGATTGATGTCCGAATTGGGAACCTCGCTTGGCAGCGCCCGAGAGCTAGTCTCCCGCAGCTTCTTGACCAGTCGCGCCTTCCACTCCTTGAACTCCTCCTTCTTCTCCGGCAGCTTCACCTCCGCCTTCGGCACGAACACCTCGTCCACCCGATCGTTGATTTGATCCTTCGGCAGGTCTTTGTCCTCCGGGAACACGCGCAGGTCCTTCCCTTCGATCTTCGGGAAGTCGGCGTCCTTTACCGGGTTCGTGTCGTTCTTCAAGTACTTGTTGAGGAAGCTGAAGATCGCGACCCGTAGGTCCGGGCGGTAGTCGTGGCCGCCTTTCGAGACGTACTCCTCGACATTCTCCTTCTTGCCGAGCAGGTCGTAGCCCTTGCGCAATCGCTCGATGATCCGGCGGTTGCCGTCCATCGGGAAGATCGTGTCGTTGTCGGAGTTGGCGAACAGCAACGGCCTCGGCGCGTGCAACATGAGCGCTGTCGTCCACTCCCACTGGTAGGTGTTGATGAAGAACATGCAGTCGCAGTGGCCGTCGATCACCTTGTTGGTGACGTAGCTTTCCAGGTCGCTCATCCCGCTCACCGGGACCGCGACTTTGACCCGGTCGTCGGCCGCGGCGATCCACACCGTGCTCGCCCCGCCGCCGGAAATGCCGGTCACGCCAATGTTGTCCGGGTCCACGTCCTTCCGGCTGACGAGGTAGTCAATGGCCCGGATGCCGTTCCAGCACTCGACCCCCGCCGGGGTGTACCCGCGGTCCTGCCACCAGAAGCGGCCGAGGTTGTAGGTGCCGTGATGTTTGCCCGCGACCTCGCCGAGCTGGAGCGTGTCAATGACGAGGCAGATGTAGCCGTTCGATGCGAACCACATCCCGTGGTCCTGGAACGCGGTCTTGTTGCCGTCGCGGCCCTTGTTCGTGTGGCCGCAGACGTAGAGGATCGCGGGGAGCTGGCGGAGGTGCCCCTCCTTGTTCGTCGGGTGGTGCGTGGGCCGGTAGAGGTTGCCGGTCACGTACAGGCCGGGCTTGCTCTGAAAGTGCAGCTTGTCGATGGTTACATCCCCACGAACGAGAGTGCCGGTTACGGTCGGCTTGAGGGGAGTCTTCTCGGGCAAAGGCCAGAGGCCGAGCATGTCGAGGAACTGATCCTTCAGCTTCGGCCGCTTCGCCTCCCATTCGGCCTTGGTCTTGGCTCCGTCCATGAAGCGCTCGCTCAGGCGCTTGACCTCGGCCGCGAGGTATTTGTGGATTGCCTCATCGGCCTTGGCGCGGTCCTCGGGCGTCGGGTCGGCGGTGGGGGTCATCAGCGCGGCGGTGAGCAAGAGACATGAGGACATGGCGCGTCCGGGGGGGAAGGCGGGCGGAAGATAGTTTGATGCCCGCAAGGCGTGATTGCAACGGGCTGCGCGGGTAGCCGCGTCAGTCGGCGATGTTCACGAACACCTTCAGCGCCTTCTTTTCCTCCAAGAGCCCCATCATCTGCTTGTAATCGTCGAGCCCCCGGACCGGGTGCGTCAGGATCCGCTGGGTGACGCACGGGTACGTCAGCTCGCCGTGCGACAGGGCCTGGAGGCCCAGCTCGAAGTGCCGGCGATTGCCGTTCACGCTGCTTACCAGCAGCTTGTTGCCGAGCACCCATTCCAAATTGATCCTGGCCGCATCCACGCTCACGCGGTGCGACCCGCCAGTGATGCTGGTCCAGACCAGGGCCCCGTTGATCGCCAGCACTTCCATCGACCGGAAGCTGACCTCCGCGTTGCCGGTCGCCTCGAAGATCAGGTCCGGCTTGCCCACCGCCTGCGCCAGGGCGGCTATCGACGTCTGTTCCGTGCTCACGTATGCGGCCCCGAAAGCGGACACGATATCCGCCTTCAGGTGCGGGGCCGGCTTCGTGGCCAGCGTGTACACCGTCAGCCCCCGCAACCGGAGCATCATCGTGGCCAAGAGCCCGATCTGGCCGGAGCCGAGCACGAACGCCAGCCGCGGGTTCCACACCTGCAGGCGCGACTGCGCGAGGTAGGCCTGTTCGATCGCCTTGGCGCACACGCTGGCCGGCTCGGCCAACACGCCGATGTGCCTGAGCCCCTGCGGCACTTTGACGATGTACTCGGCATCGTCCACGAACCGCTCGGTCATGTACCCGTGGCACAGGTTGATTCCGCGCTCGTAGTACGTCTCCTCGCTCGTGACGTCGTTGCGGCCGATGAGATCGTGGACCGACTTGCCCGGCCGGCGGACGGTGCAGCTCACGTAGTCGCCCGGCTTCACCTCCGTCACCTTGTTCCCGACCTCCAGCACCCGGCCGAAACTTTCGTGGCCGATGACCAGGTAGTCGCCCCCGGGTGGCGCGTTGCCGTACAGCGCCTCATTGATTTCGCGGTCGGTGGCGTCAACGCCCACCTGCAGGCTCTGGACAAGGACGCTCCGTCCCTCAGGGATGCGGGTGACGTGCGGGTGCGGCTGGGTGTCGAGGGTGGGGGCCGGGATGTCCCGCAGGTGGACGGTGTTCGGCCTGCCGGGGAGAACGGCGACGGCTTTCATTGCAGGCGCTCGGTCGGTAAGGCGAGGTGGCTCCAGGCCGGACGAGATGACGACTGCCTACGGCAGATCTTACGGGGATTGAACCGGCCAGCGTGACGCGGGCCGAAAAACGATGAGGGCCCGCGCCATACGGCGGGGGCCCTCGACATTTCTCATTCCGCGTCAAGTCACTTCTTATCCACAGCCCGCGGCGCCGGGCCGGCTTCGAAGAGGATCTCCCGCGGGGCCGGGGCCGCTTCGATTGGGTGATCCTTCCACCACTTCTCGTCGGCCAGAGATGCCTGAAGGATGCGCCGGGCTTCGCCAACGACTTCCGGAGCAGCCTTCGATTCCTCGGCCTGCTTGAGCGCCGCCCGGGCTGCCACGACGCGTTGCGACGGCTTCATGTCCGGCTTCGCGGCCATCAGGACCGGGACGAGGTCGGTCACCGTTTCGGCCGGGATGGCCCAGCTCTCGGTCCGGCCTGCGCGGGCGATCATCAGGCCGATCACGTGGCCGTCCAGGTCGGTCATGGGTCCGCCACAGTCGGATGGCTTCACGACCGCGTCCGTCTGGAAGAATCGAGGAATGCCCGTGCGCCGATCGCTCAAGGTGCTGCCCATCGAGTTCTGCATGTCGCCGCGATTGCCCCCCTTCCCCTTGGGGGTCAACAGATCGGGCGTGCGCTTGCCGAGCGTGGCGCTGAGCTCGATGCGCTTGCCGTCTCGCTCCACGGTGATCTTCACCTTCTCGCCAGCCCGGTAGGTGAGTAGGGTGTTGACGAGCGACTCCTGGTCGAAGATCTCGTTGCTGTCGATGAGGACGATTTTGTCCTTGGCCTGGATGCCGGCCTTGTCGGCAGCACTTCCCGGGGTCACGTCGCTGATAACCGCCCCGGGGGAGTCCGGGTCCTGACCGGCTCGGACGCCCAGGAAGCCCGTCTGTTCGGAGGGAACGCGGGGCGGGCCGTACGGCGGTGGCGGCGTGCGCGGGCAGGTGCTGACGACGCCGACCGCGACCGGCTCCCCGGCGGGGCCCGCGATCGCCACCCAGTTGCCGACCGGACACTCCTTGGTCGAGGACCACTGGATCGGCTCCAGGCCGGTCCCGTCCACCTTTAGCATGGCCACGTCGAAGCCGTCGCTGGTGGCGGTGACGGTGGCGTCGAGGTCACGGCCGTCGTGGGTCTTGACCGACAGCCGGCCCCCCTTTACCTCGCTCGCCTTGGTCAAGACGTAGCCGTCCTGCGAGACGACGGTGCCAAGGGCCGCGTCCTTGCCATCGACCAGGACGCGGACTGTGCTCTTGGCCGGCGTCTCGACCACCGGCTTGAAGAGGGCCAGGAAGGTGGGGTTGGACTTTGTGGAAGTCGGGCCACGTTCACCACCACCGCCCCCGGGGCCCTTGCGCTGAGCGTAGGACGGGGCGGCGATAGCGATGACGATCAGGGCGGGGATGAAGTAGCGCTTCAACATGGCTATTCGGTGCCGGTGAGTGTTTGGGTCGTGCGGTAGTGGGGTGGTGAGGTGGTGGAATTGCACAACCTCACCACCCCCACCACCTCGCCACCTGGTCAGTCCTTCCGCTTACCCAACGTGAGCCTCAGCTCTTTGGTCTCGTCGCCGCGCTTCAGCTCCAGAGCGACCTCGTCGCCCGGCTTTTGCTTTTGCAGGAGCTTCACCATGTCCTGGTAGGAGCCGACGTCCTTCCCGGCGAAGCGGGTGATGACGTCTCCCGCCTTGAGCCCGGCTTTCTCCGCTGGCGACTCCTTGGTGATCTCGCCGAGCTTGCAGTTCTTCGCGTCGACGTCTGCCTTGACCCCGAGCCACACGGGGGTCTCGCCGATCTTCTCGCTCTTGACCAGCTGATCCCAGGTGTCGCGGTAGGTGTCCGCCGGCACGTGGATGTTTGCCGTGAGCGGATTGCCGATGCGGCTGTGGATGCCGATCACCTTGCCGCTCATGTCGAAGAGCGGGCCGCCGGAGTCGCCGCCTACGAGTGTGCAATCGGTCTGGACGAGGTTGTCGTTGCCGAAGTTGATGCGGCCGACGCGGACGACCGGCGGCCGGTCCTTCTTGAACCCGCCCGGGTGGCCCGTCGCAATGCACCACTGGCCGGCCTTCAGGTCTTTGGAGTTGCCCAGCTCGGCATAAGGCCACGTGCCCGTGGTCGTGATCTGGGCCATGCCGCTGTCGATTTGTGCCCATCGGCCCAAAGTAATCCCTTCCACGCGACGGCCGTCGGGCAGGATGACCGTGATCTTCCTGCCCGGCTCACCGGACACGTGGCCGGCGGTGAGGATCAGTCCGTCCTCCGAGACGATGACGCCGCTACCCGAGGCGCCGCCGACTTGCAGACAGACGGTGCACGGGATGACCTTGTCGACCACCTCGCGGACTTGCTTCTGGAGAGCTTTCAGGTCGTCAATCGACTCGGGCAGGGCCTTGGTGACGGCGGCTGGTGGGGCGGGAATGTTCCGGGTCGTCGGCTCGGCGACTGCCAAACCCACGGACAACACCACCCCTGATATGGCGAGCAGGCGGAAGCGCATGGCAGACGGCCACTCCTGGCGGCAAAGGGGTTTCGTAAGGCAGTCTATCCGTTATGACGTCGACAGTTAGCGTTTTCAACCCGCCACCGTTCGCAGGGTGACGCGGCGGCCGGTGGGCGAACGACCTTGCGCGACTGGCGCGACCGTATCGTTGTGGGCGCGGTTGGTGGGCATGGGCGTCAGACGGTCTGGATACCCCGATTGTAGCACGGGGAACAATGGATTGGATGGGGCGGACGGGGAAGCGATTCGCCGTCTAATACATCTTTCACAAGTGCATACCGATTGGCATACCAATCAGAGCCGCGCACGCAGCGAGGCTTTGCGAGCGGAGTAAGCGGCCAACGTCGCGACTTCCGTGAGCCGTCTCCTTGGCATCCGGCTTGGCCGCTTACTCCGCTCGCAAAGCCTCGCTGCGTGCGCGGCTCTGACGGACTTGCGCCAACATCACCCCAGCACCTCCTTGACCACATTCCCCTTCACATCCGTCAGCCGGAAGTCGCGGCCCGCGTGGCGGAAGGTCAGCTTCTCGTGGTCCATCCCCAGGAGGTGCAGAATCGTCGCGTGCCAGTCGTGGATGTGGACTTTGCCCTGCACGGCCTCATAGCCGTAGTCGTCCGTCTTCCCAACTGTCTGACCCCCCTTCACGCCGCCGCCCGCGAGCCAGGTGGTGAAGCCCTTGTGGTTGTGGTCGCGGCCGTCGTTGCCTTGGGCGTAGGGGGTCCGGCCGAACTCGCCGCCCCAGATGATCAGCGTTTCCTTGAGGAGCCCACGGGACTTGAGGTCGGTAATGAGACCCGCGATCGGCTTGTCCGTCGAGCGCGTCGTGTTTGTCAGCGAGTCCTTCAGGTTGCGATGGTGGTCCCAGCCGGGGCTGGTGATCTCGACGAACCGGACTCCGGCCTCGACGAAGCGCCGGGCGAGCAGGCACTGACGGCCGAAGCGTTCGGTGTTCTGGTCGCCGATGCCGTAAAGCGCCTGCGTCTCCTTCGACTCGCTCGACAGGTCCATCAGCTTGGGGACGTCCTTCTGCATCCGGAATGCGAGTTCGAACGATTCGATCGCGCCTTCGATCGCGGGGTTGGCCGGGTCGCGTTCGAGGGCCGACTTGTTGAGCGACTGGATGAAGTCGAGCTGCTTCCTCTGCGCGTCGTTCGACTGCCGGGGATTTTTGATATTGCTGACGGTCATCGGCCCACCGGCTCGCGGACCGAACCCGCCGCCGCCGATTGGCGTGCCCTGGTACACGGCCGGCAAGAATGCACTGCCATAGTTCGTCGGCCCGCCGTTGTTGGGGGCTGGGCTAATGGTGACGAAGCCGGGCAGATCGGCGTTGTCGGTACCGAGACCGTACACGGTCCATGCCCCAAGGCTGGGGCGCTTGAACTGGAAGCTGCCGGTGTGCAGATGCTGGAACGCCTGCGGGTGGGCCGGGACGTCCGTATGCATGCCGTTGACGAGGCACAGCTCGTCCGCGTGTTTGGCCAGCTCGGGGTAAAGCTCGCTGATCCAGATCCCGGACTTGCCGGACTGTTGGAACTTCCACGGGCTGGCGAGCAGTTTGCCGCCGCCGAATCGCGAGCCGCTAAACGGCTTGCCGTCATCGGTGCTCAGCTTTGGCTTGTAGTCGAACGTATCGACGTGCGACGGCGCGCCCTCCATGCAGAGGAAGATGACGTGCTTCGCCTTGGCCGGGAAGTGCGATGGCTTGGGGGCGAGGGGGCCTTTCGGAGCTTCCTTTTCCGCGGCCCGCGTGGCGAGGTCGGCGAAGGCGAGGTAGCCGAAGCCGCAGGCGGCGGATTTCAGAGCGGTGCGGCGAGACATGGGGAAGAACATGTCGTACTCCAGTGCAACGGCGAGCCCGGTTGCGTAAGTGCCGGGAGTCGTCGCCGTGCCAAATGCTCATTTACAATGCGATGACTCCCGGTGCTTACGCAACCGGGCTCGCCGTTGTCACAGCACACGTCATCGCAAGTTCGCAAACTCTGCCGACGCGAACAGCGCCTGCGTGAACGCCGTCCACGCGGCCCGGTCGGTCGCGGTTCGGCCGTACGACGCCAGGAAATCGATCGCCCCCTTGGTCTCCTTTTCTGAGGGCGGGCGGGCGAAGAATGTCTCGTAGGCGCGCTTCACCTTCTCTTCGTTTGAGCCGCTCGACGCCCGCAGCCGGTCGGCCGCGAACTCCGCCTGTCGGATGACAAACGGGTTATTCATGAGGTAAAGCGCCTGTGCCGGGACGGTGGAGACCGCGCGCTCGCCCGCCACCCCGTTCGGGTCCGGGAAGTCGAACAGGGCCAGCGATTCCGGCAGCTGCTCGCGGATGATCGGCAGGTAAACCGAGCGGTGGGCGTTCTGCTGGTCGTTGGGACCACCTCCCAGCCTAGGCGGCCCGCCGCCGAACCGCCGGCCCGCGGGACCTTCGCCGGCCTGCGCGACCGGCGACCCGACCGGCGGATCGCTGTTGAGTTGCCCGCTGATGGCGAGCATGGAATCGCGCAGACACTCCGCATCGAGCCGCCGCGGCGACGTCCGCCACACCAGCGCGTTGTCCGGGTCGGCCTCAAAGGACTTCTGGTCGAACGTCGAGTCGAGTTGGTAGGCGTGGCTCAGCACCAGCCGGCGGATCAGTTTCTTGGTGCTCCAGCCGTCATCCGTGAATGAGAGCGCGAGGTGGTCGAGCAGCGCTTGGTTGCTCGGCGGCTGACCCGCGGCGCCGAAGTTGTCAATCGTCGGCACGATGCCGCGGCCAAATAGGTGGGACCAGACGCGGTTAACGAACACGCGGGCCGTCAGCGGGCTATCCTTCGACGCAATCCACTCGGCCAGATCCTTGCGCCCGCTCTCGGTCGAGCGAATCTTGAGCGGAGTCTTCGTCATGACCTGGAGCGTCCCGCGGGGGATGCGCTCGCCGCTCGGCTTGTCCGGCTCGCCGCGGGCGTAGAGCGGGCTGTCGGATACCGTGCGTGTGCCGCCAAACTGGCCGAAGCCCCCCTTGGGTGGCCCCTTGGGCTCGAAGCCGCCGCCGAAGCCGCGCTTGTCGCGGGTCCCCATGGCCTGGAGTTTGGGCGTGCCGTCCGCGTGATGCGAATCGAGCCGGCTCCGCAATAGCGCGACCTGCGCCGCGGGGAAGATATTGTTGATTGGGTCCTTGTTTTCCCGCATCCGCTCTTGCAGGTCCTTGATCTGCTTCTCAATGTCGGCCCGCTCCTTGTCGGTCAGCTTGGCCGTGATCGCGGACGGCGATCCGTCCGGCAGGTCGATGAGCGGGGTCGGTCGCTGGCTCTGCACAAACCGGATGGTCCCGTAGCACGTCTCGGTCGAGCGGAAGATGCCGGCCAGGGCGTAGTAGTCGTGCTGCGGAATCGGGTCGAACTTGTGGTCGTGGCAGCGGGCGCACGCGGCCGTGATGCCGAGGAACGCCTGGCTGGTCACATCGATCTGCTCGTCGGCCACGTCGAGTTCGAATTGCAGTCCGTTCCGTTCGTTGAGCGCCTTCGGGCCGATCGCCAGGAACCCGGTGGCAATGACGTGCTCGGCCTTCTCCTTGTCGTTGGCCGCGGGCAAGAGGTCGCCGGCAAGTTGTTCCTTGATGAACTGGTCGTACGGCTTGTCGGCATTGAAGGCGGCGATGACATAGTCGCGGTAGCGCCAGGCGTGGGGGTAATTGAAGTTCGCGGTCTTGCCGCAGCTCTCCGCATAGCGCGCGACATCGAGCCAGTGCCGACCCCAGGTCTCTCCGAAGCGGGGGGAATTCAGAAGCTTGTCGACAACGGCTTCGATGGCCGATTGTCGATTGATGATTGCCGATTGGACGAAGGACTCAACGTCCTCCGGGGTGGGAGGCAGGCCAATGAGGTCGAAGTAGATGCGGCGGACGAGCGCCCGCGGATCGGCATCACCGACCGGCTTCAGGCCCTTGGCGTCCAAGCCGGCGATCAGGAACTTGTCGATGTCTGACCGCGGCCAAGCGGAGTCCGCGACGCCCGGTGGATCAGTCTTCTTTGGCGGCTGGAAAGCCCAGAACTGGCGGCCCTTCTCGATGTCAATTTCCTTGGCGGCCACTACCTTCTTGCCGTCGCGCGGGTCGGCCGCGCCAGTCGAGATCCATTTCTCGAAGTCGGCGACCACTTCGTCCGACAGCTTGGACTTGGGCGGCATCTTGGGCGTGGCGTCCGTCTGCTTGATCGCCTTGAGAAGCAAACTCTTCCTCGTGTCTCCGGGCACGACGGCTGGCCCGTTGTCGCCGCCGCGACGGATGCCGTCGCGCGTGTCGAGGAGCAGACCCCCCTTCTCCTTCTTCCCTTCCTCCGAGTGGCACTGGTAGCAGTTGGTCGTCAGCACCGGGCGAATCTTCTTTTCGAAGAACGCGATCTGGTCGGCGGTCGGCTTCTCGGCCGCGGCCGGCGGCGGGGCCGGCTGGTCCTTCTTCTTGAAGAAGTCTTTCTTCGGGAAGTCTTTCTTGGGGGCCAGCTCGGCGATCCTTTTGAACTCTTCGAGCGACAGATAGCCGTCGCCGTTCGCGTCGAGCCGGTTGAACAGGAAGTCAGCCGCCTTCGGGTTGTCCTTCACCCGTGGGGTGTTGGCCATGAGCTTGGCAAACTCCTCCTTGGAGAGTTTGCCATCCTTGTCGGTGTCGCCCAGCTGGAACGCGCGTTCCGGATCGACGGCTGGCTTGATCTTCGGCTCCTGGCCAGTCGTGTCGGTAGACAGGCAGGTCAGGCCGACAATGCACCCCGCGAGAAAGGTGATTCTGACCGCGAACAGGCAGAAGCGGTTCACGTCGGCCCCTCCAGCGGGGGTAATGATTTGAAAGGAATATACCTCGCGGGCCCGGCCCGCGGTCTCAACATTCTCTTGAGGATTCAACCCCAGCGGAAGCGCGAAGGTTACAGAATTGCCGAGGTGTGAGAGCCCGATTAGAGGATCGGCCGGATGACTTCGCCGCGGCTGATCGGTAGCGGCCGGCCGAGCGAATCGCGGATCTCCGTGTCGGGCGGGATGCCGAGGCAATGGAAGACGGTCGCGGTCAGGTCCGGAGGTAGGACACGACCGTCCTTTGGATAAGCGGCCAACTTGTCGCTTGCCCCGTGGACGACTCCACCCCGCACCCCGCCGCCGGCCAGGGTGACCGAGAAGACCGGGCCCCAGTGGTCGCGTCCGCCGGCGCCGTTCAGCTTTGGCGTTCGGCCGAACTCCCCAGTCCAGACCACCAAAGTCGAGTCGAGCAATCCGCGATCGGACAGGTCTTCGATCAGGGCCGTGTAGGCGCGATCGAGGATCGGCATCAGGGCCTTCATGCTGTCGGTGTTCTTCGAGTGCGTGTCCCAGTGGCCGTTGTTGGGCGCGCCCGCGACACGACTCCAGTTGACACGGACCAGCGAGACTCCCGCCTCGACCAGGCGGCGTGCCAGAAGACAGCTCTGTCCAAACTTGGTCCGGCCGTAGCGGTCGCGGACCCGCGGGCCTTCTTCGTCCAGTCGGAAGGCGCGTTTCGCGGCCGCCGAGTTGATCAAGTCGAACGCCTGCCGCGACCGGCCAACATGGTCGGACTGCACGCTGTGCCGATCGAGTTGATCCAGATGTCGATCCACTTGCTCGAGCAGAGTCCGCCTCTGGTCGAAACGCGCGGACGGCACGTCCGACGGCAGGGCGAGGCCCGGGAGCTGAAACTGCGCGGCATTCGGGTCGCAATCCAACAGCCAAGGGTCGCACGAGCGGCCGAGGAACCCGCCGTCCTGACCGGGCCACGTCAGGTTGCCGTCATTGGCGGTCTGCTCGGGCAGCGTGACCGCGGCTGGCAGTGGGTGGTCACCCCGGATCCTCCGGACAATGGCCCCAAGGCTTGGCCAGTCGTTGGGCGCGCCGGGTTTGGCATTCTCAACCCCGAGGGGGGCGTGAGGAACGCCGGTCGTCATGTAGTAGCCAGATGACGAGTGGGCGTTATCGTTCGTAGACACCGCCCGCAGGACCGCGATCTTGTTGGTGAGCCGCGCCGTCATTGGCATCGTCTCGCCGATGAGCAGACCGGGGGTCGCCGATTGGATCGGCTTGAGGTCGCCGCGCGCCTCTGGCGGGGAATCGGGCTTCGGGTCCCAGGTCTCCTGTTGCGGAGGAGCACCGAGGAGGAAGAGCAGGATGCACGCCCTGGCCTTCGGCTCCGGTTCCGCGGCCGCTGACCGAGCCGCGAGCAATGTGGGCAACGAAAGGCCGAATGCCCCGAGCCCGCCGACGCGGAGCCACTCGCGGCGGTCGAGACCGTCGCAGAGTCGGTTCGGCGTGTCGAGAATCGAGAGCATCAAGAAACAGCTTCGGGCGACGCGAATCAGGCGGGAGGTCGAGCCGGCGGGTACAGAAGATTATGCCTTAATTGTTGGCGGCGGTGAAGGGAAAAAGTGGTGTTCGGCGGAGCCCGACGCGCGAAGCGAGGGCGTCGCTGCCCTCGCTTCGCGCGTCGGGCTCCAGCTCAACGGACCGGGCCGCGCCAATTTGGGCGCGGCCCGGTGGAGGTGCTTTCAAGTCGCGCTCATTCCGGCGGTTGCAGCCGCACGAGCAACACCGGCGTCGTCTGCGTGGTGCCGAAGTGCACCAGGCCCGGCGCCTCGTCCTGGGTCAGGTTGTAGATGCCCGTCTCCAGGACCGGTTCTTCCTTTTCTCCGTCGGCGAAGCCGATGCCCACGCGCTGGCTCTTCTGGTCGAGCGTCCCCTTGAGCGATCGCGAGGCGCCTGTTGCCTCGTTGTAATAGGTGCCTGCCAGCACTCCCTCCTTGTTGATCGCCAGCTCGATCATGCCTTGCGAGTCATCGACGTCCTCGCGAGTGAGGGCAAAGGCGCCGAGCGGCATCCATTCCGCGTCCGCGGCCTTCTCTGGTGCGGGTGCCGCGGCCACGAACGCCTGGGCCTGCTGAGCGTATTGCTCGGCCGTCCCGGCCGGCTGGCCGTTCGCATAGACGGTGTTGTCCTCGTAATACACGTTGCCGCCGTCGCCGTATGCGTAGTAGGTCGGCTCCCGGGCGATCGAGGCGCCCACGAATGTGCCGAGCGCGGCGTACGACGCGGTCCTCCATCCGTAGTAGGCCCCCCGCGACGCCCAGCCGTTGTAGTAGGGGTAGCCGCCAACGACCCCGCGACGGTAGGCCCCCGACGAATATGCCGAGGCGTAACGGTTGCCCGCGTTGGCCCGCACCTGGTTGCCGGTTGCGTGCTGATTATCGACCCACGCTTTCTTGTTGTCGGCGTAGTTGACCCGGTTTCCGCCGCCAATGTTGACGTCGCCACCGACGACGACATTGCGCCCGTCGCCTTTCGTGCCGATGCCGGGTCGATCGTCTTTCTTGCCTGCAATGGGTCGATCATCTTTCTTGCCGGCGATAGGTCGATCATCTTTCCCCGGTCGATCTCCCTTTCCGATTGCTGTGCGATCCGTTCCGGGACGTCCGGACCCACTGCCAAGGAAATCGTTGAGCTGAGACGAGGAGGCGCCGCCGCCGGGCCGGTCTGGTCGGCGGTCAGCGACCTTCGAATCGCCGCCAACCTTGGGTGTGCCGGACCTGGAGTCACCGGTCTTGCCGGCGGCCGGTCGCTGGAAATCCCCTGGGCCCTTGCCCCTCGCGTCCGAGCCGCCGGCGAGCTTCGCTCCGGAGCCAGAACCCTTTGCTGCCGGAGCCCTGGGAGCGTCACGCTGTGGCGCGGACTTCGGGCCACCAGCTGGCCGGGTCATCGCGGGGCCGGCGTTCGCGGGCCTTTGGGCGCCCGCGGCCTTGTTTCCGGCGGTCTTGCCGCCCCCTTTGCGCTGTGAGTAGCCATCGCTGGCGAACAGGAGTCCCAACACCAGCACGGCCGCGCAGCCGATTCGCAAGTAAGGTTGTGCGCGCATGGTTAGTTCCCCCCTTTCACACCGTCCGCCGCCGGCTTGCGCACGAGGACGACTTCATCGATGTCCGGCTGGAACGCACCGTCGATTTCGCGGTTCACCGACTTCCACGTCGCCTTGTCGTCGTTGACGTAGGTCATGACGTGGATGGCCGACGCCCTCCCGCCGTCGGGGAGCGTGTACTTTGCGCGGATCGTGTAGCGGTTGCCTGACTGGCTCCAGGTCTCTTCACCGAAGCCGCCGGCGGAGTCGTAGGTCCAGGAGCGGATTGTCTTTTGTGCCGGGTCCCAGGCGATCACTTGCATCCCCGACATGCGCACGTCGTCCTTGGCCGCGATGCGGAACGACCGCAGCAGGAAGGCGTCATTCTTGGTGAAGTTGCAGGAGAACTCGGCGGAGATCTCGTCGTCGTCGGCAACCCAGTTGCCGACCAGCCAGTCGAGTGTGTCGAGTGGGCTCGCACGGTCGGTTGCTTCGCGCGGCGCCGGGCCGCGTTCGACTTCGCCTCTTTCGCCGGGCGCCTGCGATCGTGCCGCGGACCAGCCGACGACCAGTCCCGCGGCCAGCAGGCCCACGGCCGCCAACCACTGTCGCTTCATGATGTGACTCCTTGAATAGTTGCCAGTGGCCGAACTGTATCAGTCCGCATCAGTGTGGGAACCGCTGATGAACTGTGGACGCAGCGGTCATTCAGATCGGGATAGACTCTTGTAAATCACCGCCTTGGACGATGTCGAGACAATTCCTCTTCATTTGCAATGGTGCGAATCGGGCGATCCCGTGCCAACGGACCAATCATGAGAGAAATCGGACCACGTCTCCAATCTCACCGCTTTCTCGACTACTCGGGGCCTGATAGACTAGTCGAGTTGATTGGAGGCTCCGACCGCCCCTCACCACGGCAGGTCGGGCCGGCTGAACTCGGCGTCTCGCACTTCGTCCGCTGACGGGGAGCCGTCACGAGCCGAGTTCAACGGCCCCGGTCGCACTTTCGATCGATTCTCAAAACCCGTCGGTATCCAACACGTTCGACCGATCCGGCTTGTCCAGCGCGCTCCGCCGCGACGGCGGAGGGCGCACTCCACCGCGAGGGGGGAAGGCTAGTTACATGCTTCGCAGCATGATCTCTAATCGCCGCGCGGCCTGGGCCCGCGTCGCTGGCGCCGCGGTGAGACGGCGTGTGCCGCTGAAAGTTTGGCGGCTGGAAGACCGGATCAACCCCGCTCTCAGTACCTTCGAACTCGACGGCAATGCGGTCACCCAGTCGACCCACGACTGGGACCAGGTGTACAACGACGCGGTTCTCAATCCCAGCCAGGACACTAGCGGGGCCATCCCCGGCGCCGTCGTCTTCCTTCAGGACCGGACCACCTCGCCGCTCGATGACATCTTCACCGGCGGCCAGACGACAGACCTCAACGACCTGAACATTTGGCGCTGGACGCACAGCGCCCCGCAGCAGAAGTCCGACATCGCGAACATGTACGCGGCGGCGTACGAAGTCCCGGTCGGGAACACCACCCACACGATCGTCAACTTCGGGGCCGACCGGATCAGCAACAACGGCAACGCGACAATGGGCTTCTGGTTCTTCCAGAACCCGGTCAGCGTGAACCCTCCCACCGGGCCCCTGAACGGGACCTTCAACGGCAGACACGTGGTCGGCGACCTCCTGGTGGTCGCCGACTTCTCCAGCTCGGTCGCTTCGTTCACCGCCTACCGGTGGGTGGGGTCCGGCGGGTCCGACGGTTCCCTCGATCGGGTCACGCTCGGCTCCGCCAACGCGTTCGCGATCGCGAACACCACAGCCGTCCCGACGGGCGGGTGGCCGTTCCAGGACGTGGTCGGCTCCCCGCCGAACACGTTCGCCCCGGGCGAGTTCTTCGAGGCCGGGATCGACCTCACCGCCCTGGGCCTGCCCAGCAACTTGTCCTCGTTCATTGCCGAGACCCGTTCGTCCAACTCGCTCAACGCGGGCCTGTCGGACTTCGTTCTCGGCAAATTCACGACCTTCACGGCCGACCTGGCCGTGACCAAGACGGTGGATAACCCCAGCCCGAACGTCGGGGACACGATCACCTTCACCGTCACCGCCACGAATAACGGGCCCAACAACGCGACGGGGGTCGTGGTCTACGACGCGCTGCCGGCCGGCCTGACGTTCGTCTCGGCCACCCCCAGCCAGGGCGCGTACGCCAGCACCACGGGAGTCTGGACGATCGGCGACCTCGACCGCGGCCAGTCGGCAACCTTGCAACTGCGGGCCACGGTCCTCCCCCCAGGCCCGGTCACGCTCGCCAACGTCGCCACGGGCACCGCCGACCAGACCGACCCGAACCTGAACAACAACAACGGCACCGTCACGGTGACCCCGCGGCAGGCCGACCTGTTGC
>Ga0066903_100001167_pt1 | contig 18654 bp, 14 predicted proteins | sample PanSoiMetaGPlot1_FD_67491 | JGI IMG/M metagenome (GOLD analysis project Ga0066903, IMG submission 67491) | Tropical forest soil microbial communities from Panama analyzed to predict greenhouse gas emissions - Panama Soil - Plot 1 (version 2) | ecosystem: Environmental > Terrestrial > Soil >... | reverse complement strand
TGTACCATGCTTTGAACGACTTCTCGGCCGAGGCAGAGCCGCGTACATAGTGTAAAATCCGTTATGTTTAAGAGAAACGCATCACGTTTTTTTCGCTTAACGGATGAGCGATGCCCACACGAGATGAGCACTCTTGCAGAAAATCGTTTTCGCTGCCTCTGGCGTTGACGTTCTGGTTCACATAGCGACTCGTCTAAGCCCCCAAAGATAAAAATTATTGAATTTACTGGTTCCCGGTGTGTGGTATGCAGAGAACTTGGGTTTCTCGAAGACACCTGGAGAAGTCATTTTGCAGACGGCCATAGCGGCCAAGTTCATCTGGCACAACGGTAGGATCGTTCCATGGACGATTGCCACGGTTCACGTCTCATGCCACGCTTTGCATTACGGTAGTGGCGTGTTCGAAGCGATACGATGCTACGACACCCGCCAGGGACCTGCGGTTTTTCGCCTAGACGAGCATATTGACCGCTTCCTGAGTTCAGCACAGTGCTACCGATTAGCCCGGCCTTACGCTCGCGAGGAGCTCCACCGTGCTGTGCTCGAGCTTATCGAGTCGAATGGCTTCACTGACTGCTACGTGCCGCCTCTAGGCTTTTCCGGTTCCCATTCGCTTTCGCTTTATCCCGAAGCATGTCCCGTCGACGTCATTATCTTGGCTTGGTCATGGGTCGATTTTCTGAGGCCCGACGCTCGAGAGCAAGGGTCGAGTGTTTCCGCGCCCTGGCGAAAGCTTCCCTCACAGGCTTTTCCACCGACCGCGAAAGCTTCTGGGCAATTCCTCAACTCGCTTCTCGCAACCGAAGATGCCCGCGTTCGCGGCTTCGATGAAGCCTTGCTTCTGAACCTCGACGGAACCATCGCCGGAGGCGCGAGCGAGAATCTCTTTCTCGTGCGCGATGGCCGTCTCATGACGAACGACGAGCAGAGTTCGATCCTTCCCGGCATCACTCGGAACTCCGTTTTGTACCTTGCGGCAGGTCTTGGCATCCCAACCCACGTTGGCAAGATGCAACCCGCTGACCTTTTGAGCGCGGACGAGGCCTTTTTTACCGGTACCTCCATTGAGACCGCCCCGATAACACGGATTAACAATTGCAGGATCGGCGCGGGTGCGCTCGGGTCTATCTCTAGCGTCCTGCGCGAGGCTTACGCCAATATCGTGCGCGGTCGCGATGCGAGTGCCGGCGATTGGCTAACTTTTACTTCTGCTAAACAACCAGTCATAAAAAAGGGAGAGGCTCTTACGCCGTGAATCAACTTCATTATGGTTTTGAGTCTATTTGATCTATTCCAAATCGGGATTGGCCCTTCAAGTTCCCACATCAACGGGCCCATGAATGCCGCCTACGAATTTGCTTCGCGCCTTTTCTTTCGAGAACTGATGTTTCGCACCAGCAGGATAGAAGTGCGATTCTTTGGACCTATCGCATGGAGCGGCCCTCTCCACCACACCGATCGTGCCATCCTACTGGGGCTCTCTGGCGAGCAGCCCGAATTTATCAACGTCACGACCATAGGTGGGATTCTCGCGTTGATTCGAGAACGGCGACAACTATCCCTACGTGGGCTTCATTCGATTCCCTTTCATGAATCAAGGGACGTCGTCTACTGCAAAGAACCCGTTCAAGGAACCTGCTCTAACCGACTGAATTTCCGCGCCTCAAACGCAGAAGGGCAGACGCTGACGGAAGCCACGTATTTCATAACCAGCGGGGGCTCGGTCTTCCGTGAGGACGAAAGAACCGCTCCAAGCACCCCGCGAAAACTGCCGCATCCATTCCGGACCGCGATGGAGCTCCTTGAAACCGCGGAAAAGCGCCACCGCGCAATTTGGGAACTCGTTCTTGAAAACGAAATGGCTTCTCACACCGAAGAAGAAATTCTCAATCATGTCAATCGCCTTTGGAAGACCATGCACCAATCGATGGCGCGCGGGCTCGAAACCGAGGGTCTCCTACCGGGGGGACGCGTCACGCGGTGCGCGCCGGCTTGCGTCAGACGGCTGCAAAACACCATGAGACGAGACCCCTTGCATGCCACCATGGATTGGCTGGACGTCTGGGCCACCGCGGTCAGCGAAGAAAATGCGGCGGGAGGACGAATCGTAGCCGCGCCTACATGCGGCGCTTCCGGAGTCTTTCCCGCCGTTGCGAATTACTACCTAAAATTCATGCATGGGAACCAGGAGGGTCTCGGCCGATTCTTCTTAGCGGCGACAGCGATTGGCTCAGTGTGTCTGCAAAAGGACCAGCCCCTTGGCTGCCAAGCGGCAATCGGCGTTGCGTCCGCAATGGCTGCTGCGGGGCTTGCTTCAGCAACGGGCGGGACCAACGAGCAAATTACGCGAGCCGCCGAACTTGCCCTTGACGAATATCTCGGTATGACCTGCGATGCGGTCGGGCCCGTACAGAATCCATGCATCGAGCGAAATGCTAATGGAGCCAGGCGCGCGGTCCACTCGGTCTTGATGGCAGTGCTCGTGCGCTCGGACAAAATTGCTCTTGACCGCGCCATACGCACCGCGGGCAAAGGTGCGGCGGAGATGCAATCACGCTACAAGGTGCGCTCCCCAGGACTACTGCCGGTTGGCGTCGTTGAGTGTTGAACATCGTTGGTCTTTCTAGAGGGGTCTATGGATCTGCTTTACATTGTCACGACGGGAGGATCTTTTGACGAAGATCATTCAGACCAAAGTCGCCAGGGTGTAACGGTCAACCATAGGCTCGATCACTATTTCTCGCGCTTGTATCTTTCAGGAACGCGACCTATTGTCGTTCCCGTTTTGCGAGCACGCAGCACGGAAATGAGCGATTGCGACCGAGAACTAGTCCTCGAAACAACGAGGAATCTTCTCGAAGAAGGCTCTCCCATCGTCATCACTCATGACACCGACGGTATGGTGGAAATGGGCCTCTTCCTCAAGCAGCACCTGCAGCACGTACACGTACCGATCATTTTGACCGGAGCGATGACGCCCTTTGGATGCCAGGGCAGCGACGGGCTGCAGAATTTGACGGAAAGCCTTTTTGCCGTACGCCTCTTGCCGGCCGGTTTGTTCATTGTGATCCACAACCGAGTCTTCCCAGTAGACCGCGTCGAAAAAGACAACAATCTTAACGAATTCCTATGGAGAGATCCCCCCACGAGCGCGAGAGTGCAGTGAATCGTGGCCTCGAGCGTCGCGAGTTTTTCGTTCTTTCAAAATGCTTTTAGGCCCTCAGCGCTAATCATCTGCAATCAAGACTTTTCTGGTGAAAGTTCGCATGGCCCGAATTATCGGTATTGGTATACCCGAAATTGCACAGCGTCTTGCTGTTCCCCGAGGGTAAAGGAGGTGCTTGTCGCACAATCGGGCGGGTAGACCGCAACTTCGATGTCCATCACATCGCCGACATCCTTCACGTACATGTCGAAGGGCCGGATGGACTTTCATGAAAAACAGCTTTCGCGCAGAAGAGACGAGTTCGGTCTCAGACCGTATCGAACGAGCCATCAGGAGAACGTCTGCAGCGTGACGCGCGGCGTACACAATGCGAAAGTTCGCTTGCACCTTCTCGAGCGTAGCGTGGGTCAAGAGATTGCGAAGTTTGATCCCAGCGGACGCCGCAGTTCGCCGGCGGCGCGAGCGATGGCAGCTTCCGCAGCGACGCGATTGTGACATGGTAAATCAGCAGCTTGCAGGTGTGCGTTCCGCGTGGATGCTAGCGCAGGCAAGATGTGCGGCTCACTGTCCCGAGCCGAGTCGTGTCCGTGCGCAGCGGAAGACGCATACATAAACGGATAGGAGAAAGAGGCTGCCGGCTGCTTCAGTAGCCCCTTTTAACGGAGGCCTGCATTCTCGTCGTCTCGAGAAGCAGTCCTTGAACAAAAAGAGCGAAGGAAGCTTGCCTCGCAAGGCCGCTCGCTGCTAACTGCTTTCTCGATGTTCCGGTTGTAGAGTGTCCTCCCCTCGAGGTCGATGAAACTGAATTCCATGCGCTCCTTGCTTGCTTCGAGCACCGTAAAGCCATTGACTTTGTCTTTAAATAGAGCGCGGTCGTAAGGATTGACATCGTATAGCGTGGCCCCACCTCCTCCACTAATGAAAAAGTGAAGTTTGCCGTCTGGTTTCAATTCTTGCAGATTGTGGTGGTGACCTGCGATATAGACATCGGCATTGCCTTTTTTCAGAACCGGTAGAAGCTTCTCCACCAACTCTTTGTTTTCGTGGGTTGCGGAAAAGATCGGATAATGGCCATAGACGACCTTCCACGCAGCTTGGCTCGTCGCCAGTTCGTGTTCTAGCCAGAGAAGTTGCGTTTCCGATAGGTTGATCGTATCAATGGCAAAAAATTGCACCGGACCGGCTGTGTACGTGTAGTACGGGGCAGGCAAGCGCCAGTCCGGGCTTTTCTGGGAGTAGAGAATCTCCGCTGCGGGGCTGTCAGGCTGTCCATAATCGTGGTTGCCAAAGCTCGGATAGATTTTGATCCCCATTGGTCCGTAGAGCTGCTCGAATTGCGTCTGCCAGCGTGGATCTTCAGGCGAGTCCATCCCAAAGGTGTAGAAGTTGTCGCCCAGTGTGATTCCGAAATCGAAGGGATGTTTTTTGTGGTAATCGACCATCGCCGCTGCAGTTTTCTTTTGCGCTTCATTCCCGAACCCGAAATCTCCAAAGGCCAGGACGCGAATCGATTGCTCTGTTGCCTTGATGGAAAACAAGGGGGGAGTAACCCGCAAGAAGCCGGGAAGTGTCAGCTCTCCATACCACTGGTAGTGAATCTCTTGCTCTTTGGCGAGTTTCGCGAGTCCAGCGGTGTCAGCACTTTTTTTGGCGAGGGCTAGCCTGGTTTCGAGGAGCTTTCCAAGCTCTCGCAGGCGCAACGCTCGCAGTTCATTCAACGAGTTGAGGGACACCTCGGCATCCTCATCGCTTGCCGCATGCTGTTCCAGAATGTTTCTAGAATCCGGATGGGTCTGCCAGTACCCAGTGAGAGCCGCGATCAGCGTCGCGCGCAATTTGGCCGAGGACTCGGTCTGTAATTGTCTGACCACGAACTCGGCCGCTTCGGCGTTGTAGGCAAGGTCGTTCAGGGTCCAGACTGCCAAATTCTCGTCCGAGCGCTTTGCTATCTCCTGTTGATCCTCGGGTGTCGCCTTCACAAACTTCCTAGCCTCACCCTGATATGCCGATGGCAGCCTGCGAACGATCTCTTCCGACAGAGCCACCGGCTCCGACTTTGGCTGCTTTTGGCCAAACACCGGTGCGCAGCAAGAGCCAGAGAGCAATGCGAAAAGTAGAACCCGTGAAGCTTGCGCCGTCAGCCTCATGGTCATCTCTAGTTCTTGCTGAGGACCAAAACGACAAACGTGCCCGGTTTCACCTGGCGCACGTAGGAGGAACCGCTTTTCGGGTCGGAGTTGGGCACAATTTCAAATTCGGCCGTTGGCAGAAAGATCTTCTTGGTCTTGGGGTCAAAGGCCATCGTCTTTGCGGACAACTCTGTCTTCACCGTATCGATGAGCACATAGTAGTCGGGCGAGACCTGCCGGACGACGCTCACTACACCCTCAGTGCAGGACTCGAAGATGAGTTTGCTCTCGGGATCGAAGCCGCCAGCATCGACGCCAGAGCAAATGAGACTTCTACCCACAACTTTACCCGTGGTCGCATCAAGGACTGCTAAACCGTCTCGGCAACCGACGAAGAGTCGTTGATTCGCGGAGTCAAACGACAAACTGTGTGGGCTAGTGCAGAAGTCGATCGGATAGGTTTTGGTCACCGTCAGGGCCTTCGGGTCCACCACCGCAAGGGCTTTTTTGTCCGCCAGGTTGACATAAACCGTGCCCTTCCCGTCGGACACACCTGATTCGGGATCTCCTCCGAGATCCAAATCACCGACTTTATCCCCGGTGGTGGCGTCGAGGACGGTAACTTTTTCTGTCATCGGAAATACGCGCTCGGTCAATGGATCGTAGAGGATAAAGTCCGGCTTGTTTACGGCAACCTTTTTGATGGTTTTTAACGTTTCCGTATCGAAGATCGTGACTGACTTGTCGTGCCCATTGCTGGTGAAGCCGCGCTTCAACTCTGGTGCGATAGCAGCGCCATGGACTCCGGGGGTATCGGGAATTTGGCCGAGCACTTTGCCTGAATCGGCGTCCAAGACTTCGAGCCGTGTTCCGTGGGACAGGTAGAGCCGCCGAGCATCACTATCGATCGCAATGTAATCCCAGCCCCCTTCACCTGGTATCGGGTACCTCTTGGCTAAATGATAGCCCGTGGTTTGCGCTCCTACATTTCCCGCTATTCCGAGCAGGGCGCCAACAGAAACCGCAACGAAAACTAGTCCCCCACTCTTCCTCGCAAAAAGTCTCATTCTTTCCCCTTGACGCAATTGAGATTTGCTAGCATAGCCCGCCCCCAGAGCGACCTAGCGCCATAGCGACCAGCTGCGCCTCTTCGTTGGATTGAAGTTCTCTAGAGGTAGACCGACGCTCCGGTCATCTGTGCCAATCACATACTAGCGACAACACTTCACGCCGCCCTCCCCCTAACTAATTTCTTAGTGGGGCGAGATGTTCTCAAGCAACATCAAAATTGCAATTTCAGAGAAAGCTGTAATGACCGCGGGCCGCCAACCTGATAGAGCGCATTAAGACCACCCAGTGAGTTGTTTGGTGTACTCTGAGCCACACCGAAGCCGCGGAGAGCTGACGGATTATAAGGGCCATCGACCAGTGAATTATCGATGCTACTGAAATTAGGATGGTTGAAGATATTGAATGCCTCGGCGCGAAATTGCAGGCGAAGCCTTTCGTAAATCGGAAATTCCCTTCTTATCGCAAGATCCGCCTGCACGGCGGCAAAGCTGCGAACAAAGTTACGGGGAACATTGCCCTGGGTATTCGGCGCAGAAGGCTGAAACGCATTGAAATTAAGAATCCGGCCCCCTGGATATTGCGACCCATACAAATAACTTGAAGTGTTTGGTACGAGATCCGGCCGAAGCGGTACAAACGTACCGTCCGGCAAGTGACCAAAGCTACCGACCAGATCGACGGGAAGTGCAGACTGCGCGGAAAGGCGCGTATCCAGTCCCCAGTGTTTCAAAATCGCAGACAAAATCCGACTGGAGTAATTGCCTGGGATGTCGTAGGTGAGGGCCATTTGGAAGTTGTGCCGGATGTCAAAGTCTGAATCCCGACGAGATAGCCGGGCAACATAGAAATTTGTAGTTCCATCGTCTATGGAGTGCGACCAGGTATAGGCGAGCAGCGCTTGTAATCCCGACGACAGCCTCCTTTGAAACTGCACTTGCAGTGCATCATAATCCGAGGTCGCTATGCCCTGAATTAAGCTAAGCCCACCAGTAAAGTTTGTTGGAGCCTTCGGAGTCAGGGTAGTCGAATAGATCAGACGCCGCCCAGCGGAGCCCACATAAGTCAGCGTAAGCGCTTGGTTGCGGCCTAGTGCTTGTTCGACCGCAATATTCCATTGCAGGGTGTAAGGCAATCGGAGATGCGGGTCAACTGCATCGACTTCCGTGTTGTAAGGCGCCGCCACGCTTGGAGGCGGGAGAGTGAGCAGATTCGGAGGTAAAGGAAACGGGCCGCCGGGATAGAACAAAAACCCCGAGACAAAGCCAATATTGAAGAAACCCTTCGAAGATAACGTGGTTCCCATATCGTAGAAAACGCCGAATCCTCCGCGCACGACGGTCGCGGTGTTGGCAGATTGTCGCAACTGATAGGCCGCGCCGAGCCGGGGGGCGAAGGCGCGATAGTCCGTCTGCCACAGCGGGGTTCCTTGCGGGGCCAAATGAGCCGTACTGAGATCCGTAATCTGATTCAGCGTGAAAGGTCGGGGTCCGTTGCCATTTCCCGGCGGAGGGACCAATTCCCAGCGCAGCCCCAAGGAAAGCGACAACCGGGAAGTCACTTTCCAATCATCCATGGCGTAGGCGGAGAAATTGGTATAGAGCGGTTCCGGGGGGACAAGCGCATCAGCATGGTTAGCTGAGAAGGTGGGAGAATTTTGCAGTACTCCGTTGGCTGACGAAAAGCCAGCTGCTTCGCTAATGACTCGGTTTTGCAAGAGAGTTGATAGCCTTCGATAGTCGATGCCAAACCTCAAGCTGTGGGAATCGTGGTTTACAATGAAAGCGTCGGTAATATTCCACTGTTGTTGAGCATCTTGCTGATTGCCAACGATGACTCGGTCCCTCCCATTAAAGTTCAGAAAAACCGAAAAGTCATAGAATTTGGCCGCTTCATAACCAGGCACCTGCCTTACGTCGAACGGCTGTGCGCCGCCGATGGGATTCAGTGTTTCCGCGAAATTGCCGTTGTTGTGCGTATAGTTGAAGCGAAAGTCGTTACTGAGGCGCGGTGAAAATATGTTTGTCACTCCGAGCGTCGCGCTCTTTACATCCACCAAATGGACAAAGGAATTAGCCAGATCTCTCCCTGCCTGACGTACCGCAGCTGAAGAAGGAGATGTATTGTAACGACCAAAAATCTTCATGCTCTGGTTGAAGTTGTGGTCAATACGAATGCTGGTCGCGTCCAAACTACTAGGGTTCGAGTACCCTGTTGTGAAGAGCGCAAGGCCGGTGGGTTGGTTATTCGAATCCAATACTTCGCTATTTGGAACATTCGGAATGGGGAATGCCTTCAGGAACGGCTGGAGAACGGACGGAGCGTTGTTCCGCAGGTTCACGTCAGGATAAGGATCGGTTATCGCGCCAGCCGGCAACTGTAGTCTCAGACCTTCGTAAGAAAAGAAGAAAAAGGTCCTATCTTTGCCATTGTAAAGCCCGGGAATCCGTAACGGTCCGCCTAGAGTGCCGCCAAAATCATTTTGCCGCTCCGGTGTTTTTCCGATCCCTTTGGCATCACTGAACCAATTATTGGCGTCGAGCGCTTCATTGCGGAAATAGTTGAATACCGAACCATGCCAATTGTTGGTGCCCGAGCGGCTCACAAAAGAGAATTGGCCTCCCGGGGTTCTCCCATATTCCGCTGAGTATGTGGATGTCGTGGCGCGAAACTCCTGCAGAGCATCCAGGGAAATGATGCTTTGCGTGGTTCCGAGCGCCGTTTCCCCCGCGACAGTTCCAGCCATGCCGGTAGCCACGGTGCTAAATGGATTCGATCCCGTATTGACACTCACACCATCCAGTGTGAAATAGTTTGCTTCAGCTCTCTGGCCATTGACGCTAAATTCCCCGCTACTACCGACCGAGTTGGCTCCTAGAGTGCTCCGAACAGCGAGAACCCCTGGCGTTAGTGTTATCAAGGATTGCAGGCTCCGTCCGTTCAATGGAATATTCTCCACAAACTGCCGGTCGATCACTGTGCTTACGCTCGCGTCGGTGGTATTGATGACCAGTCCTGCCGCCTCTACGATCACAGTCTCGGTCACCGAACCAATTTGCAATTCGAAATTAAATGACGCCACATCTTGGACATGCAGCTCGATACCGGTTTTCGCGATACTCTTAAAACCGTCCTTCCACAGATTGATCTTGTAAATACCCGGTCGTAGCGCTGGCACGTAGTACACACCAGCGTCATTCGTCGTGGTAGCAGTCTCAACATTGGTTCCAATATTCGTGACGACCACTTTGGCACCTGGCATGGCGTTGCCGTGGGGATCGGTTACGAGGCCTGTTACTGTTGCCGTTTCGTCGGCTCGACAAATCGTCAGAACCACAAAACAAGCTAGAGCAAGCAAAAGCACACGGAGCGCAAATCGTCTCAAGGGCGATACTCCCTCTACTCATCTCAATCGTTTCGAGTCCGTCACTCTAGCTATTCCCGTTTCGAGGCGCTTTGTGTCATGTCAGGACGTTAAAAATCAATGAACACGATGAGTGTGTGAAACGCACATGGCTTGTAATCAATGGTCGTTGACTCAGCAAGGCAAGCAAGAAATCAAGCGCCAGGGTGACTATCGAAAGTCTGTGGAGAATCCGTTTGTATAAGCGCCGCACTTGCGACTACGGATGGTTCGCTGGCCAAGCCAAGTTCGCGTAGAGAACCTTTTTGCCGCGCGGACTGGCGCTGCCACCAGGCGGTTCGGCGGTCACAAAGACGGCGTCAATATGCGACAGCACATCAGGCCGCTTGACAGTTAAAACCCAGCGCCCCGCAGCACTGTCATCCATCGTGAATAGCCCCATGCTTACAGCCTTACCTGCATTTGATTCACGGTAACCCCAAGCCTGAAACACCCCGCGCTTGTGATTCTGGCGATTTTGCAGATCGAAGGCATAGAACACGAGCAATTTTTTCTCAACGTAGTACACGCGACCGTAAGTGCGCTTGGTCTGACCGTCGCCAGCTACGTCATAGACATCGACGATGTGCAGATCGCGCGCGCCAAAGAGATTCCGTGCGTCTCCTTCGTTTGGCGACACCGGACTTGCTGTCGCTGCGGACTCGCCAGAATCCTCGCCGTCGCGGTCGGCCAAATTCGTGTTGGCGGCCTGTTCTACCCCTTGACGGGCCTGGTATAGTTCGGCGAGCGCTTCGCGGAGTTTGCCTTCCGATTCTTGTTGCAACTTAGCAAGGCGTTCGCGGTCGGCGTCTTTAGCGTTTAGCTGTTGCCGCAAACGCTCGGTATCGGCAATGACCTCGGTCAGCTTCGCTTCGCTTCGGTTCTCGCGAGCCAGCAATTCCGCATTTTTCGAGTCGGAAGCGGCGAGCTGTTGCCGCAAGGCATCGCGATCCTTTTGCAGGCGGTCGCGCTCTTTACGACTGCCTTCTAGCGACTGGACCAAGGCCGCACTGGCATTCGCTTCCGTGCTGGTTTTCTCTTCTTTGAGTGACTCGAGGACGGCTAGCAACTGCTGCACCCGCTGCTTCTCCTCCGAAGCAGCCTTTTCCGAACGGAACCAGGCGAAACCGGTAGTTCCGGCCGCTGCGAGCAGAATGGTTGCGGCAATGCCGTAAAGACTTCGGCGCAAACTGGTTCTGGGAACTTGGGGGTTAACCGACGCTCCAGCCAGCTGCGGCGGCAAGGCGCGCTTCCGCGCTACCCGCTCCTTAAACTGGCGGAGACTTTCCTGGGTGTCCGGCTCGCCGTCATATTTGTAGTCCGCCTCGTTGTCCAATTCGCGAGCGGCGGCGCTCACTCCCAGGTCGTTTGCGGCAATGCCCGCGAAGGCTTCATAGGCTTCACGGCAGTCGCGACAATCCGCGATATGCTCCTCAAGGGATTTCAGCTCAAAGGCGTTCAGCTCGCCCGCCACAGCGAGGGCGGCAAGCTCCTCGAACCGTTCGTGGTGCGGAGATGGCTTAGAGTTCAATCTCATATTCTTCCCGCCGGTTGAGCTCCCCGGTGTTCCTGACAGCTCTCTTTGGCGTCGCCAGGAGGCTTCGCAACACGTTTAGCCCCCTATAGTAACTATTCCTTATTCTGGTCAATTCTTCGCCTTCGCGCTCGGAAATTTCTCGCAACGTATGGCCCTCAAGATGCACCATTTTGATTACGTGTCTCTGGCCGGGAGTAAGTGAGGCGAGAGCCTGGTCCACAATCTCTTTGCCTTCGAGGCTGCGCTGAATGAATTCCGGCTGAACCAGCGCCTCCTCGGAAGCGTCATCGTTTTCGGCGTTCTGAGGCTTGTCGTAGAAGTGGCGCTTGGACAAATAACGCCTGCGCTTTAGGGACTTGAAATAACCGAACTGTAGCACCCAAGTCCGGGCAGGCCCAACCGACTGGTCGAACCGTTCCTTTTGCTCATAGATGGCCAGAAAAACATCTTGGGTGACATCTTCAGCTTCGACGCGGTCTCGAACAATCTTGTACGCCAAATTGTAAATGGAGCGGTGAAACCGCAAATAGAGAAGATCAAAGCATTCCATACAACCATGCGCGATATTATGAAGTAACGCTTCATCACTCAGCAGTCCGGCATGATCGTGAACAACCATTTTTTTGAGGAATTATAGGTAGACGCCAGGCAGCGAACAAGCGGCAGATGAGCAAAATATTTTTCTGTAACCATGATACAAATCGGCTTCCTCAGGGGATACAAAAACAGGGTTTGATTCGTTACCGTTGATTCGTTGAGACCTATCGCCGTTTCGAGGGAACGGAATACTAGGATTGGCCCGCCCCTGTGAGCGCAAGAGCGATGAGTTTCGCCGGTGATGCGAGCGATAGCCGCTGCCAAAGGCGGTGCGATTTTGACAAGCTAAATCAGTGGGTTGCAGGCACGGGTTCCCGAGACTTGGTGGGATAGAAGAAAGGTCGCCACAATTTGCGGCACGTCAGTGCACAGCGGAAAGCGCATACAGAAACGGATCGGAGAAAGGAGGCCTACATTCACGTCGTGTCGAGAAGCAGTCCTGCACTGCTCAATCGGCCAATCGGCAGCTGCTCAGAGGGGACCGGTTGTATGAGAACTTGAGGGTCCGATGCCGATCTTGAAGACCTTCCCGACAGGACTCACACTCGGTCAGATGTTCGCGCAGTTCTGCTTCTTCCTCGGGGGACAACTCTCCTGTCCCGCGGAGAGCGCACAGTTATTTAAAATACTCATGCTTCTGCATCGATCACCCCTCCACTCACAGAATCCCGTTTCTCGGAACGGTTCGGCTCTTGCGTCATTCGTGTGCGTAGTCGTTCAAGCCCCCGGTAGTAATGGTGGCGCACATTCCCTAGTGGCTCCCCGAGGCGTTCGGCGATTTCTCGCAGCGTGAGCCCCTCAAAATAGGTCAGCTCCAGCGTTTTGCGCTGGGAAGCCGTCAAACTGTCCATGGCCTTTCCGAGCATCTTCCGCGCTTCGATCCCGGCAAAGACGCTTGCCGAACTGGTTTCGGGCGCCTGCGCCAGTGAAACGACATCGCCAGCTTCAGGCACGTCATAAAATCGACGAATCCGTAAATAGCGCTTGCGATTAATTGCGCGGTGGTAGGTGCATTGCAGCAGCCACACTTTAGTAGTGCCCCGTGCAGGGTCGAATTGTCCCGCAGAACGAAACAGCTCAAAGAAAATCGACTGCGCGCAGTCTTCTGCTTCGCCCGGGTCCATCAGTATCTTTACGCTGATACTCAGGATCAGGCGGTGATAGCGCAGCAAAAGCACGGCCAAGGCGTCATCGACACCGGCCTGCAAGTGCACCATCACCTCCTCGTCGGAAAGGCGCGAGAGTTCAGCAAAGGTCGGATTCAATGGCGCGAATCTCCCAAGCTCAAACGACATTCGGCCGAGCGGCCGTTTGCGACAACCTACCGCGCTCCCGAACCAGGCAGCGCGAGTTTTAGCGAACTTTATTTTTTATCGATGCTGGTACAACTTCTTCCCCCGCGTGGCACCGGCGGAAGCGACGAATTTCGCCGGTGATGCGTGCGATGGCGGCCGTCGAGGTCGGTGCGACTTTAAGCGAAAAGAGGTTGCCAATTGGGTCCCCTTTTCTCGTGGCCCATCAAACCCCACATTCGGGCGGTGCATCCGGACACCGAACAGGGCGGCAATCCTTGTAGCACCTTGGCAGTACGGGAGAGGGGCACCTCCGTCCAATCGGGGAACGTCCGGCTGTAGAACAACACCGGTTCTATCCCCTTTGACTGCTGGCGTAAGCGACAAGGCCGTCGCACGGCATACGGCAACTCTCAAGCTCTTCATCTTTTTCTTTCCTTTCATTTTCCGGGAGCGTGCATTCTCCAGCACTGGCTCGACGGACCAATCCTATGCAACCGTATGGCGTTCCTTGCGCCGATTTGTGACGGACGGTCGATAATCTGGATGAATGGTGAGCTGGATTTCTACATTCCTAGTGGTGGCTCATTCTGGGTCGTACGCAGGCAAAATTTGCGCCTCTCCTAGAACGGAATTGCTTTGGCGGGAAGCGACCAATCTGCGGTGTTTAAAGCTCTCGAGCTTTGCCCGAAGACAGAGAAAGTTACCGCTATCGATTGTGTGAATTACATCTTCGACAACCGCAGCGTTCCTGCGGCCGTATTCACGACAACGACTTTCATCGGTTCGTCACGTCCGTTGCTCGCGCGAGGCAGTGGTAAAGAGCTGCCGACGCAGTCGGCAGCTCCTCTTGAGCGACACAGTATTGGCTGGCGAGTGAGCAGATCTTCGGTCCCTACTGCACGACCAGTGTGACCTGGATAGAGTGAGTGATCGTGCCCGATGTAGCGGTCACCGTAAGCACATACTGTCCGGGAGGAGTGCCGGTTGGAAGAGGAGGCGTAGAGTTCGCGCCACAGCCTGCGAGAATGACAAGTCCTAGTACAAGCGTTGGCGCGAACAATTTTCGAGTGCGCTGAGCCTGAACTAGCAGCAATACGATGAGTGTTCCCAGAATCGGAGTGAGCCACGGCAATAATCTATTGGTATCGGGCATGGCCAGAATGTTCGCGGTAGTGGTCCGCGGGCGAGTTGAGACACTCATGTTCAACGAAGCAGTCGCGCCGTCAAATAGGAACACGGAATCGGGATTGGCGCACTCTGCAAACTGTGGAGCTCCCGAACACTGGAACGAAAGTTCTCCGGTGAACCCGTTTTGCGATAGGACTTGGAGCGCGAAGTTCGCCGTGTCTCCTGCCTTGATTGTAATCGGCGTATTTTTCGTAGTTAGACTGAAGTCAGGCGCTGGAGTTGACATGCCAGTTTGGACCAGCACTGAGACAAAGCTTTCAGGTGCACTGGCCGCTGCGAAGTCAGGTCTGCCGTCATCATTGAAATCACCTGCTGTGAGGGAAACTACATCCGCGTGCAGCAAACGGGAGAAGTTGGTGGGCACAAAGGTTCCATCGCCGTTCCCCAGCAATATGACCAAATAGTCGAGTGGGATTGCCCCCTTTGAGTTCTGAATGGCCAAAACCAGATCAAGCTTTCCATCTCCGTTTAAGTCGCCTGTCACCATGGCAAAAGTATGAGTCGATCCTACGGAAGTGCCGCAGCAACCATTTACTGGTACGAACGTGCCGTCACCTTGTCCGAGCAGAATAGTGACCGTGCTGTCCACCCCGTTACTCACGGCAAGATCTAGTTTTCCGTCTCCATTAAAATCCGCGGCTACGATATTCTCACTACGCGGAGCCGCAGGAGCCGGAGCATAAGTGAACGAGCCGTCGCCATTTCCGAGGAGTACGGTTAACGCTTCGATGTCAGAACTTGCCACGGCCAAGTCCAGCGTTCCATCCCCGTTGAAATCGCCTACGGCGAGAGCAACGGAACTTAAGCGTACCGTTGGAGAGGAAACAAGCCTAAATGTTCCGTCGCCATTTCCCAACAGAATGCTAACAGTATTATCGGCCGATTTCGCTACCGCCAGATCAAGATTGCCGTCGCCATTGAAATCTGCAATCACGACGGCAGTTGGATTTGCGCCAACGGTCACCACAGCTACCGGGGCGAAAGTGAATGTCCCATCCCCTTTGCCCAGCAGGACCGTGATGCTTCTGTCTAAGGAATTTGCAACCACTAGGTCCAGTTTCCCGTCGCCATTGAGATCCTCGACGGCCAACGAGCAGGGACAGCCGTCAACTGCCGTCGAAGAAGTAGGGCTGAAAGTGCCGTCACCATTGCCGAGCGAAATGTCGACGCTCCCAGGCCCTCCTGATACCTGCGTTGCGATCGCGAGATCCAGCTTTCCGTCCCCATTGAAGTCGGCAGTGGCGACTGAACTGGGTTCAACCACGTGGGGATCGGTCCCTCCCTGGAAGATTGGCGAACCCGGCGCGTGGTTGTACAGGACCGTCGCGATGGGCGCTACGACCGGGAAGAAGACGACGTTCGATGCGGCAGTGTTTCTAGGATTTGCGACCGTCACTTGCGCCGTGCCCGCCGCTGCGACATTTGCCGCGGGTACGTCGGCGTTCAATTGGGAATTGGATATGAAGGTGGTAGCGAGTGGAATGCCGTTCCAGCGCACAATTGCTCCTGAAACGAAGCCGGTTCCATGTACCGTAAGAACAAACCCTGCTTCTCCCGGTGCAACGGCGCCCGGGAGAAGCGGTTGCGTTACGTATGGCACTGGATTTTGCGCGAGCGCCTGACTAAGCACGCACAACGCAGAAACGAAATAGTAGCCTGTTAGTCTGCTTAGAAGGTGAGCTACTGTTCCCGCAAACTTCTTTAACTGGGCACCGGTGACGTTCTTGGCGACGATTCTTGCATCAGCGAGTTTCATCGGTTTGTCCGCTCTTTTTTTAATGGCCATTACGCTATTGCGTCGTAATCTTCTATAGATACGATACCGTATCGTATCCTACAAAGTCAAAAAACCAAAAAACAACACCCGGCGGAATCCGCGCCAAGGCGAGCCAGCCGAACGCATTGAGCGAACTACATACGCACCCGGATTTCGTGGTAACCGGACCACCCTGACGGCGAACCGACGGCGCCTTTCCCACCATTTGGCAGCAGTGCCAGATCGGCGATCGCCGTGTCCCCCTATTTACCAGGGTTCAAGCTGCACGTGAACATACGCGCCGGAAGACTTCGCGGAAGGATGTATTTCTTCAAGGGCGCGCATCGAGGTACTTGCGCATCGCTTTGCGGCTGGCAGGCGTGACGTTAATATTTGGCATTTACACATTTACTCTTGTTTGGCCGTCTTGCTGGTCGTGGCACACCGGGCCACCATACTACGCACTACCTCAAGATGATTCTGGGTGTCTATACAATGCTCGGGATTTTCTCCATTATCGGAAAACGTCTCACAGCTGCCGAAGCGACTGGCAAGGTGGTTCCTCCACGATTAACTAAACCCGTCCGTTTGCCTAACGGGAGCGGAAGGTCGCTTAGGCTTCTTCCACTTCTTTTCTTCCTCAAGTTTTGCCTTTATCTCAGCATGAGTGACTTTCAACAGTTTTTTGGTCAGCTTAGATAGCTCTCTGCCTTTGCTTAGTCAGGTCTGAAGCTTCATCCTTGTCGTAGAGCGTCATCAGCCAGATCTGCTGCTCACCCGGAAAGTAATAGTAGACCATTTGAAATGGTGCCGTGGTAGAGAACGGCCCTATAATCCTCCGCATGGCAGACGCAAGGCGCGCTCAACGCTCAGGCACAGGCACTTGGGAGGAGCGAAAGAGATGAAGAGAATCCTTTCCGTAGCCGCTACAGTAGTCACGATCGTTGCGGCAGTCATCGAGGCAAGTTTGGCCAAACAAAGCAAGAGAGAAATTGTAGGATTGACTGCAGACGAAGTCCGGTGGTTTACACCGGCTTATTACCACGACGGCAGGCAGCGAGCGCAACTCTTTGGTGACTCGAGCCAAGGCGGCACCTGGATCGATCGGGTGAGAATTCCTGCTGGTGCGCGCGTCCTTTCGCATACGCATTCACAAGACGAACTGGTTACAGTGATCGAGGGCACCTGGTATTTGGGCGAAGGAGCGAAATTCGACCGGCCGAAGCTAAAAGCCTACCCGGCGGGTAGTTTCATTGTGATTCCGGCCGGCGTCCCTCATTTTGTCGCGACGCAGGAAGGAACCGTCGTCGTGCAACTAAGCGGCAGCGGAAAATTCGAAACCAACTACCTGGAAAAATAAGCCTTCAGCGTTGCGGCTCTTACCTGCTGCGCCGCGGCGCTTTCTGACATGCACTTTCCGACCAACCTTTGTATTCAGATCCGTGCGTAGTTTCCACGCTGTTTGCAGCGCATCCGTCAGTGCATCCTTGCTTGCTGCCGCAAGGCGTATGTGCGGGTGTTCCATCCTTCCCCAACCGCTGGGAATTGGCAGGAAGATTTCCGGTGCCTCCTCTACAAACGCCGCCTGCTGCTCCGGCGTAAGCATGAGATTTCCGTAGCCATCGGCTTGCGAAGCGAGCGAAGCAAATTTTCTGCCTCCGACACGAAAGGCGGGAAATCCTGCGTGGGGGTACTCTTCGACACCTTCTAGATTCAGGGCAATTCTGCGGAAGTCTGCTGCTTTCGAGGGCTGTCTTATCCGCCGAAACTGTTAAGGCTTTTCGCGGTCCTAACTTTTTTGGCAATCTCTTCAAATCGCCGCGCGTTTGACTCCTTGTACTCGGCCGCCGCGCGTCTTGCCTCAGAATTATCTAACTTATAGAGTACGCTGTAAGCCGAATCGCTGATCAACGGCAGGAAGTACTTTCGGTCTCCGTTAGCTCCTTCAACGCATCGACGACATCGCCTAGAGAGTAGCTGCGCTAAAGAAGCTACTGTTGTAGTTGAAGACGTATATCCCGAGCGGTCCGAGTTTTGTCTCAGCGCGCAGAAACTTGGGCCAATAGGAACCGTTCTGGTTTGTCCAACAGGATTGCCCATCCGATAGAACACCATAAACGAGCACGACAGAAACACCGGGGTTCGGAGATGTGATCCAGTGGTCCTTGCAAATTGGACTCCGCGAGAGGCAAGAGGCTTAACCCTGCCTGCACTTTAGCCGAATTGTAGAAAAACTGGCAAGTCAACAATCGTAAGTGTAGAGCGGCGCGGCAGCAAAATTTGCGGCTCGCCCCCGGCAAGTCGGCACGTCCGTGTTATATAACAACTTTTAATAAGGATCAGAATAAAAGGACGGCAACGTGGAGTGCACATCGCACTTTCCGTAGTAGACTTGCGCGATGATTTGCCGGATCGCGCCTCAATTCTTTACTACGGATATTCCCGCTACTCTTGCTTATTACCAAGACAAGCTAGGATTCCAGTGTCTAGGCAAATGGCAGGATCCGCCGGTTTA
>Ga0066903_100001166_pt1 | contig 18660 bp, 14 predicted proteins | sample PanSoiMetaGPlot1_FD_67491 | JGI IMG/M metagenome (GOLD analysis project Ga0066903, IMG submission 67491) | Tropical forest soil microbial communities from Panama analyzed to predict greenhouse gas emissions - Panama Soil - Plot 1 (version 2) | ecosystem: Environmental > Terrestrial > Soil >... | reverse complement strand
GCAGGGCAGTGCCGAGGCTGTCGCGGTGCACGATCTCGCCGTCGAACAGGAAGGTCACGGTGGCGAGTCCGATATGCGGATGCGGCCGTACGTCAATGCCTTGGCCTGTGCTTAGCACGGCTGGCCCGAAATGGTCGAAGAAGATGAAGGGCCCAACCATCCGGCGACGCGCGTGCGGGAGCGCGCGCCGGACCGAAAAGCCGCCGAGATCGACGCTGCGCGGCACGATCATCAGCTCGATGGCCTCGCAGGCCGGGACATCGCCGGGACGAGGGTCCTTGCCGGGGAAGAAGCTCATCGCTGATCCTTTGTCACGAGCGGCGCAAGACGCGCGGCCGATTTCAGAGCAAATGCTGCGGGCCCGATTATGGCGGGCTCCCGGCCTATGTCTTGTTCACGTCCAGCGGCTCGGTCCCGCTCGCCTTACCGGCGGCGTCGAGCGTGATCTTCTCGACCCGCGCCTCAGCTTGGCGCAACAGTTCCTCGCAGCGACGTTTGAGCGCCTCGCCGCGCTCGTAGATCAAGACCGACTCCTCGAGCGGCACTTTGCCCTCTTCGAGCCTTTTGACGATCGATTCGAGTTCCTCGATAGCGCGCTCGAAGGTCAAGCGTGGAACATCCGTGTTGGGGTCTTCGGCCATGGCCCTTTCAGTCCGACGAGTCGTTGCTGCATTCTAGTCGCTTTGACGGGCAGCGCTAACCCTGCATCAGCGCACCCACATGGGCGGCGACGGATTTTGCGAGACCCTCGAGATCGTAGCCGCCCTCGAGCAGCGAGACCACGCGGCCGCGAGCGGTTTCATTGGCAACCTCCATGAGTTTGAGCGTCGCCCACTGGAAATCGGCTTCGAGCAGATTGAGGTTGGCGAGCGGATCGCGTTGATGTGCGTCGAAGCCCGCCGAGATCACGATCAAATCGGGCCGGAAGTCCCTGAGCCGCGGCAGGATCACGGTCTCCATCGCGGTTCGGAACTGCGCCCCGCCGTCGCCCGGCGAAAGCGGCGCATTCACGACGGTATTGTGCTCCCCGCGCTCGTTCGCGGCGCCGGTTCCCGGATAAAGCGGCATCTGATGGGTCGAACAGTACATCACGCTCTTGTCGGACCAGAAGATGTCCTGCGAGCCGTTGCCGTGATGCACGTCGAAGTCGACGAGCGCGACACGTTCGGCTCCGTGGCGTTGCTGCGCGTGCCGCGCCGCGATTGCCGCATTGTTGAACAGGCAGAAACCCATCGGCCGGGCGGTCTCGGTGTGATGTCCAGGCGGACGCACAGCAACGAATGCATTGGACGCTCGACCGCTCATCACCTCGTCGACCGCATGGATGCCTCCGCCGGCCGCCCGCAACGCGGCCTCGAAGCTGCCAGGCGACATCGAGGTGTCGGCATCGAGACGTACGAGACCTTCCTTAGGCGACTCATCGCGCAGTGCGGTGATGTACCTCATCGGGTGGCAGAGAGCGATCGCGTCGAAGTTCGCCGATGGCGCCTCGACCCGGAGCAGATGTTGGAACCGTTCGTCTTCGAGCGCCCGTTCGATCGCACGCAATCGGTCGGGGCGCTCCGGATGGCCAAGCGGGGTCAAATGCTTCAGGCAGGCCGGATGCGTGATGAGAAGCGTCGTCATCACCAACACTTAGTCGGTTGCGGTTCAAAGCGAAAGTGCCGACCTATGCCAAGGCGGCGTCGGCGGCATTGATGCTGTCGGCGCCTTCGACCACCTGGCGTTCGAAACTTGCGGCGGCTGGTGCGAGGTGCTCGGCAAAGAACCGCGCGAGCCCGACGCGGACGGACGTGTCGCTGGGCTCACGGGAGGCCACGAGCGCCTCTTCGGCAAGGAGCGCGCCGCCGGCTGCAGTTGCAAACAATCGCAGATAGGGTGTGGCGCCGGCGAGCGCGGCGTCGCCGCGGCCATCGAGCACCCAGCGAGTCGTCCGGTCGAGGGCGTCCACCGCCTCGCCGAGGCGCGCCCCGGTCGTGCCGAAGGCCGGATCGTTTGCCGCCCTGACGGTTTCCACTGTCCGCCGCAGGTCGGCGATGTAGGTCGCAACTGTGGCGCCGCCGTCAAGCGGCAGCTTGCGGGTGACGAGGTCGATGGCTTGGATACCGTTGGTGCCCTCATAGATTGCCGCGATGCGGCTGTCGCGATAATGCTGAGCAGCGCCGGTTTCTTCGATATAGCCCATGCCGCCGTGCACCTGCACGCCAAGCGAGGCGACCTCGATGCCGACATCGGTGGCGAAGGCTTTGGCGACCGGAGTGAGCAACGAGGCGCGCTCATGGGCAGCCCGCCGGGTCTCCTCGTTGGCACCGCACTGCGCACGATCCATGGCTACCGCGGTCGCATATGTGATCGCGCGCGCGGCGCGGGTCTGCGCCCGCATCGTGAGCAGCATGCGCTTGACGTCGGGGTGGGCGATTATCGGGCATGATCCCTCTTTCATCCCGGGCGCGCGGCCCTGCCTGCGCTCGCGCGCATAGGCCAGCGCCTGCTGCGTCGCGCGTTCGGCGATGCCGACGCCCTGCAGCGCCACCGACAGGCGGGCCTGGTTCATCATCGTGAACATGCAGGCCATGCCCCGGTTTTCCTCGCCGATCAGATAGCCGGTGGCCCCGCCTTGATCGCCAAACACCATGGTACACGTCGGCGAGCCGTGGATGCCCATCTTGTGCTCGATCGAATGGGCGCGCACGTCGTTGCGTGGTCCCGGTGTTCCGTCGGCGTTGGGCAGAAATTTCGGCACCAGAAAGAGCGAGATACCCCGCGTCCCCGGCGGCGCGTCGGGCAGCCGCGCCAGCACGAAGTGGATGATGTTGTCCGTGAGGTCGTGCTCGCCATAAGTGATGAAGATCTTTTGCCCGCTGATGCGGTAAGTGCCATCGCCGGCGCGCTCGGCCCGGGTGCGGAGCGCGCCCACGTCGGAGCCAGCCTGCGGCTCGGTGAGTTGCATGGTGCCGGTCCACGCGCCACTGACGAGCTTGGGAAGGTAGCTCTCCTTCAGGTGGTCACTACCGTGCGCCACCAGCGCGTCGACCGCCCCCATGGTGAGCACCGGCCCGATCCCGAAGGCCATCGCGGCCGAGTTCCACATTTCTATGCAGGCGGCGTTGACGGCCTGCGGCAAACCTTGGCCGCCCCATTCCGTCGGCGCCGAAAGCCCGTTCCATCCCGCGGCCGCCCAGTCGCGATAGGCCTGCTTCCACCCGTTCGGGGTTGTCACGGCGCCGTCTTTGAGCTGCGCGCCCTGGCGGTCGCCGACCGCGTTGAGCGGAGCGATAACATCGGTCGCGAACCGGCCTGCTTCCACGAGCACAGCATCGACCACGTCTTCGGTCAGGTCGCCGTAGAGACCGTTGGCCAAAGCTGACGCAAAACCCGCTGCATGCTTGAGCGTGAAGGCGATGTCCGGGACCGGTGCGCGGTAGCTCATTCGGTGTCTCCGCGGCGATGCCGCTTCTTGTGCCAGCGATACGTACTTGAATCTAGTTCGCAACGCTACCAAGCGCGGCCTGCACATCCGTAATCACAGATTTGGGCGTGCTCAGGATGCCAGTGATTGCGGCCTGTGTGGCCTCTCCGGTCATTGGATCGATGTCGGAGTTGAGCCTGTTCGCCTCCGCCAGGAACTCCTGATCCCGCGTGGTCGCGTCGAAGGCGCGACGAAGGAGGACGATCCGATCATCGGGAACTCCCGGCGGCGCCGCGAACGGGCGCGCGACCGCGACCGCGAGCGACATGAACCTCGCGATCGCCGTCTTCCTCTCGTCGCTGCGAACGAGATCGGAGAGGAGCGGCACCTGTGGCAGTTCCTGCTCCTTACGCAACCCCATCTGGATCAGCACGTTAAGCTTGCCGTCCGTGAATTCCCGGTTGAGCGTCGTTTTGATGCTGGTCCAGGTGCTGTTGCCGTGGCCGTCGATCTCGCCGCGCTGCATCGCCAGGTGAATCTGGCCGCTGCCGCTATAGCCCTGGATAATCTTGAAGCGCGTCCCGAGCAGCGAATTGTAGAGCGTCGGTCCGACCACCGTCGCCGAGCCTGCGCCGGTGGCGCCGAGCGTCACCTCGCGCTTCGTCGCGTCCTCGATCGTTTTGATGTTGGAGGTCACCCAGGTCACGGTGACGTTGTTCGACTGGCTGAGATTGCCGAGCCATTTGAAAGCACCGAGCGAGGTCTGCAGGCCGCGTCCGCCAGTCGCCTCGATGACCAGGAGACCCTGGCTGACGAGCGTCAGGAAGGTTCCGTCCTGCGGCGCAGCCCGTGCAGCGTAGTTGAGCGCGGTGAGCCCGCCCGCGCCGGGCTGGTTGATGACGATGAAATTCGGCCGGCCGGGGATGTATTTGCTCATGTGGCGGGAGAGGAGCCGCAGATACGTATCATAGCCGGCGCCGCTGGTGCTGTGCGTCGACATTGAAATCGTCTTGCCGGCGTAGAAGTCCTGCGCGCGCGTGTCGACGGCTGTCGCGAGGATCGGTCCGATGACAACGCCCACTGCGGCGAGAACTTTCTGTGCTCCCTTCATGTCTTTGCGTGAACTTTCACTTGAAGAAACCGCGCAGCGCCGCCTTCAGGTCTTCGAGCACAGACTTGGGCGTGTCCAGGAATGCGGCGATGACCGTCTGCGTTTCCTCGCCTGTCATCGGGTCGATGTCGGAGCCTCGCGCCCGCGCTGCGGCCAGGAATCGCGGATCCGTCATGGTTGCGTCGAAGGCGCGGCGCAGAAGCGTAACGCGCTCGTCCGGCACGCCTGGGGGCGCCGCCAACGGACGTGCCGCGGCCACCGACTGCGACATGAATTTGGCGATCGCTTCTTTCTTGGGATCGCCCGCGACGAGATCGATGAGGAGCGGGACCTGCGGCAATTCCTTTTCCTTGCGCAGGCCCATCTGGATCAGGACGGTCACCTTGCCAGTCTTGAATTCATCGAGCAGCGTCAGCTTGATGCTTGCCCAGGTGCTATTGGCGCGTCCGTCAATTTCGCCGCGTTTCATGGCGTCATTGAGCGCATCCGCGCCGCTATAGCCGACGACGATCTTAAACCGCGTCCCAAGCAGCGAATTGTACAGGATCGGGCCCATCTCGGAGGACGTGCCGGCGCCGGTCGCGCCCATCACCACCTCGCGCGCCTTGGCGTCCTGCAAGGTTCGCACGTTCGACGCAGCCCAGGTCACCGTGACGTTGTTGGCGCGCGTGAAGTTACCGATCCACTTGAAGCCGCCGAGCGATGTCTTGAGTCCCACCCCGCCGGTCGCCTCGACGACAGGGACACTCTGGCTGACAATGGTCAGGAACGTGCCGTCCTGCGGCGCCTCGTTGGCCGCATAGTTCACGGCGCGCAGCCCGCCGCCGCCCGGTTGGTTGACGATTGCGAAGTCCGGTCGCCCCGGGATGTGCCTGCCCATGTGCGCGGCGAGCAGCCGCAGATAGCTCTCGTAGCCGCCGCGCGGCTCGCTATGCGTCGACAGCGTGACCGTTTTGCCGGCGAAGAAGTCATCCGCGCGCGCAACCGGTGCCACCAGCAGCAGCGCAGCCGTCAGTGCCGCTGTTTGCGCTGATCGCGCCGCGCGGGTCATCTCGCTTCCTCTGTTCACGCCGCGACCATGCGGCTAGTCGTCAAAGCCATGCAGGCGGGCCGGATTGTCGGCCAGGATCTTGCGCACCAGTTCGGCGTCATTGTCGACGTAACGATAAAGCAATTCGACCGTTTCGGCATCGTTCATCATGCGCCGTTTGCGCCAGCCGGTATGCGGCCAGTCGCTGCCCCAGATCATGCGGTCGGGCGCCGCCGCGATGAAGGCCTTGCCGTACGGGATCGCGTCGTCCCAGCCGGTTTCCATCACCGAGTCGCGATTGCCGTTCGAGAGTTTGAGCCACCAGTTCTCCTCCCGGAGGCGGTCGAGAATCCATCGCATCGACGGCTGCTCGAGCCCGAGCGCGAAATCGAGATGGCCCATGTGATCGATGATCATGGTGAGATCCCTGACCGAGCGCAGGAAGTCGCCCCAGTCCGGGACATCCGAGCCGCTGATGTGGAGCCGTGCGTGCCAACCGATCTCGCGCACGCGCGCCATCGACCGCCGCACTGCCTCAGGGTCGTGTACCTGGCCCCAGCGCTTGCCGAGATGGAAGCGGGCACCCCGCACGCCAATGGCATCGAGCCGCTCCATCTCGCGGTCGCTGAGGTCGTCGCGCACGATGCCGATGGCGCGGAAGTTCTTGCGCTCCTGCCGACTCAATGCCGTGAGTTCGTCGACCAACAGGCGGTGGTCGGTGTCGTAGCGCTGCGTGTGCACGATCACGCCGCGCTCGAAGCCCATCGTGCGCAGCACCTTGCGGATGTCGGCGAATGTCGCGCGCGGCGGTTTGAACGTCACATCGAAGCGCAACGGATATTTGCCAGGATCGCCGAAGATGTGAAATTGGCAGTCGCAGCTCTTGGGCGGCGGCAACGGCACTGGTGCCCGCGTGTTCCGCTCCCATTCGGGAGCGCGGCGGTTCCTTTCCGTTGCTTTGTTTTCGGGCGTGCTCACGCGAGGGAAGGCTACGCGAGCGAATTCCCGAGCGTCAACGCCTCGTCTCACACTTCGCGACCCTTGAACAAGCCGGTCGGCTGTGCATGGCTAATGCCCAGAGCCCCGGGCGCTCGCACAGGACCCTGAGAAATCTGAGCGCATCGCCCGACCCCGCCAGTGGGTCGAGACAGTGGGACACGGGAGAGGAAACATGAAAGCGATCAGACGATGCTTGCGGGGAGCAGTCGCCGTCGCGGCGCTCATCGGTGCCGCGTCGGCGCCGGTCAACGCACAACGGAACGTTCCCGGTGTCACCGTCGGCGCCTCCGATCTTGGTGGCCTCGTCACCGGGCCCAATGGGCCGGAAGCCGGCGTGTGGGTGATCGCGGAGACAACCGACCTTCCCACCAAGTTCGCCAAGATCGTGGTGACCGACGATCAGGGCCGCTACGTCCTGCCCGACTTGCCGAAGGCCAGGTACAAGGTCTGGGTGCGCGGCTACGGCCTGGTCGACTCGGCCAAGCTCGACAGTGAGCCGGGCAAGATTCTCAACCTCACCGCTATCGTTGCGCCCAACGCCGCGGCCGCAGCCGAGTACTATCCAGCGATCTATTGGTTCGCGATGCTGGCGGTCCCGGACAAGGCCGCATTTCCCGGCACCGGGCCGAACGGCAACGGCATTCCGACCGCCATCAAGAACCAGTCGATGTGGCTCGACGGCCTCAAGACCAACGGCTGCGTCGGCTGCCACCAGATGGGCAACAAGGCGACGCGCACGATCGAAAAGGAGTTCAGCAACCTCGACTCCTACTCGGCCTGGGTTCGGCGCATTCAGGCCGGGCAGGCGCAGCGATCGATGGTGCGCAACATCGGCGTGCTCGGCACCCAGCTGCCGCTGAAATATTTCGCCGAGTGGACCGATCGGATCGCGGCCGGCGAACTGCCGAAGGCCCAGCCCCAGCGGCCGCAGGGCATCGAACGCAACGTGGTGGTGACCCTGTGGGATTGGGGCGCCCCCAAGATGTATCTGCACGATGAGATCGCGACCGACCGGCGCAATCCGACGCTCAACGCGAACGGCCTGATCTTCGGCGCGACCGAGCTGAGCACGGATCATGTGCCGTTTCTCGATCCGGTCCGGCACACCGCCGGCACGGTGAAGATTCCGGTGCGCGATCCCAAGACACCTTCCTCGATCACCGACGCCATGGGGCCATCGCCGTACTGGGGCGACGAGCCGATCTGGGACAGCCAGACCAGCCCGCACAATCCCATGTACGACCACAAGGGTAGGGTGTGGTTCACGGCGCGAATCAGGCCGGCGCACACGCCGGCGTTCTGCCGCAAGGGATCGGATCATCCGTCCGCGAAAGCATTTCCGGTCGAAGAGTCCGGCCGCCAACTGGCGATGTACGATCCGAAGAGCCAGAAGTTCACGCTGATCGACACCTGCGCGCAGACCCATCATCTCAACTTCGGCGAGGACGCCAGCCACACGCTCTATCTGAGCGCCGGCACTACCGGCAACGAGGTGTTCGGCTGGCTCAACACCACGATGCTCGACGAGACCGGCGACGAGCAGAAGTCGCAAGGATGGACGCCGTTCGTGCTCGACACGAACGGCAACGGCAAGCGCGACGACTATGTCGATCCCAAGCAGCCGGTCGATCCAACGAAGGACAAGCGCGTGTCGATGGGCATCTACGGGGTCGCCGTAAGCCCGATCGACGGCTCGATCTGGGGATCGGTGCTCGGCTTTCCGGGATCGATTGCGCGCGTCAACCTCGGCGATGACCCGCCGCGAACGGCACTGACCGAAGTCTACGAGCCGCCGATGCCGGGCTACTCGCCGCGCGGCATGGACATCGATCGCAACGGCGTCGTCTGGGTGCCGCTCGCCAGCGGCCACATGGGCGCCTTCGACCGGCGCAAGTGCAAGGTGCTCAATGGCCCGACTGCAACAGGCGGGCACTGCCCTGAGGGCTGGACGCTCTATCCGCTGCCCGGGCCGCAGCTCGCCGATGTCGGCGCGCCCGAAACCGGCAGTGCCGAGTCGAGCTACTACACCTGGGTCGATCAGCACGACACGTTCGGGCTGGGCAAGAATATTCCGATCGCCACCGGTAACAATTCGGATTCTCTGCACGTGCTCGTGGACGGCAAGTTCATCGAGCTCCGCGTGCCGTATCCGATGGGCTTCTTCGCCAAAGGCCTCGACGGACGCATCGACGACCCCAATGCCGGCTGGAAGGGGAGGGGATTGTGGGCGACCTATGGCAACCGCACGCCGTTCCACACCGAGGGCGGCAGGGGCACGCTGCCGAAGGTGGTGAAATTCCAGCTCCGCCCGGATCCACTCGCGCGGTGAGGGAGCGGACGCGGAGCAGAAGCGCTTTTGGGAGGCCAGGATCATGAGCGGATCAACACGAAGCAATCCACTCCATCGCTGCCAATGTGCGTGCTGCGAGGATGGCTCCGGGACCAGCGCCACGACGCGGCGCGGCTTTCTGGCGGCGGGTGGTGCGCTTGTGGCGGCTGCGCCGATGCTGCCGGCGCCGGTCGCGGCCCAGAGCGGCGACCCGGAATTGGCCCGCCTGCAGGCCCAGAACCGGATCCTGCTCAAAGGCGGCGTCGTGCTCAGTCTCGACCGGCAGGTCGGTGATTTTGCCCAGGCGGACGTGCTTGTCGAGAATGGAAAAATCCGCGAGGTGCGCCCCAACATTGCGGTCTCCGGCGACAGCGCCGCTGTCGTCGACGCAGCGAACCGCATCATCATCCCGGGCTTCATCGATACGCACAGCCATTCCTATCAAGGGCTGGTGCGCAACATCATGCCGAACGGGCTGCTCAATCCTGATTACAACCGCGACATCCAAAACACGTTGACGCCGGTCTACGAAGCGGCAGACGCCTATGCGGGCGTGCTCATATCGGCGTTGGGTTTCATCGACGTGGGCACAACCGCGATCGTCGACATTTCCCAGTGCAGTCACACGCCTGAGCACAGCGACGCCATGATCCGCGCTCTGCAAGAGGCGGGTATCCGGGCGGTGCACTCCTATCACCGCGGCGCCGGTCCCGCGCACCAGTATCCGCAGGACATCAAGCGCCTGCAGCGGACCTACTTCAATTCCAAGGATCAACTGGTCACGCTCGCGCTGACGGCCAACCTCAACGCGCCGGTCTACTCGCTCGCCCGCGAGGTCGGGGTGCCGGTCGTCCAGCATCTCGTTGGCGCCGATCTCAACAAGCAGGTGCAGGATCTCGCTCAGGCCGGGCTGATGTGGCCGGGCGACGAGTACATCCATTGCCTGGGCATCAACGACACGACTTGGAAGCTTCTCAAGGACCAGGGCGCCAACCTGTCGCTGTGCGCGACCATCGACATGACGATGGGGCATGGAACGCCGACCATCCAGGAAGCCCTCGACCACGGCTTCCGCCCCAGCCTCAGCTCGGATCACGGCGTGACGCTGGCACAGGACATGTTCACCCTGATGCGAGGGACGCTCATGTTTCAGCGCCTGCAGGTGCTGCAGCGGGCACGCAAAGGCGAGCAGAATCTGCCGCCGCTGCTCACCAGCCGCGATCTCCTCGAATTCGGCACGATCGCCGGCGCGCGCTGCGCCAACATCGACAGCAAGGTCGGCACGCTCGCGCCCGGCAAGGAAGCCGATATCGTGATGCTGCGGGCCGATCGGCTCGATGTCTGGCCGCTCAGCAACGCACACGGGGTGGTGGCGAATTTCATGAACCCCGGTCACGTCGAGGCAGTCTTCATTGCCGGCAAGGTCAGAAAGTGGCGCGGCAGCCTCGTTGGCGTCGACGTCGCGCGCGTCGCGCGAACCGTGCAAGAGGCGCGCGATGCGGTCATGCGCCGCGCCAACTTCAAGGTCGACCTGCTGGGCTGAGGAATCGACGCGCGCACGCGCCAACTCTCGGCGACGGCGCCCGAGAGGGTTCGCGCGCCTATACGAACTGCACCGCGACCCCGCCAAGCGGGCCGAAGTCGGCGTGCAGCGTGTCGCCCTTCTCCGCCCAGACCGGACGGATGAACGAGCCCGACAGCATGATGTTGCCCGGCTCGAGCACGCCGCCGAACGGCGCGAGCTTGTTGGCGAGCCAGGCGATGCCGAGCGCTGGGTGGCCGAGCACGCCCGCCGAGACGCCGGTCTCCTCGATCTCGGAATTGCGGTACATCACCCCGCCGACCCAGCGCAGATCGACGTCCATCGGTCCGACCGGGCGACCGCCCACGACGATGCCCGCGGCCGCGCCGTTGTCGGCGACGGTGTCGAAGATCTTGCGCGGGTTCTGCACGCGAGCGTCGATGATCTCGATCGCCGGCACCACGTATTCGGTCGCGCGCAGCACTTCGAGCAGACCGATGCCGGGCCCCTTCAGCGGCTTCGCCAGCACGAAGGCGAGCTCAAGCTCAACCCGCGGCACGCAATAGTTCGCGTGCGGGACCTTGGCGCCGTCAGGCACCATCATCGAGTCGAGCAGATGGCCATAATCCGGCTCGTTGATCTGCGAGGATTGCTGCATGGCCTTCGAGGTCAGGCCGATCTTGTGCCCGATCAGCTTGGCGCCGGCCGCTATCTTGCGCCGAGTCACCTCGCTCGAAATCGCATAGGCGTCCTCGATGGTGATGTCGGGCCAGGTCTTCGAGAGCTGGACGACGGGCTTGCGTTCCCGCTCGGCGGCGATCAGGAGGTCGGCGGCCTTGTCGCGATCTGTTTGCGATAACACGGTGCATGCTCCCTTGCTGGGCGCGGCCAGTATTGGCGTGGCAACAAAGGCGCGCAAGCGCCGCGTAATGCCGGCCGTGATCAGTACCAACCGCGCCAGGACGCATGTTCCAGACTTCCGCGCCGGGTGAGACCCCGATCTCCGACAAGATGGTCTCGATCATGCACGCCAGGCCATTCCGTCACTGACCGGTTGCGCCAATCGGCCGCTACCGCCGCTCGCTGAGTTCTGCACCGGCCTGTGCAGGCAATGCCCAGAAGATGAATACCGAAATGATCGAGGCTAGGCCGAGCGCGAAATAGGCTGGCGCCACGTCATCGTGCGCCAGCACGGTGCGTCCGTGCCAGGCCAGGCTGAGGTGCACGACCAGCGCCGCAAAGCCGACCCCGACGCTCTGCATGAGCTGCTGTGCCATCGCCGAGAAACTTGTCGCGCGGCTGGTCTTCTCGGGCGGCATGTCGGCATAGGCGAGCGACTGCGCGGCGGTGAACTGCACCGAGCGCGAGAAGCCGCCGATAAACAGGGCGGCGATGATGACGAGATAGGGCGTCGCCGGCGTGAAGAAGCCGCAGCCGGTGAGGAATGCTCCCGTCAGCAGCGCATTAAAGATCAAGAGGTGCCGGAAGCCGAACAGGCGCAGCAGTGGGCGGAAGGTGAACCGCATGAGAAGCGAGCCGGCGGCGCTCGCCAGCGTGATGAGGCCGGCTTGGAAGGCAGAAAGGCCGAAGCCGAGCTGAAGCAGAAGGGCCAGCAGGAACACCGACGAGACCGTCCCGATATAGAACAGGCCCCCGCCGGTAACCGAGACGGCGAAGGTTCGGATGCGCAGTAGCGAGAGATCGATGATCGGATTTGCCGCTCGCCGCGCGTGCAGCAGATAGAACGTTCCACAGATCGCGCCGCCGCCGATTGCAGTGGCGACAACCGACATCGGCAGCACGCCGCGTCCGATCGCAGAAAATCCGAATACCAGCCCGGCGAGCGCGAGGCTGATCAGCATGAAGCCGCGCAGGTCGAGCGGCCCGGCGTCCTCTTCGCGGATGTCCGGGATATAGGCGCGCACCAGCAGGATTCCGGCCACGCCGATCGGTAGATTTATGAAGAAGATCCACGGCCACGACAGATAGGTGACGATGAACCCGCCGACCGACGGCCCCAACAGCGGCCCGAGCGCCGCCGGGATCGTGATGTAGTTCATGGCGGTCACAAGCTTCAGCTTGGGTACACTCTTGATCACGATGACGCGGCCGACCGGCGTCATCATGGCGCCGCCCATGCCCTGGATCGTGCGCAGGATGATGAGCTCCGGAAGCCCGTGCACGAGCCCGCACAGCACGGAGCTCGCGGTAAAAATGACAATAGCCGAGATGAACACCCGTTTTGCGCCGTAGCGGTCGGCCATCCAGCCGCTCACCGGAACGAAGACGGCGAGCGAAAGGAGATAGCAGGTGATCGCGAGGTTGAGGCGAACCGGGTCCTCGTTGAGCGATTGCGCCATCGACGGCACAGCGGTCGTGATCACCGCGCCGTCAAACTGATGCATGAATTGGGCGCAGCCGACGATCAGTGGTGCGATGACGTGGGAATGGGACGAGGACATCGAAGCGCCGGTCAATTTCGCATCGACCTTTGCGCGTCCGACATTGCGTCTCTCCGTCTCACGTCCTGCCAGAGCGGTGGGCATGTCGACCGAGACAACGCGCCGCGATGGGCCCGAGTTTCGCGCTCCCGACCGCGCGTGTCCAGTTTGCGGGTGATCGTTCGGCGCGGGTCTGATTGCCGCGGGGGACATCGACCTTCCCCAATTGTAACGCCCCGCCGATTGGCCTAGGATTCGTTTCGGAAATCTGAAATTCCGCAGCCTCTGGTTTCGGAGCAATCAACGATCTTTGAGGGAAGGAAATCGAAAATGCGGATCAGACATTATTTGCTCGCGAGTGCGCTCGTGTCTGCCGTCTCTTTGCTGGGCACCGCGGCACAGGCGCAGTCGGCGCTGACCGGCGTGGTCTCCTCGGCCGAGGAGGGCGCGATGGAAGGCGTCGTGGTCACGGCCAAGAAGGACGGCTCGACCATCGCGGTCAGCGTGGTGACCGACGCGCAGGGCCGCTATGCATTCCCGGCAGCGCGGCTCGAGGCTGGAACCTACACGCTGAAGGCCCGCGCCGCCGGCTATGAGCTTCCCGGCAAGAGCGCCGCCGATGTCGTTTCCGGTCAAGAAGCCAACGCCGACCTCAGGCTGCGCAAGGTGAAGAACCTTTCCGCGCATCTCACCAACGCCGAGTGGCTGATGAGCATGCCGGGCACGGAGGAGCAGAAGAAGTTCCTGCTCAACTGCGTTGGCTGCCACACGCTCGAGCGCATCATGAAGTCGAGCTACGACGCCGACGGCTTCCAGCAGATCTTCACGCGCATGAGCGGATACTATCCGGGCAGCACGCCGCAGCGGCCACAGCGTCTCGCCGGCGACTTCCTGCGCGACCGCGATCGCGGCGACAGCAGGAAGGCTGCCGAGTGGCTCGCCAGCGTTAATCTCAACCAGCAACAGACCTGGGAATTTCCGTTCAAGACTCTGCCGCGGCTCACTGGCAAGTCGACCAGAGTCATCATCACCGAATACGACCTGCCGGATCCGAACATCCAGCCGCATGACGTGATGCTCGATAACGACGGCAATGCCTGGTACTCGGACTTCGGGCAGATGTTCCTCGGCAAGATGGACGTGAAGACCGGCAAAGTCACGCAGTACCCGATCCCCGTCGTCAAGCCCGGCTGGCCGCTCGGCACGCTCAATCTTGAGATCGACAAGGATGGCAATCCGTGGGTCGGCGTGATGTATCAAAGCGCCATCGCGAAGTTCGACCGCGGGACCGAAAAGTTCACGATGTGGTCGACGCCCAAGGAGTGGGACACGGCAGGCGGCCAGCTCGGTCATCTGGCGGTCAAGGGCACTCCGCTCGACAACAAGGTGTGGATCAAGAATTCCGACGGCACCAACGTCTACCGGCTCGATCTGGTCTCCAACAGTTTCGAGAACCTCGGCGCGCCCAAGGATCCGCGGACTGGCCGACGCATCGGCACCTACGGCATCCACTCGGACCAGGAGAACAACGCCTATCTGCTCGACTTCTCGGCCGGCAACATCGTCAAGATCGATGCCAGGACCAAGAAGGAGACCGTGTATCTGACCCCGACGCCGAACTCGACGCCGCGGCGCGGCCGCGTCGACCAGGAAGGGCGGCTATGGTTCGCCGAGTATCGCGGCAATGCCATTGGCATGCTCGATCCGGAGACCGGCAAGATCACGGAATGGAAGGTGCCGTCGCCGTGGAGCGCGCCTTATGATGCGGTCTACGGCCGTGACGGCTCGGCCTGGACCGGCTCGATGCTCAACGACCGCGTGTCGCGGCTTGACGTCAAGACAGGCCAGTACATCGAGTATCAGCTGCCGCGCCCAACCAACATTCGCCGCGTATTCGTCGACGACCGCACGAACCCCGGCGCGCTCTGGATCGGCAGCAACCACGGTGCTTCGATCGTCAAGGTCGAACCGCTGCTCGACTGAGGCGCTTTGCGGTTGGCTTGCTCTGAACTCTCCACGTCATGCCCGGCTTTGTGCCGGGCATGACGCCTTTCGATCGGTAAGCAAGGCGTGGATGGCCGGGACGCCTTCGCTTGATGTGAACCTCACTAGCGACCGCGTCTACATGGCGACGACCGCCACAGACGGTCCTGCGGCGGACGCATCGCGGTCTTCGCGCCGGAGTAACCGCTACTCGCCCGCCGGCAGCGCGGCTGCAAGGCGTTGCGCCGACGCCTTGAGCTCGGCGAGCGCGGCGCCGCGCGCCGCCTTGTCGAACCGGCTGATCAGCCCCGAGATCGCGAGCGCGCCGTGGAAGCGCGCGCCACTGTCGAAAACCGGCACCGCAACCGCGGCGACGTCCGGGTCGCGCTCGCCGAGCGACACGGCGTAACCCTTTGCCTTGGTGCTTTTCGCCTTGACACCGGTCGGGTCCGTATAGGCCGCAAGCACATGCCCGCTTGCGCCAGCATTCAATGGCAACTGCGTGCCTTCGTCGAGATGATGGCGCGCGGGCTGCGGCGAATTTTGCCGGAACAGGCACACCCGCGTTTTGTCTTCGCGCACATAGAACGAGGCCGTCTCGCGCGTGGCTTCGACCAGCCGATGCAGCTCCGGCCTGATCGCGTCGCCGAGGTTGAAGCCATGCCGGTAGATCGAACCCAGCCGCCAGAGCGACGGGCCGAGACGGAATGCGCCGCTCGGCTCGCGGATCAGATAGCCGAACCGTTCGAGCGACCCGAATAGCCGCAGGATCGTGCTCTTGTAGAAGCCGGTCGCCGCCGCGATCTCGGCGAGCGTCAGTTCCGGTTTGTCGGCTGCGAACGCGTCCAGAATGGTGAGCGCCCGTTCCACCGCTTCAACCTTGTCCTGGCTCATTCTCGCCTCGTCGGCCCGATGTTGCGCACTGCGGGTGGTTGTGGTAGACAGAATATAGTTCTATTACACAGAACGAGCAAGAATGGAGTGCGCGAGAGCAACGATGTGCGGACTTCTGGCCGGCACGCGTATCCTCGATCTGACCAACGTCCTGGCCGGGCCGTTCTGCTGCTACCAGCTGGCGCAGCTCGGCGCCGACGTGATCAAGGTCGAGGTGCCGGGCACTGGCGATCTCGCGCGTCAGCTTGGCGCCGATCCGGCCCTCAATCGCGCTCGGATGGGCGCCTCGTTTCTGGCGCAGAACGCCGGCAAACGCTCGATCACCATCAATCTCAAGAGCGCGAACGGGCGCGACGTATTCGACCGGCTGGTAGGGACGTCCGACGTGGTGGTGGAGAACTTCCGCCCCGGCGTCATGGATCGGCTCGGGCTTGGTTACGCGGCGCTCAGGGAGATCAAGCGCGACATCATCTATTGCGCAATTTCGGGCTTCGGCCAGGACGGGCCGCTCAGATTCAATCCCGCCTATGATCAGATCATCCAAGGCCTGTCGGGCGTCATGAGCGTCACCGGCGACAAATGCTCGGCGCCATTGCGGGTCGGCTTTCCGGTTGCAGACACCATGGGTGGCACGACCGCGGCCTTCGCGATCGCGGCCGCGCTGTTTCGCCGCGAACGAAGCGGGGAGGGTGAGCTCATCGACGTATCGATGTTGGAATCGACGCTCGTCGCCATGGGCTGGGTGGTGTCGAACTGGCTGATCGCGGGCGTTCGGCCGCAGCCGATGGGAAACGAGAACATGACCGCAAGCCCGTCCGGCACGCTGCGCACCGGCGACGGCCTCCTCAACATCGCGGCCAACAAGCAGGAGCAGTTCGAGACCTTGTGCCGGCTGATCGCGCGCGAGGACCTGGTTACGCATCCGCATTTCGCCGGACGCGAGGATCGCAAGCGGTATCGCTTCGAGCTCAACGCCGAGATCGAGACGGCGCTGGTCACGAAGTCGGCGGCGGAATGGTCGCTCGTCCTGAACAAGCACGGCGTCCCCGCCGGCGAGGTGCTCGATGTGCCGTCGGTGCTCGAGCATCCGCAGATCGCCGAGCGTGAGCTCATTCGCACGTTCGAGGCGGCCCCCGGCGTCGACCGCGCGGTGCGGGTCGTGCGGTCCGGATTCCGCCTCGCGAGCGGCGATCCGGCGCCGTCGACGCCGCCGCCGCGGCTTGGCGCCGACACCGCCGACATCCTGACCGAGCTCGGATACACGCCCGCCGACATCGACGCTCTCGCGCGGGAGGACGCCATATGACGCAGGCCCGCGCGCCGAAGAGCCCGCAAGACTGGTGGGCGACGTCGATCATCGACATGAAGCCCGGCTCCATCCGGCTCCGCGGCTACGCGATCGAGGAGCTGATCGGCCGCATCGGCTATGCCGAGATGGTCTATCTCATGACCCGCGGCGAGCTCCCGCATCCGGACGCCGCCAGATTGCTCGAAGCCGCGCTGGTCGCGGCCGTCGACCATGGGCCGCAGGCGCCCTCGATTGCGACCGCGCGGATGGCGATCACCTGCGGCGTTGGCATCAATAACGCCATGGCGTCCGCCACCAACATGCTCGGTAACGTGCACGGCGGCGCCGGCGAGCAATGCGTGGCGTTCTACAATGCGGTCGCGGCGCGCCTGACCGGTGAGACCACGCCCAGCGGGCCACGTCTTGCTGAGGCGGTGGTGGCGGAAATGCGCGCGCTCGCTGAACGCGGGGTCCGCCATGTCCCCGGCTTCGGCCACCGTTTCCATCCGCTCGACCCACGCGCGCCGCGCCTCCTCGCTTTGGTCGACGCGGCGGCGACCAAGGGCGTCGTCAGCGGGCGCTTCGCCGCTATCGCGCGGGCGGCGGAGGATGCGCTCGCGGCACAGAAGGGGCGGCGGATCCCGCTCAACATCGACGGCGCGACCGGCGTCATCTATGCTGAACTGGGCTTTGCGCCGCCGCTCTGCCGCGGCCTGTTCGTGCTCTCCCGCTCGGTCGGCGCCCTGGCGCATGCCTGGGAGGAAATGCAGTCGGGCGAACGGAACAAAGGACCGATCCCGCGCCATCTGTTATGGACCTATGCGGGGCCGCCGCCGCGCCGTCTCGCGGGCGAGCGCGGGTAGGGGAGCAGGCTTCAGGGGCCACACTCGTCGGCGGAAAGGCTGGGTCCCACTTTCGTGGGGACGAACGGAGATTGAGCGTGTCCAAGAACACCGTGGCACTCATGCATCATATTCAATTGTGAAACAGCGCAAGCTTCATCGGCCCCAGGTTTGCTCGGGCTTGGGGTTGGCCCGTCTCTTTTCCCGTTCCCCCAAAGTGAGGGGGCGTGGCGCGCCAGAGCAGACGCCAGAAGAAGATACGCGCCTGTCCAGCGCGCCACCGGCTTTTCCCGCTTTCGCGTTCCACGGGGCCCGGACCCGGGCGGCCCATAGTAGCCGACGGGGTTGCTCCGGGGTCCGCCCGGGGGTGCGGCTGCGAACCACACCCGCAGGTGTCGGCCCCGCCCCACCTTCATGACGCCTCATGAGAGCGCCCCTCGATGGACGGGACGCTGGGAATATAACCCTTGAGGAGGACGAGTCAACGTCAATCTTTGACTTCACGTGAATGTTACTTGAGGTGAATTAGAAGCCAAACTGAACGGCCTTACTGCAACTTTGCGCAGTGGCGGCTATTTTAGGGCGCGTACTCATAAATCCAGTTCTGCAGGCTGCTCGTTGATGTCCGCTTCGCTCCGTAAGCGACCGAATTGCTGCGACGCCGCGAATGTAGCGAGGAGCCAGAAGCGGTCATCGGCCTTGAGCAAGGGGTATCGCGGCGGATCAGGTGCCCTGGTATCATACTGAGGTTATTTTCTTCGGAGGGCCTCATGAGAGCTTCGCTTCGGCAATTGGCGGCGTCGCAGCAACGA
>Ga0066903_100001165_pt1 | contig 18676 bp, 14 predicted proteins | sample PanSoiMetaGPlot1_FD_67491 | JGI IMG/M metagenome (GOLD analysis project Ga0066903, IMG submission 67491) | Tropical forest soil microbial communities from Panama analyzed to predict greenhouse gas emissions - Panama Soil - Plot 1 (version 2) | ecosystem: Environmental > Terrestrial > Soil >... | reverse complement strand
TGAATGCTTCGCGCTCCTTGGACGAACTCCTCTGGGGTGGTCCCATACAGCGACTTATCTATAAATTTACTACTCAGCTTAACATGGCCCTCCTCTGCCTCATCTTTGGTCCCAGCGCGGGATTCGCCAGGCGCCACGAGAGGTCCGCCTTGGGCGTAGTCGTTCCACTTATAATAGTTAAGCGAGTCGGACAGCGTCACAGCCCTGTTCAACCCCTCATCGGTTTCGGTCATAATCTGTAAAATCTTGTTAACCACCTCTTTTCTCTTGTCCGGTGACTTTACCTCTTCGTGTTTGAAGTGATACTCCGCGGCTTGTTTGCCAACTTCTAAATTACCCGGTATGCATGTATCTCCCGACTGTTTCTGGATCTGTGGATGCAGGGTTGGGTCAGTTAGCGCATATGCAAGATTGGCACAGGCGTCCTCCACAATCTCGCGGGCTAAATCAAGTGACTCGCAAAGCGTCTTAACCACAGCTTCGTTCGGCAATCGTGTACTGTGGTATTTTAGCGTAGCATCGTACTCCGGGACCTTTAGCTCCATGTCTAGCGTCATTCCTCCTTCTCCTTTCCTATAAGAATAAAAACCATTTCCATATCGGCAGCGTTTTTCTAGCTTTCATCAGCATGCGTCACCTATTTATTATTGTATAAGGCTTAGTATCGATCAGCGCGTTTGCCTAATATTGCAGAGCTCGTTTCAATAACAGATTCATCCAACTGCCTGCGGCTGGCTAGGATGAATCATCCTCGTCGGTAACCTGCCCGGAGGGCGGCTGGTTCGCTGAGCGTTGCCACGGCGGAATGGTGTCCGGCTGGCGCGGGAAAATCGCGCCTCGGCTCATCGCGTCGCGCTCGCTCTCGAGCGGATTTATTGGGTTCGGCTCGGTTGACGATAGCGTCCAAGCGCTGACGATCATCATGCGATCCTCGGAAAGCGGGTCGCCGAGTCCCCGCTTTGCTCCACGCGCTCTAAGCGCGAGCTCGAGGTTGCGCTGGACGGTGTAGCCGACGTAGTGCGCATGGCGTTCCATCGGTTGGCGACGATAGGGGTACAGAGCAACGACAGCGGCAGGCGCGTAGTTCGCAGCGTTAAAGTCGAAGATCGCGCCCGCGTCGCGGACCCCGGGGGGCACACGATGCTTAGTCGTTCCGAGCGCGAGTGCGTGCTGGTACGCATGGGTGATCTCATGCACAAGGGTTCCGATTAAGCGCGGCGTCCCGCCGAGTTCCTGCCTAAGCACACGATCGAAATTCAGGTAAATGTCTCTCGTCTCGAGACTATACTCACCTCCCACCTCGTCTTTGGACGTGCTACGATCACGTGGCTCAAAGAGCAGAGGAACCAGATGCATATCGTATTCGCCGCACGCAATCTCGTTCACGCGGCTGACGATGCTGCGCAAGATGTCCTTGGCGTGCTCGTCGTCACGGATGCCCATCGGCTTGCCGTTGCTAAGATTGAGTTCGCCGTTTTTCAACAAACCTTTGCGCATCTCGTCAGTCCAGTCTCTCGCCACCATATAGCAGGCGAGATTTTCCAGCGCGTCCATTAAGGATCGATCTCCGGTGATGTCTTCGGAAATATTGGCAGTCTTGATCTGCGAGTCTCGAATGAACTCCTCAGGCATCCGCACAGTGGCCAAGTCCGTAGCCAGCGCCGTAAAATCGCGTTTCCCTGCCGCTGGACCATAGATGGTGTCCGCATACGGCTTGAGTTGGGCGAGCAAGGGTCCGATCGTCCCAGCGTCGGCTACGCGCAACCCGGCCCTCAACATCTCCGGTTTCTCTTTACTGATTGTCCGAACCAACCTGAGGTGAGCGAGGAGAAGAACCGAGAACGCGTGCTTGAGCTTTGCAAGGTCAGCTGATGATGTCGCCACGTTCGTCTGGGCCAGCGATTGCTCAGGCGAGGGATCGGGTTCGAGTGCGGCTATCTGTTCCCGGAGCTTTAGGAGTTCGGTTAGTCGTTCCTCAACACCGAGCTTGATGAAGGTAGCGAGGCGGCTGGCGGTTTCCTGGTGGTCGAACAAGGCGGCGGCGACGCGCAGCATTCCTGCGTCTAGAATGGTAGTCTTTGCGTATCGCCCATCCGGATGCTGCCGAACGAAAAGGGAGTTCACCACGCGATCCGCTGAGTCGCCTTCGAGGCCGACGAACTGCTTGAGGCTGGCCACAAGCGCGGTGCGTGCGGACTCCCGCTGCTCGACGTCCTCGTTTGTGTCGAGGCACCGCATCTGGCCGTCCACTGCAACGAAGGTGGGCGACGCATCGAGGATCGAGCGACCCTCTCGGTTCAGGAGAATGGGATCACCGCCGCGCTTTGCCAGATCGCTCCATTCCTTCGGCGTAGGAGGACTAGAGATCTGCGCAACACTGTTGGACCCTTATGGTTGCTCATCGTCTTAGACCCAAAGGTTCAAGCCGAGCTTCAGTGGACACCCAGCTATAGAACGACCGCTGGAGGCCGTCGAAGGTAATCGCTTGAAGGTTCTTAATCAAGGAAAAAGTGTGTAGCTTCGCTTGTATCTTCGGCGTCGGAGATTTTCTTACGATGATCTGGCGACCAGGGGGCGATGAGAACCTCTTGAAGGTCAGTCAGAAAACAGCTAATATAGTTTTCCAGTCGCTTCTACTAGCACGAGGGAAACGCTATGGCATTCAACGAATTTCTCGAAACGTTTCGGCAAAAACTAGGAGCGCAGCGTGTCCAAGATCGTGTTAGAACGCACTTGGAACATTACTTCGACTTCGAAGGAGCTTCCGACGCACCAAGCCGTGTCAAGGTTGCTCTAGATTACGTGTTCGGGTCGGAAAGGAAAAACTTGGACTCCTATGAACCGGATCAGAATCAAACCAGAGACTTTATTGACTACCTGATATTTGCGATCCAAGCAGAGAACAAGAAGAATAGAGAACAAGAAGAAGAGAACAAGAAGAAGAAGGAGGAGCTGTCGCAGGATCGCTGTTTGGCGTTAACAAAACTCCTAGACTACAACGAAAATCCAGGAACACCCTATTTTTCCGATATCAAACCACCTGTATTTGCGTTTCAGCTTGCGCTCCGCGTCCGAGAACCCTCCCTGATAGATCAGAGCGACGTCGGAATATGCGGAGAGAATTCCCTAATGATCTATTTCGCGAAAAACACTCCATCGGCTTTCGCCGGGTATGGGATTTCGCTGATGCGCAATGGATGGGGAAACTTTCACGGACTGATGGTGAAGCCCAGCCCAGAGATTGTTGAGTCGTTCATCCCAGAATTTCTCCGTGAGAAGTATAACGCCCTCCGTGAGTCATCCATCCGGAGCTCGTACACCGACTACCTTGAACGTAAGGCGTCAAAGGATGAAACGTTGCCTTCGAAAATGTTGGCTGCGAAAAAGATGGCGGCAGCAGATTTCGTCATCATGGGAAGCCTCACGATGGGCTTTTTTGGTTCGATCAAAGAAGGCTCCTGGCCGGACGACGTCTGCGAGAGGCTATCAAAAGCCGGACTTCAGAATGTCGAGAATAAGGTGAACCCGTTCAGCGAGCCGAACAAACAAAATTTGACCGATGCATGTACGGCTGTAAAAGCTGGCAAGCTAGTAATGCTCTGTGTTTGGCCCGAGCTTGTAGTAGAGCTTCGCTCGTATAAGCTTTTCCTAGCAAAGAATCTCCTCCTAGCAGGGAAGCCGGAAAGTGTGGAAAGTGGTTATTATCTTCAGCGCGGCTCGGGCAAAAAATGGGAGGAGGCTCTCAAAGGCGAGGGAGGACTCGACCTTACTTCTACCGTTAGAGCAAGCGCAAAAAAGGGGGACCTTAAGAGTCGCCATTGGATACTAGTGACTCACCTAGTTGAAGCCGAAGGAAAGGTAACTATTAAGCTCTACTCTTGGCAACACCCTGTGCAAGGAACGCTCTTACTTGAGACTTTCATGACGCATTATCAGGGTTACGTCGCCGCCGACCCCCCCGCGACAACACGCGGCTGAGAAACGCTCTAGGATGCCCAGTACGCGCTTTTTTATTGCGTTCAGGGATCAGACCTGATGTTTAACAAAACGTTAACATCGTACAGTCTTACCTAGCTTAGGCGAAGGTCTGGCAAACTGTTTCCGCCAGAACGGCAGCGGCAGCGTAAGCGAATCGGTGAATTGAAGAAACGTCGCGATCTACACGTTTCTGCCTGATCGTGCCCTGTGAAGGGGGGGCAAAAACGCCAATTAAACGGCAACGGGAAATTTTTGACATCGTAACACAGCGTTTTGGAAGACCGTAAAAAACGCACATTGTCTCATTTTGTGATCGGCGTAAACAGTTCCTTCTCGTCCGTATCCACCACGAACACGGCCAGCAGCTTGGCTGGTTCGGTCTTGCTCGCATTTTCATCGAGCGTGTGTCGATCCCCAGGCATCTCGGGAAAGTTCTGTCCCGCGTGATAAGTAACGACGGGCCCATCATTGACCGAAGTTCGGATCGCTCCTTCGAGAACCGTTGCGTAGATGAAAGCAGACTTGGGATGCATGTGGCCTGGCGACGAACCGCCGGGACCGTATTCGACGAGAATACCCTTCATGCTTTTGCCCGGAACATTTGGCAGAGCGTGGTCGAACACGAGCGTGACATTTGGCAGATTGTGTTCGAGCACAGTTGGCTGAGCGTGTCCGACCACGGGCGGGACCTGTGGACCTTTGTCATCGGCCACCCCTGAGCCCACGGCCATCATTGCGCAAACAATAAACGCGCAGATGAAGCGCGGCAGTCCGACTGCTTTTGACGTTTGAATTCGTTTCATTGTGGCCTTCTTATGTTCTTGCGATGTTCGGGAAAAGGATTGTTGCTCGGTTTTTAAGCTGCTGAGCGCTTGAGCCAGTCGTCATAATGCGTCGGGCCGTCACCAACATCAAGGATCGATCAACGTATTCTTTGATCTTCTTCAGATTTGGCTTCGTGCCTTCAACGAGGAACTTCTGGAAGTTCGTGCAGCTATCCGAAAGAATTGCAACGGAATGAGTAACATTGTAGATGATGGGTGCTAAAGCACCTTGAGGTTCTCGGTGGGACGAGTTGACGTGCGAGGACTCCTTTCGTAGTGTGCGGGAAGCAGGTGCTCCATATGGAGTAATCGGTTAGGTGTTGGTTTCGTGGTTGCCATGAAAAACTCATTGAAACTGGTCAGATTATCCGACGCACTCCTGGTTACGCTCGCGTTGACAATCGTGGCAGCTACGCCTGCGGAGGAAAAGGCATTCACGGACAAATTCAAAGCAGCAATGGAAGGCAACGACACAACGACACTGGAGGGTTTCCTTTACACAGAAGGCTCAGATCGACACGCCCTCGAAATCTATAAAATGATGCTCCAGCGAGAGACCGAGCTCCTCAGGCAGTTCGGCAACGCCGGGGGACAATTTACTACCAACATCGAGCTTGTTAGTCTCACGCCGGAGGACGTGAAGAAAGCGATGACGCCGGAGGAGGGACCAACCGGCAAATACTGCCTGAATCTCACACCAACGAAGAAGCTTGTTATCAAGCTTGAGCACAAGGACGCGATCAGCTCCGGCTCCAGCACGTCCGAATATTTCGTTGCTGAGAAAGAGGGCAAACTCGTGATCTCCGTGCACGGACCGTGTAAGTGAGCTGGAGAGACCGCGCTGCACCGAAAGCCGACTCGGCTTCAACAACCGAGTTGGCTTCCATCTCGGACGCCTCCCATTGGTTCGGCCATCCTACCACCTCCGCACAACTCCGCAACCCCAGCGGCTATCGGGTTGGCTGGTTTGATCGAGAGCGAACGCACGCGCTGCATTTCGCCGATATTTCAGAGGCCGCTGCAATTCTCGTTAGATGTTTCTGACGCTGGCGCGCGTTAATAAGCGACTGAGCTATACGATTGTCTTGCTGTTGTTGGAGGAAAAAGGAGTTGACGTGCGAGGGGTCCGTTTTGTAACGTAGGCGCAGCAGGTGCTCCATATGGAGTAATCGGTTAGGTGTTGGTTTCGTGAGAGGAGGATTTGATGTCTGACCCTAGTCCATCAGCAAAACTCGCGGATGACTTGAACAAGATCGATCTCGCCCTGCAGGACCATGGAGAGAGGGCGGCGGCGGCGATTGCCGAAGTGACGGCGGCCAGACTGACACATCGTGACGCAGCCGCGTCTGAGGCCTTCGAACAACAGGAGATCGACACCCTGCTCAAAAAAACTATCGTCTTCCTGACGTCCGCCAATCAGGAATTGCAGATTATCGCGTCTCGGCTCACAGAGGTCACCAAGGGCTGCAAAAATTCCGCGGATCAAGAGAAGGCGGCCACTCGCGCAGCTGCTCTTTCGGCATTAAGGACGGCCAGCCCCATCATGACGAACGCGCAGACATATGATTCGCCCGATCAGGTCCGCAAGGCACTCGCCGATGCGCGGGCTAAGAAGCTCAAGTACAACCAGCGCATGGATCAGGTGTCGGCGGCCATGAAGAAGTTTCCTCGGCCGTGGGTCACGTCTCAGCTTCAGCAGTCCCTGACCGACGCGGACACAGCGGCCAAGAAGGCAGATTATGTCAAGGCCTTTGACAAGTTGCAGACCGCGCTGACCGACGCCACTAATTTGGCGGGTTCGTATAAGCTCGATGACGACTTGAAACATCTCGATGCGGAACTGACGACGTTCCTCGGCAAGGCCAAAGCCGCCGCCGCGGAAGTCGCCAAGGTGCAAGCGGAACACAAGCTCGACGCCACGATCGGCGATGAGGCGGAACGCGCCGAGATCGACAAGAAGATTCCGCTGGCGACAGCTTTTTTGCCGAATGCCGACGGCGATTACAAGCGGCTTTCAGAGCATTTGGAGGACGTCAACCGGTTGTGCACGTCGTCGCCGCATATCCTTCAAGTCAGTACTTTAGTTAACAACCTCTTCACCTGCATGCAGGAGATCGGTCCGCTGTTGAAAGCGCCTGGCGAGTTCTACGCGTTGGATGAATTGCGTTCCTCGCTGTATTCCTCGCTGGCTGTGGCCAAGCCCGCTCCAGCAGTCGCTGCGAAATTCGCAGCGGAAACGACTGCCGACACAAAGGCCCTGGCCAGCGCCGCGCGAATCCATCAGGCGGCCGCCAAGAGAGTGGGGGCAGTGCCGCAAATGCAAATCGTTCATCGAGGGATTATCAAGTCCAATCTCGAAGCTCGCCTGACTGCGGTAGTGATTCCCTCATACCTCACGTTCAATCCGCCTCAAGGATCCACTAAAGCTACGAGCACCATTCCTCGGACAAAGATGCTCCAGGACGCCGCAACCGCCGCCAGCAAAGTGTTTCAGGAGATGTTGAAGGGTTGCAATAGCCAGGCAGAGCAACTCGATCTGATGCTGGTGATCGCTACCGACGATCTGGATGGGCTGCTCAAGAGCAGCATGCCGCCGGACGTGAATTGGGCGGCGGATCCCACGTTGCTGGGCGAGTTGGCCGATGCGACGCGGAAGGAGCTGGCGAAAGTGATTACCAACCACATTGAGGGCCAAGGCGAGCATGAGACGGCACAGATTGGCACCGAAATCTACGACTTTAAACAGGAACTTGGCCGCGGCGGCTTGGGAATCGCGAAACTGTTTGAGTCGAAGAAAGACCCCACGAAGAAGCTCGTGCTCAAGGAGCCACAAACGCGGGCCAACAGCAAGATACCGTCTGACATCCAGTATCAGATGGTGATGGCGTCGAATCGCGAAATGGCCAACGAACTGCGAGCACATTTGCAGGCATCTCAAAGTAACCACCCAAACGTGCTCAAGCTGGTAGACCTGTGCATCGGGCCCGATGGTCGCGTGCGGGCGGTGATGGAAGTGGCTGGCGGTGGCGACGTACCAAAGCTGCACAGAATTCTGGAGGCGTTGAGTGATCTCGGCGTCTTGCCGCAAGCGGCCCGGACCGCCGTGGAACGGGATATGGCGGCCCAGATGTTATCGGGAATTGCGGCGATGCATGGGGCGGGAGTGGTGCATCATGACCTGAAAGGCGAAAACGTTTTTCTGAAGGCGGATGGAACGGTCCAAGTCGCCGACTTTGGGGCGGGCGTTGCCATGACCGCTCAAGGAAAAATTCCCCAAGTAACCCGGGACATTGGTTTCACGAAAGAATATGCTCCGGAACACCCAAGAAAGGAGCATGACGAAGCGTTCGATATCTTCACGGTGGGCAAGATTCTCGAACGAGATGTCGGGATGCCGGGAGAGCCCGGCAGCCCGGCGAGTTCGGCGGCTCGTCTTCGCGAAGCGCTCACCCGCTCCGACGCCGACAAGCGTGCTGATCTCGAGGCGGCGGCCAAGACGGCTTACATCGCGGGGGTCGACGACTTCCGCAATATGCAGGAATACAAGAACCTCTTGAAGGAGATCATGGCAGCCGGCTCGACGGCTGTGGGCAAGTTCCTCAAAGCTCGCAGCCGCCTCGTGCATTCTCTCGACATTTGCCGCTGCGAAGCACTTGGCGATATAACGGAGCCGATCGCCACCTTGGCTCCCGATGCGTCTGTTCAACTGTCCGTCATTTCCGGAAAGATCCAGACAATAACGGGGGTCTATTACACGGCAGTCATTGAGGCGATTGAGCCTTTATCGGTAAAGGATTTTAAACCTTTATCGGCAAGGGATCCTAAAAAAACTTTGGCCGAGATCGAAGCGGCGAGGCTGGCCGCGATCGAAGCGGCGAGGCTAACTTGGGTCTCGAAGCTGCGAAGCTACCAGACCCAATTTAAGGTGAAAGTCGCGGAGCACAAAGCCCTGGTGCAGGAGTTTGTGTCCAAATATCAGGAGGTGCTTGGGAGCCTCGATTGGGATGCTCTGCGAACGGCGATGGGTGGCTCCAAGAGCAAAGACAAGGAAGAGCAAAAAGCCATTCAGGGATTGGCCAAAGCCGAGATGCGCCTGTACGGCGTCTTGGCCGCGTTCGACGAGGTGAGCCCGCGAATCGAGGAACTGCTGCGAGCGATCAGCGATTTGGTGCAAGCGATCAACGATTTGGTGCAAGCCAAGCCGGGAGAATTGGAGACCATCCGCGAAGCAGGCAAGAAATTCATAGAGACAAATTGGTAGTTCAGGAGATCCTGGCGCAGGAAGACGATGATGCATCGAGAATTGCTTCCAAGTTTTGGGTGACCGGAAATGCATTATGACTGTCTCCTTTTTTTTGTGCCAACCGAACTTTGACGTCTGCTGTTTTAAACCAAACTGAACGACGTCTTAAATCTTGTTCATATTCCGCGATTGCGGTCTGACGCGAAAGATGAGAATGACGTTCAAGTCGCTTGCGCCGGAAAAGCATTTCACAGAGCCGCTTTGCTTCAACGAAGCGACTCTTACTCGACAAAATTTGAATGAATTAGAATTCGTGCTGGACGTTCAAATTTCGAACGGATATAACGCTTGATGCATGGTTAACCACCATCCGGGGGGAATGCAGGTGACACCACGACCGAAGCCGAGCTCAGTGGACGAGGTTGATCAACATCTAGAGGCGTGGATCAGCGCCGTTCTAGGCGAAGTCACGGTCACTCTGGGCGCCCCGAAAGAATCGCAGTCCGGCAAAGGTGTTAACTTATACCTGCTGAATTTGGTGAACAGCCCGCCGCCTCGTAATGTGAAAGAGCGGTCCCCGGACAGGATCATGCTCCGCTACCTAATCACCGTTTGGGAGACCGACCCGCATGCGATGCACCGGATGCTGGGTGAACTCATGTTTACAGCGATGACCTTGCCCGAAGTTGATGTGGAATTGGAACCGTTGTCGCCCGCAGTCTGGTCAGCGCTCGGCCTGGTGCCGCAGCCCTCGTTCGTCTTGCGGGCACAACTGCTACGTGAGCGCCCGGAGAAGCTCGCGCCGCCGGTTCTGACGGAAATGGTCATCAAGAAGGCACTGCTGCGCCCGCTATCTGGGCAGGTCATAGGGCCTGGCGACGTTGCCATCATGGGGGCGCGGGTGGAATTACCAGCGCTACAGCTTTCCACGGCGACCGATTTCCGGGGCCGGTTTCAATTTGCCGCTGTGCCCTCCGACCCGCCGATCAAGCTGTTACGCGTGAACGCCAAAGGGCGAACCATTTCCGTGCCCGTCGAAAAAGCGAACGAAGCAGTGATTATTCGTCTGAAAGAAAGTGAGCTTATAGAAAGCGAGGTGTGATATGCCGACTTATTTAACTCCTGGCGTTTACATTGAAGAAGTCTCCACAGGCCCGAGACCGATCGAGGCGGTGGGCACCAGCGTCGCCGGGTTCGTCGGTGTCGCTCCGGATAGCGCAAAGCATCTCAACGAACCCATGTGGTTCGACAATTGGACCCAGTTTATCAGAGACTTCGTGTCACCGGGAAACGCGAGCACGCCGCTGGCGAACGCTGTGTTCGGTTTTTTCCAGAACGGCGGTGGACGCTGTTGTGTTGTAAACGTCGGAGCGGATAACTCGATCGTTGGCGATGGCCAGGGGCGCAAGGGCCTTGGAGTGTTGGAAGAGAGCGATGAGATCGCGATTGTGGCAGCGCCTGGATACATGGACGCTGAGTCTTACGACGCGTTGTTGTCGCATTGTGAGAAGATGAAAGATCGAGTGGCGATCCTCGACGCGCCGCCGCAGGTTTCGAAAATCGACGCGCTAACGAAGGTTGCCACCGCGCCTGCCAAAACGAAGAAATCGCGCGGAGCCAGTGAAGAGGCAATATCTGAGGCCGACGCGCTGCGTCCGCGGCAATCCGACGGCGGCTGGGGCGCATTTTATTTTCCCCATATCACCGTCCGCGACCCATTATCGGCGAAAGATCTGGTTGACGTGCCGCCGTCAGGTCATATTGCGGGTATTTACGCGCGCAGCGATGCAACCCGGGGCGTGCATAAGGCACCGGCTAATGAGGCGGTTCGTGGTGCACTGAACGTCACCTACCGGGTCACTCGCGAAGAGCAGGCAACACTGAATCCCAACGGCGTTAACTGCATCCGGTTGTTCCCTGGCGAGGGAATTCGGGTGTACGGTGCGCGAACGCTGGCGGAGAGCAGCAGCGAATGGCGTTACCTTAACGTCCGCCGGCTGTTTAACATGATCGAGGAATCGATCGCTCGCAGCACGCGCTGGGTAGTGTTTGAGCCTAACGACCGGCCGCTCTGGAAAGCGATCCGGCGTGACGTGAGCGCGTTTCTCACGATGATCTGGCGCCAGGGTGCGCTGATGGGCCGGACCCCGGAAGAGGCGTTCTTCGTGCAGTGCGATGAAGAGACCAATCCACCCGAGGTGATCGATGCCGGTACGGTCGTAACTGTGGTTGGCATCGCACCGGTTAAACCGGCAGAATTCGTCATTTTCCGCATCGGCCAAAGCGCCGGTGGAACGCAAATCACAACGTAACCCGCGGAGGTCATCATGGCTACTCCTGCAGCCGCACCAGAAAATGCATCAAGCGCTCCGGGTACCGGAGCGCAAACAGGGACATGGGTTGATCCTTATCGTTCCTACAATTTTAAACTAGAAATCCAAGGCATCACCGAGGGCCATTTCACCGAGTGCACAGGTCTCGGGGTTCGAGTGCGAAGCATCGCTTACCGGGAGGGAGGAACTAGTCAGGTAGTTCACCAGTTGCCTGGACGCGTAGAATACAGCGAAATCACTCTGTCCTACGGCCTCACGACTTCCAGGCTGTTGTGGGATTGGCTTATGAGTGCCGTGAAAGGTAAGGTCGAACGTCGCAACGTCTCTATAGTAATGATGGCCGATGACGGCGTCACGCCTGTGATGCAGTGGAACCTCATCAATGCCTGGGTTAGCGAATGGCGTGGAGCGCCTCTGGACGCGTTGGGCCAGGAGGTTGCCATCGAATCGGTCTCGCTTGTATTCGAAAGCATCGATAGAGCATGACGCTAATGCCCTGAGCGCCTTAGTCGAATGCCAACTCAGCTCAGTATAAAGGGAATTGTCCTTCGCGCCGTTGCTCTGAAGATGGCGAGTTGGTCCCAGGCCATTCTTCACAGGCTTGAACCGAGCGGGCGCGCAGAATCGCAGCGTACTATCGATGGCTCAGTTGGCGAGCTGATCGAGAAGACGTCGTCTGCTCCGCCCGCAAGCGCTGAGGAAGTGAGTATCAGGAATTTCGGCCCCGATCCTCTTTCGGGTGGGCCGCCAGGACACTGGCTCGAGCACATTCGTCAGCGGGCTCCGCAATTACTGCGACCGGTTCATCAGCGGGTCGACCGAACGCCGCTGGAGCCCGGGCCCCCAACCCTCGGAACGAAAAAAACTGCAGCGCCAGTGCTAAAGCCGGAGAATCAACCTGAAAAGCCCTGTTTTCCGACCGGCTCATCCGCGGTCAAGGAATCAACCCCGCAGTCGTGGCAAGCGTCGGAACGGGTAAAACACGTGGAGGCCGGCATTCCTCGCTCGAGAAGCGCACGATCAGAGCAGCACACCGACCCAGCTTACCCTGCAACAGATCTACAGAGGCCGCCGCTGATCCAATCCACAGCGTTCAGGGCGCAGGCAGAACAAAAACGGCTCCATTCTCTAGAACCCCAATCGCGCACGGCATCAAACCTGACGCAGCGGCCGCAATCGTTCTTAGCGCCTGCTCACCCGCGGTACAAGTCCAGGGAAAATCGGGCAAAGTTTCCGACTGAGATTTCTAAACGATTACCAAAAAGGTTGCCTGTTTCTTCGGTCACTTCGCCGCCGTACGAATCGCAACGCGTGGCGTCGGTATTTTATCGTGACGGAACGGTCAGAGCTGCACCAGCCGCTGCTTCTTTGAACTTCCCACTGGAGCCTTCCGAAGATCTTTGGCCTCGGCTTCCAGAGGCCGCGTCGCCAGATCCGTTGGATGAGCACCTGGCAGCGGTACGCGATCAGGAACGGTGGCGGCGGTTGGATGACGAACAACGAGGCATTTATGGAGCGCGTCGGATTTCTTCTTGAGACTGGAGAGCGCCTCGGGTGTTTGCTAAACCCCGAGAGCATTGAAGTTCGTCGGCAAGCTGGCGTTCGGCCGCGGCGCTCGGTCGGCGGCGCGCTCACCGGTCGCGGCTTGACTGATGATCCGCTGCTGTACACGGGCGGCGGCAGCACCGAACTCAAGTTGGACCTCCTGTTTGACGTGTCTCTCGCGGGCTCGTCGCTTCAGACTGAAGACGTCCGTGACCTGACGCGGCCGCTATGGCGATTGGCTGAAAATGTTGAAAGCGAAGACGGCTACGGGCGGCTACAAACTGTGCGCTTTGTATGGGGGAAGAGTTGGAACGTTCCCGGCGTCGTGGCGGCAATCGCCGAGCGGCTGGAATATTTCACGCCGCAGGGCACGCCGCAGCGTTCCTGGCTGCGGATGCGCCTGCTTCGGGTGGAAGAACCTGCGGCCCCGCGCACATATCCCGGCCGGCAGCTAGCACAGCCTCCAGAGATATTGTCGGCGCCGACGGGGCTCATGCCTGAGGGCATGGGCGTCCATGAGATAACAGGCGGAACCTCGGGCGCGCCCGATGACGATCGGGGCGCCGGCGAGCGCCTCGACGAAATTGCCCAGCGCACTTTCGGCGACCCAAGTTACTGGCGGTTATTGGCGGCGTTAAACGACATCGACGACCCGCTCCACATCCCGCCTGGACAACTTCTCCAAGTCCCCACTGTTAGTGGCCGGACCTAGAAAAAAAGGTTTTAAGAATGAGGAATAGCTTACACCTCGAGTTCCGACACGTGCGGGTGGGCGCGCCACGGATGTTAGAAGCGGCCGATCAACCGACGGGTGCCAAAGTCTCGCTAGTCCGGGGCTTTTCTGCGTGAAATATGCCAATCGCGAGTCTCAGTTTACCGCCGATGGTTGTGGAGGTGAATGGTAAGCCCGTTTCGCTCGAGGCGTCCGGGCTGGGCCAAATCCGCATCCAACAGCGATTCTCGTTGCCGACGTTGTGTGAGCTGACGTTCTCCGGTATGGAGCGGGCCTTTGACGAGAGTTTCAAGGTCACACCGGGTGATAAGCTACGGGTGAAGCTGCGGAAGGAGCTCGACTCGCTCTTTCTGGGCGAAGTGACAGCGTTAGAATACAGCTATCAACCGGCGCACGGTCGGGAACTGCGGGTGCGCGGCTACGATTTATTGCATCGGCTGCGAAAACGCCAGCCGGTGCGCGCGCTCGTCCAGGTCGGCATGAGGGAGCTGGCTAACGAATTGGTGGGCGGTCTGGGCATTACGGTTGAGGTGCCGCGGGTGGCTCTGCTCTGGCGGCGATTGATCCAGCACAATCAAAGCGATCTCGATTTGCTGACGGAGTTAGTGGAATCCTGCGGGCTCTACTTCACCTTGCGCGATACCGTCCTGCACCTCCTGAGCCTTGAAGGCATTGGCGATCCAGTGTCGCTGATACTCGGGGAGTCGCTGCTTGAGGTGCGCATCGAAGTCAACGACGATCCCAGTTGCCGGTCCGTCGCAACGGCGGGTTGGAACCCGTTGCGGGTTGAGGGTCACAAAGGCGCCGCGAAGAGCGCACGAGTCGGGCGCAAGATCGCAACCCAGGTCTCGCTAGGCGGCGTGAATGGATCCGCTGAGCGGAAACTGGTGGGGCATGCAGTCCAGGATAACGGTCAGGCCGAAGCGCTGGCACAGGCCGAGCTCGACTGGCGCGTTGGACGCCAGGTAGTCCTCTCCGGCGTGGCCGAAGGCAGCTCGCGGCTACGGCCCGGCACGCCTGTGGAATTACGTGGCGTGGCCCCCGGGTTAACCGGGCGCTACGTGCTCACAGAAGTAACCCACATCCTCGACGCTGAAAAAGGCTTCGTCTCCGAAATCTCAACGACTCCCACTGCGCCAGCTGTCCGCCCCAAGGGGACCATCATGACACTAGGAGTGGTAACTCGCGTGAGCGATCCCGAGAAGCTCGGGCGTGTCCAGGTTTCGCTGCCGGCTTATGACAACGTAGAGACGGACTGGATGACCGTGCTTACCGTGGGCGTTGGCGCCAAAAAAGGAGTCGTGATGCTCCCGGACGTGGGCGACGAAGTCCTCGTGCTGTGCGCGAAGGAAGACCCGGCGCACGGCGTGGTGCTGGGCGGTCTCCGAGGCAAAGGTCCGCCTGATAGTGGCGTCGAGGGAGACGCAGTGAAACGTTTTGCATGGTTGACACCGGGCGGGCAACTCGTGCGCCTGGATGACGCAAAGAAGTCGCTACGGCTAGAGAACGCTGACGGGAGCTACCTGGACATCACGCCACAAAAAGTGTCGCTTCATTCCCAGGCGAACATGGAAATCGAAGCGCCGGGGCGCTCCATTCTTATCCGCGGCAAAGCCATTAACTTTGAGGAGGCATGACGTGCGACTGCTAACCGAAGATGCTGTGATTGTTTGCAAACACGAACTGGGACACGTGGGGATCATTGCGAGTCAGGGGGTTGTTATGATCGGGGACCGAAAGGTTTTGGTCGAAGACGATCCTGAAGGCCGGCCGATTGTCGGCTGCCCGAACCTTGGCGCCACGATCAAGCCATGCACAGCGACGCTGACTGCGAACGATGGGTATTCCAACCTGCTTCGCGTGAATGGCCGACGCATCTGCCTCGACACAATCACTGGTTTGACAGACGGCACTCCACCGGGCGTGGTTAAATACAACGTGCGCCATCCGGGCCAGGCGTTAGTGAGCTCAACGACATGAAAAGCGGCCGCTATTGCGCGTGGCAATTTCTACATCCGGACTTCTATGGATCGGAGGATGCGCCCGGCCTGCGCATCGCGCCGACGGGTGGCATTGCGATGGTCGAGGAAGACGCTTCGGTGCGCCAGGCGATCCTACTGCTTCTCTCGACGTCGCTTGGCGAGCGAGTGATGCGCCCCGAGTATGGCTGTGAACTACGCAAGCTAATTTTCTCACCCAACGATGACACCACTGCAGGGTTGGCGATTCATTACGTCCGACGAGCCTTAGAGCTTTGGGAACCGCGGATCGAGATTCTTCATCTTGACGCAGGCCGCAACGAGGAGAACCCGACACGGCTGACGGTCTCTCTCGAATACCGCGTCCGCGCCACGCAGAGTCTCCGGGAGGAGTCCTTCTCCGTGAATCTTGCTGGAGAGTAACTGTGTCATTACCTTCGCCTAATCTCGACGATCGCGACTTCAACCAATTGCTGGAGGAGTGCCGGCTGCGGATCAAGCAATCCTGCCCGCAGTGGACGGACCTCTCGCCCAGCGATCCCGGGATGATGCTGCTCGAGCTGTTTGCGCATCTGACCGAGATCATGATCTATCGCCTCAACCGGCTACCGGACAAAGCGTATGTCGAATTTCTGCGGTTGATGGGAGTAAAGATTCTGCCTCCTTCCGCCGCGAGCGTAAGCCTGAAGTTTTCTATTTCTCGCCCCCAGGAACAGCCGCTCCAGATCCCGCGCGGAACGCGGGTGGCCATCGCGCGCGCCGAAGCCGGGATCGAGCCGCCGGTCTTTACGACCGCGGAGGCAATGACGATTGAGCCAGGTAAAACCGAGACCACGGTTCAGGCGCATCACTGCGAGCTGGTGGAAGCTGAGCTCGCCGGCAGAGGCACCGGCTTGCCCGGGCTTTCGGTTACCGCGCAGCGTCCGCCGATCGTCGCACCACTGGGCAACCAACTGGACCTTGTGGTCGGAGTAGAATCGATGGGAGCTGAACTCGATGAGCGGGCGCCGGCGGTCCAACACAGCGGCAAAGCGTTTCGTATCTGGCGCGAGGTGGATAACTTTACCGACTTGGGTCAGGACCTTTTTGTTTATGTAACTGACCGCACGACGGGAACCGTTACTTTCGCGCCCGGGATGTATAGCAAGGAAAACGATCATCAGCTAGAAGCCCAGCCCAAGGCGCTGGCAGCGATTCCGCCTGCGGGACGCGAGATTCGGCTTTGGTATCGCCGCGGGGGCGGGCCGGAAGGTAACGTCGCCGCAAGCACACTGACCACTCTTAAGGATCCACTGGCCGGAGTCCAGGTAACGAATCCCGAGCCTGCCAAGGGCGGTCGCGCTGCCGAGACGCTTGAGAACGCACTAGTTCGCGGCCCGCAGGAACTCCATTCGCTCGAGCGAGTGGTCACGGCTCGCGATTTCGAGCTGATCGCGTTGCGCAGTTCCGGCGCAGTGGCGCGGGCGCGGGCATTCACCATGTCCACGCTCTGGCGTCACGCCACTCCAGGGACAGTGGAAGTGCTGCTCGTCCCCTCGGTACCCAAAGAAAGCTTGAGTGAGGGACGAGTCGGCTTGCAGCAACTTAGTGAGCAGCAAACCGAGGACGCGAGACAGCGTATTCAAACCGTGCTTGATGAACGCCGGCCAATGGGCACCAGTTGCCTCGTTGACTGGGTCCACTACAAGACTGTCCGGGTGAAAGCGCGCGTGGTGGTTCACAGCGAGGAAGATCCAGCGGCAGTCAAAGCGAGAGTTTTGCGGCGGTTGTACGAGACCATCAGCCCCTTGCCGGGCGGAAGCCTCCAATCGTCTGGGTGGCGCTTTGGTCAGAGCCTCCGGGCTTCGAATGTTTATGACATCATCCTCGCCGAACCGGGTGTAAGCTATGTCGATCAAGTTCGCTTACTGGTTGATGAAGTGCCGGATAAGGACATCGCGTCTCTTTGTGCCGACGCATTTCAACCTCGCACCTGGTATGCGGCCACAGGCGAGTCGATTTTCCGTTCTATCAACGATGGCGGAGGCTGGGAACGATGCGCGTCATTTCCGGGCGAAAAAATTAAAATCATTCGCGAGCATCCCGCAAAACCTGGCTTACTGGCAATTGCTACCGAATTGTTCGGCGAGGCCACTGGGGCGCGTATTCACGTGACGAATGACTGTGCCGAGAGTTGGACATTGGCGACACAGACGGCGTTTGCGATCGACGATTTGGCGTGGATGATGCGCGACCAAACAGCGGTGCTGTTTCTGGCGACCAGCGTCGGATTGTATGAACTGGCGCTGCAAACAGGCGCGGTACCGATTCAGGTGCTGGTAGATCCTAAGAACCAGAACCGCGGTTTCTTTGCGGTGGCGGTCTCAACCGATATCCGTGGGAAATCTAGCGTCGCCGTCGCAGCGCGCGCCACTGATGGTGCTTATCTCTCCACTGAAAATGGCCAACCGAACACGTTCAAGCATATCGGTCTCAAGGGCGAAGACATCCGGGTTCTTAGATCACAGGAGGATGGGCCGCGAAGGTTTCTGTGGGCGGGTGTGGCCACATCGGGCAACGAGACTGGCAAGGGCTGCTTCCGGTGGGAGCTGACAAGCGCTGATGAATCGTGGGTCCTGTTTGAGAGAAACTGGAAAGGCGGCAGTTGCCTGGGGTTGACATTCATTGGTGGCAAGGCCCTTGCCGCGACTCACCGCGCTGGCGTGCTCTGGATCGATTCGATCCATGCCGAGGCAGCCGAGTGGCAAGCGCCGGATGTGAAATGCGGGTTGCCATTGCGGGAAGTAGATCGGTTTCATCGCGTGAGCGCTGTTGCGGTTGATCCGGATGGGAGGTTGTTGCTGGCAGGCGGACCCGAAGGCATCTACTGCAGCAAGGACGGCGGCGCGCATTATGAATCATCCTCGAGCAAGGAGTTCGTCGACGCCGTGACGCTGCCGGATACCTGGCTGTTTTGCTCGGGCGAGCACGAGGTTATGCTGGTAAGCGAAGATGAAACGAGCCGAGATTGAACGTCTTTTGCCGAGCGTCATTCAGCGGAC
>Ga0066903_100001164_pt1 | contig 18679 bp, 19 predicted proteins | sample PanSoiMetaGPlot1_FD_67491 | JGI IMG/M metagenome (GOLD analysis project Ga0066903, IMG submission 67491) | Tropical forest soil microbial communities from Panama analyzed to predict greenhouse gas emissions - Panama Soil - Plot 1 (version 2) | ecosystem: Environmental > Terrestrial > Soil >... | reverse complement strand
GCGCTGGCCGTGCAGCCCAGCTTCATCGTGTGCGACGAGCCGATCTCGGCGCTCGACGTGTCAATTCAGGCCCAGGTCATCAACCTGCTCGAGGAGCTGCAGGGTCAGTTCAACCTGACGTACCTGTTCATCGCCCACGACCTTTCGGTCGTTCGGCATATCAGCGACCGCGTGGCGGTGATGTACGTCGGCAAGATCGTCGAGCTGACCACGCGCGATCTGCTGTACGAACGCCCGCTCCACCCGTACACCAAGGCCCTGCTCTCCGCCGTCCCGATCCCCGATCCGACGATCGAGCGCAAGCGCCAGCGCATCATCCTGACCGGCGACGTGCCCAGCCCGGTGAATCCGCCGACGGGCTGCCGCTTCCACCCCCGCTGCCCATTCGCCCAGGACGTGTGCCGCGAAAAAGAGCCCGAGCTGCTCGAGGTCGAGCCCAACCACTTCGCCGCCTGCCACTTCTGGGACGAAATCCTGGCCCGCGGCCAGACCGCGGCCGTCTCAGTGAACTGAGAGCCGTTTACCGCACCACGCGCACGACGACGTCGACTTTCAGAGCGGCCCACGTCCGGTCGGCGGTGAGTGCCTCCGCCCCAAGGCGTCGAGCCGGCGATGGGCAAGCGTGGTCGCCGAGCGACAGGCCGACGGCGCGCGCAGCTGGCGACGTGTGTCACGACTACACACCGCTTTCAGCGCGAGTGCGTAGTCCTACAAGTCCAGCGGGTCGCCCTCGGCGGCCTCGATCTCTTCGAGGGCATGCTCGGCGGCTTCGCGAATCTCGTCTTCGGGCGCTTCGGCGAGGTACAGCAGCGCTTCGCGCGCGTCCTCGCCGCCGATGTGCCCCAGCGCTTCGATGACGGCCAGGCGCACTTCACCCACCGGATCGTCGACGATCTCGATCAGTGGCGTGAGCGCCCGCTCGTCCTCGATCTCGCCCAGCGCCCGAGCGGCCTCCTGCCGCAGCTGCGGGTCCTCGCTGCCGAGGACGGGCATCAGCCGGTCTGTCCAGCGTGGGTCGGCGCTGCGGCCCATGCCGCGCACGGCCCCGAGTCGCATGTCCGGATTGCTGAACCCGGCGACCAGCTCCTCGGCGATGCCCGTGTCGCTGAAGTAGCCCAGCGCCGCCAGCGCCGCCGTGCGCACGCGCGGTGCCTGTGAATCGTCGCGCGCGACCTGCTGCAGGTCCGCTCTCAACCGCGCCGTCAGCTCAGGATCGAGGTCTCCCAGCTCGCCCAGCAGCGTGAAGCGCGGCAGATCCTCGGCCGCGGCGGAGCGCACGTCAACGCTCGGATCCGACTTCACCAGCTCCAGCAACTTCAGTAGCAGCGCCGGACTGCGATCCTCGATCACCGACTGCACGCCAGCCAACCGTACCTGGGGATCGGCGTCCTCGAGTGCAAGCCGGTTCAAGGCGCTGAAGTCCAGGCGCAGCCGCTGCTCGGCCGCCGCATGCAGCGCGCGGATCAGCCGCGCGCGTGCGCCGGCTGGCAGTGTGTCCCACACTGCGCGAAACCGGTCGAAGTCGGCGCCTTCGAGCATTGACAGCGTATCGACCTCTGTCTGAGGCATTGGCGTTTGTTCAGCGACCGACCGCATCGCCCGCGCGAAGTCGGCTTGCTCTTCTTCGGTCTGGCGCGGCACGCTCAGTAGGCCTGCGCGAACAGCACCCGAGTTGTGGCTGGGCGCCCGTCGTAGATGCAGACGCCCGGCCCCTCGGCTTCGGCGTCCTCAGGGATGACGCGGATCGTGGCGCGCGTCTCCTCCTTGATGCGGGCCTCGCACTCGGCCGAGCCGCACCAGTACGCCCGAACGAATCCCCGCTGATCCTGCATCACTGCCTTGAAGTCAGCGTAGTTGTCGACGACGTGAGTGCTCGCCTGTTGGAACGCGAGTGCCCGCTCGTAGAGGCTCGCCTGAACGTCGCCCAGCAGCTGCTGGACTCGCTCGGCGACGGCGGGCAAGCCGACCTGCTCCTTTGCGCGCGTGTCGCGGCGAACGACCGTGACGTGCTCTTGGGCCAGGTCGCGGGGGCCAACCTCGATGCGCAGCGGAACCCCCTTGAGCTCCCACTCGTTGAACTTCCACCCGGGCCGCTTGTCGCTCCAGTCAGCCTCGGCCCGCACGCCCGCCGCGGTCAGCTCTTTCACTACGCGGCTCACCGCTTCCGAGATCCGGCTCGCGTCTTCAGCCGAGCGGGCCGGGATCGGGACGATGATGACCTGGATCGGCGCGACACGCGGCGGCAGGATCAACCCGGCGTCGTCGCCGTGGGTCATCAGCATGCCGCCGAGGATGCGCGTGCTCATGCCCCAGCTGGTCGTCCACACCAGGTTGCGCTGGCCATCCTGGTCGAGGAAGGTGATGTCGAAGGCGCGGGCAAAGTTCTGGCCGAGGAAGTGGCTGGTGCCACTCTGGAGCGCCTTGCCGTCCGGCATGAGCGCCTCGATGCTGTAGGTCGCGTCGGCTCCCGCGAAGCGCTCGGCGGCCGTCTTCTGGCCGCGCACCACAGGCAGCGCCAGCTCCGCCTCGGCGAAATCGGCGTACACGCCGAGCATGCGCATCGTCTCTTCCTGCGCCTCTTGGGAGGTGCGATGGGCGGTGTGACCCTCTTGCCACAGGAACTCGGTGGTACGCAGGAAGAACACGGTCCGCTTCTCCCAGCGCACGATGTTGGCCCACTGGTTGATGAGCACCGGCAAGTCGCGCCACGACTGGATCCACCTGGAGTAGAAGTGGCCGAAGATCGTCTCGCTCGTCGGGCGAATGGCCAGCCGCTCCTGGAGCTCCTCGCCGCCCGCGTGGGTAACCCAGGCGACTTCCGGCGCGAAGCCCTCGACATGCTTGGCCTCGCGCTTGAGGAAGCTCTCGGGGACGAACAGAGGGAAATAGGCGTTTTTATGCCCTGTGGCTTTGAAGCGCTGGTCGAGTCCGGCCTGCATGTTCTCCCACAGCGTGAAGCCGTATGGGCGGATGACCATCGTGCCACCGACCGGCTCGAAGTAGTCCGCCAGCTCCGAGCGGCGAATGGCGGTGATGTACCAGCGCGAGAATGCCTCACCGTCGCTGGTGTCCTTGGGCGGCAGCTGGCCACCGAACTCGACTTGCGGGGTTGCCATCGTGTGTTGGTGAATTATGGCCGATCCCCTGTGCTGCACCGCCGATAGACTGGCTAGGCAGATGCTGTGCTGGATCGAGGTGGACCTCGACGCGATCGCCGACAACGTTCGCGCGCTGCAGGCCGCTGCGCAACCGCGCCAGGGCGTGACGGCGGTCGTCAAAGCGCAGGCCTACGGCATGGGCGCCGCCGCCGTAGCCCGCGCAGCCGTCAGCGCGGGTGCACGCGGCGCGGCTGTCTCACGCGTGAGCGAAGCGCGACGCTTGCGCCAGGCCGGCTTCTCGGAGCCGATCCTCCTGCTGGGCGGCCTCGATCCCGACGAGTTCGCCGAAGTGGTCTCGGCACACCTCACACCGACGCTGACTGACTGGAGGAGCGCCGAGGGCATCGCCGCGGCGGCTCACGCTGCCGGCGAGATCTGCCATGTGCAGGTGAAGGTCGACACGGGCATGACGCGGTACGGTGCGCCGCCCGACGAGGCAATGGCCATTGTTCGCGGCCTGCGGAACCTGCCGAGCCTCTGCCTCGAAGGCTTCTACACCCACTTTGCCGCTGCCGACGATCCCGATCCGTTCTTCGCGCACCAGCAGCTGGCGCGCTTTCTGGCGATCTGCCAGCAGCTCGAGTCAGAGGGTCTGTCGCTGGGTCTCAAGCACGCGGCGAACTCGGCCGGCACGCTGCGCGTGCCAGGCGCCGGTCTGGACACGATCCGCACAGGCATTGCTCTGGCCGGCGCGTACGCGACGGGCTGGGTGCCGCGCGTCGGAGCGCTGCGCAACGCCGTGTCGCTCAAAGCGCAGGTGGTGCGCTTTCACACGCCGGCGGTCGGCTCGTCGATCGGCTACGGCCGCACCTACAAGGTGTACCGGCCGATGCGCGTGGCGCTGGTCGCGTGCGGCTATGCCGACGGCCTGCCTCGCGCGTGCAGTAACCGCGGTCGAGTCCTCATTCGAGGCGAGCGTGCGCCGCTGGTCGGCACCGTGTCGATGGACATGGCCATGGCCGACGTGTCGCACCTGCCCGAGGTCGAGGTCGGCGACGAGGTAGTCATTCTCGGCCGTCAAGGCGAAGACGAGATCAATCTGGACGAATTCGCCGAATCGGCCGGCATCATCCCGCACGAGCTGCTCGTGCGGCTCGGCAGTCGGGCACCGCGCGTTTACCTGCGCAATGGCGAGCCCGCGTTCCGCGCCACGCTCGCCTGCGATGAGGTCGCCTCGCTCGAGTCGGTCACGAGCTGAAGCGTGCGCATCGTCGACCTGATCGAAAAGAAGCGCGAGGGTGGCGCCCACTCGCGCGAAGAGCTCCAAACGCTGGTCGGCGGCTACGTGCGCGGCGAGGTTCCGGATTACCAGGTCGCCGCGTGGCTGATGACCGTTTGCTGGCGCGGCATGCTGCCTGAGGAAGCCGCGACCTTGACGCAGGTCATGGCGGCGAGCGGCTCGCAACTCGACCTGTCGCCCATCGGCCGAAGTGTCGCGGACAAGCACTCGACCGGCGGGGTGGGCGACAAGACCTCGCTGGTGGTGATGCCGCTGGTGGCCGCCTGCGGCGTGCCGGTTGCCAAGATGAGCGGTCGGGGCCTGGGCTTCACTGGCGGCACAATCGACAAGCTCGAATCGTTCCCGGGCATCCGCGTCGACCTCGACGCGTCCGCGTTTGTGCGTCAGCTCGGCGAGGTCGGCATGGTGATCACTGGCCAGTCCGTGGACCTGGCGCCGGCCGATGGCAAGCTGTACGCGCTGCGCGATGTCACGGGCACGGTGCCGAGCCTGCCGCTCATCGCCAGCAGCATCATGTCCAAGAAGCTGGCGGCGGGCGCCAACGTCGTGCTGCTGGACGTGAAGACCGGCTCCGGCGCATTCATGCGCGACCGCGACTCGGCCCGCGAACTGGCCCAGGCGATGGTGGGCATCGGCGTGGCAGCCGGCCGCCGCATGGCCGCGGTGGTCAGCGACATGTCGCAACCCCTGGGTCGCGCGGTCGGCAACGCCCTTGAGGTCGCAGAGGCCCTGGATACGCTGGAGGGCCACGGCCCACCCGAGCTGACCGAGTTCGCCGTCGAGCTGGCGAGCATCATCGTCGAGCTGGCATCCGACGACGCGCCCACTGCCGGTGCCGAAGACCCTCGCTTGGCCCCCGCCCAGGCCGAACAGTCCGGCGCGGCCTCGGCCCGTGGCCGGGTCGCAGAGGCGCTGCGTTCAGGCGCCGCGCTGCGCGCGTTTCGGCGCATGATCGAGGCCCAGGGTGGTAACCCGGCCGCGTTCGACGACCGCTCGCGCCTGCCCACCGCTCGCCTGCGGCGGCCACTCCTGGCCGAAACGGGCGGCTACGTGGCGCGCCTGGATGCGCTGACCATCGCCCGCGCCGGCATCCTGCTCGGCGGCGGCCGCGAGCGCAAAGGTGACCCGATCGACCTGTCGGTCGGCATCGTGCTGCTGGCCAAGGTCGGCGAGCAGGTGCAGCCGGGCGAGCCGATCGCCGTGCTACACGCCAACGACGAGCAGCGCCTGGCCCAGGCCGAGGGCCTGCTGCGCAGCGGCCTCGAGATCGTAGCCACGCCTGTCCAGCCCCTGCCCATCATCCTGGAGCGACTTCTAACGCCAGCTGCGCCGCCGCCGGCGCGGGCGCCACTGTCTGGCAAGCGGGTGTGAGCCACGCGGCGACCTCCGCGCCAGCCCGCGCTGCCGGCCCCTGCTTGACAGAACAGCTGGGCAACGAGCGCAGGAACACCTGGCCGTAGAAGCGGGTCACCACGCGCCGGTCGAGCACGACGACTGACCCGCGATCCGTGCGCGCGCGAATCAACCGGCCAAAGCCCTGCTTCAGGCGCAGCACCGCCTGGGGTACCGCGTACTGGCCGAACGGATCCTCGAACTGCTCAGCCCGGGCGGCATACACCGGATCGGTGGGCACCGCGAACGGCAAGCGCGTGACCATCACGCAGCTGAGCGCCTCACCGACCACGTCGATGCCCTCCCAGAACGCGTTGGTGCCGAACAGGACGACGCGTGAGCCGCGCCGAAAGCTCTCCAGCAGGCGTGTTCGGGACGTCTCGTCGATGCCTTGCGCCAGCAATCTGATGCCCTGCGCGGCGAGCGGCTCGCGCAGCGCCTGGTACGTCGTCCTCAGGTGGGCGCGGCTGGTGAAGAGCACCAGCGTCCGACCCTGCAGGCGAGTGACGACGTCCTGGATCGTGCGCTCGATCGACGCCTGGTACCCCGGCTGTGTGGGGTCGGGCAGGTCGTTGGGCACGTACAGCAACGCGGCCCGCTCGTAGTCGAAGGGTGAGCCAAGCGCATGCGCGTCGGCCTCCTCCAGGCCGAGCCGGCGTTTGACGTACTCGAACGAGCCGCCGATGGCCAGCGTGGCCGACACCAGCACGACCGCTTCGGGCGAGGCAAACAGTCGGTCGCGCAGCAGGCCGGCCACCTCAATCGGCGCCGCGTTCAACCACGCCGTTCGATAGCGGCCGCCGCCCGAGACCCAGTGCACCGTGCCGGGGCTAGGCTGCTGCACGCAGGCGTGCAGCCTGCGCCGCACGTCGCGCCAGTAGTCGAGATGGCCGCCCAGCTCCGCAGCCAGGTCGCGCGCGGCTTCAGGCGCGCCGGGCAGCGCCTCCAGTTCGGCGACGAACTCGACAATCACGGGTTCGATCGCCTGGGCGTGCTCGACGGCCTCGGCCCACACCTGCTCGAGCTCCTGCCAGCCTGAGCTTGCCCGAACGGCCGCCGTGATCCGCAGCGCGGCGTCGTCGCCGTTGGACGCCAGCAGCTCCGGATCCTCGAGCAGCCGCAGCAGACCCTCGAAGAAACGCCGAATTGCGGCGCCGAGCTGCGCCGCCGCCCGTTCAGCGCGCTCGAGCGTCGGCCGCAGGGCTGGCTGAACGCTCGGCGCATTCGCCGCTCCAATCAACCCGAGCGCCTCGCCCAGTGCGCCCCCGCCGGTGAGCGCTGGGCTGCACAGCCGCTCCAGCCGGTTGAGCAGCTCGCGCTCGGCGAGCCGCCAGCCGAGCTGCTGGGTGGCTTCGTCTTCGAGGTGGTGCGCCTCGTCCACGATCAGCACGTCGTACTCGGGCAGGACGCGGCTGCGGCTGGCCAGGTCCGACAGCAGCAGGGCGTGATTGGCGATCACGATATGGCTCTCTTCGGCCGCCCGCCTGGCGCGCGCCAGGAAGCACACCCCAATGCGGTGGTAGGCGCACCGCAGCGGAGTGCACGCCTCGGCGATGGCGCTCAGCCGCTGCCACGCCTCCTCCTCAGCAGCCGACAGGCGCAGCTCGGCGCGGTCACCCGTTGCCGTCCGGGGCAGCCAGAACAGCGTCTTGATGAGCAGCATGCGGTCGGCCGGGCTCAGGTCGCCCGCGTGCAGGAGCATCTGCCAGCGATGCAGGCACAGGTAGTTCGCGCGACCTTTGAGCACCGTCGCCCGCAGCGGCTGCTCACCCTGCAGCCCACGCTCGACCAGCGGCAGGTCGTGCTCGAAGAGCTGATCCTGCAGCGTGATGGTTGCCGTCGAGACGACCACTCGCCGATTGCCGCGCAGCGCGTACAAGGCGGCCGGCAGCAGATACGCCAGGCCCTTGCCTGTCCCCGTGCCTGCTTCGAGCAGCAGCTGGCCACCCGTGCTCAGCGTCTCCGAGACCAGTCGCGCCATCCGCACCTGCTCCTGGCGAGCTTCGTAGCCGTCGAGCGCGCGAGCGATCGCTGCATCGGGCGCCAGGTGGCGGGCGATGTCGTCGGCATCGAGGCGTGGTGGGTGTGGATTGCGCTCGTCTGTCCTTCGGCGGCGCGGCGGCGCCCCCTGGGCGATCCAGCCGCCGAGCGGCGCACCCGCGGCCAGCGCACCCGTCTCCAGCGGTGACAGCGCGCGGCGCTGCTGGAGCTCGCTGAACAGCCCGCGCAGCGGCCAGTCCAGCCCTGCCGCCAGGCGCGTCACGTGCAGCAGCGTCTGGCTGTCGAGACGATCCAGGGTGGCCAGCACGAGCTCGAAGAGCATGCGAGCGCGCCGCGCCTGGCGGATCAGGCCCGATCCGCCGGCAACGATGCCGAAGAAGCTGGCTACCGCGTCCAGCCCACCGCCAGGGCAGGTTGGCACGACGAGCATCGCCAGCTCGAGCAGGTCCCACACCATCGGCGTGCGCAGCCCGGCTCGAACCAGGACGTCGATCGTGCGCGGGGCCGCATCGGTGATGATCGGCAGGCCGTCCGAAAGCTGGCTCAGGCGGTATGCCGCCCGCGCGTCGTCAAGCCGCCCTTCGAGCTCTTCGATCACGCGCTCGCCGCTGAAGGCAACCGCCGCGAAGTGGCGACTCCCGCTCGTGACGAGGGCGACCACGGGCAACTGCGTTTCGGCAGTCGAAGGCTCGGTGAGAGTTGGCGTGATCACGACCACTGGCGCCAGTGTACCAGCCGTCGCACAAACGTTCTATATTTTTGACGCGACGAATTTACAGTCGCATGCGTCGCCTGAGCTGCTTTTGAAGCGTGCCGAGGATGAAGCCGCGCACAATCGGGTTCTGTATCAGCCTCACGCTGAGTCCCATCAGCTCGCCGGCCGCGCCGACGCTGCTCGCACCGCGCGCCACCCTGGCCGGCGCGGCCACACGCGCGGCCACACGGCGGCGCGGCCCGCGCGCGGCCAGCGCCGAGCCAACCACCGCGCCCGCGGCCGCGGCCAACACAGCCAGCGCCACGGCAGGCCGTTCGCGGATCTCTTCGATCAGGGTGACGACCAGCTCTTCAAGCTGATCCAGGATCAGCTGCAGGGTACCCGGTTCGACGTTCGCATCCCGCATCAGGGTGGCCCCTCTCGCGATCAGGGTGGTTCCAGTATCGCGCAGCCGGCCATCTCAGCGCGTGCCAACGCGAAAACGCACGTTGCCCAGCGCCAGCACGTCGCCGTGGGCCAGCGGCACGTCGCCGTCGACACGCCGCTCATTCACGCGGGTCCCGTTCGTGCTGCCCAGGTCGCTGATCACCCACGCGCGCCCCACGCGACTGACCCGCGCGTGCTCAGACGAAACCGCCGGGTCGGCAAGGACGATATCGGCGCGTTCGGCTCGGCCGAGGATAGCTGCGCGCGTCAGCTCGACCGCCTGGCCTGGCGCCAGGTCCGAGGTGCCTGGTTCGATCACCACCAGCCGCAGCGCGGGCACCGCTACCGGCTCCGCGACGCGCGGCCTGGGCGGCCGCAGTCCGCCCATCGCCATGCGCATGACGGTCGCCAGGAACAGGTACAGCAGCGCTACCAGCAGGAGACGTAACGCCAGGATGAGCAGGTCGAGCAGGTCCACGGCGACGGTTTACTCGGCGGCGGCGCGCAGCTCGTGGTCGCCCAACCGCAGCTCCGCGCCCGAGCCGAAGACGTGTGGCTGCGAGGGAAACACGCGTTGGCCGTCGACCCACGTGCCGTTGGTGCTGTCCAGGTCATACGCCAGCCAGCTCGACTCAACCCAGCGCAACTGGGCGTGGTAACGCGAGACGCGCTGGTTGGCGATGACGACGTCGTTGTCGGCCGCGCGGCCCAGGCGCACGATGCCCATCTGCGGGTCGAGGGCCGCGCGCAGGCCGAGTCGATCCTCGAGCCACATGCCGCGCTCGGTGGCCGCCGGCGAGGCCGCTCGCGCCCCGGCCAGATCGGCCAGCCGCAGTCGGCGGGTGCCTTCGACCGCTGCGTCGATTTCGTGCCGCGTCGGCGGGGCCAGATCGACGAAGCGAGCTCGAGCACGCGCGCTGCCCGCGCGAACCCCCGCATCAGGCTGCAGCTCTACCCGTGGCTCGGCCACCAGGCGCAGGCCGCGATCACGCGCGTAGTCCGCCAGGTAGCGGCCAAGCTCGTCGCACAGCGTACTGGTGTAGTCCCCGAACCGTTCGAGGTCGTCGGGCGCTAGCTGAAGCTCGTACTTGTTGGGCACCTCGGCGCCGTGCAGGCCGATCACCTGCGCGTCCTCCATCGCACGCGCCGCCGCCTTGGCCAGCTGAACTGGCTGGACCGTAGTCGGAAATACTCGCCGAAGGCTGCCCTCGACCGCCTGCTCGACGAGTTTCTCGAAGCGCGCCAGCATCGGGCCACACTCATTCTAGCTTCGGCTCCGGGCGCGCCCAGCGGCCGGCCACGACGCGCACGACCTCGCGAAACTCGGCCTTGGCGCTGCCGCTGAGCGATGGGTCGGCAAGCAGCTCGGCCACGCTGGCCAGCGTGTTGTCCCGGCCGCCGAGCCCGAGCAGGGCCGCGGGCACGTGGCCGGCCCACCGGGTATTGTCTGGGAGTCAATAGCCGCGAACTCATCGCGCAGTCCGTCCGGCTACATCCCCGACAGCCCCATTCGGCGCCCTGCATTGACGCGCCGGCAAGATGTGCCTAGCCTGGATGCAAGGTCCGCTGTGCTGCCGCTCCTCCCCTTCCTGCCGCCATGGCTCGTGCTCGCCGGCCTGATCGGCATCATCAACGGCGCCGCCTGCTTCATGCTCGTCGGTCGCGACGCGTCACGCCTGGCCTGGTACGCCGTCGTCGGCATGTTCGCGGCGAGCCTCGGCCAGGTTGTCGCGGCAGGCGTGCGCGTCCCGCAGCCGCTCGAGATCGGTGACGTGAACGTGCTGGTGGCGAGTGTCGGCGCCTGCGGCGTACTTGTAGCCGCGCGCGTGTGGGGCCTTTAGGAAACGTATACTTCTGCTCACGTATGCCTACGCCCCTTGAGTTAACGGCCGAGCCTCGCGACGTGTTCGGCAAGCACGTCCGGCGGTTGCGTCGCCAGGGCATCGTCCCCGCAAACATCTATGGCCACGGCGCCTCGCGCGCGATCCAGGCTCCGGCTCGAGCTGTCGAGCACCTGCTGGCGCACGGTGGCCGCACCGGTGTCGTCAGCATCGGCTTCGATGGCCGCTCCGAAACGGCGCTGATGAAGGGTGTCCAGCGTGACCCGCGCTCCGGCAAGCTCCTGCACGTCGAGTTTCAGGCCGTCTCGATGGAGGAGTCAGTCACCAGCGTCGTGCCGGTCCGCTTTGTCGGCGAGTCGATCGCCGTCACCAAGATGGACGGCGTCATGACCCACCCGCGGACCGAGCTGCACATCGCCGCGCGCGCGGCGGATTTGCCAGATGTCATCGAAGTCGACATGAGTGCGATCCGCGACCTGCACGGCGCGATCCACGTCGGCGATCTGCCAGAATCACCGACGTACCGCATCGTCGACCCGCCGGAGGAAGTCCTCGCGATCGTCCTGCCGCCCAAGGTCGAGGTCGAGGAGCTCGAGGTGGCGCCCGAAGAGGCCGCGGCGCCCGAGGCCGCCGAAGCTCCTGCAGCGGCTAGCGAGCCCGCAAGCGCCGAGGAATCGACCTGATCTCACGCGCTACGGCCGTCCACGGCGGACGGCCGTAGCGCCTCAGCCTCACACACCACGCCGACGATGCAGCGGTGAGCGGACTCGAGCAGCTTCAGTATTTGAGCTGGCTGCTGTACATCGTCGTGTTTGTGCTGGTGCTGGTGCGGACGATCCGTCGCCCGACGCCCGCCCACGTCGATATGACGCTCTTCTTCGGCGTGGTGGCGACGGTCATCGTCTCGACCACGCTGACGTCCAAGGTTCGCCTGAACCTGGCCTGGGTCGCGGACGTCGTCACGCCGAGCGCGGCAATCGCGCTCGGCTACCTGCTGCTGCGTCTGGTGCGCGACTTTGCCCACGTTCCGAGGTTGGTGATGCTCGCGGTCGAGGTCGGCATGCTCGCCTCGATTGCGGCCGTCGTTCTCACGCCGCGGCCACTGTCGGTCGAGCTCGTGCTCGGACTGGTCGTGTACCTGGTGCTCGTGATTGCCTACGACGCCTGGGCATTCACGCGCCACGCGTGGCGCACGCGGGGCGTCACTCGCCGGCGCATGCAGGCTGCCGCGTCAGGCTCGTTGTGCCTGGACCTGGTTCTGGTCGTCGCCGGCGTGGGCGTGGCCGTCCCCAGCCTGCCCCCGGCCTGGAACGAACTGGGTGCGGCGCTCGGACTGGCGTCTGGGGCGTGTTACTTCGTGGCGTTTGCCCCACCAACCTGGTTGCGGCGCGCCTGGCAGGAGCCGGAGGTAGTCGCCTTCCTGACGAGCGTCACAAGCCTGGCTCGCCTCCCGGACATCCGCGACGTGGTGCAAGAGCTCGAGCACGGGGCGGCCGCCGCGCTGGGCGCACCGGCCGCCAGGATCGCCCTGTGGCACGCCGACACACGTCGGTTACAGGTTTTCTCCGACGGCAAGCGGGTGCCGCTACCGTACCTGCCTCGCGCCTGGCTCGAACAGCGCGCGACGCTTGTGGTGAGCGCGGCCGAACAGGCTCCGCCCGATGCCGCGCTGTTCGACGCGCACGGCGCCAGGACCGTCATCTCCGCGCCGATCACTGCCTACGGCAAACGGCTCGGCTTGCTGAGCGTTTACGCGCCCCAGGCACCTGTCTTCGCCAACAGCGACCTCGAGTTGATCCAGTTGCTGGCGGACCAGGCGGCCGTGGCCCTCGAGAATCGAGCGCTCATCGACGAGGCCGCTCAGGTGCGCGCGCGCGAGGAAGCCACCCGACTCAAAGAAGACTTTCTGTCTTCGGCAGCGCACGACCTCAAGACGCCGCTTACCGGCATCGTTACCCAGGCTCAGGTGCTTCGGCGTCGCGCCGAGCGCGATCCCGCTGCCCCGCCAGACCGCCTCGGGCTCGATCGGCTGCTCGAACAGAGCCATCGCTTGAAAACCCTCGTTCTGGAGTTGCTCGACGTGTCGCGACTCGAGCACGGCAGTCTGATCGGCGAGCGACAGGAGGTCGATCTCGCCGCCCTGGTCCGCGCGTTGATCCGTCAGAACGCAACCCTCTGGAACCGAGTCCACCTTCATGCCGAGGACCCCGTGCTCGCCTCGGTCGACGTGCCGCGCTTCGAACAGGTCGTTTCCAACCTGGTCGAGAATGCGCTCAAGTACAGCCCGCACCAGGCGCCCGTGAGCGTGACCATCTGGCGCGAGCCTGGCAATGCTCGACTCAGCGTGCGTGACGAGGGCATTGGCATTCCCAGCGAGGATCAAGCGCTGGTGTTTGAACGATTTCACCGCGCGCGCAACGTGGACGATCGACGCTTCGCCGGTATGGGACTCGGCCTGTACATCGCCCGCGGGATTGTCGAGCAACACGGGGGTAAGATCTGGGTCGAAAGCGCGCCGGGAATGGGGAGCACGTTCCAGGTGGCGGTGCCGTTCGTCAGTCGAACGTAGCGGCCAGCGGGCGCACGTGGGAGGAGGCCAGACCGTGACAGAGCAGCCCATCCTGGTAGTCGACGACGATCCAACCATCCTGGCCACGGTCTCCGAGGCCCTCGATCTGGAGGGCTTCCCGGTGGTTACCGCGACGAATGGGGCTGAAGCTCTGGACGTCCTCGACCGCATACCGCCATCGCTGGTGCTGCTCGACATGCGTATGCCTGTGCTCGACGGCTGGGGCTTCATGCACGCGATCCGCGAGCGAGAGCTGAGTCTGAAGGTGGTCGTTATGACCGCCGCGGCTGATGCCAACCGATGGGGGCGCGAGATCGGCGCACAGGCAGTTCTTGCCAAACCGTTCGAGCTGGACGAGTTGTTGGGGGCTGTTCAGCGGCTGCTGCCGACGTGAGCTCGGCCGCCGCTACTCCGGCCGACTTTCGGCTGCCAGGCGACGTGCTTGCTGCAGGTCTTCGGGCGTGTTGACGTTGAAGAACGCCGACCCGCTCGGATCCAACGTCTGCCATTCAGCTTCGGTCACCTCGCGGACCCGCACGTCGCCAAAGTAGCTGATCATGCGTTGCTCGCCGCGCACCAGCGCGGCCTGGATCGCCTGAAGGACGGCCTGACGCCGATACACGGCGTGCATCGGCTCGAGAAAGCCCGCTGTGCGTGGGATCACCACGTCGGCGTCTGAGGTCCTGTACAGGTCGATCAGGTGCTCGAACAGCCTGCGTGACACGAAAGGCATGTCGCACGCCACCGCCAGGCACACGTCGGCCGCGGAGTTCGCCAGCCCGGTCGCCAGCGCCGCCAGCACTCCCGCGTGAGGCCGCGGGTCGTACACCAGGCGCACCCCCGCGAGCTGCGCCAGGGCCGAGTCATTGGTCAGCAGGACACACTCGTCGGCCAGCGGCCCCAGCGCGGCCAGAATTCGATCGGCAATCGTGGCGCCGCCCACGTCCAGCAGCGCCTTGTTCACGCCGCCCAGCCGCGTCGCTCGCCCGCCGGCGAAGATCAGTGCCGTTGTGGACAGGCGACGATCAGGCGGCGCGGGTGAGGCGCGTGCCGCACTGGCCACAGAACGCCTGGCCAGGCGGGTTGACCGTGGCGCACGATGGGCAGGTGGTTTCGACGGCTGCTGGAGTCGTCGCGGGCAGTGCGCTCGTCATGGCTGCGCCGCACTTGCCGCAGAACTTCTGGCCAGCGGCGTTGAGCGCCTCGCACGACGGGCACTTGACCTGCTCGGCGACCGCGACAGGAGTGGAGTGGTCGGCCACCGCGGAAGGATCGTCGCGCACCGCGCTGCGGAACTCACGCACGCTCTTGCCGACGGCGCCGCCGACCTGCGAAAGCCGACCTGCGCCAAAGATCACGACCACGATGACCAGGATAATGATGAGTTCCCAGGGCCCGATCATTGGCATGAGTCGCTATCCCTTTCCTACGCCGTGGGCAGGAGGATAGAAATTCCGGGTCGACAGCGTCAAACCTCGCGCGAGGAAGGTCGAGCTAAATCTCGGCGATCAGCTCGACTTCGACAGCGAAGTCGGCGGGCAGCTGGTTCACGCCGACCGCCGTGCGAGCGTGGCGGCCCGCGTCGCCGAAGATTTCGACGAACAGGTCAGACGCCCCGTTGGCCACCGCCGGCTGCTGGTTGAAGCCGGCGGCACTGTTCACGAACGCCCCGACACGGACCAACTGCTTGACAGAATCGAGCGAGTCGATGACGGTCAGCAGCGCCGACAGGCAGTTCAAGGCGCACATGCGGGCGGCTTCGCGGCCTTGCTCGACGTCGAGGCTGTCGCCGAGTTTGCCCTTGATGTCGCGCTCGGCGCTGCCCGAGACCTGACCCGCCGTGTACACGAGATTGCCGACGCGCCTGGCGGGCACGTAATTGGCCAGTGGCGCGCGGGGCGGCGGCAAGCTGATGTCGAGCTCACGTAAGCGATCGTCGATGCGGCCCATACGCGGGCTATCGTAGCGGGCCACTCGGACTTGCCTCGGCCAACGCACGCCGGTAAGCCTTTTGGTTACCATCGAGACCTCGTGCGCGGGGAGGGCTCGCACTGCCCGCGTCGCTGATCCCTTCACGAGAAGTTGGGCCGCCATGAAGCCTGCCGGCGACCCGTTCGATGCGCTCGGAGATCCGCATCGACGCGCCATCGTCGAGTTGCTCGGCGCCCGCGTCGCCTGGTTCAAGGACCCCGACGGCAACCTCCTGTCGCTGACCCAGTTCGCCTGATTGACTGACCCCGCTCACCTGAGAGACCTGCTCGCCAGGTGATCGTCGCGTCGGAGGCAGCTCTAGCCCACTCTGGCTGCCGCCGGCGCGGTGTGGGTCAGGCGCTGGCGCAGCGCCTCGACGTCGGCTGGGTGCACGCCGATGCTGGCGAGGTACGCCGGCACACCGCCGTAGCGGCTGTCCACGCCGGCCAGCACGTCGAGCATCAGCTTGGCTGGCGAGCTGGACAGGTGCGCGTACTCGTCCCAACTCCAGCCCCGCGCCTCGAACCAGGTGCGGGTCTCATCGAGAAACTCCGCGCCGAGACACTCCGCGCTGAGCGCGTAGTCGGCGGCAACTGTCGCGTGGGGCACGCCAACGGCGGCAAGGATGAGGGCCACGACCATCCCCGTCCGGTCCTTGCCCGCGTGACACTGGATCAGGGCTGGCAGGGCACCAGGCTCCACAAGCGCCTCGAACACCGCCCGCACCCGCGCGTGGCGCTGCTCGAGCATGCGCCAGTAGCCAACCTCGAGCGGCGGTGGCAATTCGTCCGGCAGCGGCTCATCGAACAGAGGCACACGCCGGTACCGAACCCGCGCTGAGTCGGCAAACACGTTCGGTCTGCTCGCGGTCTCCTCGTCGTCACGCAGATCGATCACCGTCCGCAGCCCAGCCTCGATCAGCCAGTCTTGCCCCGTCGTGCTCAGGCGGTCCACACACCCCGATCGAAACAAGGTCCGCCAGCGCGTGTACCGCCCGTCAGTGGTCGCATACCCGCCAACATCCCGCAGGTTGATGATCCCCTCGAGCAGCAACCGTCGGTCAGGCTCCATCACAGCAGTCGCCGCCCCGACGTCATCACCGTGCTGACCCACTTCTCCATTCCTGAAGCGGATTCGGCTGTCGTCGACTCCCGTTTGCATGTCCTCAGACTGCATAAGGGTACTCAGCGCCTCCAGCGGCAGTGGGTCCGGTAGGGACGGCGTACCCCGCCCAGTTCTGTTCATCCCCTCACGGAGCCGATGCAGCTCCGTGTGCGGCCGCGATTCGCGGGTGTACGAGGCCGCTATACGAGGTGTCTGTTGCCGCGCAGTAAATGCGCTCACCGGCCAGTGTTGCACGTGAGGCCGTTCGGACTTGCTCTGCCGTCCGGCCACGGCCGGGCTCATCCAGATTGTTGCCCGGAGAGCGAAGGGAAGTCGTGGGGAGCGCACGGTCGATCCTCCCAGTTCCGCAAAACATCCTCGACCCGTGCCCACACGTGGTCTCGGGCAAGCTGCCGATCCCAGAGCTGGCTCAGGAGCTCTGCCTGCTCGCGCCGAACGCCCAATCGGAGAAAGAATTGGGCCTTTCCTCGTTCTCTGGAATGCTCCCGTCCCGCGCTTACAGGGACTGCCGCCGTCCTTTGCAGGATGATTCGGGTTCAGCAAGTATTCGACGAGCTTCTGCTCGGAGACGATGGCCTGATCAGCGAACGGAACTTTTATTACGCGCGCACGTGTTGGTGCAGCACGCGGCTGTGTCCGCCAACCGACGACGGCAAGGCGTGCTCGATGAGACGATAGCGATATCGTTTGCTTCCCAAACGGCTGTATGACGATACCCACTGACGATCGCTCTCAGAAGATGACGCCGAACATCGTCGGCGAATGGGTGCTCGAGGAGGCGAGCGATCCGAAATTTCCGTTTCGAGTGCGCATCTACACGCGGAAACGAGCCGAACCCGTCCTGTCCTTTTTCGTCCAGGATCGCTGGCCGGGCGGCAACCAGCACATCTTCTGCTTGCGCGAAGGTCGGATCGGGGAGGATGTCACGATCGGTGCCGAGGTCGAACGTGTACCGATCGTCGCGCTGCAACGCTACGGCCGCCGGTTGAGCGTGGTGCTGGACCGCCCACGCCAGAAGCGCTGCGATTTTCAGATCGTCGAGAAAGCCTACAAGAACCCGGATCCCGAGGGCCCGGCGACCTACGAACAGATCTTCTGGTTTACGCAAACCGCGATGCGCAACCGCCGTCCACGCGGCGCTCGCCTCCACACTGCACGCCCAGAGGTCGACGCGCGCGTGCGCATCGCCAGCGACGAACGCTATCCATGGCATCTGAGGCCGTTCGTCTCAGAGCGTGGACGGCTGCCGGCCGGTGACTACGCGCTGGTGCTCGATGGCGCTGTTGTCGCGGTGGTCGAGCGCAAGACGTTCGACGGTCTGCTGGCCGAGTTCGGTCGCATGGACGTCCTGCGCCAGCGCCTCCTGGAACTCTCCAGCTATGAGCACCACGCGCTGGTCATCGAGGCTCCGTACGAGGATTTCCTCAACCCGGCCAGGGTGCATCACTGGTCCGCGGCGTTCTGTGCCCGAGCCATCGCCGACCTGTACGCGCGTTACCCGCGACTCCGGGTCGTCTTCTGCGCCAATCGCAAGATCGCCGAGGCCTGGACGCGCAACTACTTTGGCGCCGTGAGCGCCATGACCGGCGGAGTCTCAGTCGGGGACAAATCGGCGATTCTGAATGACGACGGCATGGACACCTAGCCCATCCAAGACGCACGATTCACTATTCGCCTCACTGCCGCGTGTCCATCGCGATGGGCAAGAGCAATCCGGACCCAGCGCTGCCTACGTCGCGATGATCGTGGTGCCAGCCGGCACGCCATTGCATGGCCGTCAACCGATCCGTCGCGTCCTCGACCACACCCGAACTCCAAAGAGTGACGGTCCCCTTGAGTCGTGGTCCTCACTGGGCCCGAGAGGGTCCGCGCGACTCTGCAAAGCCCCTGCTCGATCACACCCTGGTTCCACCGGCCCGGATTCGATCCCCAGCGATGGCCCAGGCGTGCAGCTCCGTCCGGAGCCGCCTCTCGAGAACCCGTCAGCCGCCCCTTCGCGCAGCTCGTCAGGGCCAGTGACCCCAGCCAGCTCGGCTCCCCAGAACCGGTGGTCTTAACCCCCGCCAGTCCGGTCTTGCGGTGCGGCGGATGCGTCGCGTTCCTGCCACTGCTGCCCCATTGGGAGCGGCGATCGAGAGCCGTGAAAGTGGCGCATGGGCAGGTTCAGGACGAACCGACTGCCACGTGGGGGCGGATGCTCAGCCCAGATACGCCCGCCGTGGAGGCGCACCATCTCGGCGG
>Ga0066903_100001163_pt1 | contig 18679 bp, 17 predicted proteins | sample PanSoiMetaGPlot1_FD_67491 | JGI IMG/M metagenome (GOLD analysis project Ga0066903, IMG submission 67491) | Tropical forest soil microbial communities from Panama analyzed to predict greenhouse gas emissions - Panama Soil - Plot 1 (version 2) | ecosystem: Environmental > Terrestrial > Soil >... | reverse complement strand
AACAGGCGATTACACTCAGAACCCGGAGGTAGAGATTTTCGGCCCTGATCGAGATGATGAGTGAAATCGCGATGTTACGACAGTTGACTCTGTCGGAGATTGCGCGATTCGACGCACCCACGCTTTGACACCCTTATTAATGAAACACGCGTGATTTTCCCAATCATCGCCTCATGCCTGTCAGAAATAACAGTTTAACCGTGCGCAACGATGTGGAAAGTTGCATCGGAGTTCTCCAGGTGAGGACACGGTTGTGATGCGTCCATCCAGCGCAGAGAGGCGATCTTATGGCGGTCGCGGTCCAGATCACTCATAAACCTCCCCGAAAAAGAAACAGCGGTGTACTACGAGTTCAAGAAGGAGACCTGCGGCGAAGCGGTTTTGACCTGCGGATTGCGGGCGAACCTTGGGAACGCCGACGCGTGCGGGGAAAGTTCTTGCGGCAAAAAACGTCGCGAGAGAGCCATGGCGAGTGGAGCGCACCACGGAATCGTCCGGATCCGCTTCAACTCATCGCCGCCAGCAATGCAGGACGCCAGAAGGAATTCATTCCCCTGCGAATGGGCCGGATGGCTGCGTCTCCCTTCGCATTTCTGCGCGGATCTGCAGTTGTCATGGCCTGGGACTTGTCGCATACCCCAACCTGCGGAATTCAGGTAGTGATGGATGGCGATGCCCACCTCAACAACTTCGGGCTTTTTGGTACTCCGCAACGCGACATCGTTTTCGACCTAAACGATTTTGACGAGGCAGTTGTAGGTCCGTGGGAATGGGATCTGAAACGGCTGGTTGCAAGTGTCAATGTGGCGGGCCGAGAGAATGGATTAAACCGCAAGGAGCGACGTGCAGCGGTGATGCGTTGCGTAGACGGATACCGCTGGAACGTCAACCGCCTGGAAAGCATGGGCGTCTTGGAAACGTGGTACTTGCATGCCTATCCGGGACGCGAGAGTGTGCTGGTTCATATTGATGCCAAGTCGGCAGCTGTTTTCAAGAAAGCGGTGGCAAAGGCCGCACAGCAGACGAATGCGACACTTCTTACTAAGAGTTCTGAGCGCGGCGTAGATGGAGCCTGGCGCCTGATAGAAGAACCGCCGGTGCTTACCCGAGTGAACGCCGTGACTCGGGAAAAAGTAATCGACGCTTTGAACGAGTATTCGAAAACATTGACCCGCGAGCGCCGCTACATGCTCGGCAGATATCACGTCGTGGATGTCGCCCATCGCGTCGTGGGAGTCGGCAGCGTTGGAACGCGCGCCTATTTGGCGCTGCTGTTTGGCAATGGGGATAACGATCCGCTCTTCTTACAGGTGAAGGAGGCGATTTCTCCTGCCCACTTACCTTACGTGCCACCCCTGCCGAACGAGTTTGCTCATCAGGGAAGAAGAGTGGTCTCAGGCCAGAGAGCGCTGCAGGCATCGAGCGACATGTTACTGGGATGGACGTCAATTGACGGGCGGCCATTCTATGTTCGTCAAATGAAGAATATGAAGGGTTCTATCCCGATTGAGTGGCTTTCTGGCGAATCGTTCGATTTCTATGCCTGGGCGTGTGGGGCGATCTTGGCCCGAGCGCATTCGCGTACGGGTGACGCCGCTTGTGTTTCCGGTTATTGCGGGAATTCTGGCGTCCTGGATGAAGCCTTCGCAACGTGGGCGGAAGCTTACGGCGACCAGACCGAAGCGGACCATGCTGCCTTGGTCAAAGCCGTCAAAAGCGGGCGCGTAAAAGCAATTACGGGTGTTTGAGGATTGCGGGCAGGGGCCTGGCCGAGGGATTTTTCTGCATGTTCTCAAACACGCGCTTACCGCATTGATCCAAGGTATCGCATCGACATTTTGTCTTCAGCCTGACCAGTACGCCTCGTACTTCTTTGATTCCATCCATCAGTTGATCCAACTCTGCTAGCTTTCTTTTCGAGAGTTCCCGCCAGCGGACTGAAGCGCGAGTGACATCGCGGAAACCAAAGAACAAATGCCGGATTTCACTCAATGAAAAGCCTAGTTGGCGTGCGCGCTGAATGATCGCGAGGCGGTAGAGCACGGTGGAATCGTAACGTCTCTGGCCACTGAAGCGCGCAGGCGCCGGCAGCAGGCCAATCTGTTCGTAGTAGCGGATCGCCGAGGGGCGAATCCGAACTTGCTTCGCAACGTGGGAAATAGTCAACCCGGACATGCGTCATTGTAACGCTCACTTTATCTCCAGCTTGGATGGTCCTTACTGCAAAGTTTTACAAATTTGTACTTGCCTTAAAGTCAACTTTAAGTTGTAGCGTCGTGGATATGAGTTGACCACAGGGGGCTTCTCCCCCGAAGGAGCATGATGCAAAAACTAAGATGGATGACGCTAGTTGCGGTCTGGTTCGCTGCAATCAACCTCTTCGCGCAAGCTGGGAATAGAAAGGATGGCCCGATACTCGACGCACAACGCGAACAGCGGTCGCTCCAGTGCTTGTTGAAAATTGCCGAGAAACTGATCATACCCGCGGTTGATGCAATGCCAGCCGATAAGTTCGGCTTTGCGCCGACCGACGGCGAGTTCAAAGGTGTGCGTACGTTCGGGCAAATGGTCAAACACCTGTCGGCGACAAATCACATTCTGGCTGCGGCAGCCTTGGGAGAGAATCCACCGCCAGATGCTGGCGACGAGGTCGGGCCCGCGGCAGTAAGGACGAAGGATGAAATTCTCTTGTACTTGAAAAGTTCGTTCGCGCATCTAGACAGGGCAACTGAGGCAATCGGCCAGGCAGACATTTCCGTAAACACGTCGCCGATCTCGCCTCTGAAGCCAGGCGAGGTGACTCGATCGGCGCTGATTGTGGAGTCGCTGATGCATGCTTGTGATCATTATGGGCAACTCGTCGAATATCTGCGGATGAATGGCGTCGTGCCACCCGCGAGCCGGCCGTGAAAAATGTCGAGGCCTTTGAGATGGATGATAATAACTGGATACTTGCGTGACTCAACCTGCACGGGCCATGAGAAGGAGCCAGGATGCCGCAGGTCTCGAAGAAGGAGTTCGAACTGCTACCGCTGCGGGTGCACGACCTGCTTGCCGATGTCCCGCTACATGATGTGTGGGCAGTCGATCTACCGCATACAAGATCGGGCGTTACGCTGGACGAGTTCTTACGCGCAACAAAGGCAGGTTCGTGCAAGCTGTCGCCCTCTGTGCGTGGACTCCTCGGTATCCGATTCTTCATCGGCAGGATTCTCGGCTGGGATCAAGAACCAGCAGCAGGCACATGGGAGAGCTTCGCACAGCGTATGGCAGCTGACGATCGTTCGAAATCTCTGCTTCCAATCGGCACGCCGCAAGGGCTTTTCCGCGTCGTGTATCGGTTTGAAAACGAACAACTCGTCGAAGTAGTCAACCGCACAGTCCATGGAGCGGCATTGACCGCGTTGGTTGAAACGCAAAATGCCTACCGCTTTTATTTTGGCGTTTATGTAGCCAAGGTTAGCCGCCTTACGCCCATCTACATGACCTTGATCAACCCGTTCCGCAAGCTGATCGTCTACCCGTCCCTTCTGCGCACCGTGCGCGCGGACTGGGACCGCGTCTTCGGCACAACCTAACAACGAAGGCGGAGCGCGATTGAGTCCGGGCTACTGCAGTAACCATGTGGCAACATCCGCGATCAGCTCGGGTGAAGCGCCGAGTTCAATTCGAGGATTTCCAGATTTTCCGCCTAGGGAAGGATGGCAACAATGCGAACTGGTCCTCCACTGCCGCCTTTGATCTTCATGGGTAGGGCAATCAATGTGGCGCCAGTCGTTGGAACCTTTTCCAAATTGGCGACGTTTTCTAGTCCATAAATGCCAGCGCCATTCAGCACACGATGCGCAATGAAGTCAGTGGATGGACCGAAATCCAAACTGGGAGTATCGATTCCGACGCCATGAACTTTGCGGCTGACGAGCAGATCCGCGGCCTCTTGCGAAATGCCCGGAAAATGCAAGTGAGTGACATCGCCAGGCGTATCGCTCCCCAAGTAACGTTTGCGATCCGGCCAGAACTTTCCCCATCCTGTGTGCACCAGCACGATGCTACCTTCTACGATGCGACCCTTGGCCTTCTCCCACTCCTTAATATCTTGCGCTCGTAAGCGATAGTCAGCGTCGGCGGCGCAAGCCTTCGAGATACTGATGACGACAGCCGGGCTCAAGACGTGCGAGAGCGGAATCTGATCGACCGTCTCCTTGCCCTCAGCAAAATGAATAGGGCTGTCGATATGCGTTCCACCGTGTTCGCTCGCGGAATAGCGTGCCGCTGCGTACCAGTATCCTTTCGGCGACTGTCCCCAGGACTCCTTGTTCCACTCGAAAGGCTTGGCAGTCGGCCAATAAATTGCGTTCTCATCGAAGTCGTAGGTTAAGTCGATCGTCTTAGAACCGATGATGGGAGTACGTGATTGGCCTTTGGCTTGAGGCTGGACGGTGAACAGGAGTATAGCTGCAATCAGGGCAACGAACACGTGTGAGAATCGCTTAGTCGTCTGCTTCATGCTTGTAATTATGCGCTTAGCTGGCCGGGGCTAGAACAAGCGAGCTTACAATTCCGGCTCAAGCCAAAATGCATGGGATAAAATCGCGGTAAAATACCGGGGCCTTTGGCCGCCACCGGATGGAGGAGCCAAATGTTTCGACAATTGCCAACTCTCCTCTGTCGAGTAGTAGGATTCATTTTGATTTGTTCCACCTTGGCATTCGCCGGGGATTTCCAGGCACCAACGAACTACCCTGTGAATCCGTACCCGACGGGCATTGTGGCGGGCGACTTCAACCGCGACGGAAAACTAGATCTCGTCATCACGGTGTGCGGAGACGCTAATTGTGTCGCTCCAAGCGCAGTGCAGGTTCTCCTTGGAAATGGAACCGGGCAGTTTGCCGTTGGAGGCGTCTTTGCTGCAGGCGCTCAAGGAACTTCTGCAGACACGCTCGCGACTGGCGACTTCAACGGCGATGGCATACCCGACGTTGCGGTCGTGACCAACGGAATTAACCGGTTCGGCAATGTCAGCATTCTTCTCGGAGACGGAAATGGCGGATTCCTGCCACCCGTGTTTTATCCGGTAGGAGGTTCGAGTCCCGTGTGGGTAGTGGTTGCAGATTTCAACGGTGACCACGTCTTGGATCTAGCTCTTTCCATGACCACCAATGATGCAGTTTCAATTCTGCGGGGAAAAGGCGATGGCACATTTGGTCCCGCGACATTGTATCCAGTAGAAACTGGTCCGCAGGGCATCACCGTTGGCGATGTGAATGGGGATGGAAGTCCTGATGTAGTGGCCGCTAATCAATGTGGTGTGGACCCGAAGTGTAGCCAAGGAACAGTATCGATTTTATTAAACAATGGGAATGGTACATTTCAGCCCGCGATAAGCTTCGGCGGAGGCCTCTCTCCTCTATCCGTCACAACAGCGGATTTCAATGGAGATAATCACTCCGACATAGCGGTGGCCGACTCCTGCGGTACGGATCCAAAGTGCGTCTCCGATGGCGCCGTAGGAGTTCTGCTAGGTAATGGCGATGGTACATTTCAGCCGCTCGTGAGTTATCCGGCGACCGGCCCTGATACGGCCCGGCTCATGTCGGGTGACATAAATGGAGATCGTCATCCTGATGTAGTGGCTCTGGACGCTCAGTTCACCGACTTCACTTTTTTTCTCGGAAACGGAGATGGAACTTTGCAAGCGGGAGTGGATTACACCGCCGGACTGGTTCCGATCTGGGCGGTGATAGCGGATTTCAACGGCGATCGTGCTTCCGACCTCGCAGTAGTAAATGAATTCAGCTCGGATGTAAGTGTCTTCCTGAATAGTGGTGGCACCAGAATCACGTTAACGAGCAATCCGAATCCATCGAAGGTCGGCGAACCCGTAACGTTCACGGCGATCGTCACGCCAACGCTGGCTGGATACGGCGTACCGACCGGCACCATAAGATTTACCACCAGCGGCAAGACCATAGGGACAGCTCAGTTATCGAATGGAACAGCATCGGTCATGACCTCACGGCTGCCAGCCGGTACGCATCAGATCCGGGCAAACTATCTGGGAGACCAGCAATACAATCCTACGAACTCTCCACCACACAAGCAGGTAGTCAATCCGTGAGCACACTCGGAGTAGAAAAACGAGTAAAGGTAATCATGGTCACCGTACTTGCCGCTTTGTGTACGGCATGGTTCCCTCCTGGTCCCTCGATCGGCCCCGAGCAAAGCGCAGCTCCACGAGAAAGCCGCATTCCCGTTGGAACTGCGAGCTTATATGTCAGAGAAATTGGACAAGGGCCTGCAGTCATAGTTCTTCATGGCGGACCCGATTTCGATCACAGTTACCTGGTCCCGGAACTTGATCGTTTATCTGACAAGTTCCATCTCATCTACTACGACCAGCGCGGACGTGGCCGTTCAGCAGACGGTGTCAAGCCCGAGGATGTCACCTTGGAGTCGGATATCGCCGATGTGGATAAGGTGAGGCAGTATTTCAAATTAGACTCAGTGGTAATACTCGGCCACTCGTGGGGTACTGTGCTGGCGCTGGAGTACGCGCTTCGACATCCGGAGCTAGTGTCTCGCCTCATCCTGATGAACCCTGCGCCCGCTTCGCAGGACGATTTCAAGGAGATGCGCCGAGAGCGATTGGAGAAATTGGGAGCTGACGCAGATCGTCTGACTGCGATGAGAGCAGGCGCCGGCTATAAGGAAGGCGATCCCGATGCGGTCGCGGCGTACTATCGCATTCACTTTAAGGCAGCGTTTGCACGCCCGGAAAACCTGGACAAGATCATCGCGCGATTGCGGTCAAGCTTCACGAAGGAGGGCATTCTTAAGTCGAGAGCGATCGAAAATCGGCTGATGGATGACACCTGGTTATTGCCCGGATACAACCTCGCACCCAGACTTAAGGTTTTGAAAGTACCTACGCTCGTCATCAACAGTGACCATGAAATCATCCCCGCGAGCACCCCGGAGCACATCACTGAAGCGATTCCCAAGGCACAGATGGTGACTTTGAGAGACTGCGGACATTTTTCGTACCTCGAATGTCCGGCAGCAGTTCGCGAAGGAATCGATGCCTTCTTTGCGCGCAAGTGACTGTGTGTCTGCGACAAACAGACTTGCATTGATTTCGAATCAAGAAATCCTGCCCTAACTATTCTTCCTAAGCTGCACCTCTGAGTCTTGTCAGAAGAAGATCGCGGGTATTCTCTCAGCAAATCCCACAACTCAGGAGGTTCGATGCGGCTTACGATTTTTCGCCTCATCGCGTTTTCGCTGTTACTTTCCGTTTCAATCGCGTTGTTGCTGGTTCTATCGGCCACAAATGGGGAACCCGGCATCGTAACAAAAGCGTCGGCAGCTACCAGGGCCGGCTCTTGCAAGGAAGGAACAGTAGCCAGCTACATCGGCACAAGCTGCTCGCAGGATCAGACAGTGTTCAACTGGCAGTCTTATACCTGTACGAGTTCACCGCAGAGCATTTGTGATTCGCTCGGCACTAAGGGATCGAATCTCAAGATTCGTCTCGACCCCAAAGGCCCACACACCTTGCTGATTGGAGCAACCCGGCTTTGGAACGTCTCTGCCGGCCAGAATGTCAACGTGACCATCAAGGGGACAGTCTCAGGTGCGACAACGAACCAAAACTGGCCACATTTCGTTGGTATTCGCGGACAGACGGGCGACGGCTGGGAGCAAAACAAAACCACTGTAGGCTGCTCCGGTCGGGGCGACTGTAACAATGGAAATGGGATAAGCGACATTCTGTGCAACAAAGATAGCAAGGTCGCTTATTGCACAGAGCAGAAGAAGATTGACGCTTACCTCTCGGAGAGAACAACGTTCGATCCGGCCCCACTTGATAATCCGTATCCTCTGACAATCGAAATCAAGTTGAATGGAGGAACGAACGGAACTGCAAGCATCTACTCGCTAGGTTTTCACGTTGGGAACTGATTGATCGAAGTAAGTAGCTTGCTGTGGAAAGGTGAGGCTTCCACTGGTTTGTGGAAGCCTCGCTCATTACAGGTTAGTGAGGTTGGTTGTCCGGAGGGTTAGGATGTGATTCCGGCTGACCCTGCGGTTTTGGGTGCTTGTTCTGCATCTTCTGTTCCTGATCTTGCTCGCGTTGTTGTAGTTTCTGCGTCTGTTGCTGATGATTTTGTTCCATCTGCTGCTTTCTCATGTCATCAGCTCTCTGTTGAGCTAGGCGCTGATCTTCCTTATCCTGCCGGGCCTGCAGCTTTTGCCGATCGCGATCTTCGCGGTCTTGCTGCTTCTTGATTTGCTGTTCGTACTGCTGATCCCACTTGGCATTGCCGCTATTAGGAGGAGGTGCTTGATCTCTTGGCGGAATGTCTTTGGGATGGACTGCTGGTTTCGGTCGATCGTTGTCGTTGTTCTTGTTAGGTTCCGGCCGATTGTTGTTCGGCTCCGGACGCGCATCTGGCGAATTGTCAGGTCGCCCCGGATTGCGGTCTACGTTGTTGTTATTGCGATCGGGCTGCTCGGAACGGTTGTTCTCGTTCCGATTCGCGGAATTGTCAGGTTGTCCCGGACGATTTCCTTGGTTGTCATTGCGGTCAGCATTTCTGTTTGGCTGTTCCGCGCGATTGGCCGGACCGTTACCTTCCGGCTGTCCGCCGCCACGAGTGTTGGGAGGATTGTAAGTTCCACCTGCCTGTTTGGCTGGCACTGCCGCACGTTCGTCGAAATCGCCAGCCTTTGCGGTGGCAGCCACTGGCGGCTTCCCTTTGTTTGCAGAAGCACGAAGTTGTGGATTCTTCTCAGCAACCTGCACCTGCTGACGTTGGGCAGGAGCCGCATCCATGCGCTTCTCGCGTCTGGCCTCATCATCGTCCCTTGTCGGGCGTGCGGTCAGTCCACCCTGTCCGCCGTTGTAGCTGACGCGATTCTCGGGATACACATTGACGATCTTCGTAACGTAAACGTTGCGGACCTGGGTCACGTTCACTCGGTTCGCTTCGCGGTTATAGAAGAAGCGATCGCCTTGCCAACGTCCCCCTTGATATCCCTCTCCGTAGTAGCCGTATCCGTAGTTCACGCCGCCATAAAAGCCGACACGAGGACCCCAGTATCCTGGATAGTATTGGTATCCATTACCGTTCCATCCCCAGTAGGCGGGAGTCCAGAGCAGTCCTCGCTCAGGAGCTAATACCCACGTACCAGGTACCCAGTAATAGTCGTTGTAATCGTAGTTGTACGCCCAATAACCTGGCGTCCAGATGTAGTTGTCGCCCGGACAGTATGGTTGCTCGTACACGGGCAGCGCTGGCGGCCCAAAGCGCACGACGATCAACTGTCCGAAAGATGGGGCGGCCAAAACCAGAGTCATGAGCACGAACAAAAGCGTGCTGAAACAAAGTTTCCAAACAGGCCGATTGATCATTTGTTGTCCTCTTCGCTCATCATCCTTCGCTTCCCCGGTGTTGCTCTCCTCCTCCGGTTTGCGCGAATGAGAGTCGCAATCGAGCCCCCAGGCTCATGGCAACCTCCTGCCTCGAAGATACGGTCGCCTCTTTCTATACATCACGCACGCTACACAATGTGCGACTTAGTCGAACACAGGGGCCTCAGTTGGTTAGTTGCGTGTGTGCCAAAGAGGGTTTCGTGGGAACGAAGATTATCTGGAGAAGTAATTCATGTAATGGTTGCCTTACTTTTGGGAAAGTTTTCCTGTAAGGATTTCCCCTGCAGTTAAATTGGTGCAGGTTGAGGTAGAGGTGGAATGAGTGGAGGCGATGGACTCGGTTCGTCACCGGGGTCGACTGGAGGCACAACGTCCGGCGCGGAGCCCGGTTCCGGCTCTGGATCAGGTTTCGGGAATGGTTCTGTCCCCGGTATCGTAGGAGGTGGGGTTCTTGTCGCTATGATGTACATGGCGGTCACTCCACGCCTTTCGGATGCGACACACGATGCTTCGGCTGTATCTAAGTCGTGATCACACGCCAGCAGAAAGCACGGCCCTTAGTGAAAAGTCCGGCTGCTCGTTTAAAATCCCTAGTCGCTCAACTTTAACGAAGATCGAGGTGGCTGACGTGATTCCACGCTATACCCGCCCGCAGATGGGTCGCATTTGGAGTGATGAGAACCGCTTTCGCACGTGGCTGACCGTTGAGCTTGCCGCGACTGAAACGTTGGCCGAAGCTGGAATGGTTCCGAAATCTGCGGCGAAGAACATCCGCGAACGTGCGGACTTCAAGCTGCAGCGAATTCATGACATTGAAGCGGAGGTTCGACATGATGTCATCGCCTTCACGACTGCGGTGGCTGAATTCGTCGGCCCGGATTCACGCTGGTTTCATTACGGTTTGACTTCAAATGACGTGGTCGACACAGCGCAAGCACTCCTTATTCAACAAGCCTCTGTAATCATTGCTGAGGATCTCCAGCATCTGTCGCAGGTTTTAGAGCGTCGCGCGTGGGAGTTCAAAGACACGCCGATGATCGGCCGTACCCATGGCATCCACGCCGAACCGATCACCTTCGGATTCAAGTTGGCGAACTGGTATTCGGAAACACAGCGCAATATTGAGCGCTTCCGCTACGCAGCGGAAGACCTGCGAGTTGGAAAATTCTCCGGCGCAGTTGGAACTTTTGCTCATCTGAGTCCCGAGCTTGAAGAGAAGATGTGCCAACGCCTCGGACTGAAGGCAGCAGCCGTCTCGTCCCAAGTCATCCAGCGGGATCGCCATGCAGCGTACCTGGCAACGCTGGCTGTAGTCGCAAGTACGCTCGACAAGATTGCGACTGAATTGCGCCACCTGCAGCGTACTGAGGTCCGTGAAGCTGAGGAGTTTTTCAGCGAGAAACAAAAAGGGTCTTCTGCGATGCCGCACAAGCGAAATCCCGTGACGCTCGAGCAGATCAGCGGTCTTGCAAGGGTCATACGTTCTAACGCGCAGGCCGGCCTCGAAAATGTGGCGTTATGGCACGAGCGCGACATTTCCCACTCCTCGGTGGAACGAGTAATCATTCCGGATTCCACTACCCTCATGGACTACATGCTGCAAAAAACCACGAATGTTCTCGAAAACATGTTCGTCTACCCCGAGCGGATGAAAACAAATCTCGAGAGCACTGGCGGATTGGTCTTCAGCGGTCAACTCCTCCTGGATTTGGTCGAGCACGGTGTCTCGCGCGAGGACGCCTACCGCATGGTGCAGTCGCACGCGATGCATGCCTGGAAAGAAGGCTTGAATTTCCGTGAATTGATCCTCAAGGACAAGAAAATTACAGAGCGTGTACCCCGGCAGCAACTTGAAAGAGCTTTCGACCTAAAACGGCAATTACGGAACATCGACGGCATCTTTGCGCGTGTCTTTGGCTCGAAGCAAACAAGTAAGGTTGCAAAGAAAAAGGCCAAAGGCCGCTGAGTTAGTTCTCGCCGTCAGGAGAGGAATTATGCTTGAGCTGGAATCGGTACGCCTGGAGTTTCCTTCCGACGCAAACATCGTCGTCGGGCAAACGCATTTCATCAAGACAGCCGAGGATATGTATGAAGCCGTCGTGAACACTGTGCCCGGCGCAAAGTTCGGTCTCGCGTTTAACGAGGCCTCGGGGCCTTGCCTGATTCGGGCTGAGGGCAACGATGATGAACTGAAAAATGTCGCGATCCGAAACGCTCAGGCTATCGGAGCGGGACATGTATTCGTGCTCATCCTGCGAAATGCGTATCCAATCAATTTGCTGAACACCGTTCAGAACATCCCGGAGGTATGCACAATCTTTTGCGCGACGGCGAACCCGATTGAGATCATTGTTGCGAAGTCAGAGCAAGGCCGGGGCGTAATGGGCGTCATCGATGGCAGTTCGCCCAAAGGTGTAGAGACGGCGAACGATGTCACGACGCGTAAGGAATTTTTGCGAAAGATTGGTTACAAACGTTAAGCCGACATCCGCTTTTTGGCGATGATATTGTCAATCGCCATGGAACCCGGTCCTGCCAGCACAAGACAAATCAGCGCGCCAAGCAATGCCAGGGGATGTTCGACGCCATTCGGGTTAAAGAATCCATTCTTGAAGTGCACTACGCATATCGCGACCACCATATCAATGGCATTCAGCAGCGCAGCCCATCGTGTTCCCAGGCCGAGCACCAATGCGCCCCCGCCGATCAGCTCGACGCACGTCACGACAATGGCGGCAATGTGAGGCGCCGGGATTCCGAAGGATGTAAACATTCCCGTCACTCCCGTCAGCCCAAAGACGGTTAACTTCTGCCATCCGTGCATAAAGAAAATAACTCCCGCCACAATACGCAGGGTGGCTAATCCACATGATGAGAATCTTCCGTTCAGAATCATTGTTTCTCCGTGGATAGTTCAAAGTGCGGTTTTGATGCTCGATCGTGAACTCAGGTTAGCATCCAACGGCACGGCCTTCGCCCACGCTTAGGGCCAACCTCAGCATGCTGAGAAAACGGCACAAACTTCCCTTCACGCAATCTTCTCTCGAACAGTACGCAGCAATCGCAATAACGTCTGCAGGCGCTTTTCGCCAATGCCTGTGAGCAATTGTTTTGGAGCATCACGCACCGTCCGATCCATGCTACTCAGAAGTTCGAGCCCATCCTTGGTGATCCTGGCTGTGACCACCCTCCTGTCCTTCTCTTCGCGACTGCGTTCCACGAGCCCGCGTTTTGCGAGGCGATCCAACAACCTGGTGATATCGGGATCGTGATTGATCATGCGGACTGCGATTTCGCTGCAAGGCAGCCCTTTCTCTCCGCCGCCACGCAAAATACGAAGAGCGTTGTACTGAGTGGGTGAGAGTCCAAACGGCTTCAGAATCTCAGCGTTGCGCTGCCCCACCTGGTCGGCGGTGCGCATCAATGCAAGAAGAGCCTCTTCCTCTACGCTACTAAACGGCTTCGTTTGTTTGATTTCTTCCTGGATGCTGGACGCTTTCGGGTGATCGACCACAATACATACCACATTACTCGTTATAACGACTTACGTCAAGCCGTGCATCACGAACCGAAATCCTGAGTAGCATCTTTTATTTTCAAGGCAGCATCTATTTAACTAATCGGTTAGTAGCCGTGGGTGAGGAGAAATCTTAAATATGAAACGAACGTTGAACATCCTTTCCACCGCGTTGGCAATTGGCGTCCTGAGTATGGGGTTGGCTGCTGAAACGACAGGCGCCGCTCGTTACGACGAGCAAATCCAGGCTCGTGTGGAGAAACAACTCGCAGAGAAGAAGGAATTCCGCAACATCCAGGCCCAGACGGATGACGGCATCGTCACGCTGACGGGCTCGGTTGATGTTTATCAACAGAAGCTGAATGCTGGGAAAAAAGTGCGGAAGGCCGACAAGGTTCAGGGTGTGCGCAACCTGATCGCTGTCAGCACGAATGTGCCTGATGATCAATTGACCGCACAGTTAAATCGCAAGCTGTATTACGACCGCATCGGTTTCGACAATCGCTTTAATTTCGTTACAGCGTCGATAAAGGATGGCATCGTAGTTCTAGTCGGGGAAACCCGTACTGATGTCAGCAGCGACTCGGCCGAATCGATCGCTGCAAACATGCCAGGCGTGAAGGAAGTCGTGAACAACATCAAGATCGCGCCTGCGTCGAACTTTGACGACGATATTCGCGTCAGCGCATTGCGCGCCATCTATCGCGATCCGGTTCTAAGCCGGTATGCGGGAGATCCAGCGTCGCCGATCCGAATTGTGGTTGATCATGGAACGCTGAGCCTCTACGGCACGGTTGAGAACGAGATGGATAAGAACATTGCGGGTATTCGAGCCGGACAGGTGTTCGGGGCCTTCAAGGTTCAGAACAATTTGGAAGTTGTCAGTCGCAGCTAAGAAGCAAATTGATGTCGGGGACGGGCGAACCTGCCTGTCCTCCCAGTGAGCACGATTAAAGTCGTGCTCATTTTTTTTGCGTGAACTAGAACCGCTCAGGACCTAGAGGCGATTTATCAACGAAGCTACATATCCCGCTCCAAAGCCATTGTCAATATTCACCACGCTCACGTTCGAGGCACAGGAGTTCATCATGCCCAGAAGAGCAGCAACTCCCTTGAACGAGGCGCCGTATCCTACGCTTGTGGGCACAGCAATGACTGGGACACCGACCAATCCTCCAACCACGCTGGGTAATGCGCCTTCCATGCCGGCACAGACAATAACCACGCGAGCCTTCGTCAACCGCTCGCGATTTGCCAGCAAACGGTGGATACCCGCGACGCCGACATCGTAGACGTGCTCTACCTCGTTGCCCATGATTTCGGCGGTGACGAGGGCTTCTTCCGCGACAGGGATGTCGCTCGTTCCGGCCGATACCACGGCGATGCGTCCTTTGCCGTAAGTTTTACCGTCGCGCTGCAAGACGATCGCTTGCGCGAGCTCGCGATATTCGGCACGCCGAACCTTCTTTTTTACGGCCGCAAATTGCCTGGCATTGGCGCGAGTCGCCAGAACATTGCCGCCATGTTTGGCCAAGCGGGCAAAGATCTGGGCTGTCTGGGTCGGAGTCTTCCCTTGCCCAAAGATAACCTCCGGCATTCCCGCTCGAAGCACGCGATGATGGTCGACTTTTGCGAAGCCGAGGTCTTCGAACGGCAAATGACGGAGACGTTGGACGGCTTCGTCAGGCGAGAGCTTACCCCGACGCACTGCCTGAAAAAGTTCGCGGATAGAGTCGGCGTTCAATGAAGGTGGATTAATAAGAAAGCAAACATCATTAATGAATTATATTCGGGAATGACAACGCGCTGCCGACGACAATTGCCGATACTGCCCATCTTTTCATATTGACAAGTAAATAGATTTCGAACAGACTTGCGCTCCCCCGTCCCAAGGCCTGCTTCATAGAACCGGAGTTAAGATCATGTCCCCAGTACGATATGCAGTCCTAGTCGCCGCACTCTGCCTGACGATGACCAATCTGACGACCATGTTGGCACAGCAACGCCCCGAGTTCCTTGATGCCCCCGCGTACCCGGTCTTATCTGATCCAGCAGCCATCGCAGTGGGCGATTTCGATGGTGATGGCAAACCCGACATTGTCGAGACTGGTCGGGGTATGACGACGCTCCTCGGCAATGGAGACGGAACTTTCCGAACCGGCAAGAACTCTGCCATGAGTCAAACACCGAATGCGATTGCGGTGGGTGATTTCAATGAGGATGGGAAACTAGACGTCGTTACCTCCGATTTTCTAAATAATGTGAGCGTCTCTCTCGGAATTGGGGACGGCAGTTTCCAGCAGTTCACGAACTATCCCGCTGGAAGAAAGCCAAATTCGGTGGCGGTAGCAGATTTCAATGGTGACAAACATCTAGATCTGGCAGTCGGCGATGGCGACGACTTAGAAGTTCTCCTGGGAAAAGGCGATGGCAGTTTTCAGGCTGCTCATTCCTGGAGTGCGGGAACGAACGTGTTCAGGGTTGCGGTTGGAGACTTTAATGGGGACAAGGCAGTGGATGTGGTTACGGTCGATCCGGCAGACAACAATCTGAATATCTTGTTGGGAAACGGGAATGGGACTTTTCAAACTGCATACTCTTTGGATACAGGATTGTCGCCACAGGATGTGCTGGCAACGGACCTTAATGGCGACTCGATTCTCGACTTAGTCGTGTCAAATTCGTCTAATTTTACGATTGGTGTCTTCAGAGGGAATGGGGACGGCACATTTAAGATGCGACAAGATTTCCCGACTATTGAGCAGCCTATTGGATTGATCTCTGGCGACTTCAACGGCGATCACGAGACGGATATTGTTACGCTTTCATTTGACGCCGAGCTATTCACTGGAAATGGAGACGGGACTTTGCAGTACCGGGGAGATTTTGGAGCCGCTTCATACAGCCGTGACTTTGCGTTTGGACGCTTCAATCAGGATTCGCTGGACGACGTGGCAGTGCTGAACCTTTCGAGCGTTAGTATTTTGTTGGGGAATCCGAACGGAATGTTTCGGACTCGACGTCTGTATAACCTAGGGCCATTTATCAGTGCGGAGACCTTGCTTATGGCGGATGCAAACAACGATGGCCAGCCGGACGCGCTCAGCGTCTTAGGCGGGAACGATGGCGGCATCCTGGTATTGCTCGGCAACCACGACGGCAGTTTTCGGACGCCCTTGACTTCTCTGACCGGGAAGCACCCTTGGCGTTTCGCAATTGGAGACTTCAATAATGATGGCAAGATCGACGCTGCAACCAGCAACATGAATGACTTTGTTTCCTCGACACTGTCGGTAGTTCTGGGAAACGGCGACGGCACCTTCCAGGCAGCACAGACCTATGCGATCGGGAATTTCCCCGGTCATCTCGCGGTGGGCGACTTCAATAACGACGGATTCCAGGATATCGCGAACATCTCCTTTGACAATAATGGGGGCATAACGTGGCTGAATTTGCTTCTCAACAATGGCGATGGCACGTTCCAGAATCCTGTTAGAAGCCGCGTTGACGGCACAGTGGATATTTCGTCCATAGACATCAATGGTGACGGAAAACCCGACCTTCTATTGACGGCCGCAGGGCTGGACGTGCTCTTGGGCAATGGTGATGGTACATTCCAGCCTCCCCTGCGTTTCGGGACAGGTTTTGGGCCAGTCGCACTCACCATTGCAGACCTGAATCGGGACGGCAAGCTCGACGTGGTTACTGGCAACCTTGGAGGAAACGTCAGTGTCCTGCTGGGAAATGGCGACGGCACCTTTAAGCCACACACCGACTATGCAATTGTGAACCAGGCGAACGCAGTTGGAGTTGGAGATTTCAATGGTGACGGGCGTCTCGATTTAGCAGTTGCTGAAACCCAACCGGATACGGAAGGAGAGTTTGTTCGTGTATTGTGGGGCAATGGTGATGGGACGCTTCAGTCAGGCGTGGATTATGAAGCCGGAGCTTTGCCATTTGGCATTGGAGTAGGAGATTTTAATCACGATGGAGCCAACGATATTGCCACGATGAGTATCGTCTCACTTTCAGTCCTGCTCAATGGGGGCGCCACCAAGTTAACCCTGACATCGTCGGAAAACCCTTCGCACGCAGGCGACAGCGTCACCTTTACGGCCACGGTCAAGGCGACCATGCCGGGAATGGGGAATCCGCGTGGCAGAGTGAGATTCGAAGATGGAAAGACGATTCTCGGAACTGTGGCTCTTAACTCAGGTACTGCCCAATTCACAACATCTACACTCGGGGTGGGTAATCACCGCATCGACGCTGTCTACGAGGGCGACAGCCACTTTAATCGGCACAAATCAGACGTGCTAGTGCAGCAAGTTCTGCCGTGATGCGGAGAAGCCGCCCTACCACGAAGTCCGGATCCCTTGTGATCGATCATCACGCAGACGGATTTGAAGCTGTGTCCCGAGGGCCATGCGCCTTACGCTTAGGCCGAAGCTTGTCGGAGAGCTCTTCATAGAGCGCCCTCGCCACGCCCGGTTCATTCAGTTTCGTCATGAACAGGCGGCGGATCGCAGGGCGGGTGACACGTCCCTGAACATATCCGTCGTACAGAGAGTTGCCCAACATGAATCCCAGTAACTCGGCTCCTGTCGCCGTATTCTCATCAGCTGAGGCAGGCAGGCGCTGGCCACTCACGGCCGAGCGCGCCGGATAAAGAATACGAGAGCCAAAGTATCCCAGCGCATGCTCGATCACTTTCTCGAAAAAAACATCGTCTGATTTTGTTTTCTTTAAGCGCTTCCGGACTGGCAAGCCGCGGCAGGCGTGGTGGAGGAAGCGCGCCGCGTCCTCAGCTGCATATGCCATCTGAAAATCGCGGGCGTGAAAACTATTGAGTTCAGGAACGTACACGCATCCTCGACTTTCAAGCTGCTGCAGGACTGTCTCGTGTGACGGTACCTGGCAACGTTCAAGAAGTTTGATGAGCCGGTCTTCGCAGGCCCCGCAATCGATTTCGGGTAGCAGATCCACGAGGAACTTGGGTTGAGTTCCGTTGTGCGAAGAGTAGCCGTCGATATCGAGAAAACGCATCAGGCTTTCAATCAGGTTATAGAAGGTCGGCGCCATGTCCGGGTCATTGCCATCACGTCCCCAACGACTCAGGTGCAGACGATAGTTCTCGTATTTCTCCAGCGGCGTTGAAGTGAAGACACAAAACACTTCTTCAGAGACCTTTACCGCCTCAACCCGATCGTTCTTCTCCCCGGCTGCCCGCCAATAGAGCGGATCGATATTCTGCAAGACTGTCATCACTCGATCGTTAGGCAGGGTCTCCTGCACGGCGCGAGGCAGATGACCTGGAGCCAGGTGAGATTCGCCGAACAGTGCGGCAATAACAGCATTGGGATGCTGCTGCCGGATCTCGCTCATCTTGATTGCCGCATGCCGATCACGTGCTCCGATGCGGCGCAGGTTTTCGCGAGGCATGCAGTCCAGCCCGTAGATACCCTCCCCATGCTCGCGAGCACTGAGGAGGAGTTCGTAAAACGGAGTCCATTCATAACCCCAGTCGATATCGAAGCGAAGACGGTGACGCAGTTCGTTTTCCTCAATCTCGTGTCGCCACCATTCATCCACGATATGTTGGTCACGCGAAAAAATGGTTTCCACTCCCAGAACAATGGGGCGGTCGCCCGGTTGGGCACGTTGTTCCATGAGAGCGGCTGCATATCGTTGCGAGGCCGGAAGTGCGTGGTAGTCGCCAATCAGAA
>Ga0066903_100001162_pt1 | contig 18684 bp, 19 predicted proteins | sample PanSoiMetaGPlot1_FD_67491 | JGI IMG/M metagenome (GOLD analysis project Ga0066903, IMG submission 67491) | Tropical forest soil microbial communities from Panama analyzed to predict greenhouse gas emissions - Panama Soil - Plot 1 (version 2) | ecosystem: Environmental > Terrestrial > Soil >... | reverse complement strand
AAGAAGAAGATGTTCGGCTATGACAAGGACGAACTCTGGAACACGGTGATCAAGACGTACCCTAAAGTGAGTCAGTTCTGGACCTATGGCAAGGACAAGTTCCTCGCACAGCCCGTCTACGATCGTGACTTCCCGCCCTGCAAATACTGTGAATGACGAGCGAGGCCGGAGCCCGAGAGGGCTCCGGCCTTCGGCAATTTTGAGGTGTGCGGGTGAGCAGCGAAACGAACGGCAGTCAGATCCCGGCTCTTGAGCTCAGGAGCTTGTGCAAGAGCTTTGGCGGTTTGCAGGCTACCCGCGAGGTGACGCTCCGCGTGATGCCGGGCGACCGTCAGGCAATCATCGGTCCAAATGGCGCCGGTAAAACCACATTGTTCAATCTGATCACCGGCATCTACCCGGTAACCTCGGGCCAGGTGCTGCTGTTCGGCCAGGAAGTCACGAGTTGGCCGAGCCACCGCCGCACTGCATTGGGCATGGCACGCACATTCCAGGTCACCAGCCTGTTTCCGAAACTGACTGTGCTCGACAATGTACTGCTGGCAATCGAGGGTCTGCGACCGTCGAAATTCGTCATGTGGCGCTTTCTGACGTCGTACAAGGATGTCTACGACAAGGCACGCCATCTGCTCGAACAGGCGAACTTTCTTGATCGCAAGGATACCGAAGTGCGCAATCTATCGCACGGGGAGCAGCGCCAGCTCGAAATCGTGCTGGGTCTCGCCAGCGATCCGAAAATCCTGCTCCTCGACGAGCCGGCGGCCGGTCTTTCGTCAGGCGAATCGACGGAGATGACAGAATTTCTGATGAAGCTAGATCCAAAACTGGCAATTCTACTGATCGAACACGACATGGATGTCGTGTTCGATGTCGCCGACAAGATCTCGGTACTCCACTTCGGAGAGATACTAGAGACAGGATCGCCTGAGAAAATCAAACAAAGCCATCGCGTGCAGGAAATCTATCTGGGGACTGACTGACGTCATGGCCATTCTCGAAGTCCAGGACATTCATACTTACTACGGCGACGCTTATGTGCTGCAGGGTCTCTCACTGCAACTCGAACAAGGCCAGATCCTTGGTCTGCTTGGCCGTAATGGCGTTGGCAAAACGACGCTGGTGAATTCAATTGTCGGTTTCAATCCACCGCGTCGGGGCAAGGTTCTGTTCAAGGGAGACGACGTCACCCACAACCCATCATTCGAAACCGTGCGCGGCGGCATGGGCCTCGTGCCGCAGGGCCGGCGCGTATTCCCAACCCTTGGTGTCGAAGAAAACTTGCTGGTTGCCGAACGCAACCCCGACCGACATGGATGGAGCGTACAGCGTGTCTACAAGTTGTTTCCGCGGCTTCATGAACGGCGCTACCAGCGCGCCAAAACCTTGTCCGGCGGCGAGCAACAGATGTTGGCCATCGGACGGGCCTTAATGACCAATCCCGACTGCCTCATCATGGATGAACCATCGGAAGGCCTGGCACCGATTATTATCCAAGGCCTCTGGGAGGCGATCGGCACGCTCAAAAAAGAAGGCCTTTCCATACTACTGGTCGAGCAAAATGCCCACCTCGCGTTGAAACTTGTCGACTATGTGCACGTCATGAGCAAGGGTCAGGTGGTCTATTCGGCCAAGCCCGATGAACTGCGCGCCAACGACGAAATCAAGGCCAGCTATCTCGGCATATGAATTGTGAGTTCTTGGGGTCTACTGCCCATCAAAGCCCGCGGATGCGCGGCTGCGGCATGACCGGCCTTTACATCATGGAACGGCTTAGCCGATGATGTGCAAAAGTTGGTCCGCTACGGTGGGGTATGGCGGTGCCAAAATATGAGCCCCGAGAGGGGTGCAGAGGGAGGAAAATGATGTCTCGCAAGGTCACCCGTCGTAATTTTATGGCCGGCACCGTAGCCGGCGCAGCAGCGGCGACTTTCAAATTCCCGGCGCCAGCAATCGCACAAGCAGCGCCGTTCAAACTCGGCCTATTGACTGTCAAGACCGGCCCGCTCGCCCAAGGCGGGATCCAAATGGAGCAAGGTATCGTCACTTTATTAAAGGAGAAGAATTATACCTTCGCCGGCCGCAAGGTTGAATTCATTTCTGCCGATACGGGTGGCAACCCAGCTGGCACGAAAACGAAGGCCCAGGAACTAATCGAGCGCGACAAGGTCGACACCATCGTTGGTCCGCTTGCTGCCTTCGAGTTGTTGGCGATCACCGACTACATCGCGCAACAGAAAACCCCCTGCTTGAGCCTCGCCGCAGCCGAGGATATGACGCAACGCCGTCCGAATCCGTATTTCCTGCGCGCGTCTGCAACCTCTGCCCAGGCCATGCATCCGATGGCCGACTTCGCCGCCAAGGAATTGAAGTTGAAGCGCATGATTACAATCTCGGAGGATTTTGCCTTCGGCTACGAGCAAATGGGCGGCTTCCAACAGACGTTCGAAGACAACGGTGGCAAGATTCTGAAAAAGCTGTGGCCGCCAATCGTGACCCCGGACTACACGCCGTACTTGGCGCAGATCGAGGGCGTCGACGGCGTGTGCCAAGGCTTCGCCGGCTCAAATCCGCTGCGCTTCATGAAGCAATATGCCGCCGCTGGACTAAAATATCCGGTGGTAACCGGCGAGACGGGCGGCGATGATGCTCTTTTACGCTCGTTCGGCGATGAAGCCGTCGGTCTCTACAGCTGCTGCCCTTATACGCTTGACCTGAATACTGACACCAACAAGCGGTTCGTTGCAGCTATGAACAAGGATTATGGAGTCGATCCGGGCTTCTATTGTGCCGGTCTTTACGTCAACGGCATGGTAGTCGAAGCGGGCTTGCAGAAGACCGGTGGCAAGTCGGATGACAAGGCCGCCCTGATGGCCGCCATGAAATCAGTGTCTCTCGCCGACACACCACGCGGTCCGATCAAGTTCGACCATCTTGGCAATGTGATCGGCGATTTCTACGTGCGCCACCTCGAAAAGGCGAACGGCAAGCTCATCAACAAGACTGTCAAGACCTATAACAATGTGAGCCAGTTCTGGACTTACGACGAGAAGAAGTTCCTTGAACAGCCGGTTTATTCACGAGACTTCCCGCCGGTCAAATCATGATATGAGCCACTCTGCGGGCGCCGCTCAGGCGCCCGCAGTCAATTGACCTGAGCAGGCGGAACGCTGCGGACATGACTTTTTGGCTGGTGCTGACGGCCAACAGCATTACCTTCGGGGGTTTGCTGTTTCTACTGTCGGCGGGCTTCTCTCTCATCTTCGGGCTGATGCGCATCCCAAATTTGACGCACGGTTCGCTGTTCATGCTCGGCGCCTATATCGGCGCGACCTTCGTCATCGGCATGCTGGGCGTGAAGCTGAATTTCTGGCTGGCCGCGCTGCTTGCCACCCTCACGGTTGCCATGCTGGGCGCGCTAGTCGAGCGACTGCTTTTGCGCCGCCTGCCGGGCGATCAAATGGCACAAGTGTTGGTCACACTCGGCCTTTCCTTCATGGCGGCCGATTTCTGCCTGATGGTGTGGGGTGGCGATCCGCTCTCGGTCAGCACGCCATCTTCCCTCGCCGGTTTCGCTCGTTTCGGAGTGCTCGTATTCCCGAATTACCGGTTGGCGATCATCGCTATCGCGGCTGTCGTGGCGATAGGCTTGTGGTTGTTGCTTGAGCGCACACGGCTCGGCGCCATGATCCGCGCCGGCGTTGACGATCCGGACATGGCGCGCGTCGTCGGCGTCCGCGTCTCGCAATTGTTCACGATCGTCTTCGCGCTTGGTGCCGGCCTCGCGGCCTTTGCCGGAATCATCGGCGGCCCAATCCTTTCGGTCTATCCCGGTCTCGACCAGGATATGCTGCCTTTGGCACTGGTCGTTGTGATCCTCGGAGGCACCGGCAGCCTGCTCGGCTCGTTCGTCGGCAGCATCATCGTCGGTTTCATCTACAATTTTGGACAGGCGCTCCTGCCCGAGCTCGCCTATTTCGTCCTATTTCTTCCGATGCTTCTCGTCCTGTTGCTGCGGCCGCAAGGATTATTCGGCAGGCACGTGCCATGAACCAGCGCGTTTTCGCTCTTATTGTCGCATTTATAGTGCTCGTGACTCTGCCGTATTGGATGGCGGGCGTCTATTACGTCAACGTTGCGAGCCAGATTCTCTTCTACGCTATTTTTGCGCTCGGGCTGAACGTGCTCGCCGGCTACGGCGGACTTGTCTCGCTGGGTCACGCGGGGCTTTTCGGCGTCACCGCTTACGCGACCGGCTACATGCTGCAGCTCGGCCTCGGCCACCCGCTTGCGATTCTGATCGGCCTGTTGGTTGGGTTGGCTGCGATGGCAATTTACGCCGCGCTGTCGCTGCGCTCTACCGGCATCGGCTTCATCATGATTACGCTGGCGCTCGGCGAAATCCTGTGGGGTCTCGCCTATCGCTGGATCAGTCTTACCGGCGGGGACAATGGCCTGAGCCTAAAGACGCGCCCCGAACCTTTCGGATTCTCGCTGGCAGATACAAATACATTCTACTACGCCACGTTGATCGTCTTCCTGTTGTCGTTCGCCGCCATGACTGTCTTTGTGCGCTCACCGCTCGGCGCCGCATTGATGGGTACACGCGATCAGCCGCGCCGCATGAACGCGCTTGGCTACCATGTCTGGGCGATCCGATTTTACGCCTGCTTGTTCTCCGGGCTGCTCACCGCGGTATCGGCCATCCTGTTCGTCTACTATACGCAATTCATCAGCCCACAGACCTTGGCGCTGACGTCTTCCGCAGAGGTGCTGCTGATGGTCATCTCCGGCGGCGCAGGCACGTTGCTTGGGCCGGTCGTCGGCGCAGCCCTCGTGGTTGTGGTGAAAACGGTTGTAAGCGGCTTTATCGAGCGGTGGAATTTCCTGCTCGGCGCGATCTTTGTCGCCATCGTGATTTTGATGCCCGAAGGGCTGGTACCCGGCAGCGCTCGCCTCTGGCGCCTGGCCTGGCGCAAGCGAACGCGGCACGCAGCTTCGATTTCCGGCGGCGCAGAGGTGAAGTCATGAGCGCCCTCACCATCATCAACCTTTGCAAGTCATTCGGCGGATTGCACGTCACAACAAATGTCAATTTGAATGTCGAGCCCGGAGAGCGCCGGTTGATCATCGGACCGAATGGCGCCGGCAAAACTACGCTGTTCAATTTGATCACCGGCGAATTAACTCCCGATTCAGGCTCGATCCAACTGCTCGGCAAGGATATCACCCGCGTGCCAAGCCGCCGCCGTGCTCATCTCGGCATGGCGCGCACATATCAGATCATCACGTTGTTTGCCCGCGATACGATCCTGCACAATGTGACCCTCGCACTGCTGGGTCTTTCCCCCGCACGATGGAATCCGCTGCTTGATCTCAAGCGTCAGGGCCATTTTATCGAACACGCGCGCGCAGCGCTGGAAAAGGTCGGCCTCGCGCAAATTGCAAACCGGCCGTTGGCGCAGACGTCTTACGGCGAGCGGCGCCGCGTGGAGATCGCGATGGCCCTGACGCAGAACCCTAAGCTGCTGCTGCTCGACGAGCCGTTTGCCGGCTTGTCGATCGATGAACGCCGGGACGTGAAAGAGCTCCTTTTGGCTATCCCGCGCGACGTCACGATTGTGATGATCGAACACAATATGGACGTTGCGTTGGAATTTGCCGAGCGCATCACGCTCCTGCATTTCGGCGAAGTCATCGTTGAGGGCACCCGGGCCGAGGTGGTTGCTGATCCGCGAACGCGGGAGGTCTATCTTGGCCACTAACGCGCTCACGCTCAGTCATATCGACGCTTTTTACGGCGACAGCCACGTCCTGGGAGATGTGTCGTTTGAGCTCGGCGAAGCCCGCATGCTCGGACTTCTTGGCCGCAACGGCGCCGGCAAATCGACCTGCATGAACGTAACGATGGGCCTTTTGGCGCCACGCGGAGGCACGGTGACAGTCTTCGGCGGCAAGGTGACCGGGTTTTCACCGGAGGCGATAGCCGCACGCGGCGTCGCGCTTGTGCCGCAGGGCCGACGAATATTCAAGAGCCTGACTGCTCGTGAAAATCTGATCGTCGCCGCCCGCCAACCTGATGCTGGCAGTAAGCATGCGCCGTGGACCATCGACACTGTATTCGGAATGTTTCCGCGCCTTTCCGAACGCCGCAATCAGATCGCCGCGCATTTGTCGGGCGGCGAGCAGCAGATGTTGGCTATCGGCCGCGCGCTCATGGGTAATCCGCGCGTGCTGCTCATGGACGAACCGTCAGAAGGCCTTGCGCCGCAGATCGTTGCGGAGGTCATGGCGACCATCCGGAAACTGAAAGAAAGCGGACTGTCGATTGTCCTTGTCGAACAAAACCCCAAACTGGTGTTCGATGTCGCGGATGACATCGTCATTCTCAACACCGGCCGCGTGGCGGTCGTATCGACGCCGGCAAAGCTGGAACAAGACGGCGTCGACCTCCGCCAGCACCTTGGGGTGTTCTGACATTTTCACACTATCATGGCTGGGCTTGACCCGGCCATCCAGTTCTTGAATGAGAAGGAAGAAGGCGTGGATGCCCGGCGCAAGGCCGGGCATGACGCTTCAGAAGAGGCAAACCGAAATGGCTGACATCTGGAACAAATATGCCGACACCGCTGCGCGAAAGCACGGCAAGCCGGGACGCGAGATGCGGCCCAAGAGCACGACGATCGACGCTCACACGCACGTTGCCGTTCCCCGAGCGGCCGAATTCATCAAGCCGCATCTCGATGTCAGCACTGTCCCGCTCGCGCATTTTGCATCGGCCGAGACCAAGGCGATCAACGTCAAGCAGGAAGCCGATATTCGAGGATGCATGACCAGCTATGATGAGCGCTTTGCCGTGATGGACAAGATGGGCGTCGATATTCAACTCGTTATGCCGCCGCCGCCCCAGTGCTATCATACGGTGGCGCTAGAATACGCGGTCCCTGCCGCGCAAATGATCAACGACGGTATTGCGGAATTCGTCTCGAAGCATCCCGACCGCTTTATTCCGACTGGCACCGTGCCGATGCAGGATGGAAACGAATCTGCCAAGGAACTCGAACGGTGTATAACAAAACTGAAGTTCAAAGGCGTTGAGATCCTCACCAATGTTGCTGGCAGGGAGCTTTCCGAGCCCGCCTTCGCGCCCTTCTGGAAAAAGGCCGAGGATCTGGACGCGCTGGTGATCATTCATCCGAACGGATTCACCGAAGGGCAACGCCTTTCGCGCTTTTACTTCAACAACATTATTGGCAACCCGTTCGAAACTACGCTTGCCCTGCACTACCTCATCTTTGACGGTGTACTTGAACGCCATCCAAATCTAAAGATCTTTGCCATGCACGGCGGCGGATATCTCGGCGCCTATTCGGGCCGCATCGATCACGCCTGGGGTGCTCGCTCCGACAGCCACGCGGGCCTTCCGAACCCGCCGACGAGCTATTTGAAGAAGGTCTATGTCGATACGGTCGTGTTTACGCCGGGACAATTGAAAGCACTGGTCGATGTCTTCGGCCTCGACCAGGTCATTATGGGCACCGACTATCCCTTCGACATGCTGGAAAATGACCCGATCGGCCACATCGCCTCGGTTGAAAGTTTCGACGATAAGGCCCGCGCGGCATTGGCCGGCGGCAACGCGAAAAAAATGTTGGGGATGTGAATTAGTGAAGGTGTTGCTCCGCACTTCTGGCGCCTCGCGTATCTTCGTCATGGCCGAGCTTGTCCCGGCCATCCACATCTTTACTGCGAATGCACCCTTACACGGTCAGGAGTAGAGAAAATCCAGCACCGCCGTCTCCGCGATCACCGCAGCATCTGTGCTGTGCCGTCCGGCACGCGCCTGCTCTTCTTGCGTGCGGTTCGCCTGCAGGTACGCGCCGAGATGACGTGCGCGTTCGATGATACGCCGGTTCTGTGGAAGCCTGGTGGCTTCGAATCGCTTGATCGCAGTTTCAACGCGCTGTTCGCCCAAAAGCGCTTCCGCCAACGCTGCCGCGTCGTCAGCTGCCTTTGAAACGCCGGCAGCCACGTGCGGTCTCGCCACAAAGGCGGCATCGCCCACAATCGCCACGCGTCCCGCTGCCATGCTCGGCGATTCCAGATCATAGATAGGCTGCAAGATAGGTTCTTCAATCAGGCGTACAATCTGTCGGAATTGCGGTGCCACCAGGCGCTCGGCATCAGCTCTCATCTCTGCGATCGCCTCGCGGCGAATCAAGGGCGGGGGAATTGAGATTGCATGCGTAATCCCGCGCTCGTCAGTCAGTAACCATTGTAATTTTGTCGTCTCGTCGGCGGGCCGGTACCAGACCACATTGTAGCGGCGATGGCCGGGCCGAAGATCGTTGTCGGGTCCTGCCACTGGATAACCAAGGAACTGCTCTCCCGGTGGCAGACTGAATGTCATGAACTCAAACAAAGCGCGGTGAACGCCCGGTGGAAATGCCCGTTCAGAAATCAGGGCTCGCCACGCGCAATATCCAACGTAGCAAGGTGTCACGTGCGGAAAGCATTGCTGACGAACCGTTGAACGGATGCCGTCGGCGCCGACCAGGAGATCCGCCTCGATGATTTCGCCATCAGAAAAATGTGCACGGACCTTGTACGCATCTTGCGTTAATTTCGCCAAACTCCGCCCACGGTGATACCGGTCGGCGGGAAAGGCATCGCGTAGCAGCCGATAAACGCGTTCCCAGGCGGTCAAGACCTGCGGGCATTCAAGTTCGTGTGTCAGCTGACCGGTCACGTCAAGAATTTTCCGGGTCGTCATGTGAACGCCAAGTTGATCGGTGGCGAGGCCAAGTTTTCGCAACCGCTCGATCAATTCATACTGGGCCACTATTCCGGCGCCCCGGCCGGACAGCTCACTGTCGACGCGCTCATAGATATCGACCGACCAGCCAGCCCGTTGCAGCAAAAGGCCGCTCAGCAAGCCACTCATTGAGCCGCCAACAATTATCGCGCGTCCCGCGCCGACCCCGGTCAATTCATCAGCCTCGATCTTTTCGTTTACCCAATTATCCTATATATGACAGCCGACAGCTTTGGAGGAACTCCCATGGCGCTGACCATGCTCGACAAGAGTGCCGAGAAAAAGGAAAAGTCACCGTGGCCGGTGGACATTGCGGCCGAATTCGAGCGCGAAGCCAAGAATCCGAATCCTTGCGTTGGTTCGACGCTTCTGTCGGAGAACGAACGCACGCGCGTATGGATCATCCGTCTCGCCCCCGGTGAGCGGATCGGCTTTCATCGCCATGTTCTCGACTATTTCTGGACTTCGGTTTCGGGCGGGCGCGGCCGCCAGCATGTTCACGATGGCACCACGGTTGAATACACCTACGAACCGGGCGAAACGCGGCATGAGAACTACGGCAAGGGCGAATTCAAAGTACACGATCTCGAAAATCTCGGTGACCGCGATATGGTCTTCATGACAGTCGAATTCAAAGACAGCACCAACAAGCCAATGCCGCTACCGGCCGGGGTAACGCCGCAATCCGCTGCCGCCTAGTGCTGCTCTTCATTGTACGCTCGCCGATGGCTTTCTATCGGCGGGCGTTTCATTTTGCCCCGGATTCCATGATATTTCTGCACACTCCACGGACTAGCCAACAGGCCATCCATCCTGCACACTGCCGCAAAATCCCGTCGCGCGGGAAATAATAAACGAGGGGACATCTGACGGGATGGACTTTCCGTTCGAACTGCTAATCAACGCCATTGTCGCAGGCTTGCTGCTCGGCGGCTTCTATGCCGCCGTGACGGCGGGCGTTTCTATATCGTTTGGCATGCTCGATATCGTAAATATCGCGCATCCGGCTTTCATTATCCTTGGCTCCTACATCGCCTACATCATCAACATCTCGTTTGGCATCGACCCGATCGTAGCGAGCATTCTGATGCTGCCGGTCTTTTACGTGCTCGGGACCTTCATTTATCAGGTCTATTACGTATCGTTTGAAAAGAGAGGTCAGGAATCATTGCGCGGCCTCGCGTTCTTTTTCGGGCTGTTGTTCGTCACCGAGGTCACCCTGATACTCGTCTTTGGCGTCGACTACCGTTACGTCGAGGCAAGCTATATCGGGCCAAGCCTGCACCTCGGTAACATCGACTTTCCGCTTCGTATGTTGGTCCCCTGCATTACCGCACTTGTCCTGTTCGGCTTGTTGCACTTGCTGGTTACGCGCACCTTCACCGGGCGCGCGATCATGGCGGTGTCACAAGATCAGCTCGCTTTGCAGCTTATGGCTGCAGATCCCATCCGCATCAAGCGCATTGCATTCGGTATCTCGATCGCCACCGCGGCCATCGCTGGCGCATTGCTGGTGATCATTCAACCGGTCGAACCGTCAGTCGGCCGCGAATATATCGGCCGCGTATTCGCGATTTGTGTGCTCGGCGGACTCGGCAGTCTTCCCGGCTCGCTGGTTGCCGCGATGCTGCTTGGCGTCATGGAGAGCATTACTTCGACGTTTTACGGCCCTTCCTGGGCGCCCGCCGTGTCATTTGGATTTCTCCTTCTCACGCTTGCCTTCCGGCCGGCGGGATTATTCGGACGGTGACCCGTGAGCACGCTTCGGTTCACCGTGATTTGTCTGATAGTCGGCTTGGCGATCTATCTTTGTGGACATCTTCTCGGCGTCGGTTATCTCTTCTTCGCTGGCTACACGATCCTGCAATTCGTGGTTCTGTCTTCGGCTTGGAACATCCTTGGCGGCTATTGCGGTTACGTGAATTTCGGCTCGGCCGCTTTTTTCGCTCTGGGTGCCTATTCCACCGTGTTTTTTTATAAGTTCTATCCGCTGCCGATCCCGGTCCTGATCGTGATCAGCGCGGTAGTGTCGGGCATCGTCGGACTCGGTATGGGGTACCTGACGCTACGCCTGCGCGGCGCCTTCTTCGCGATTGCAACTCTGGCGATGGCCGTGGTGCTGCAAACATTGGTGGTGAACTGGGACTATGTCGGGGGATCGCGCGGTGCCTACATCGTGCGCGCGGACACGATTACGATCGGTGGCTATTCGATCGAATATATCGAGTATCTTTTCCTGCTGATGATGGTTCTTGCTATCGCGTCGATCGTCATCTCGCGTTCGATCGCCCGGAGTCAGCTCGGATTTGGCTTTGCTACCATCCGCGACGATGAGCTTGCGGCCGAAGCCTCGGGCGTTCCCACCCTGCGGCTCAAATTGATCGCCACCACGATTTCGGGCGCGCTGATGGGAATGGCCGGCGCGCCCTTCCCCTACTACATCGGCTATTTGCAGCCGGCCTCGGCCTTCGGCCTTGAATATGGTGTGAATTCCATCGCCATGCCGATCATCGGTGGAACGACTAGCTGGGTAGGCCCCTTGGTCGGGGCGATCCTGCTAGGCTCGCTGCAACAGATCGCAACCGTGACCATCTCCTCGGCCGTAAACCTGCTTATTGTCGGTCTATTGTTGGTTGCCTTCGTGGTGATTGCTCCGAATGGCCTGGTCGGCTTGGTGCAGGATCGCCTGCGCGCAAGGAGGAGCAAATGAGCCCGCTTCTGCACGTCAGCAATATCAGCAAGCGGTTCGGAGGCTTCGTTGCACTTGATGGCATCGAGCTTGAGGTGCAACAGGGCGAACGGGTCGGATTGATCGGTCCCAACGGCTCCGGTAAAAGCACTTTGGTGAACTGCATTTGCGGTGCCCTGCAAAACGAACAGGGCAGCGTGCATTTCGACGGCCACGCGATGGATGGGCTTGCCGCGCACGAACGCACACACCGCGGACTTGCGCGTAGCTTTCAACTTCCTCGCCCATTTGTCAGCCTCAACCTCGCCGACAATCTGCGCGTTCCCATGCTGTACACAGTGCACAAGCGATCCAGCCCCTTGCACGCCGACAACGTCGATGCGCGCTGTGTGGAGTTGCTTCGTCTGGTCGGGCTCGACCATAAAGCGCGCCACATGCCGCGCGATTTGACTCAAGTCGAGATGCGTAAGCTCGAGCTGGCCCGCGCCGTAGCGGCAGAACCCAAACTTCTGATTGCCGACGAATCGATGGCCGGCCTTTCTCATTCTGAGATTGAGGATATTCTTGCGCTCCTCAAGCAACTTAATGAGCGCGGCATCACCGTCATCCTGATCGAACACATTATGAGCGCGGTGATGAGCTTTTCGCAGAGGCTCGTGGTGCTGGTGAGTGGAAAAAAGATTGCCGACGGCAAGCCGGAAGACGTTGTCCGTAATCCCGAGGTTGTGAGGGCGTATCTTGGCCAGTAGCCTGACCATCGAAGGCGTGCATGCCGCCTACGGTTCCGTCCGCGTCATTGAGGACGTTTCGATCTCGGTGAAGTCGGGCGAAACGGTCGCCCTGCTCGGCACGAACGGGAACGGCAAGAGCACGCTGATGAAATGCGTGATGGGCATTTTACGTCCGAAGGGGGGACGCATCATTGCCGAGATTGATGGAGAAAGGCACGACCTGGTCGGCCGCAGCACCGAGCAGATAGTCGATCTGGGCATCGCGCTGGTTCCGGAGGGCCGAAGGCTCTTTCCAAAGCTTACGGTTGAGGAAAATCTGTTGCTTGGCGCCTTTCGGCCAAAGGCGCGAGCCCAGATCAAGACCAATCTGGACTTCTGTTTCGAATCGTTTCCACGCCTTGCCGAACGCCGCAGTCAGCTTGCGGGGTCAATGAGCGGTGGCGAACAACAGATGCTTGCACTCGCGCGCGCGCTCATGCTCACGCCGCGTATCTTGTTGGTGGACGAGCCGTCAGTTGGACTGGCTCCGCAGCTGGTCGCGCGCACGATCGATGCCATCAAACTGCTCAAGGATCATTATCAGCTCACGGTGCTGATGGCTGAACAGAATTTCACGCAGGCGATCCGCATCGCCGACCGCGGCTACGTGATCGTGCACGGCAAGATTGCATTCGAAGGCCGCTCGGCCGACGAGCTCAACAACAATGACCTCGTGCGCAAGCTCTATATGGGCATGTAAGGCGATCGAGAATAAAAAAGCGGCGCGGGTTCTTCCCGCGCCGTTTCTTATCCAAACCCAGCAAGGTTACTGTAGAGCCTTCTCGTACGGATAAATCACATTGCCGGTCTTCTGGTCAGCTGGGGTGAGCACGGTCTGATAGTCCATGCCCTTCCAGGTTTCCAGACCGGCACCTTCCTTGATGTCGTGGTACTGGACCTGGAGCATACCGGACTTGGTCCATTCGCCGCCAGGGCCGTAAGACCAGTCACCCATGATGGTCTTATGCGGATTCTTACGCAGATAGTCGGCTATCTTGTTGTCGTCGATACTCTTCGTTCCTGCGATCGCTTCGCCGAGCATATTGATATAGGCGTAGCCCCAGCCACCAAGGTAATAGCCAAGCGGATCGACACCTTCGGCACCGGCTTTCGCCTGATACTTTTTGAAGAATTCGACAGCAGGCTTCATCGCTTTCTCGGACGGCACCCATGTTTCGTAGTTGATGATGCCGTTGAGTTTGGGCCCGAGCTTGTTTTTGAAGACCGTCGCCTGCAATCCGACCATCGCTCCGCCGATGATCTTCGGCTTGTAGCTGAGTTCACGCACCGCCTGCACGATGCCGACGGAGCCGAGCGGGTACGAGCAGACGATGACCACATCCGGGTTAGCCGCCTGAACCGCGCGCACGATCGGAGTGTAGTCCGTAGTGCTCGGCGGATACTTCTTGTCGTAGACAATTTTCATGTTGAATTTTTTTGCGTTCTCGCGGGCGCCTTCGCAGGCGTTGTTGGAGAACTCGGCGTCCTCAACCACCAGTCCGAGCGTCGTCGGCTTCGGATTCTGCGCGGCCGCAACCTGGAACACGCCTTCGGTGAACGACGGCTTGGTCTGCGGACCGGTCGGCAGCACCGCGAAGTATTTCGGGTACTTGAATTCGTGATTAACGTCGAGCGCAAACAAACTGATGTAGGTCTTGCCCTTCTGCATCACGACCGGCATCGCCGGTGCATTCATGTTGGTGGCGTAGCCGCCGACCACAAGATCGACTTTGTCGACGTCGATCAGCTTGGTGTAAATGCCGGGCACGGTCGTAGGATTGCTCTGGTCATCATAGTAGATGAGCTTGACCGGACGTCCGAGCAGGCCGCCGTTGGAGTTGGTCTCTTCTTCCCAGATTTTCATACCGAGAAGCGCCTGCTTGCCGTTGGCGGCAAGCGGGCCGGTCAACGACATGCCAAAGCCGATCTTAATCGGCTCCTTGTTTTGGGCCGTAGCGGCCGGAACGAACATCGCGCCGGCCGCGACGGCAACGGCCGTTCCCGCGATCCAGGCCAATGCCCGAGACTTGAGGTTTCGCAACATATCTTTTCCTCCCATAACCTCGTTATTTCGATCGCCAATATGACAGCGCCCGGCGCAATGGTCCACCGGGCGCGGCAGAAAGTCCCGCACGATTAGCCCAAATTACTAATCGTTAATGCACCGCGCGGCGCAGCATATCCGGCTGCGCCGCATACCGTCCTGTGGGCGAAGGTGGGAAGGCCTATCGCCTTGCCTTCTCGAAGGGATAGATCACGTCGCCTGACTTGTACTCGGCCGGCGTGATAATGGCCAAGGTGTCCGGGCTCTTGAACTGATCGACACCGTTGCCCTTGATCCCGCGGAATTGTGCCTGGAAGACCCGCGACTTTGCCCACTCGCCGTTTTTGCCAAACGAAACATCCCCGACAATGGTTTTGAACGTGGTCTTGCGCAGGTAATCGGCCAGCTTGGCGTCGTCGAGGCTATTGGTCGCTGTGATCGCTTGCCCGAGCACGTCGAGATACGTGTAACTGAACGGTGCCATATAGTAACCGAGCGGATCGACACCTGCCTTGCTCGCACGATTCTGATACTTCTGCATGAACTCCGCCGTGCCATTGAACATCAGCGACTTTGCGGGCAGCCAGAAATCGTAGTTCATGTAGCCGTTCAATGCCGGGCCGAGCTTGGTCTTGAACACAGTCGACTGCAGTCCGACCATGGCGCCGCCAATCATCTTCGGATTGAGCTTGGCTTCGTTTGCCGCAAGGACCATGCCGACCGAATCGAGCGGATAGGAGCAGATCACAACCAAGTCAGGGTTCGTCGCCTGGATCGCGCGCACGATTGGACCAAAATCGGTGGTCGAGGGCGGATAACTCTTGTCGTAGACGATCTTTAGTCCGGCCTTCTTGGCATTCTCGCGCGCTCCATCGGAGGCGTTTTTGGAGAATTCCGCGTCTGCCGCCACTATCGCCACTGTTGTCGGCTTTGGATTTTGTGCCATCGCGGTGTCGAAAAAACCCTTGGTGAAGGAGGTCTTTGGCTCAGGCCCGGAAGGAATCATCGCGAAGTAGCGGTCGTAGTTGAAGTCACTGTTCACGCCGAGGCCGTAGAGACCGAGAAATACCTTCTTGCGCTGCACGACCACCGGCATCGCCGGCGCCAGCATGTTGGTGCCGTAACCACCGACGATGACGTCGACTTTGTCGACATCGAGCAGCTTGGTATAGATACCGGGAACGGTCGCTGGATTACTTTGATCGTCATAGTGGACGAGTTGAACGGGCCGTCCGATAAGGCCGCCTTTGGCATTGGTCTCCTCGACCCAGATTTCCATTGCAAGCAACGCGGACTTGCCGTTCGGACCCAGCGGGCCCGTTTCCGCTATGCCAAAGCCTATCCTGATCGGTTGCTTGTCCTGGGCGGGAGCCGGCATCACCGCCACAGCGGTGAGCGCAAGCATCACAAGCCCGGCAAAAATGCACGATTTCAGATGTCTTAACATGTCGCCTCCCAATTTTTGTTGTTGGAGAATTTTTAACTCAACATGCGCGCAGAGGCCAGTGGGCTGGCGTGCCGTGGAGCGTTAGATTCCCTCCACCATGATGGTTTCGACTTCGCCGGCGCCGCTGCGCCGGAATGCGGCAGCTTTATCGTATTCCGGCGATGTGAAACACGCGACGCCCTGCTCGAACGTCGAAAATTCGACCACAATGAACCGATGAAACTTGTCCGGGCCTTCCATGATCTGAAAACGACCACCCCGTGCCAACACCTTGCCGCCAAACTTTGCGAAGATGCCGGGCACGAGATCGGTATATTTTTTATATTCGACCGGGTCATTGATCTTGGAACGCGCAACCCAATAAGCAGGCATCTTTGACTCCTTATGCGGTCATGCCCGACCTTGTGCCGGGGATCCGTGTCTTTATTGACTAGACTATCCAAAACGTGGATGGCCGGAACAAGCCCGTCCATGACAAGCCAGAAGAGGTCAAAATGCCACGCAAGATAGTTGATATCTCGGTGCCGCTCGAGAACAATGTAGCGGCCGATCCGCCGGGTTATGGCCCTAACATCGAGTACCTCGACCACAAGGCCACTGCCGGGGACATCCTCAAGTTCTTTCCCGGTTTGAAGAAGGAAGATTTGCCCGACGGCGAAGGCTGGGGCTTTGAATGGGTGCGGCTATCCACGCATTGCACGACACATCTCGATGCGCCATATCACTTCGCCTCGACGATGGATCGCGGCAAGCGGGCAATCACTATCGACGAGGTCCCGCTCGAATGGTGCTTCCAGCCGGGCGTGAAGCTCGACTTCCGGAATTTCCCAGACGGCTACGTCGCGACGGCAAAAGACGTCGAAGCCGAGCTCAGACGCATTGGCCACAAACTTTCGCCGCTCGAAATCGTGGTAGTGAATACCGGCGCAGGCGCAGCCTATGGGCGGCCCGACTATGTTGCTAAGGGCTGCGGAATGGGGCGCGAAGCCACGCTCTATCTTCTCGAACGCGGCGTGCGCGTGACGGGAACCGACGGCTGGAGCTGGGATGCTCCGTTCATCTACACCAAGCAAAGATACGTCGAAACTCACGATGCATCGCTCATCTGGGAGGGTCATCGCGCCGGACGGGAAATCGGCTATTGTCATATCGAAAAGCTGCACAATCTCGAGACATTGCCGGCAAGCGGTTTTCTGGTCAGCTGCTTTCCGGTTAAAGTGCGGGGCGGTTCCGCCGGCTGGACGAGAGCTGTAGCGATCATTGATGCTTGATTGCCCACCACACCCGGCGATAGCATCCCGCCCAACGAAAAAGCCGGGCCAAGTCCCGGCAAAATAAGCACTTCCAGGGAGGACTCACGTGGACAGACGTCATTTTGTCGCCGGGAGCGCCGCTACTGCTGCGGCCCTCGCCGTGCGGCCTACTTTGGCCGAGGACGCTTATCCAACTCATGCGATCACTTTCATTAATCCATTCCCGCCCGGAGGAGCTGCCGACGTCGTCGGCAGGCCGCTGGCCGCGCTTCTCGAGCCGATCCTCAAGCAGCCTTGCATCATCGAGACTAAGGCTGGCGCGGCCGGACAAGTTGGCGGCCAAGTCGCCGCCACCGCTAAGCCCGACGGTTACACTCTTCTCATTCATATCGTATCGATTTCTGGCTTCGCCGAAGTGGACAAACTGTTCGGCCGCACACCAAAATTCACGCGCGCCGATTTCATTCCGATTGCGCGGCTGACCGCTGGCCCCATGGTGCTGGTAGTCAACGATCAGCAGCCGTACAAGACCGTCAAGGAATTGGTGGACGACGCCAAGGCCCACCCCGACAAGCTGACCTTCAGTTCGTCCGGCCTCTACGGTGCGCTGCATTTGCCGACCGCGCTGTTCATGCAGGCCGCGGACATCAAGATGAAACATTTGCCGACCAATGGCGGCGGTCCGGCGCTGACCGCGATCCTCGGCAACAACTCACAGGTCCTGGTGTCGGCAATCGCGCCGGCCAGCGGCCAGATCAAGGCCGGCAAGCTCCGCGCGCTTGCCTGCTTGAGCGCGCAACGGGCCGCCTCGATGCCCGATGTGCCGACGTTGAAAGAGCTCGGATACGACGTCGAGTTCTCGCTGTGGGTCGGCGTGTTCGCGCCGAAGAACACACCGACACCAGTCATCAAGGTGTTGGGCGACGCCATCAAGCAGGCGGCAACCGGCGACCAGTTCAAAACCGCCATCAATAATATTGGCGATGAGATCGCCTATCTCGACGAGGCCGCATTTGCAAAATTCTGGGACGAGGATGCCAAGCGTGTTGAAGCGGCCGTGCACGCTATCGGCCGCGTTCAGGGCTGACACGGCCGACAATCGTTTGCCGGAGGTTCGCGATGGATCGCCGTGATTTTGTCGTCGGTACAACCGCGCTTGTTGTGGCGGGCCCGACACTCGCTCAAGAAGCTTTCCCCTCGCACGCGATCACGATCATCAACGCGTTTCCGCCCGGCGGCGCAAATGACATTGTCACGCGCCCGTTGGCGAGCGCGATGGAACCGATCCTCAAGCAACCAGTGGTGATCGAGACCAAGGCCGGCGCCGCCGGACAGGTCGGCGCACAGGTCGCTGCGAGCGTGAAACCGGACGGCTACACGATACTCTCGCACAATACCGGAATCTCCGGCTATGCCGAGGTCGACAAGCTATTCGACCGTCCGGTGAAAACCAGCCGCGCCGATTTCATTCCGCTTGCGCGATTGATCGCCGACCCTTGCGTGCTGCTGGTAAATGATCAGCAGCCGTACAAGACGCTGAAGGACTTTGTTGATGACGCCAAAAAGCGTCCCGACGCGATCGTCTATAGTTCGGGTGGACTCTACGGCGCCACCCACCTCCCGATGGCAATGCTGGAAAAGGCCGTCGGCGGGCTCAAGCTTCGCCATC
>Ga0066903_100001161_pt1 | contig 18713 bp, 12 predicted proteins | sample PanSoiMetaGPlot1_FD_67491 | JGI IMG/M metagenome (GOLD analysis project Ga0066903, IMG submission 67491) | Tropical forest soil microbial communities from Panama analyzed to predict greenhouse gas emissions - Panama Soil - Plot 1 (version 2) | ecosystem: Environmental > Terrestrial > Soil >... | reverse complement strand
TATGACGGTACAGCTGACGCATGCTGCATCTCCTTGGGCTTTACAGTACGGGCCGGGCGCCCGGAATCCATACGTCGGGTTACTTTAGCGGAAAGCGAATCAGGATGGGAGCGGTAAATTTGTGGCCTTCCTTCAACTCGCCATTGTCGTTGATCTCGCCCCATCCGACGTTCGCGGAGACGTAGGCATAGCCGTCAACTACGATCACGTGAGTTGGGTCGCCGATGCGCGGGCCTTGCTCAATCACTTCCTGCGAGACGACCGCAGTCTGATCTGGGTTCAGGCGATAACGCATGATGCGCTCAGGGTCGGTGCCGTTCTGGATGCCGATTAGGATATCGCCGCTGAGCGTGAGGCCATCGAGCGTGCCAACGGCAATCTCCATAGGGTGGGAGAGATAAGTCACTCTGCCGGATGCGAGGTCAATGACGGCGACTCCTATGGAGTAGTCGGCAACAAGGAGGCGCTTACCATCGTTGGCGAGAATCGGAGTTTGCGGCGAGAAAAGACCGTCGGCGATTGTCTCGAGTTTTGCTGCTTCAAGTGAACCTTGAAGCCGATAAACCCCGCCACCAATGCTGTCGGTAACAAAGAGAGTACCGTCTGGTGAGATCGACATATCGCCGAGCACGGCCTCGCCCGCACCTTCAAGGCCAAAACGGCGCACGATCTTACCGTTTGCAGGATTCAACGCAATCAACGAGGTCTTCCCGGAATCTTCTTTCGGAAGTCCGCTGAAGCCAGGCATCGCGGAAGCGGTCATCCAGAGGAGATTCCGTGTTGAGTCGAAGGAGACGGCCAATATAGGCCAGCGCTTTGCGCTCTCCTCCAGGGGAATCTCTTGCATGCCGCATTCCTTCTCTTGGTTCTTGGGCAAACTTAGGCGATAGAGCGTGTGGTGCCGCACACTGGAGACGATGAAGGTACGGGACGCTTTGTCATAGGTAAGGTCCTCAGGCATGAGGTCTGAAACTGGGAGCGTACAGACGATCTCGGCCTTGTTGATCGGGCGGGAGCCATCTTTCATGCGGGCGGCGATGGCAGCGTAGGCTTTCTCGGCGAGAAGGGGCTTCAGATCATCGTCCGCGGAGATGTCGTAAGTTAGGCCGGTTGCGGCATAGCGGGACATCCATTCGAGCGCCGCAGGATTGTTTCCAGCACGGTTTTCGAGCGATGCCATGCGCAACATGTAAATCGGGGTTGGTGTGCCGATCTCTTCAAGGATTTTCGCCATGGCGTCGCGCGCGGAGGCCCAATCCTTTTTCTTCGCAAAGTCGCGGGCCTGCTGGCTGAGTTCAGTTACACGGGCACGGTCCACGGAGAATACAGGCACGGCAGTAAGGATCAGGAAAAGGAGGATTGCAGGGCGCAGTCTCATCGGTGGCTTGTCCTAGGTTTATTTGGATGGTGATTTTACTTCTTTCTGACGAAGTAATTAGACGGGCCGGACGTGCTTTTGCTTCGGTAAGCGATCTCAACTTTCGTGGGTGATTCAGCCGGCTCGAGGGGCTAGACAGAATGTGAATGTCACGACTCGAACGTTGATTATCAGCGTATAATCCTGCGCATTCATTATGCTGCCGACGACAAGCGGGACGCGAAATGGGGTGGTGTTCATGGCCGCCGCCGTTGTGTTGTTGGCAAGTGGCATCCTTTATAAGAGGCGTCTCCCGCAACCGCAGCTATTGGTTGTGGCGGATACGACCTCTATTCCTGCAGACGGGCAATCCGACATTACACTCAGTCTGGACTCGAGTGACGGGAGCCCGCTGCAACCGCAGGACCTAGTAGTCCTTGGACCGCAAAGAAGATTTCGCAGCGAGTTATCGTTCGTCGACCGCCGAGTCATGGTTCGACTGACATCCGGGGTACAGGCGGGAGAAGTGCCGCTTAGGCTCGAGATGCGGGGGCTAAAACCGGCCGCGATCAAGATTACGCTCACCCCTTCCTACTCAGATACCTATGGCGACGGTACTCCGGATTTTCTTCGTCTCGATGATCCGGGGGACCGAGATGCCTTCCGCCGGTGGTTCGCGGCGCTGGCGGAATACGAATCGCTTGCATCGCCTGGACAGGTTGCTCCAGAGATCAACGATTGTGCGGCTCTGATTCGCTTTGCGTATCGCGGCGCGCTGCACAATCATGATGCGGCCTGGATGTCGGAAACCAGACTGGTAGGGCTGCCAAGTATTCCATCGGTACGAAAGTATGAATATCCGTTCACGCCGTTGGAGGCAAATCTATTTCGAGTGCGCGCTGGTGAATTTTCCGCCGACGACACAACGAGCGGAGCCTTCGCGCAATTTGCCGATGCCAAAACCCTGAAAGACTTGAACGCACACTTTGTCAGCCGCGATGTACGGCAGGCACTTCCCGGAGATCTACTGTTTTACCGGCAGTTGGAACAGAACGAACCGTATCACTCCATGGTCTTTGTCGGGCGGAGTCAGTTTGACTCTGATGCTACGGCGCTCGTTGTATACCACACGGGGCCGGAGGGGAAGGTGAAAGGGGAGATGAGGCGGGTGCACCTGGATGATCTGATGAAACATCCGTCCCCGCGCTGGCGTCCGGTGCCGGCGAATCGCAATTTCCTGGGAATATATCGCTGGAACATCCTGCGCGAGGGCGATTCTTGAAACATCGTATCGCGATCGTAATTCTTATTCTTGCGGTTGTTGTTCCTGCGCTGGCGCGGGAGCCGTACTTCTCGCTGAGCAGCGATCGCACGTATATGCCGGGTGAAAAACCCACTGTACACATGTATGCGACGGGCGTCGAGGCGCTCGAGTTTCGCGTGTACAGAGTGAACGATCCAGTAACGTTCTTCGAAAAGCTCGATGACGTTCACAGTTTCGGGCATGCCTCGCCAAAGGAACAAGTAGAAGAAAAGACGTGGATCGAGCGCTTTCACGATTGGAAGTACGAGTGGTGGCTTCTCATCCGGGACTTTTTTCGTTATCAATTCTCTGCCAAGGCACGGGCAGAGATTCGGAGGTCGCGGGCGGAGAAGAGTAAGTCGGTCAACGCAACCGGATTTCTGCAACTTCCCCTGCTGAATTCGAAACAACTAGTGGGACGTTGGCGGCAGCAAATGCCTCCACAATTCGTGTCAGAGAGTCTGGATGTTCCGTTAGAACTCTCAACACCCGGAATATACCTTGTTGAGGCCACGGACGGAGATCTGCGCGCGTACACGATCGTAGTGGTCAGCGAGATTGGCCTCATTACGAAAACAGCGCCCGGGCAATTCTTGAACTACCTGGTCGACCGCCGCAGCGGGAAGCCGATACCAGACTCTGCAGTAGTCCTATGGGCAAATGGAAAGGAACTGGCACAGCTTAAGACGGATGCGAACGGACTAGCTGCAACAACGGTGACTCTGCCGTCATCCCGCGAGGGTGAGAATCAGGTTGAGAATGTCTGGGCGCTTGCGAGACACAGGGACGACGCTGCGATTGTTGCGCCGTATTCATTCAACCTGAGCAGTAATCCTGCGGAAGACTGGGTGGGCTACATCTACACCGACCGCCCAATCTACAGGCCAGGGCACACAGTACATTTCAAGGGAATCGTGCGCCAGAGAAACGGAGAACATTATCAGATTCCGGCCGGCAGTGTAGTTCAGGCGAGTATTGAAGACTCTTCAAGTAAGCAGTTGTATCAAAAGGAGTTAACGCTTTCGCAATACGGTACCGTGCACGGTGAGTTTGAAATACCGCAGGGTGCGGCGCTTGGATATTACTCGCTCAGCTTCCGATATTTGAGTGCCCAAATGAACGGGAGTTTTTATGTCGAGGAGTACAAAAAGCCCGAATACCAGGTGAAGGTGAGCTTTGACCAGCCCCGTGTGCTGCAAGGACAGAGCGTGAAGGCGACGATTGATGCGAGGTACTACTTCGGTGAACCGGTTGCCAATGGAAAAGTGAAATACGTGGTGCACACAGCGCCATCGTGGTCGGACTTTATGAGTGAGGAGGAAGGCGATTACGGTGCCGAAGGAGAAGAGGGTGTGGGCGGTGACGACGACTACTCTTACGGCGGTGAACAGCAATCAGAACAGAGCGGGCAGCTGGATGCGAACGGCAAGCTCACGATCACGATCGCCACGAAACCAAGTCCTAACAAGCGTGATGTCCGTTATCGAGTGGAAGCGCGAGTCATGGATGCGAGCAACCGCGAAATTTCGAGTTACAACAATGTGCTTGCAACTTATGGATCCTTCCAAATAACTGTTCGACCGCAGAGCTACCTCTACCGAAAGGGCGAGACGGCGCAATTTTCCGTGCTGGCCAAGGACTACGACGGTAAGCCGGTGCAGACGGCAGTGCGCTTGGAACTCATTCGCAATTCGTGGACGCAGAGCCGACGGCGAAAAGAAGACGTGATTGCGAATCGTGACGGCCAGACTGGGGTGGACGGTACGGCGCAGTTTGATATTCCGATGAGCCAGGCGGGCGACTTGATGGTGAGGGTAACGTCCACCTCGCCCGAGAATCGCGAAGTCTCGAACAGTAGCTATGTCTGGGTTCCAGGCAGCAACCAAGAAATGTATGGTGCGGGCGAGCGGCAGATCAAGCTCGTTCCCGACAAGAAGTCCTACAAAGTAGGCGAAACGGCTAAGGTGCTATTGGTAACGGGCGTTCCGGAAGCGTACGTACTGATCACTACGGAAGCGCGAACCATTCAGACGAAGCAGGTCATTAAGGCAAGCGGTGCGAATACGACGTTCGAGGTTCCGATTACAGCCGATAATCAGCCCAACGTGTATGTGAGTGCGACGTTCCTAAAGGACAACAACCTATATCAGGGCAGCAAAAATCTGAGTGTGCCAGCCGTTGAGCAGATCTTGAATGTCGACGTTGAGCCTTCCAAGCCGCAGTTCCAGCCGGGAGAGCCTGCGAGTTACACAATCACAGCAAAGGACGGCAACGGGAAGCCTGTGGCCGGCGAGTTCAGCATCGGCGTGGTTGACGAGGCAATCTACGCAATTCGTCCCGATAACATGGAGAGCATTTCCAGCTTCTTTTACGGTAACACCTACAATCGTGTTTCAACGGACTCTTCTCTAAATTTCTATTTTCATGGCGAAGCAGGGAAGCGGCAGATGCAATTGGCCAATCGTGGCCTCAGCTACCGCGCCTTGGCTCAGCTCAAGCCGACGGAATCACTGGTACAGCCGAAGGTTCGCAAGGCCTTTCCCGACACGGCCTTATGGCTGGCAGATGTCAAGACGAATGCACAGGGCCGGGCTGAGGCCAAACTTGAATTCCCCGATTCGCTGACAACATGGCGCGCGACAGTTCGCGGGGCAACTCTTGATACGAAAGTCGGCAGTGCAACGCAGCGTGTCATCGTCCGTAAGAATATGATGGTAAGGCTGGCTGTGCCGCGATTCTTCCGACAGGGAGATGAAATCACGGTTTCCGCGATCGTCCACAACTACCTCGACAGTACGAAGAACGTCCAAGTCTCGATGGAGGTGGCAGGGCTCGACGTGATCAGTGGCAGCACGCAACAAATCAGCGTGGGAAGCGGCGGCGATACAAAAGCTGACTGGCGGGTCCGCGTCAAGAATGTGCGCGAGGCCAAACTGCTAGCCAAGGCTCTGACCAACGAGGAGTCGGACGCGATGGAACTCACGCTGCCAGTAGTGCCGTACGGCGTGAAGCTTGCGGATGCCAAATCGGGATCGATCTCGGAACCTAATGGGCAGAGTGATGTTGCTATCAGCTATCCGCCCGGCACGGAAGTCTCCTCGCACGGGCTCGACATCACAGTGACCCCTTCGATTGCTGGGGCAATACTGGGTGCACTCGACTACTTGACGTCATATCCCTATGGCTGTACTGAGCAGACGATGTCGAGCTTCCTGCCGAACATTATCGTGGCAAAAACTCTCCAAGACTTGCATCTGGAGTACAAGGGTGCTTCGGACGAACTGCAGAAGAAAATTCGCGCAGGAATGGATCGGCTATATGACTTCCAGCATGAAGACGGTGGCTGGGGATGGTGGAAGGATGATGAAAGCCAGGTCTTCATAACCGCTTATGTCGTCTCGGGCCTCGGGCAGGCGAAAGCGTCAGGATATGAAGTTAAGTCTGACGTTATACAGAAGGGACAAGAGTATTTGCGGGCTGCATTGAAGAAGTACACGAACATGCGAGCTGATTTGCAGGCATATGTCGTGTACGCCCTGGCGGGCAGCGGGGCGAGCGATGCTGCCGTGTTGAACTCAACGTTCGATAAGCGCGCAAGAATGTCGAGCCAGGGGCTTGCAGTTCTCGGATTGACACTCCAGACAGCAAGCGATGCGCGCGCAAACGAGATCGCCGACACGCTCGAGAGGAAGGCCAAGGTTGATGCTGCGCAGGCTTATTGGCCATCAGACTACGACTATTGGATGGAGTTCGCTTACGACGATGGCGCTGAGAGTACAGCCCTCGCGCTCAGGTTCTTAAGCCTAGCGCGTCCCAATAGCCAGTTGCTGCCGAAAGCGGCGCAATGGCTCGCAAACCATCGCAATGAAGGCTACTACTGGAATAGCACAAAGCAGACGGCGATAGTGATTTCTGGGCTCGCGGAATACTTGAAGATCAGCCATGAACTCGAGGCCGACTTCACCGCCGACGTACTGGTGAACGACAAACCTGTGCTGACTCGCAAGTTTACGAAAGCGGATACAACGACGATTTCCGGGCAGTCCATTCATCTGAACTTTGACCAACTGGCAGCGGGAGAGAACAACATCCGGATCCGCAAGAATGGCGTAGGACGGCTGTACTGGTCGGCACGCGGAGAATATTACTCGACCGACAAGAAAGTGGTTCAGAGCAATCAGCTGTCGCTCAACATTACGCGGGACTACTTCCGATTGTCACCGATTACCGAGAAGGGAAGCGAAGGCGACAAGATTGTGTACGAGCTCCAACCTCTAACCGGCACGCTGGCGCCCGGAGACGTTGTGGCTGTTCGATTGACCGTAGGAGGTGGCGAGTGGCGGTATCTGATGGTCGAGGATCCGATTCCGGCGGGAGCCGAGTTCCTCGAAAAGGATGATCTCTACGAGATCAAGGGACGTCCGGATTGGTGGAGCTACTACTTCTCGCGGCGTGAATTTCACGATGACCGTGCTGCAATGTTCCAGACGTATTTCAAAGGGAAGCAAACGTACTTCTACCTGGTGAAGATGGTGAATCCTGGCGTCTTCCATGTGAGCCCAGCGCTGGCACAGCCGATGTACCAGCCATCGGTGTTAGCGACTACCGATTCGCAGACCGTGGAGGTGAAGTGATGGAAATCCTTCGTGACTCTGTGGCGGCAATGGTGAAAAACAAACGCATTTGGTTACTGCAGTTTTTGCTGAACCCGGCCCTTTTGGCACTGGCGGTGGGGTGGCTGCTTATTCCTGAGGCCAAGGCTTGGCAGGTAGCGTCTACAGGCCTGTTGGCCGTAGTGATTTTGATCGTGGCCCTATGGCTTCACGCGACGACATTTGCGTATTTTGGCGACTACCACGCCGCTGGCTTCCTGCGCCTACGGGCATCGTTTCGCCCCGGTAACACACTTCCCTTTGCGATCTGGGCTGTGCTTTTCGTGTTCTGCCTTCACGTGGTATGGCATGCGGGCCAGTCGGTGGCGGAATTTTCCGTCTATCTGGAATCGATTTCACCTGCATGGCTGCGTAGGACCATGGGCGAGACGGGAACCGATAAAAGCCTGACTTTTACTTTTTGGGCCCTGTTCTGGATCGTGGTTCCCGGTCTCTTATTGCCCTTCGGAGTTCAGGCGGCCCGCAATGGATTCCAGGCGTTCAAGAGAGCCGGTACTCGCGCGTGGCGATACACAATTGGGAATAGGGTCTACTGGAGTTCGCTGATCATGCTGGCCATTGTTGGAGCGTATTTGCCTGGTCTGCTGATCGACTGGCTGCCGAAGCTCGAATCGATGAACAGCGAAAGCATCAGCCTAGTCGCTCGTTTCACAGTGGCGTGGTTGTTGGCAGCGACGGCGTGGACGCTGATAGCGTCAATGCTGGGACGCCTGGGAAATCCTGAATCGTCCGGCTATCTCGGTGGGAAGTCCAGTACTAAGCCAACCTAGAACTGCTTCCTTTCCGTTGTGCTGAATCAAGGTTGCAACATTCAGCTTTGCAGTGCTGTATGCCATTTGCAGTTCGTTGCGATCATGGGAATGGGCCAGCACGTCCTCCAACTTGGCTGGTGGGAGTTCTCCTGCTTGAGGTTCAGGATTATCGGCCAAGTATAAGGTCAAGCCTTCGCGAAACCACAGCGGTATGCCCGGGCGCGCTCGTGCCTCAATCAACTGGTGCAGAAATTCATGCCTCAGAGTCCTACGAAGAATTGCTTGGCCTTGGAGGATCTCGGCTGGTTGAAGACGGATCGTCTGTCCGCGGGTGCTGGCTGCCACCCAGCCGGGCTCCCCAGTCGAATCACGGTAGGTCTCGATCGACGGATAAATCTTCAGGCGGGGGTGGAAATCAAAACGCAGTCCGCTACGTTCTTCCGCCTGGCGCATCATCTGGTTTGCGATTTCGAGGAGTCGTTCATCTTGCTTTGCACGCGTTGAAACCAACTCCAGGCGTTCGTTGCTACGCGATTCCCAACTGAAACCCTGTGCGGTCAAACCAACCGAGGTGCCCGGATAATAGAACGACAGGATGTCGCGATAGCCTTTTCCCTCGTGTCCCATTTCGAGCGCACCAGCCTGGCAGAGACCGACTCCGTGGCCGGCGCCACGTCCGGAGAAAACAAGTTGCTGACCGGAATCGCGTACTTCATAAAAGTCGCTGCGGATCTGATTCCATCCCAAGGATCGATCGACAGCAAAGCGGAAACTTGAAGCGGATATCCGGACGGGAGTGCCGGTTTTCGATACGAGACCGAGTTGCACGGCACGTCCGCCCGGAGTTCGCTTCAGGACCTCGACGGTCTGCCATTCGTCCGGTACATGCAGATCACCACTGCGTAGGGCCTGCTGCAGGTCTGATTTTGAAATCACGGACTGCCACGAACCGCTTGAGTTCCGCGAGCAGTAGGGATCGACCTGTTCGCGCAGGTATGAGAATTTGTTGGTAGGCCAGACATCGTGACCACTTGCGGTCCGTCCGCCACAGTTCTGATGGTAATAAGTAGCAGCGGTGGTCCCCTGATACCAGAGTAGTTCGCCTTCGGTTGCATCCACAGCGGCGCGAATGCGATCGTCGATGCCGCTGAAGCGGAAATCCTGACAATGTGTCGTATCGCAGAAATCGAATCCAGGATGCCTCCCGCGGAAATGCACTGCGAACGTTCGAGCCGCAACCGCCATGGCCTGGAGAGCTTGATCGGAATCGAAATTGCCCGCCTCGGCGGCGAGCACGGCGGCGACGTAGTCTTCAAGCGGCAGGGAAAGTGTCAGGCGCAAGTGGCCGCCGATGGATTGGATTTCAAGGGGGTAGGGAGCCGAAAACCGAGGATGTTCCGGTATGTCGAGCCGGTAATTGCCGGAAAAGAACAGTGCAGAGTACTTCTTTGACTCTGCGCCAACGGTGTCAGACTTGGCTGTGAGGGTCATCGCCGTTCGGATCGGTTTGCCAGTACAAGTCTGGCATGTCCTCAGTTGAAAGCTTCCATTCGTGGGCGTGATGGTGAGCTGAGGAATCGTTTGCTGGTAGTAAATTCGCACGTGTACGACGAGAGGTTCGGCCGGGGATAGGGTGCTGAGAAGGGCGAACCAGGCGAGGATGAGGGTACGTTTCAATGCCTGTTTTCACTCTCGAAGTACGAAGTGAAGATCTGGCGCGCAATCGCCGCTGCATCGATTCCGCGGCCATGCTCAAGGTAAACTACCAACACGATCTGCGGATCTGCTGCAGGGGCATAACCTGCGAACCATCCGTGCGTTAGTGCGGACGATTCGGAGCCGGCAGTGCCCGTTTTCCCTGCGACCTTCTGACTTGGGGGCTGGGCTGCGTGAGCCATGCCGTAGTCCGTCGAAGCTTCGAGCCCTGTGTAAACCACGTCGAGCGCAGCCTCGTGACTCGTCTTACGAGCTTGCGCTAGTCGGCGGTACGCGCTCGCAAGTTCGAGGGGGGTGACTTCAATCCCCTCGGCCCCTAATGCCTGCAGTTGCAAATGCTCCAGGTCAGTCGTGCGACCCATTCTACCCGTCGCTTCCTGCGAAGCAAGCCCAGTTGTACTTGTGAGTCCAACTCGTTCAAATTCCTTGCGGAGGTCGTCCCCGGTCAAATGCGATGCTGACGAGGAAAAATACGAATTGCAGGAGTATGCCAATGCTTCGGCTGAATTCAACGGTATGGGTGTATTCGGATGGGTGCAGTCCATTCGATGTCCAGCCAGTAGGACTTTGCGCTGACAAAGAAGTTGCGCGTTGGGGTTGAGGTGTCCGGAGTGCAAAAGCGCGAGCAAGGTGAAGGGCTTTATTGTCGACCCCGGTGAGGCCACGCGGCGAGCTGCAATGTCGAGACGGTGGCTTGCCAGGACCTTCCCGGAGGACACGTCGAGGACGATAGCGGTCCCGGGATGTTTCGCCATCGCAGCCGCGAGAGCGGGTTGCAATTGTGTCGGGTCAGACGCTAACGCGACGGCGTCACTCAGAAAGACCAGCAATAGCAGATTAGCGAGCGGGCGTTGGCGGAACACCGCAACAGGGTACACTGGGAAAGCCTACGCGTCGCTAACCATTGTGCCGGAACTGCCTGACATCGTCGTTTACATCGAAGCGCTAGAAGAGCGGATTGTCGGCCAAACACTCGAGCAAGTTCGCATTGTCAGCCCGTTCCTTCTGCGCACTGCGTCACCCACGATTGATCTAGCCGCAGGAAAGAAAGTGCTAAAACTGCGTCGAATCGGAAAGCGCATTTGCATGGGGCTTGAGGGGGACTTCTGGCTGGTTCTTCACCTGATGATTGCCGGCAGGTTGCATTGGCGGAAGCGAGGAGTGGTAGTTTCTCCACCACGAGGTTTGGCGGCATTCGACTTTCCCGATGGGTCGCTTCTGTGGACAGAAGCAGGATCGCAAAAACGAGCATCGTTACACTTCATCCAAGGAGAGGGAGGGCTAACTGAGCTTGATCCGGGCGGCCTGGAAGTGTTGGATACCGATCTCGAGACATTCGCCAAGGTACTAACTTCTGCGAATCACACATTGAAGCGGGCGCTGACAGATCCCAGGTTGTTTAGTGGGATTGGCAATGCCTATTCGGATGAGATTCTGTTTGAGGCGCAGCTATCGCCGCTGGCCCTTACACAGAAACTGATGCCGGCGGAAATAACTCGTTTGTTCAACGCCGTGCAGGTGAGCCTTACGCTTTGGACGCAACGGTTGCGAGACGAATCGGAAACGGGCTTTCCCGAAGGAGTGACCGCGTTCCGAGAAGGAATGGCTGTCCACGGCCGTTACAAAGAACCGTGCCCGCGGTGCGGAGAGAAGATTCAGCGGATTCGCTATGCGGCGAACGAAACGAACTATTGTCCAAATTGCCAGACTAGCAAAAAACTTCTGGCAGATCGGGCATTATCGCGTCTGTTGCGGGAAGATTGGCCGAAGACGCCGGATGAACTAGAGATGCTGACGAATAGCCGGCAGAAACCTCGGTCCTCCTAGACACATCCGCTCAATACGAGGCAGCGTCCCCTCATATCCCAAACCGTCGTTGATATGCGCTTGGCGTCACGCCAGTGTGACGCTGAAAGAGTTGACGAAAGAACGCGACATCCTGATAGCCGACGGCATCGCTGATCTGCTGCATGGACTTGTGATGGCTCTCCAACAGCCGTTTAGCTGCGGCGATCCGAAGCTTCTGCAGATAGATCAAGGGGCTATCGCCTGTGGCCTGCTTGAAGCGGCGGACAAAATTACGGAGACTCATGCCTACGCGCCGCGCGGGAGTGTCGAGAGAAAAAGTACGATGAAAATTCTGATGCAACCACTCTTGGGCGGTGGAAATCATGTCGTCAGAGTGTTCCGTCTTTAGAGGCACGATCGCGAACCCTGCCTGCCATGCGCGAGGCGTCTCGATAAGAAGCGCCTTAGCGGTCTGCATGGCAATCTCGTGGCCACAGAACCGTTCCACCAGGTGAAGACTGAGATCGAGCGAGGCGTTCACGCCACCCCCACAGTAAAGGTTGTGGTCCTCGGTGACCATTAACTCGGGCATCCACCGAACGCGTGGATATTTCTTACGAAAGTCCTCGACTAGACCCCAGTGAGTGGTCGCCCGCATACCATCGAGCAATCCACTAGCTGCAGTGACGCTGACGCCGGAGCAAACACTGGCAATGGCAGCGCCACGCTTGCGCCAACGTCGCAGCCAAGGCAGAAGGGCTGCATTTCGCTCAGCCGCATCGTCAATGTTCACTCCCGCCGATGGGATAAAGATGAGCTCAGTCTTACGGATGTCTGCGATTGCAGTGGAGGGCTGGATAGCGACAGGACCGTCACAACTAACAATCTTTCCGTCGAGTGACGCCGTGGTTACGCGGAATCGGGGATTTGGATTCGCCCCTGTACACATGTTCCACAGGGTGCCGGTATGGCGAAAAACCTCCATCGGGCCAATGGCGGTCGATGAGAAAGTGCCCTCAAGAATCACGATGGTTACGTCTATCACGGCGAACTCCTCTGTGGCGTGAGTACCTCTCTATAATGGCAAATCTGCCATCTTGTGACAAGCGTCCTTTCGCCGTAACTTTGAATCATCGAAGGGAAACTTCGATAAAAGGTCAGAAAGAGGTTGAAATGAAAAAGTACATGATTGAACGGGAGATCCCGAAGGTCGGCACGCTTGAAGGGGAGCAATTACAGGCGGCTGCAGCCAAATCCAACGAGGTGCTCCAACAATTGGGGCCCAACATTCAGTGGCTGGAATCGTATGTGACCGCTGATAAGACTTTCTGTGTGTATTTGGCCAATGATGAGGAAATCATCCATGAACACGCAAAGCTTAGTGGATTTCCTGCCACCAAGGTTACTGAAATTGGGAAGTTGATCGACCCGACGACTGGATCATAAGAGACCTGCGCTTGTACTCGAACAAGTAGGGCGGACACCCGCTTTCTGAGGCGAAGCGGTGCAGCGTGTCCGCTACGTTCCTTGTACTTGGCCGCCTGGGCCATTCTGGGGGATGGTCTGAGTTTCTATTTGTACCGCTGTCGGTTCTGACTGAACGCGAAAAGAAGGGGCCTGGTAGGTTGACGGCAGGTAGTTTGAGGGTATCGTCGTCTGGTTTCCGTCGCGCAACTGAGCGTAGTGCGGAGACATGATCTCAACGCCCGCTTCGTTAAATTTGTCCTGGATATTCTGATGGAGCTCCGAATAGATCTCCGGCATCCACCGCGGCTGATCGGTGTATGCATTGAGTTGGTAAGACACATAGAAATCATTTAATGCGGTTTGGAGCACAAAAGGGTTGGGGTTGGGCAGGATTTGACTCGTGGCAAGCGCCGCGTCGATTAACAACTTGTGGACTTGACGCCACGGTTCGTCGTAACCGATCGTCACAGTGGTATAGAGGATCACGCCGCCTTGAACGGCCTGGGCACTGTAGTTGATTACTGACGTGGTCAATACTGTGCCATTCGGAATCGTAACTATTTCCTCCTTGCGCGTTCGAATGCGCGTTACTAGAAGCGTCTTCTCAAGAACTTCTCCCTTCGTGTTTCCAACTTCGACGCAATCCCCAATCTGGAAGGAGCGCATGTAGGTGAGTATGGTGCCCGCAACTGCGTTGGCAACGGCCGAGGAGGATCCGAGCGATAAAAGCACGCCCACGAAGATGGATATGCCCTGGAACGCTGGACTTTTCGATCCTGGCAGGTAAGGGAAGACGATAATAGCTCCAAGCACCAGGATCAATGCGCGCGAGAGCTTGGCGGTGGGACCTGCCCAGTCAGGATAGAATCCGCGGATTTGCAACCGCCGTGCTTCAATCTCACGAAACACAAATGAATTCAGCCGAATGAGGTAATGGATGAAGATGCCAATTACCGCGACTAACAGGAGATTTGGCACGTAGTTGACGATCTGCTCAGAGACGGCAGACAAACTTGAAACGAACCAACCCGTTAGAGTTCGTGAGAACTCGCGGGTGCTGGGAAAAAATCCGAAGACGAGCGTCAAATAACCATTGAGAAGCAGAAGGATGATGATCCAACGCAGGATGCTCGCTACGATTAGCGCCGGTGGGCCAATGTAAGCGGCCGGCAGGTGCAGGCGGGATCGCGATGCGAGTTGCGTTTGAGCAGATGCAATCCATCGTTCAAGGCCGCCGTGTATCAAGCGGTAAACGCGGCTAACCAGGAAGATGCCCGCGATGAGTCCGAGAGTAGCCAGGCACGCATACAGCACGCCGAAAAGAAAGTTGCGCCAGGTGTGCTCGGAGCGATAGCGAACCACCGCTTGGCGGAATAATTCCGCCGTTTGAGCAGCCAGAGCCTGCCGAGTGAGTCCAGCGCGTTGTGCGTCGCCCTCCCACACCCACATGAGAGGATCTTGACCGCCCTTGACTAACGACCAATAAGGATGCTCTTCGACGAAGATGCTGCTGGCAGGGACGCGCGCATTTTGGGCAAATGTGAGAAGGCGCTGCTCGATCGCTGCTGCACGTTCTTCGGCCGAATACCCAGCGAGGGGCGCACTTACCACAACAAGTGAGCGATGATCGAGTTGAACCGAAGCAGTGGCTTCCTCATCGATGGGAGGATTGGCAGGAGTCTCGGCGGCATGCGGATTTGGTGCTGGAGTGGTTGCATGCTCGTTTTTTTGGGCGAAGAGCGTCGCTGCGCAGAACGCAAGGCTTACCAACGCGATCCAATGGATGCGAATTCGCGGCATTGCCACGCACCGCCTGATGATGTGCCGGAAGGCTAATGAAGCTCCGAAATCGAGCCTGTTATAAAGTCTGAACGTTAAACAGGCGCTTGTTGAGGAGCAACTGTCAAAACAAACAGGAAGGCGCGAGAAGTATCGATGGAGTGCGCACGCATACAGTGCTTAGTATTAGCACGATACACATATATATTACAGTATTACATTAGACTGATTTCGCTGCGTCCGATCTAATGAGCCGGTAGCGTCGAATCAGCCGTATCCGCAGCGACCTTTACGGGCGCAGCGACGCTGCCCAAGCGATTTCCAAGTGAGTCACGAACCACGAAGCGCACCGTGTACTCTCCGGGCGGGAGTCGAAGTCCGTTGCGGTAGGTCATGCCGTGTTGCTGGATCTGGGCAAGTGCATCGCTGTTGAGGTGTGTGTCAATGCGTTGCGAAATATCGCCAGCGGCATTTCCATTTGAGCTCTTCGCTGAAACAGCGATATCGACGAGCATGTGGTTGTTATCGGTCTCGTCGACCGACGCAAATCCGGCTGGAATTTCAAGTTCGAATCGAGTCCTGGATTTATCGGACACCTGGCCCGACTCCTTTCCCAGCCAGGTTATCGAAATCGGCACGCCTGTAAAATCGAGAGGTGAAGTCAGAGCTAAGTGAATGTCCTGTTCGGCGGACGCAGGGGATGTATCGGATGTGAGCAGGAAACCCCGTCGGGAACGTATGCGGGCACCCTTGGTCGAGCTTGTTATTGCGAGTGTGTGCCAGCCTGGTTTCGTGCTATTGCGGCCGACGTAATAGCCGAGCATGTAGTAGTTGCTGTCGTCCTGAATCGCCTGGCGGAATGACTCCGTGAGATTGTTGCCCCCGAGAAACGCCTTTCCACCCGTATTTTCCGCGAACGATTTGAGCGTGCTATTCGATTCCGCCCGTTGGACTTTCGCCTGAAGCTCAATATCAAACTGTGGGTCTCCAGCATCCGAAGGACGCACCCCTCCAGTCGACATTGGCAGGTCTACGGTCGAAGATCGGAGATCGACCGAGTAGATCGCGATCTGTGCGTCATTCATCATCTTCCAGAGATTGTCGTATACCGAATACATTTCGCCACCGCTATGAACTGAGGTACTCATGTCATCCGTGAGACCCGCGCTACTCGTGGGACTTAATGAGAACGGAAACCCAGAACTGGCCCAGATGAGCGATTTTCGACCGGGCAATCCACGAAAGGCCTTAGCGATCTGTTCGAGTGCTTGCATCGTCAAGTTAGCGGCTTGTTTGGTTTCGAGGGAGGCGAGTTGGGATTCCATTCGCAAATCGCCTCGAATCATTCTGGTGATAGCTGCGGCAAGAGGACCGTCGGCCGGATGATGTGGATCTGTTGTTCCCTCATAGATCATAGGCGTGCTGCTTTTGGCCTTGTTCAGTGCGGCCGCGAGCAGCTTGGGATCGTCGGTGAAATCATGAAGCAAGTTGAGTCCGCTGCTGCTAAGCGCGAGCAAGCACATGGGCTGATCGGAATCAGCCACTTCATTTAGGAGCCTGAGCAGGGCATTTCGTGCATTGGCCTGGTCGGAGGCCGGCGTGTTCAGGAAGTCCAAGACAATGATGCTAAGGCGGTGATGGTCGTTGCCGTCCGAATCATAGTTTGTGAACCTCCCTTGTTGTCCCTCGGAGCGATGTACGCGAGCCGTGTCGGTCTTGACCTCTTCGAAGATGGCAATGTGTTGCGGCTTACCATCTTGCTTCAAGACAAACGCGTCGCTCTTAAGCCCGAAAATGTGATTGCCAGATTTATCGGTGACAACAGTGGGAATCAAGACCAGTTCGGTGGAAGAGGTAATTGTAGGTTCTTTGACTGGAGAAGTTTGACAATCAAGGCGAGTGGCCAGAGAAAAAACCACGCAGCCAAGAGCAAGGCCAAGAACGCGGCGAGGCATAGCTAATCACCATTGTACGTTGGACGGGGTCTGATCGCTGTTAAATCATGCCATCGCTCAGTTGGCCTTTGGTGTGGGGGCCTTCATCAGATCCACGAACATTTTGTTGAATCTGGCCAGATCCAAATCCTGCTGAATTTCGACAGGGCGCGCGCCGAGTTTTGGGTTGTCCTTGTCCGTCCACGTCAATGTATTCCCGTACGCGGCGCCATGGTCCACATCCACACTCATGTAGCGCTGCTCCTTCCTACTGATTAACGAGGGGTCGATCCAGGCCGCCGCAGCCAACTCGTCCCACATGTAGGAACCGCCTTCATCTTTCATGAAATATTTCACCAAATACTGGGCGGCAGGGCTGGTGCTCGTTTTGATGTCCGCAACCATTGCGTCCGTGATTCGGGTTTTCACCGAAATGTCGACGGGCGTGCAGACGATTTTTTTCCAGGGTGCTTCGAGCACACTCTTTGCCGCTTCCGGATCGAACCAGAAGTTGAACTCGTGACGTGGTGCGTTGAGAAATTCGGGATCGTCGGTCTGCGGGCTTAAGCTTCCGCCCATAAACACTAAGCCTTCCGCAAGTTCTGCGAAACGCGGATCGATAGCGTTGGCGAGTGCGAGGTCTGTCATCGGCCCACCGGCATAAATTGTTACTTCATGTGGATACATGTGCACCATGCGAATGAGGAAGTGCGCCGCGTCTTCATCCATGGGCTTGGTATGTGGGGCGCCTTCTATCAAGTTGGGAATTACGTCGTGTTCATGCCACCAGCGATCGTCCCACGCGCCCGCAAAAGCGACTTTGCCGTACCGTGCCTGCCACTGTTGGGCTTCCTTGTAGCGATGCACTAATGGGAAGACGGCTCCGGGCACAACGGGAATATCTGTGCGGCCAATGAGTTCCAGCAGCCGTAGCGTGCGGGCGACCTCTTCGTCGCGCCACTGGTTCCCGCTGACAACAGTGATACCTAGTACTTCCACCTGGGGAGACTGAATCAAGGTCAGAAGCGTTTGCATGTTACTGCCACCGGGGCCGGAGCAATCCTGGTCAATGACGACTTTTCGGCGTTGTTGCGCGAATCCGACGTTGTTGGCGACCAGCAGGAAAGTGAAGATAAAGATGACAGCAGCTAGTTTTGAGTTCCTCATCATCGGCCTTTGCTGGCGGCGTTCGGACTGTAGGCCTGCCAGATGATCGATACTTTTGGACAGCAGACCATATACCTGTCTGAAAGAAGTCGTCAAGGTTTTCGTCGTAAGGGTGCATTGCGCAGAGAAGCAATCACCATGGGTAATTCGGGTTTCGCAAAGAAGCTCGATCATGTGTGATAGCCTTACGAGCTTTGGTCGTGCACTCCTCTTTGCGGAGCTTCCCATTTGCCAAGTCGCGGAATTGTCGTCGTGGGCAGTTATGCAACTGGCCTCACAATGAGGGTAGATCGTCTACCGAGCTTTGGCGAAACGGTCCTTGGGAAAGGCTATCGGATTGACTTTGGCGGTAAGGGTTCAAATCAGGCGGTGGCCTGCGCACGACTCGGAGCGAAAGTAACCTTTGTTGCGAAGATCGGGCAGGATCATTTCGGTGAGATGGCGCTGGGGCTTTACCGAGAGGAGAAAATCAGCGTCGATTCAATAATTCAGGCTGCGGACGGACCGACCGGAGTAGGGTTCATTATCGTAGATGCAAATGGCAACAACTGCATCAGCATCGATCCGGGCGCGAATGACCTTTTGACCGCCGGAGAAGTTGCGCAATGTCTGAAGAGTTTGACGTCCGAAACAGCCGTAATGACGCAACTGGAGATTCCAGTTGAAGCGGCGGGTGCGGCTATGGCGCTGGGAAGAGAAATGGCGGCGGTGACCATCTTGAATCCGGCGCCGGTTCGGATGCTGCCGCAATCAGTCTTGCAATCGGTGGATGTTCTA